>Ga0307963_1002745_pt1 | contig 13921 bp, 19 predicted proteins | sample OrgLakmetagen594_FD_201829 | JGI IMG/M metagenome (GOLD analysis project Ga0307963, IMG submission 201829) | Saline water microbial communities from Organic Lake, Antarctica - #594 | ecosystem: Environmental > Aquatic > Non-marine Saline and Alkaline > Saline | place: Antarctica: Organic Lake...
TTTTTTATGTCTCTCTCTCTCTCTCTCTCTCTCTCTCTGTCTCTCTTTCTCTCTCTCTCTCTCTCTCTCTCTCTCTCTCTCTCTCTCTCTCTCTCTCTCTCTTTCTCTCTCTCTCTCTCTCTCGCTCTCTCTCTCACCCTTTCTCTCTCACACAGATCTGAACTTCAGGCATGACAGGTCAGTTCAAAAAGTTGTCTCTGTGGGCGTAATTTGATACCTGCACCTCTTAGCTGAACTAACTCTGTTTCCAAAATGACATGACAGACGCAGCAGGACTAATTATACCAAAAAGTATTATATTTCACACTATTTCAAGTACACATCATTCATGTCAAAGCGGGCGTTTCCCTTTACCCTTGCGAGAAACAATGCTGCGTGCTCAGGCAAACACAGGCATACGCACACACACTTCCATACGCACACACACTAACACGTACGCACAAACACACATACACACACTCACGCACATACACTCACGCACATACACTCATGCACATACACTCATGCACATACACTCACGCACCCACCTCATCTGCAGCACTATCTTCTAGAATAGGCCAGCGTACATATGTACGTGTGGTCTCCTTGTTCTGGTCAAAATGCCTAGAGGGCCGTTCCTTCCTGCAGACAAATGGTGACGCACGATTTGTACTATAAACAATTTGTATGTTTGTTTGTATTACAAACATTAGCAACCACGTGATTATAGGGTTGGCCAGAACCATATACCGTATATGAACGTATATTCAGTGCTTTCCCTGCCAGAAATACTGCATATGCACCATATTAATTTATATACATGGTACTGGCCAACCCTACGTATTTAATGCCTGTCCTGCACGTGGCATGAATGATTGTTAGCCTTGAAGACACTTCACAATCATTATAGATCACCTCTTGTACCTCTTATGCCCACCTCATGGATAAAAGACCCACCTTATGGATAAAAGACCCACCTTATGGATTAAAGACCCACCTTATGGATTAAAGACACTTCACAATCATTATTGATCACCTCTTGTACCTCTTATGCCCACCTTATGGATAAAAGACCCACCTTATGGATTAAAGACCCACCTTATGGATTAAAGACAATTCACTATCATTATTGATCACCTCCTGTACCTCTTATGCCCACCTTATGGATTACCAACTGTATATAGGCTGTTGATGCCCTGATCTAGGGTTTACACACACACATACACACACACGCTGCTCTAGGGTGTTCAAGCACACACACACACACTAATCTAGGGTGTTCAAGCACACACACACTCACACCCTGATCTAGGGTGTTTAAGCTTTAACACCTCCCCACTAGCCCCACCCAGCAGCACCCATCCTGCCACCACGGCACGCCTGACAAAACAGTCTCCAGGCTGCCCCTTGATTATCGTACGGTGCAAAAGTGTGAGAGTGGGAATGAGCCCCCACTGGCATGTTAACTACAGAGGCCATAGGCCGCCCTAAATCTTCCTAAGCGGTGCAGAAATAAAGGCTACAATCCATCATCTATATGACATATGACTGAGTGTCACAGGGTAGATATTAGATAGTGACAGTGGTGGTCGTGGATTGCTCTTTTTGTTTTGTCCTTTTGTATTTTTTAAGTGGTCACCTGGGACGCATGGGGCTAAGCTGGCAGGTCATCAGGCCAGCCCATACCAAGGGTTGGCCATAACCATACATATATACGCATAACGTGCATATACAGTATTTTTAGCAGGGAAGTTACCATGCATATGGTCGTATACGGTGTACATATGCGGTTCTGGCCAACCCTACCCACAACCTCTCAATTCCTTACCTGGGAAGCGTGGGGTTGGGCAGGCAAGCCATCAAGCCATCCTCGTCAAACCAGGGGCTGCGTGTGCCTTGCCCTTGAAGGCCTGCCGCAGCCCCACCCTCTACTCCACCCCCTGCCATGAAGCCTCCCTGCATCATGCCCCCCTGTGTGCGTATGTGTATGTGTGTGTGTATTTATGTGTGGGTGGATGAATATGTGAGTATGAGTCATTGGGTGCACAAATGCTCGCACGTAGGCCAATATCATGGGTGGCGCTCGTGACCTATGGAGATGGGTGCGAATGTGTGAAGGCACAGGCTGTACGTTGAATGCGAGAAGGCACAGGCTGTAAGTGAAATGCGAGAAGGCACAGGCTGTACGTAAAATGCGTGAAGGCACACGCTGTATGTTGAATGCGAGAAGGCACAGGCTGTACGTAAAATGCGTGAAGGCACAGGCTGTACGTTGAATGCGAGAAGGCAAGGGCTGTACGTAAAATGCGTGAAGGCACACGCTGTACGTTGAATGCGTGAAGGCACACGCTGTAAGTGAAATGCGAGAAGGCACAGGCTGTACGTTGAATGCGAGAAGGCAAGGGCTGTATGTTGAATGCGTGAAGGCACACGCTGTACGTTGAATGCGTGAAGGCACAGGCTGTACGTGCCCGATGTATGCACTTTGAGCACAGTCACGAGTATAAAGTACTCAGGCAATGCAGGAGCGGAAAACAAACTCTGGTCGGGTGTCACGATAGTCACAATGCGCCAAGCTCCCCATCACTCACGAACATGGAGTACGCAGCTGAACACGCAGCTGAACACGCACACGCACACGCACACGCACACGCACACGCACACGCACACGCACACACAGCTGAACACGCACACGCACACATAGCTGAACACGCACACGTACACACACACACGCAACATGCACAGCAGCAGGCAAAGCGCAACACGCACCTCCATCCAGACCCCATTGCTCAGCTGCAAACCCTCCCTATGATGTCCTGGCGGCGGCAGCAGCACTTGCGGCGTCAGCTGCCCGTTCGCATCATACTGCTGCTGCTGCTGTTGTCGTGGGGGTACCAGCATTAGCTGCCCGTTTGTGTCGTACTGCGGTGTCTGCACGTTTTCGTTGCTGTACTGCGGCAGCAGCACGTTGCCGTGCACGTCATACTGCGGCTGCTGCTGCTGAGAAAGGGGGGGGAGGAGCTGGCCGTACGCATTGTGGTGAAGGTTTTGGGGGAGCACTGATCCAGGGAGCAGTGAGCTGTTGTCGACGGCATCTGGCTCCTCAGCAAGAGTGGGGAGCGTGCCTGTGATTGTGTGTGTACATTTATTGTGTGTGTACGTTTGTCAGTATGTGTGTGTGTGTTTGTCAGTACGTTTAAGTTTGTCGGTGTGTGTGTACATTTGTTTGTCAGTGTGTGTGCACGTTGGTCAGTGTGTGTACGTTGGTCAGCATATGTGTGTTTGCCAGTGTACGTGCGCTTTGGAATACAGATCCAGGGAGCAGTAAGTTGTTGTCAATGGTCTATGGTTCCTCAGTGAGGAGCGTGTCTGTGTGTCAGTGTTTGCAAGAGCTTACTATTGTTTACTAGTGTGTGTCAGCCTTTGAACTGCATCATCCTTTTTAGGACCCTACAGAACGCTGCCAAATCTGTTGTGAGGTCAAAGCTTGCATCGCCCTCAAACTTGATCTCACATGTCATGCAGATCAGTCAACCTTCTGAACAACGCGTGGTCACACAAACAACACACACATACCACCAGCTGCTCTTGCTGCTTTCATGAAGACACACACACACACACACACACGCACACACACACACACACCATCAGCTGCTCTTGCTGCTGTTGCTGTACTGCCGCTGTTTCCGCTCTTATTATTAAGCCTAATAATACAAACAAACAACGCACGGATCAACTGCTGCTGCCGCTTTTGAGGGTCTCGCACTGCATCCATGTGCAGCCCTGGATGCCCGCTAGCTAGGTCTCAGAGTGCGTGACCCAATAAACCATCAAACATGCGTTCGATTCTCCTGCAACCAAACGTACCAATCATCAACTGCTGCTGCCGCTTTTGAGGGTCTAATGCCGCATCCATGTGCAGCCCTGGATGCCCCTCTGCGTTTGAGTTGACCAAATCTACGAGAGCGCGTCTGTCAATGGTGGCCGCCTGTGAACAGACACACACACACACACACACAAAACACACACACACACACAAGCAACATGTAGTGTCTCACGTGCACGTGTAAAAGAACATGGCTGAGATGCACATTATGCAGGTGAGCGATTGCAGCGTACTTGCGATTCCTTACTAAGTCGCGCTAAACACCCACCCACCCCCACTCAACCCCAACCCCACACTCACACCCACGCCCACGTACATGCACACGCGCACACATTACACATGCATCAACATGCACACACATACACATGTGAACGAGGCATATGTGGGACCGACCTTTGTCAGCCGCTGCTCCATTTTGAGCAGCGAGTTCAAGCCTAGCTCTGACCCTTTGTCCTTAAATAAGCCAAGCTCCTCCTGAATGCAGTAGGGGCACAATTCAATTAGGGCCAGCACACAGACCATCAGAGTACAGGAGCACTGAACGATGAACAAACCAGATACATTACAGAAGCAGGGTTGACGGGAGGCCATACTGGAGTGTGTGTGTGTGTTTGTGTGTGTGTGTGTGTGTTTGTGTGTGCGTGCGTGCGCGCACAAATGATGTACAGCAGCACGGGGACAGCAAGAGACGACACATTTGCCTGTATCCCAGGTGAAAACTTACTGGTAGGGTGCCTTGACGAAGCACTTTCCAAACTCCAAAATAACACGCGTGCATGCACACATCGCACACACAAATACACACACACGCACGCACGCGCACGCGCATGCAAACACTTATGCCATATGAAGAGTTGGCCAGAGCAGTCATAAGCACGTGGTATGTGTATATGGTACAGATACAATATCCTTAGCCTAATTTCCAGGTTAACCGTCATACATAGGGTTGGCCAGAACCGTATATGTACACCATATATGACCGTATATTTAATGATTTCCCTGCCAAAAATACCGTATATGCACCGTATATATATGGTTCTGGCCCACCCTAGTCATACACGAACTGCAAATAAGACTCAGGCCAACCGTATACATATGCAAGCAGGGCAGTGCCTACCTTTGGTGTGTGATGGGCCTGCATGACTGCTTGCCTCTGGGGTGTGGGAGCGATTGACTGACCGCTAAATGGCCCCCCTCTGTCAAAATCCAGCAGAAGCGCTTGATCAATGCGGGGGTCAAGAGGCCGAACCTGTGTGTATGTTGTGTGTGTGTGTGTGTGAGTTTGTAGTGTGTGTGTGACTATGTGTGTAGTGTGTATGTTTGTGTTTTTGTGTGCGTATTGTATGTGTGTATTTAAGTATGCGTTACGTCACATGACTCATGTGTGTGTACGTGTGTGAGCGTACTGCAGCACACTTTGATAGCTACAATCACGCACATCTACTGAAGACATGCAAGCACAGGCAGTCTCGTTCTTTCTCTTTCTCTTACATACGTGCGTACTTTGAACAAACACAGATATGTACAGGCAGGGCAGGCATGCTCGCTTGCATGTGAAAATGTGCAGGTACATTTGTTTGTGTGTCTGTGTGTGTATGTGCGTGTGTGTGTTTGTTTGTGTGTGTGGGTGTGCGTGTGTGTGTGTGTGTGTGTGTGTGTGTGTGTGTGTGTGTGTGTGAACAAACACCAACCAGGTACGAGCTGTTGTAAGATAGCCGCATCTTGTCCCCCTCGTGAGGCATATACAGGGTACGCTGGATGGGGTTGTGAAGCGGAAGAGGAGGCCCCTGGTTCTGTGTCCATCCAGCAGGTGGCATGTAACTGACCCCTCCCGTCTCTGTGTCTGTGAATGCTCCCCCTGAGGCTTGCGCTCGAGCTGCGTCATAGCCCTCCGAGCCTCTGGGCGGAGGCCTCTTGCCTGCATACACGTGACATTAGCAGCATGAGGAGAGCTTTGCTTGAGGCTGGCCTCTGCTCTGCACCTGGATGCTGTGCTTGAAAGGCAGTCAGCAACCCACCCTCACAAGACGCATTGCGCAGAGGCGAGGCCGGCAGGTATCAGTACGCGCATGGGTATGCTACGCACGGAGGAAAGAACACGAGCTCTTGACACCCAGTACCTTCACCCCCTACCTAAGAGCCACGAGGAGAGTGCCTTTGCTGCTGCGCCTGGTCTGGCATACGGAGGGGGGCGAGGGGGCTGGTACACGTAGCCTTCTTGCTGGTTACCCATGCTTAGGGCCTCTTGTTGCAGCTGAAAACCCTGCTCATACGATCCCATGACAGCAGGGTACCCCTGCTGGTGGTGGCCCACGACCACCGCCTCTTGCTGTTGCTGGTAATTCAAGGGCGAGTTGAACCCTTGCTGGTTGTCCATGATTTCCACAGCTTGATGGTTTCCCTGCTCGTACCCTGAGGGTGGAAACCCTTGCTGGAGCTCCGTGCCAGCTGGGTGTGGATTTACATGTGTAGGTGTGTATGAGTGTGTGTGTGTGTTTGTGTGTGTACGTGTGTGTTGTTTGTGTGATTATGTGTGCATGTATATGCGTGTGTGTGTCTCTGTGTGTGTGTGTGTGTGTGTGCGCTCGTGAGATGTATTGACTGGTCAATTGACTGGTCACACGGTCAAAACACACCTTGCTGCATCATGCCTGGATCCAGTGTTTGGCCACTAATCTCAGTTCAAGTGCATCTGGACGGGAGGGCTTCTCTCTTGAAAGCAATGTGGCAACAGCGACAGCTTCACAGTGATGTTGCCATGTCAAGATACAAATTTCTTTATAAAAATTATGATCATCATAACTAGCAAGCCCAAAGCGAAACGAACGGGAGAAGAACGATTTTTAACAGCAATAATTATAGAACGGTCGATTACTTTAATTTGCTAGCATGTCCATGTTGCGAGGGGCGCTGTCTCAGGCGAGTTAACTCCTTGCTTTGCAGCACACTGCGAATTGAAACGCTCAGTCAGAAGGCGGAGGAAAGCTCGTTCTATGGCTTGCATTTCGGCCTTTCTCAAAACTTTCTGGACGCAGAAAAACTTACCTCCTTTCCCCTCTGCCCGCTGAACAGGCTCTACGGCAGCAGCATGGCTCGGCACAGCTAGCAGCTTCCTCCCTGTTTGCCTCCAGGTGGGTGGGTGATGGGCGATGGTGATCATCAATACTCATGTGCAGGAAGACTGAGCTCAGCCACCAAAACCTCTTCCCTGCATGTTGCAGGTACCTGACCACATCCTTGCAAGTCCTGTCCCCTCAGCCCCACCCAGATGTGGCCAAAGACAGCCAGGTGCGCGCGCAGGACGTGTGTTGTGTGGTGGCGTGTGTGCGGTGCGGATCTACTCCCACATCCCACATCCCACGATCGTGCTAGCTTCATACACGACATTCTTTGTTCTAGTACTTCATCGTGGAGAACTCCCTTAACCACACATATACACACGCACACACATTTACTCACATACACGCACCTGCAAACACACACACACACACACACACACACGCACGCATACATGCACATGCACATGCACACACACATGCACACACACATGCAAATATGCATGCAATCTCATTCCAAAACACAGGCTTATGCTTTTCACTTGCAACGTCTTTGAGTGCAAGGCATGCACTTCATTAAGGTTGTGTGTGCGCTTTGTGTGCTGGTTAAACATGGACTGGTTTTAATGTGAACACAAAAAGGAATTTATGCACGGTTGCTAGAGCATGCATCTTACTTCACAAGTGTGTTTCCTATGTCCAGGCTGGTGCACCTCCGCAGCAACAGCAGCAGCAGCAGCAGCAGCAGCACGCTCAAGCTGGGACTTCCTCAGGGAGCGAGACTAGGGAAGAGGGCTCTAGCAGTAGTCATAATAGCCAATCTAGTAGCAGCGGCGGCAGCAGCACCAGCAGCAGCCAAGAGGGGGCAGCGGGCAGCACCGGCAGCAACAGCAGCAGCAGTAGCAGCACTGGAGCAGACCCTTGCGTGGAGGACATGACGCAGAGAGTTTTCAAGTCCTTCCGTTCTGGCTACCAGGTACGAGAGTGCATTTAAGCTCTAGTACACACACACACACACACACACACATTCAAATACATACACACACTCAATACAATCACACATTTACACACTTGCAAAACACACGCATACAAACACACCAATGCAGAATGTGCGCACAAAAATGGAGAGTGCCTCAAAGGGCGAAAGGGACAGCCAATTACTTCAGGAAGCAGCAAAAGAAATGCAGGCAGTTTTCAGGTGCGTGTGCCTGATCTTTGCATGATTGCTCTGGTCTGCCAATGGAAGTACTCACACAGTATGCGACTTGTAGGTACTGCAAAGGCACGCAAGTTTGCACAAACATACATGCTGAACTCATGCTTAATTTATGCGCGTGCGCATACGCAAGCAATGCACACATGTACACACACACACACACACGCACACACTCACACATCTCCAGGGCGGGTGACCACATACGATCTGCCACGCGCAAGTACACGGGCCCTGTGGCTGCAGTTCCCAGTGAAGACGGTGAAGGGGGGGGGGGGCCTTCGGAGATTGTGGTCACAAAGCAGCGGCCCAGCACGTGGCAGACGATCCATGAAAAGGTGGGTTTAGGTTTAAACCGATACGACAGGCAGGAGTTATCTGGGAAAGAAAGTCCAGGCTGGTATTTCAAACGAGGTTAGTCCGCTAAGCAGTTGATTAAGGGCGGAGGAACCTATACGACTAGTGGGGTTGAAACGAAGCGCCAATGTGGTAAGCATGCCGATAAGTTGTGAAATCACGAATTGGTTGGGAGCTGCACGTAGAAACACAGGCCGTGAATGTGCTGTACTCTGTAACATGTATGAACACCGTTATGCACCAGCATGTAATGCTGTTAGTGTTGGCCAGAACCGTATATATACGTATATATACACCGTATATTTGGTGATTTCCAAGCCAAAAATACCGTATGTACACCGTATATATATGGTTCTGGCCAACCCTAAATGCTGTGTACCAAAAGGTACGGACACTGTAGCGTTGATCCGTCCCGTCCCATGTGCAATCTAAAAGAGGGAGATGCATGTTGAGGCTTCGCCCCAGCCTGCAACGACCTACCATGAGGTGATGATGTAAGAAATCCGCAACCGCACACGCCATCTTATGCTCACATGCTCTCACTTGCACAATACATGTTTCTGAGTTGTTATGGTTACGCCAATCCACTCACTGACGCTTTTAATCATGCACATACACACACGCAGCTCGGCGGCATTCCTTTCTTCGGCAAACTAGGCGGGGTCAAAGACTCCTCAGCGTACAAGAAAGGGAAGGACCTTTACGAGGACATGCGTGAGAAGTACGAGACGAGCGACAACCCAGCAGTCCATAAGGTACAGGCACATGCGCATGCTGTAAACATACATGCTTTGTGTGGGCACAGACAAGTGCAGAAATAAACACATACAAGGACATGCATGCAAACACACACAGGACATGCACACACAGAATCTGTGCCACAGACACAGGCAAAACACACACATACACATACACACACAGATTGACGACATCAAGGACCGCTTAGTGTCAGGGAGCGAAGGCAGCCGTGCGATGCGGGAGATCCGCACGCGGGACATGCACTTTGATATGAACACTTTTGTGCGCTCCGTGAAGGTGTGTGGGCGGGCGCAGCCCTTGCTCGTCCTGTGATGTCTGTGCAAGTTTGGCATTTTGTAAGTATGCTGGCAAGCTCTACACTTTGTCAGTGCTCACCTGCCTCTCTTTTTTTGATGAACTTGTACACTGCCTTTCACATCTCAAATCAATATGGGTAGAAGGTGCTCGCTTTTGTTATTAATTGTCGTGCGTTTCTTTAGGGATGCGCGGGGGAAGTGTGACGTGTGGCAGGTCTTGCTCAATCACTGTCAAATCATTTGTAAGCCAAGGCTATGCGGTATGTCTCACCAGTTGTTCAGTAGAAAAGAAACCCACGTGTTGTTTCCGCACTTAAACACCTTTCATGCCCAATACATGACCATCCGACGATGCCCATACAGTAATGCCTTATTGACACACATACACATATGCGCATTCACTCGTGCAATCACACACACACACACACACACACACACACAAACACACACACACACACACACATGCCCTTCCTGCATAGTTGGATGCCCCTGTGGTAAGCAAGGCCTTCTTGAACCACGACCTGCCCACGCTCAAGCTGCACTGCGGCCCAGAGCTGCTGGAGCGTTTTTCTGGCATCTTCAAGCACTTCTCTGAACAGGTGTGTGTGTGTAAACAGTATTTCCTGTGGCATAATTAAGCACTTCTCTAATTCAAGCACATCTCTGAACAGAGAGTGGCTTGCGCAACCGGCTTGCATGCACTCAGTTATAGGTATCGCAAGTACAGTCATCCAAGGCTCCTGCGGGATTGCGCCCTTGCTGTGTGTGCAAGCAAGCCTGTCGTCTTACGCGGTGGAGGTGTATCATGGCTTTGATATACCTGTATTCAAAGTTAGACTGCGACTGTGTTGATATCTCTTTCTGAGCGCCTTTGTGAACGAATAGCGTACGCACGCACGCTACCATATACATCACACTGTGCCTCCCCCTTCCCTTCCAGGGTTTATTTGAGGACCCCACCATCCTGTTTGTGGGAGATGTCGAAGTGGTCGAGGTGGGTTGGATTCTTATATATCCACCTTCTGATGTTCCCGTTTTCGTTAAACCGCTAGCAGCTGCGCTTCATGACTGAGGCTGTACCTGTTCTGGCCCTGACTGGTAATTGTAGGTGTGGAAGTACAGAGCAGGTAGAACGAGGTTATGACGTGCTAACAAAGTGAAGCCGCCTTTTACAAGCAAAAGCTGTGTGTGTGTGTTTGTGTGTCCCTCTCATCTTATGGTGCGCCGTGTCGTGCGCAGATCAAGCTCCTGGACGACGACCCCTTTGCCATCGTGCAGTTCCACTGCCAGCAGCTGAAGTGCACACGCGACAAGTTTGGGAACGTGATCGAGGGTGCTACAGACTCGATTCAACGAGTCTACTACTTTTGGGGCCTTCAGCAGGTACATTGAGCTAGGTTTGGTTAGATACTTTATGTGTTGTGCGATACGAGGTGTAAGATGTATCCACGAGTGCTGGGTAAGATAGAAAATAGTAAAGGCTGCGCTGGTCGTGTAAAACACATCTGGTGTGATTAAAGGGAGGTGTGCTTAGATGCCAGTACCCAGAAGGCCTTGCAACCCGTGGTTCTGGGTAAGCTATCAGCACTACTTGCATCTCATGCCACCTCTCACTTATGCGATTTTGCAGGAGAAGCAAGGTGTGATCACTGCAGACGGACAGGTGCTGCCGCCTCGATGGGTCATCAAAGACATGATGTGGCAGAGCATGCTCGCCCTCGTGTAAAGCCCTCCTCCTTGCAGCTTTTGATGCAGCTTTGCAGTGGCGTGTCGCAGAGGAGTCCATTGATGTTTTGTCACTCTCCTGGGGTGGGGAAGCTCGCTGCAGGAAGGGATATGTTTCCACACAGCAGCAGACCAGGGGAACCGCCAAAACATTCCATGCTTGGGTTGGCCAGCTTCTCGCGTCATCAGCACCGTTTGGGAGCGCCTTCTTGTGCTACAAGCTGTAGAGAGAAAAGAAACGTGGAGGTTTCTGTTCGGTTGCTTGCTTTGGGTTGCTTGTTTGAGCCTTTTTTCTTACACTTTTTCTTGGATTCTCGTTAATGGATTCTCGTTAAACTGACTTCATGTTGTAAATGAGCGCTAACTATCCACTTGTTTTTGGCGTGAAAACTCACCACGACGCGTTTTGATACCACGAACTTAACGGTACTTTTTATTGTATTAGGTCAGGGTCGCGCGACCGAGGAGACAACAAACAGAAGAGCAGGTCGCCAATTTTTCCTGATCGGCTGGTGCAGTAGCTCCAGTTAAATACTAAAGTTATTATGGAAGTTATAATAAAGATAAGCTAAACAGATCACTGCATAAACGACGTAGTCTGTAGTAAATTTAGAAATCAATAGAATATAACATATTACTTGTCCTTGACCGTGAACTAAGGCACCATGTCCGGCATTGGAACGGGGTGCGCATGGCACGGCGTGCCGTGTGTTTTGCATGAGGATGATGCGCATATGTGTTCTCTGAGTGCATTGCTGTTGCGTAGTTATTTTCAACCTGGCCTTCCCTCTTTCCCCACCCACACAGATACGATTTGTCTCCCACCACCTACTCGCCTGATGGCAAGGTGTTTCAGTCAGAGTACGCACAAAAGGCAGTGGACAGTGGCAGGTGTGTTAATGAGAGGAAGACACACAGGGCCATGCAAATTAAAGCAGGTGCTGGGCACCTTTGCTATAGCACACTGTGCGTGTGTTTGTGTGTATGCTCATCCCTCTCCCTCTTTTCCACGTGCAGCACGATTGTGGGACTTAAAGTAAAGGACGGCGTTGTCATGGTGAGTGCGTGCTCGAGGTGCCACTTAGCGTGCCATCATAGAACACAATCGACATCGTGAAGCATCTGTATAGCATGCACACATTACACACGCACACACATACACACACACAAACACACACACACATACACACCCTTACACAGCGAATACACACACTCTTCTACACATAAACACACACGTGCGCACACGGCACTAGATTAAACGTGTACACACGACACACACACACACACACACACACAAATGCACACACGCACGGGTTTACAAATATCTACTATATTCATAACACATGGACGTGCGCACACAACACCCAGCACTCGCGATAAAAACGTGCTGGATATACCAACAGGTCGTGGTGCAGCTTGAGCACGTACCACAGCACTCGCATGATGCTTTGAAATAAAACTGCCACTTCGCTGGCTCATGGCCCGCAGGGTGTGGAGAAGCTGATCGTTTCCAAGCTGCTAGTGGAGGGCTCAAACCGCAGAATATACAACATCGATAGACATGCAGGCATGGTGCGTAGTTGGATGCTGGAGAGTTTGCCAAGACAGCTGCGCGCAGTTGCATGCAGTGAGGTGGTAGAGTGTATGATATTGCTTTTAACAGTTGCTTAGGTGAACGCTTGAACCGGCGGAAAGTTTTACTTAGTGCAGTACAGTATAGGATAGGCATCCAACGGCTACGACCAGCTTGTAGATGGGCGTTACACGTTGCGTCTCTACAACAGCTGCGCTCCTTCACGCATGCTACACAGGCAGTAGGTGGTCTAGCACCCGACGGCAGGACAATAGTAAACCGAGCTATGGACGAAGCCTCAAACTACAAGCGGTGCGTGGACCTGCAGTGCCAGAGCTGTTGATCATTCTAGCAAATTGACCTACAGACATAGCTCATGCACCTAATTACTGGGTTGGCGCACACAAATTCAGCATCCTGCCATGCACGCACGCTTGCCTGTGCTGTCTGCTGTGAACTGCTGCCTCATGTCTCGTATGCATCATTCTTGTGCATTGTAGTCTTTCTGTCTCCATCCATTCTTTGTTCATAACGCCCGTGAGCTCCCTCAACCCAAAGCGCGCGCAAAAGGAAGTACTCGTACACCCTTTTTAGTGCTTGAGACGCTCTTTTCCACCACTTGCGTTTACTCTTGCAGCATATCATGCCATATTTTACTCGCTCTCCAACATCTCTGGTCCAACATTGCCTATCTACAAGTCACCCCCCGTTCAGACTCACGGGGGGTCCCTGCCTAGAGCTCCTCCACGCCCACACCCTCTCATGATCCCACACATGCGGTGTCGCTACTATATATTATACTATGATTTGGGTTGGCCAGAACCATATAAATACGGTGTATATACGGTGTTGTTGGCAGGGAAATCACTGAATATACGGTTATATACGGTGTATATATACGGTTCTGGCCAACCCTAACTATGATTTATCATCTATAAATTATGCACAACACCTCGCTAGGTGCACGGCGACATCGTTTCCACTCATCTATTCCACACGCTCGTTGCCTCTCAGCGTTTTCCCTCCCCCCCCCCCCAGCTCAAGCTTGCCACGCCCATAATCTCGCAGGTTCTATGG
>Ga0307963_1002747_pt1 | contig 13919 bp, 20 predicted proteins | sample OrgLakmetagen594_FD_201829 | JGI IMG/M metagenome (GOLD analysis project Ga0307963, IMG submission 201829) | Saline water microbial communities from Organic Lake, Antarctica - #594 | ecosystem: Environmental > Aquatic > Non-marine Saline and Alkaline > Saline | place: Antarctica: Organic Lake...
GAGGGCGAGCGAGCGAGAGAGAGAGAGCGAGAGAGAGAGAGCGCGAGAGAGCGAGAGAGAGAGAGAGAGAGAGAGAGAGAGAGAGAGAGGGAGAGAGAGTGACTGCACGCCTGAGTCTGATGTACCAATCTGGACATTCATAGAGCGAGTCACTTATTTTATCTGCTTGAGCGTTTTGTGTGAGGGTGTGAGTGTTGTGTACGTGAGTGTATGAATTAGTGCTCCTGTTTTCCTAACAAGAGATTGTGCGGTGGGATACCTGCTTTCCTATTGTGCGTGCATTTGTGCAAGGGGGTGTGTGAGCCCACTTCCATGCCCTCACCTCTTCAGATTGTGTGCCAGGCTTGCTGTCTCCCTGCTGCTGCTGCTGCTGCTGCTGCTGCTGCTGCTGCTGCTGCTGGAAGTCTGCTTGCTGCTGCTGTTGCTCTTGTCGGTAGGCTGCCATCTATGGGTGCACGCACGTAAGCAATTGTGAGTGTGTTGATGTGGGGGGGGAGAGACAGAGGGGTCACATGAAGTGGAGAGGGCACGATCTGTGATCTCTGATGTATACACGGTAAAAGGGGGAAGAGGACGCAGGGAAGGGCAGAGATAAAGCGCCAGTCTGAGCTTAAAGTAATACTGGTATAGACTAGGAGAGTGGGTGGGCCTGCTCAAGCCTGTTCAAGAGGAAGTACACGGCACGGCCATTTAAAAGCATTTGACGCCTTGATGCAGACGGTGTGCCTTGACTGTACACTCCGGGGGTTGGCCAGGACTTCATCTTTTCACAATGTGCGACCGAAAAAACTACATCTTTGAGCATTGGCAGGTGCCGCACATGATGTAGGCACTGCTTCACGCTTACCTCCCAAAAAAGGCTCAACCGCATTCAAATTTCTTCATGTGTATGGCCTTAGCACGTTCCATCTAACGACCATGACGAGTTTTCAGTAGGCCCACAAGGCATTTCGACAGCTACGTGAAAAGACTAGGTTGCTACGTGATTGGTGTACTGTTGGGCACACCCACCTGCGTGCTGGTCGTGCCGTGCTGGGCTAGCAGCAGCTCTATCAAGCCTACTACCTGAGTGGGAAGGGGCAAGGATGTATGCATCAAGTTTAATATCTTTGTGAATGAGAGGACGATATAAAATTGAAATTTGGGGAAGAACTCTATGTGAATAGTCAATTCATACATCAACATACATAGAACAGACAGAGTCATCACGGAGGGGGCTATTAGAAAAATCGTCCTAGAATGCCCTTGTCTGTTTTTAAGAGTCAACCGGTCATCAAATTGATACCAGGTTTGCTTTGAATCGAAGCTGATGGGGAAAGCTACACAAGTATAAGATCTATTAAAATCACCCTGGGTACAGATTGACAAGACTACAGGTACACGGCAGTAGGCATCATCACCTGAGTATGGATTTATTTTGACTTGTCGCACATATCACCAATCACATAATTTGTTCATTTTATCCTGTTTGCAACGATATTTGTTTGGTGCGAAGGTTGCAGAACACCTACGACAATTGTCCAAGCTTTGGCTGGAGGTACAATTACAGGACTTTAAAAGTACGGTTCAAGCCGCAGCTGAACAGACACGTCTCCCACACCTTGCCGTACAAGGCTGAGCTGAACACCGGCAAGTCATGGCGAGGTGTGTCCTAGGAACATTTAAAACGCCTTCCCATTTTGGGAAGTAGTCAGTCTCCCTGAATTATTCACCTCTTATTTTGCTTGCGTAGATGCCAAAAACAAAATCTGCACAGTTACCACAAGGGAACGAGTGTTCACTCAGAGCTCCTCACACATGCACACACAAGTACACTGAAGTCTTCCGAATCATGAACGCACTTGCTGTGTGGCTTCCGCCCATCCACTGCGATCAGCTGGAGGGATATTGAGGCAGTACACCTCAAAGCCGGTGGCATGAAGGGCTGCTATCTGTGGCATGATGGCCTGACCTGTGCCGTCCGTGCCTGGAATTGTTGTTGCACAGTGTTGGCAGAGAGACACACACGTGTTGGCGGGGTGCTTTGGCTGAGCAGGGGTCCTTGACGCTGTTTGACCACTTAGTACGCCTGCACTACCGCTGAGCTTCATTCACTTTCGCACAGTGCAGGAAAAAACAAATTGTGCTCACCTGGCAAGTACACTAAAAGTTTGTCCACTGGTCCTGGAGCATTTGTGGGTCGAATCAGCCGTAACTGTGTGCATGTGCGTGTGTGTATGTGTATGTGTGTTTGTGTGTGCGTGAGTGTCTGGAATTGTGTGTGCGTTTATTTGTATGTACGTACCTGTGTGTAAGTGTGTGTGTGTGTTTGTGTGTGTGTGTGTGTGTGCCGCGTGTATACATGTGTGTGTATGATTTTGCGTGTGTCTGTTATTTGTGTGTGTCTGTGTGTGCGCGTGTGCGTGTGCACGTGTGTCTGTATGTGTCTGTGTATGTTTGTATAAGTACGTATGTTTGTGTTCAATTGGGGTTTGTGTGGTGTATATGTATCAGTAAATTGTGTGCTAATTGTGTGGACGGGACGGTGTCACGCGCGCTTTGACCGTTGCATACAAAGATGACCAGAGGAATGTGCCTAGTCAACAAGTTTGCACTTTACAGGAAAACAGTGCCTGTATTCATCCTCAAAATACCCAATGAGGAACTAATGGGCCCCCTGACTTGCCTGAGATCCCGGGCTCGATACAGTCTGAGGTGCAAAAAGCTGTGTCTTCTGTGGTGGTGCCACAGTAGCCCTGCAATTCATACCCTGCCTCCTTCCAATTGGTCTCCTTTGACATGTGAGCTTTGCAAAATGAGTTGACTGGAGGCTTGCACTGCGCATCTTGAAGTTCTTCATGGGGCTGGTTAATTAAAAGTTAATTTCGCAGTTAAATTATGTTTGGAACACCTGGGTCTTCGCCCTTCGGAGCCACCCCCTTTGGAGCAAACAGCACGCCCTCTCTGTTTGGAGGGACCTCTGCACCAAGCAGCAACCTGTTTGGTACCCCACCTCAACCAGGTGTGTGCGTAGGCTGGTGCATTGCAGTAGGGAAACTGGCTAGGTGTGCACGTGTGTGTATATGTGTGTGTGTGTGTGTGTGTGTGTGCATGTGTGTGTGCGTGTGTGTGTTTGTGTGTGTGTATGCGTGTGTGTGTGTGTGTGTGAGAGAGAGAGAGAGAGAGAGAGAGAGGGAGAGAGAGAGAGAGAGAGAGAGAGAGAGAGAGAGAGTGTGTGTTTGTATGTGCGTGCGTGTGTGTATGTGTGTGTGTATATATAGGTTATTGCGCACACCTACACGCACACACACACACGCACACACACACACACACGCACACACACACACAAACAGAAACACATAATTGCACACAAGGGCATTTTAATATGTGCACATGCACTTGTACACGTGCGCACACACATACTCTCTTTTTCTATCTCACACACACACCTACACAGGCACACTTACATACATCCACGTGCTCTCTCACACACATACACACTCGCATACATATGTATGTCCACAAGTACGCACGCTAGCGCGCGCGCACGCACACGCACACACACACAAACATACACACACGCACATGCACATGCACAAATACACACACGCGCACACACACACATGCAAGTACGCACACAACTACACACAGTGGTGCATACACCCATGCACACACCTTCACGCATAGGGGTACATACACGTCCACGTACACACGTGTACCGATGTTCTCACGCACACACATGCACTCACCCACACACACACACAAACAAACACCTTGATATAAGCCCTCCCTTCTGATCACACTGCAGCCTCCACCGGCTTCAGCTTTGCTCCCCCCTCTTCCACCCCTGGCCTGTTTGGGGCCTCCTCTGGCTCCTCCCTCTTTGGGGGGGGTGCCTCTGCTCCCTCTCTGTTCTCCAACCCCGCCTCTTCCTCAGCTCCCACCTCCAGGTGAGTGAGACCAGAAGCGTAAGCCTGTCAGGTCTCGTGATTTTTATGTGATTGTGTCAAGACTCCTGTCTGTGTCAGTAAATCAGGCTCACAGAAATTTCATCTTGCCATTGACCCTGTCTGATGCTTCATTCTCTGCAACCAGCAACCGACACTCACACCCTGCTAGCACTTTCATACATCGCTCTCTACACGTACACCAGTACAATGCTCCCTTTTTTTTTTGACTCATCCGCACATACACACACACACACACACATACACACACAATCTACCCCCTGTTGTACCAATCCATGCTGCACATTTAGCTTCTCCTTTGCACCTGCCGTCTCTTTCTGGCTCGACATGGCACCCTTCAGATACACACACAGATGCACTCTTGTACATACCCATACACCCATACTCACTCCTGTCTGTGCCTTGCCGTGCCTCACCACACACCACTCAGCACATTTGGTTCCGCCTTTGCGCCCGCCGCCTCTCCCGCCCCGGCATGGCAATTAGCACAACCACAGCAGCAGCAACAACAACAACAGCAGCAGCAGCAGCAGCAGCCGTCGCTATTTGGGGGGGCTCCAGGGCTGCCCCCACCAACCACAGACGCTGCAGTAAGAGAGGTGAGAGCGTTGTTGGCAGGTAACAGCACTGACACATATCCTCCAGGGGTGTTGGTATTAGGGCCATTTATGAGCCGGCAATCGGTGAGGTCAAGTTTTAAAGTACCTACCAGCTTGGTGTCACCGCAGGAGGTGTATGTAGTGAGGGGTGGAGAAAGGCCCTTAGTGTGTGTGGTACGCAGGCCTTGGTAATGAGAGCATTGTGACAGCGTTTGCTAAGGTCTTGGCAAGGCCTGGCAACTGGCAGCAGCTTGCATCAGCGCTAGCAGCTTAAAGGTATTGCGCTTGATACGAGTGGAGTTGGTGGTTCTGTTGTCTTTGTCTCCCTGTTAACAGCTCTTGATGCGCGCGCACACGCGCGCACACACACACACACACACAAGCAGGCACACAAACATGCACACACGAGCACACACACACACACATGCACGTGCCCACACATACACAAACTGCATGATGATGGTGCTCGGGGCGTTTTGGACTTCGCAAAGAAGGGTTGTAAGACGCACAATTGCAAATTGGCCAGACGTGACTGGCACACATGTCTTTAAATCATTGGGGGGGATCACACTTTTGTTTTTGTGGTTCAGCTAACGACCGGTTAAGGTAACCAAAGAACGATGGTTATGGCTGACCTGGCCGCACACCTCCTTGAGCGACCTGTTGTAATGTCCGCTTACCCTTGGTTGATTCTGATGTTTTGTAATCGCGCACGCGCTCCCTTTCGCCTCTGCTCCCTCACGTGTAGGTCTTGGAATTGAAGGCTGCGTACACACCATCAAGCTCCAGCTACAAGTTCAAGTACCTGTTCTTGAATGTGGTCGACAACCCGGCACAGGTCAGGATTTCCGTCAAGTCTGATGGCACCACAACTGTCGCACAAGCACCTAGCACGCACCACTCGTTGCGTAAGCTAACCAGCTCGCACCCCATTGTGTGTGACGAGTTGACTTTAGGGTGACAAGAGTGGTCAAAGCTTTTGTTCTGGCCTGTGCGAAGCAGGACTTGTGCGCATCAAGGATTTGGTGTGAAGTGTGGAGAGCGTGAAGCGTGCTGACCGTGAGTTCAAGTGCTACCTGCCTGTCTGTGTGGCACACACGGACCTGAGTGTCTACCCACTCTTTAGCTTGCCTGCCTTCCTTGATATCTGTCTATTAGTACTTGCTCCGTCTGGGTGTTCATATGACGTAAGGCCGTGGTAAGTTTAACGGCCACGTTTGCCACAACCTGGCCCTGCAAGAGAGTCACTTGTCTCAAAACCCTGCTCAATGTGTCTTGATGGACGCTGCTGTTGCCTCTTTGCAATACTCAGACTTGCCTCTCTAACATAATAGCGGTCTATTGCGGCTTGCCTGCTACGCTACTATGATGGCACTGTTGCTGCTGTGTATCTGTGTATGTGTGCGGGTGTGCCTTGCATATACATATACTGTACGAGCGCTTGGTGGCCATCAAGCAACGATCAGCCATCACCCATGCCTCAAAAAAACTGCACCCCCTGGCCTCCGCACATTCTGCATGACTGTCACAAATTAAAGCCATGCAACTCACCGCTTGCACACACACCACACAAAACGCGAATGGTGAGCGCACTGAAGCAAACGCTGCAGCGCGTGTGCTCGTGTGCCTGTGCAGCGTGTGAAGCCCAGTGGTGTGGATGAGATGCGCTGGCGGCAAGCCATGGCTGCAGCAGGCGGACCAGACAACCCGGACAGGTGCTTTGCAGACATGATTGGGCTCTCGTGCGAACCTGCGTGTGAACATGAGTGTGTGTGTGTGTGTGTGTGTGTGTGTGTGTGTGTGTGTGTGTGTGTGTGTGTGTGAGCGCAGGAAGTTGTAAGTGTACAAATGAAGTGGACCGGCAGCAAGTGGATTGATCAACCAAAGGGGCACCTAGTGCGTGCATGTGGTTTGAGCGTCTGTGTACTCCTGGGTAGTGGCAGATTATGACAGCCTTAAAAAAAGACAGGGCAGTTTGAGCAAATGCTGTTTATTTGTGTGTTTTGTACACGTGTATGCGTATGCATATGTGGTCCATGTATCCTTGACACCCCGATTTAATAAGTCAGAGCGGAACTAGCTTTTAGAGAGGTTTAAACCTCATGTCCACCACCTCATGGCCACTTTATTTGCAGGCGGCCTTGGCCATGCTTGTTCTAACACACTCCTTGATTGCCTTTGCTAGTGCATTGCCTACAAGGTTCAAGCCTCGTGTTCAATTCAACTTTGGTGCGGGTGCACCCTCTACTATTGCCTTGAACCCTGTACTTTTGTATATCTTCCTCTGCCTCGCATTGCCATTTTGCTTTCCCTTTCACTCATTGTTGAAGCAACTTTCCAGTTTCCGGTCCTTACTCCTGGAATTGCAGTCTGTCCTCAGTTAACTTTGCCCCTAAGCGTTTAACTGTTTCAGTTTCCTCTGCTACCTCTGTGCTGGTCATCTGCTTGTGCACAGTCCTCATTTCTCTCTCTCTCTCTCTCTCTCTCTCACACACACACACACACACACGCACACACACACTCACATACGCACATGCACGAACACAACCACATGCATGCGTGCATGCACAGGTTGTGGCCTGTCCTTGCTGTGGGATTCAAGGACCTCTTAGCACGCAGTAATGCTCAGTCAGGCGCCCTAGATGAAAACAGTCAGCGGCTGAAGTCCCTTAACGACCTTGCACACAATTTGGCCAAGTGAGTTGACACTAAAGTAGGAAGCCGGTAAGGACTCAGATCCCTCTTTGGGGTGCAGCTTGGACTTATATTTACGATGTGTAAGACGGGGCTTGTCACGTTTCTGTAATACAAGTACAGAGCACAGTGTGGGTCTGAAACCCAGTGTGCATACCTGTTCTACCTCAGTAGTATGCACAGGGTCGATACTCCAAGGTCTCTTTGTTCTAGTGGTCTCTGGTTGTGAAACGCTTACAGATGTGGCTTTGGCACTTGAGTGCTTGGCATGTTCAGTTGCATGCACCTCTGTACCTTGGCTACATCAGGTGCGTGCATTCCGCTGGTGGACATGATAAATAAAGAGAATCGTGGTATCATACTCAGAGGTGCACTCTTATAAACTGCACACAAAAACACGCACACACTCACACACAAGCACCAAGCAAATCAGCACAGTGTATGCACGCCCTCTCTGCGGTGCAGGAAGCACTCTACGGAGCTCAAGCAGCGCTCGAACGACATTCAGAAGAGACACATTGAGCTGTCACACAGGCTGTTGCGTTCCTTCCGGAGTTTGGATGCCTTGGAGTCTAGGCTGGCAGCTAGCATAGGGTGAGAGACCTCAAGCGTTGTGATGATTAATGTAACAGTATTGGACGAGTGTATCAAGATTTGTGTAGGAAGTCTTCTGTGTGAGATTGGATGTGTTGGGGCTAATGCTTGAGGCTATAGCATAAGTGCGAGTCTGCGTAATACTTGATCGTAATACCTTTATATCTGAGCTGCTTTGGGTAGCCTGAACTCAGATGCAACTGTGTGCTGGCTGGCTGGCTGGCTGCTGGAAAGGACGCAAGAAGGTCATGACTTAATCGGAGATCTTCTGTTTACACTGTGTGCGGCACTTATTTTTTGGCAGGAGTCTGTGAGATTATTTCGGGAAGCCAATAAGAGAGCAAACGCAACACACTAGGCTCGTTTGAGTGAGCTCACGTGGAAATGTGTGCTCATACCTACATGCAGGAGGGAGACAGGCAACTGACAACACAGTCACGCACATTAACTTGAATTAAACCTAACCCACCCCCCCACCCCCCACCCTCACACACACACACTCTCTCACACACACACACACACACACATTGGCACAATCGCAGGTACAGAGGGGACGTGGCACGTGCTCGTGAGCAGTCCATGTCTCAGGGTCTAGGAGGAGTGGAGGCTGAGGTGTCTCCTGTGTCCTCCACCAGCTTACCCCGCAGGTGTGTGTGCTCGAAGCAGCGGCAACGGGCGGACAGAAAAAGTATGCTGAATGAAATGAGACCCAAAGAATTTGATACAACGTTCAGCATTTTAGGTCCACTGAACACGCTAGTGAGGAAATCGCTCCACGTGTCATTTATGAGTAGGGTTGGCCAGAACCGTATATATACACCGTATATGGCCGTGTTCTTGGTGATTTCCCTGCCAAAAATACCGATTATAAACGGTATACCGTAGGTTCCACAATCACTTCGGAAATTAAAGTTATTTGGCCGATAAACGAAAACTTTTAATAAATCGGAGCCCTCTCCGAACTGAAATTGAAGTGAAAATTTAATTATTTTTAGTGGTTTTGAGGGCACTTTCAAATATGGCCTCCCATTGTGCCAGTGTGAACCCCTGGCCCTGTCCTCGAAGCCCCATTTCCCTGCTGAGGGGCTGCTCAGCGACCATGAGAAGCTGCTGAGGGAGAGGCAGCTCAGGAGCTGGCAGAGGAAGCAAGAGGCCTGCAAGGGGCAAGGCTGTGATGAAGAGGCCCGTGCGTGGTGCGTCCATGCATGCTGCCGCAAGAACAGGCCTCCTCCTCTCACAGGCCCTTCAGGCCCTTCTTTTGGACCATCCACACGGAGTTCGTGAAGATGGCAAGTGGGTAAGAGAGGGTTGCTTCTTTGATTGAGGGAAGCACACGTGCAAGCACTCACAGCTGTCATTCTCCCCATGCAGCCAATGGGCAGTCTGCCCATCAGCCTGCACAGCAGCAGCAGCAGCAGCACCAACAATGGGGGGCTTTCGAATTCACAAGTAATTCCCGACAGGGCCTGCCCGAACTGGATTCGAACCTAAAAAAATAATCCCTCACGAACTAAAATCGAAAATTTAATTAATTTTTGAGATTTGTGGTCAGTGATTGTGAACCTACGGTATATACAGTTCTGGCCAGCCCTATTCGTGAGACAAACCATCGTATCGCCAAATAGTGCAAAGCATTTGTTTGCACAAAATAGCGTTTGGGCATCAGGCTGTTTGCGCATGCTAGCTGAGCACTGAGCACGTGCATGAGCACATTTCTACCACAGCTAGGCAGGTTTGCAAAAAGCACAAAAGCTTCCCGTTATGTCACCCTTATATCAGCTTGCCTGCATACTTTGCCACGTGCATAGCAATTCTGAAGAGTCACACTTTTCATGATGCGACCGTGCTTAAGAGTAGGAAGGCCATGAGGTATTGTTGAGCGGGTCTAGCTGTGTGGTCTGTCAAACATAGCAACGTCGATGCAGCCGCGTGGGTCATAGAAATGACAGTTAGGCATCCTTCCTCTGCACTGCCTGTACGCCGTGTAAGAAAAAATGGGCAAAATGGGCAACTGCCTGAAATCACAAAGGCAGGCTGCAAGGATATACATGTGTTCATGACTGTAAGAGTATGTTCAGCAAAGCATCCATGACGTGTGCCATGCATCTTCGTCATCGCAGTACCCTGTCACTTATAATTATTACTAACGCTGCTATTTTTACTGCAGGCTTGAGGGGATGGCAGCTGCAGTGCGGACACGTGCTGGGGCAGCAGCAGTTCCGTCTGCTGGCCAGGTGTGTACGTACGTGCGTGTTCATGCAAGCGCGGCAGTGTGTGTGCCAGTGTTTTTTAAGTCGATATACCACATCGATCGATATGGAAACATGGGTTTTCGACTTTTGAAATCGATATGAGATCAAGCTTTTGAAGGTGTTGATGAACCCCTGTGTAAAACGGTTCTGTGGCCCTTACAGGGCCGTCGAAGACCCTCACACACCACAAATTTCAAAAAATTTCAAAACATTTCCAAACATTAATGATGTTGAAATGAGCGAACAACCCCCACCAAAAAAGGCCAGAGTTGCCAGGGGGAAAAGTGATGGGAAATACTTATAGGCCCATGGGCCCCCAAACAAGTTCCAAGCTCAGTGGCTTGAACATCCAGCCCCTGAGGGACAGCCCCAGCGCAAGTACTGGCTGAGTGATGGAGGGGTGGACGGAAAGAACAGGTTCCAAGTTCACTGCAGCATCTGCCCAGCCACTTTCCAGTGCAAGATGCAGAACATTGCGTCCCATGAGACGCTTAGGGGCACGGGACCGGTTTGGGGAGTGAATTAAGCTAGCAGAGCTGGTGATGGTAATGGTGCCAGGGTCAGTTGAGTATGAGCGCACGTTCAGCACCCTCAAGTACATCTGTAATTTACAGCACAACAGGCTGCAAGCACAGCACTTGGCATGCTGTACTCGAGGGTTTAAAAGCTCAGCCTATAGTGTGGAGGATTTCCCATACCCAGAGGCAATTTTGGAGTGGTTTAACGCAAAGAAGTGCCGTGAAATTGCTTAGGCAAAGGACTAAGTTAAGAGGACAGTATTGTAGACAGATTTCCCCTTACAATTCCAGACCAACCTTATTGAGTTGATGCAATATTTTGAGTTTACTTACATACACCATTCACCATATGCCGGGAGGCCGCAGGCCTCCTGGCGGGCTGGGGCAGCAAAGTAAAATCGATATAAGAACCCACTTTCTCATATCCCCAGATTTGGGGGGGATATGAATGAAGTTTTTCCCAAATCCTTTAAAAAACACTGGTGTGCGTGCATGTATAGAGGCTTGCATGTGCCGACGTTTAAGAGTGTGCGTGTATGCACACATATTCATGTATTCAGAGGCACTGCAGGTGCTTGGCACAGTTTGAACAGTCCATCGAGTGCAGTCGTGAATGTGGTGCAGGGGAGAGACATGTCACTGTCTTTTATTTCCTTATTTCGGTCATGTTTCTGACTCCAAACCTTGACTCGTAATTAGAATCAGGTATGCTACAATTCCTAAGGAGGGCAGCCGTGCTCGTCCTCCCCACAATTTAAATAAATGCGGGGAAAAACGGAATGCATTGCTTAGTGCTGGGAACTGCTTGTTTGGGTGAACGCTGGTGTACATACAAACGCGCACTGCAGGCTCGCCTGGATGAACGATCTGCTGCTCAGATGATGGTAGTGCTGCGTGACCACGCCATGGCCGTGTCCAAGCTGCAGGATGTGCTCAAACAAGATGCTTTAGATGTGTCCACCATGCGGCAAGAGCGCGCCGTTGGAGCACAGATGCTAGAATGAGAATCGAGAGTATAATTTGAATGTGCAACGTGCGTTTGACACAGCCATTGTACGACTATAGCTAGAGTATGACAACCGCTTCAACGCGTAAAAGAAGTGTATGCCGCTAGTATGTTATGAAGATTGGACATACTTTTAGGCCATCCACCATAAAATTTAGCAACTCAAATTAAGCACTCTACGCACAGCGCGTCGCGTGTTGAGGTGGTTTATGCCGAGGCGTCGGCATGCCCCACTCCACGCACAGTGGCACTGACAGCAGCAACACAGGCGTACAACCCATGCACTCCACGCACATTGGCACTGGCAGCAGCAGCGCAGGTACACCGGCCCCACACTCCACGCACAGTGACACACACTTTTTATTATATTACTACCCAGGTTACCTAAATATTAAAGGCAGCGTCTCGGGTTAGGGTATTGTTGTGCCACGCGCACACTCCACGCACAGTGGCACTGGCTGCAGCAGCGCAGGCACACACGCCCCACACTCCACGCACAGCCAAGCTAGGCAGTCCACGCACAGTGGCAGTACAGGCAGGCACACAGCACAGGAACCCCACAATGAGATCAAATGGCACTGCAAAAAGATATTGATATGTTGCCAACAACTTGCTATTTGTGTCTTGAGCGGAAGCTTAAAAAAAGCCTGTAACCAGTCACTTGAAAGATATGGCATCGCCCCTTGACCATGACCCCAAATTCCCCCATTACTGGAGTGAGCACCCAAGGGGCAAAGTGTTTGGGGCAAACACCAATGCCTTCTCCTCCCGATTTTCTGGGTTCTCCATCTGCCATCCCATTTGCCATGAAAACACCATGCTCTTAGTAACAAGACACGCCATCTACTTTGCAAAGAGCACGCACACTGTCTGCTACAGAGGTATAAACTTCAAATGAGCTTACTTAACAACATTGGAAAAAAGGCAAGAGGTTCCAATATGTAATGCACCCTGAGGCACGTTATGACCTCCCTCCTACAAGGGGCACTAGTTACTAAGCAAAAATTTGCTAGCCCCCTAGACTTTGACCCTAGTTACCAAGCCTACTGGAGCGAAAATACCAGGGACACAGTATTTGGAGCAAGCACTAATGCTTTCGACACAAAATTCACTGGCTTCTCCTTTTGCCACCCGAATTATTGCGACTATCTCCTGCATTTACTTGTGGGACATGCGCTTCAATCAACAAACTCCACTCAAGAAGCTACAGCAACATTCCTAGTCCTCCCTGATTGGCTTGGTCGGAGTAAGAACGGGTACATGACTTGGATTTACGACTACCCTGAGCATGCATGCGTTCTAGCCAAGTTTTCTGCAGACAGCATGCTCTTAAACCCTACAGAAGTTTGGTTAGACGCTCCACCCCAGCCTCGGCACAACAAAAATAAAATGCAGCTAATTGTCGTCTGGAACAATCAAGGGAAACAAGCCCTGATTATCCAACCCAGCTTGGCTCAACAATCTCAAGCAGACAATTCCTGAAGCAACGTGGACTTTTAACAATAGTGCCCACGTGCTTGCTTGGCACTGCTCGTGTGAAATGCAAGAACAAGCAGAGGAAAAGATTTCAACTCCTACACCCAGATACTTCCATTGCTGCTAACATCAGCCAGTGGCAAACGCTTCATAACACAAACGTCAACCAATACAAGAGCCCAAGCACTCCCAAAGTACAAAACTGGAAATCAATCACATACACTGATGGTATGCCATGCAAGATGCGATAAGCAAACAGCAAATTATAGGCGCTGGCATTTTCACCCCCACTACAGACGCTGGTTATAGTGATACCGTCACTATCAATCCTGGAGGCAGCGGCCCCACACTCACCATCAATAGAGCTGAACTCGCAGCTGTGCTAGTAGCGGTACAAAAAGGCCACACTGAAATTGCTACAGACAGTGCCTCATCCCTCTTTCAGATTCGAAAACAGCTATTGATCCCAATGGCTGTACTCCACCACTTGCACAAGGAACTACAAGGACATTGTAAATTTAATCCAATCCTCAACTTCTACTGTCACTTGTTACAAAATGAAATTTCACTCTGGTACTATTGGCAATGAGGGTGCAGACCACCTAGCAGCCACACAAAGCAGCAGTCAACCGAATTTCTAACGTTGCCCTCCCGCCAGCTACTGACCCCTTCTACGACCTGTTCTGGCTAAGCGTTCCGAACAAAGTTGGCTCCCATGCAGAAGAGCTACGAGTTTTGACCAACCTGCAAGACAAACTATAACATTACATGCACGCCCACCATTACCTTGGTGAAGCTAACACAGATACACTGCTTTACAAGCTCTGGCAAAA
>Ga0307963_1002753_pt1:0-12500 | contig 13910 bp, 14 predicted proteins | sample OrgLakmetagen594_FD_201829 | JGI IMG/M metagenome (GOLD analysis project Ga0307963, IMG submission 201829) | Saline water microbial communities from Organic Lake, Antarctica - #594 | ecosystem: Environmental > Aquatic > Non-marine Saline and Alkaline > Saline | place: Antarctica: Organic...
TGGTGATTTGATCCACAAACACACACACACACACTAGTTGACGTGCTGTGTCCTATTCTTTGCATTGATGGTGATTTGATCCACAAACACACACACACACACACACACACACTAGTTGACGTGCTGTTTCCTATACTTTGCATTGATGGTGATTTGATCCACAAACACACACACACACTAGTTGACGTGCTGTGTCCTGTACTTTGCAATGCTGGTGATTTGATCCACACACACACACACATACACACACACACACTAGTTGACGTGCTGTGTCCTATACTTTGCATTGATGGTGATTTGATCCACACACACACACACACACACTAGTTGACGTGCTGTGTCCTGTACTTTGCAATGGTGGTGATTTGACACACACACACACACACACTAGTTGACGTGCTGTGTCCTATTCTTTGCATTGATGGTGATTTGATCTGGCAGCCAAGGACACGTTCAGGTTGGTGGTCCAACACGCACGACCTCGTACCAATTCATGGGAAAAGGATCGTTGTAGGCACCTTATGAACACTCTTCTAACATCAGAGTCAAAGGTTGTGCCACTGTTGTCTACAATGTCGATTTTTTACATCAACACGTAGCATCAACAACACTGCATCATGTCGCTGTGCCAGACTCGCTCATCTCTGGCACCACAGTGAATCACAGTAATTAATCACTTTTCACACGCTTGGCGCAAAGTTTGAATATAAGTTCAACCTTAATCAAAACGGTTCATCTCCGGCATCACAGCGAATTACAATTCACATGCTTGACGCAAAACCCAAACATTAATTTAATCTAAGGGGGCGGTTTCAAGCAAAATTGTTCGTTGGTTCAGGGGTGAAAATTTTTTCACCTTTAACAAAAAAATTTGCAATCACACGCTGCACCCCACAAAATTTTCCGCTCCATGAATTTTTTTGCCACATGCCTGAAATCGGCTTTGATTTTTAATTTTTGTTTGGGACCTCCCCCTAAAGCTGGAAAGTGGCCCAGTAGTGGCCCAGTAAACTTTTGGAGACCCCCCCCCCAAATTCCCCGTCCCCCCCTGGACCAACCCCCCCTTTTGACCCCCCTCAGAATTGACTCATTTATATACCAATCGACAGCTCTCGACATCAGGATTCCAAATGTGTCATTTATATCTTTTTTGACACGTGACGCCAAAAAGTTATGATACTTCAAGGCTTCTGGTGTGACCGACTTTTTTCCTTCAAGTGGAATTTTGACAGACCAAAAAAGTACGAAAATATTTGGGTGTAACTGCCCCCTATATCAAACATTAAATAAATATATTAAAAGGACGTGCTTCTGCTCACCTGTATCGCTTCATCCTACAGTGTCCCGACTTCCACACTTGGTCCGCCTAGATAGCATGTGATGGCAGGCGGTGTGCGTCTTGCGCACAGCTTGCACATCTGTGGTCCATTTCTAGTGGAGCACATTGCACAGGCTGTAGCCCTTGAAAATATATATATAGAGAGAGAGTGTGTGTGTGTTTGGTGGGTTTAATTCTACTGACACAAAACCCTTTCATGACGCAGGTGACAACAAAATGCGTGTCTTCAAAGCAGTGCTGTCCAACCCCCAGGGTGGAGCTATCCTCGGCAAGCGCACCGTCTGCAGCATCATGATTGTGCCTGGCCGCCATGAGCTCGTCAAGGTGAGCATGCATCAGCAGCATGTGTGTTTGTGTGTGCGTAGGATTGGCCCAAACTGTATATACACACCATATATGACCGTATACTCGGTGGTTTCCCTGCCAAAAATACCGTATATACGCTGTATATAAAATATAAATAGTTCTGGCCAGCCCTATGTGTGCGTTATGGGTTATGGGTGTTTGTATGTGCACGCGTGTGTGTGTGTGTGTGTCTTTGAGCGTGTGTATGTATATATGCCTATACACATGTGTGCCTGCGTGTTGGTCTGTGTTGGAGTGCTTTCCCACCATCACAACTTATTTCAATCATCCGCGTGCCCGTGTGCAATTACCTCTCCCTGCCTCTCGGTAGGGTGCACTGCACTCATGACCGAGGGCTCAGCCGTGCGTGTGCACGTGTGTCACATGCTTGCAGGGTGGCCGCAGTGACTCGGTAGTGACAGTTGTGTGTGTGTCACATGTTTGCAGGGTGGCAGCAGTGACTAACTACCAAGGTAGTGAGTCATGTGTTTGTGCGTGTGTGTGTGCGTGTATTTGTGTCACATGCTTGCAGGGTGGTCGCAGTGACTCGGTATTGACAGTTGTGTGTGTGTGTGTCACATGTTTGCAGGGTGGCAGCAGTGACTCCAGCGAGAAGGGCGAGGAAGTGAGCTGCATGGATGATTTCAATGTGTGGCAGTCTTACAAGGAGCGGTGTGCAAAGGCCCTTGCTCCACAGATTGATTGCTGCGCAGACAATGTCTGGTGGGTGAAAATTACACGGTGTGAGCTATGTGTGTGTGTGTGTGCGCGTATGTGTGTGTGTCTTTGTGTATGCGTAAAGGCACGGTGCTGAAGAAGTGACCTAGGTGTGCACCAGTTTCGTCTGCATACATACCAGGGTGGTGCAGGAGTAGCAGCTGTTTTGTGTATAGTGCAGGATTGTGATACCGTACTGCACTGATATAGGGTTGGCAGAATCATATATACACGGTGCATATACGGTATTTTTTGGCAGGGAAATTACCAAATGTACGGTCTTATATAGTGTATGTATGCGGTTCTGGCCAACCCTATACTTATATCACCGTGTATTGTGAAACTTTTTGACCCCTTGGGGAGTGTCACGAACACTTAATAACAATCGAGTTAATGACAATAAATTATACTCCTCATGAAGTTCCCACTAATGCAAAATGACAGGTCCTAGGCAGGGAAGTACAACCCGTCCAGGGCCCGGAATTAATAACTAAATCTTGGGCTGCCCAAAGCTGGTCCGGGTACCCCGGAAATTTGCAGAGACGTTGGCCCCTGCGATTCCGGGGTACCCGGTAAAAATATCAATGTAGTTCCGGGTGATTTGCAGTGGATTTTGGAAATGACAGTGAGAATAACACTATGAGAATGGGAAGAAGAGGGAGAGGTCAGCCAGCAGGAAGGCAGTGAGCCCTGGGACCCCAGCAAGAGGCTCCCCCTCCTGACCAGGCCTCCCTTCGAAGCGAGTGTTGGGCTTGAGTGCTTGCATCTTGCATGGCATGCAAGCACCAAACTGAATGAAAATCCAGAGACCTCTAGATGGAAGTCCCCCGCTCCTCCTCCCCCTGCTTCCCCCCCCTCCCCCTGCCCCAGGCCCTGATGAGGCCTCAACTAGCAGCCATGCGCGAACCTCGAGCGATGTCAAGCACACGCGAGCACACACACATACGCACAAGGCGCATGCATTCACACACAAACACGCACGCACGCACACACACAAGCACGCACACAGGCACACCCGCACGTACACACACAAGCACACACACATACACACAAGCACACACACACGCACACACACGCACACACACAAGCGTACACACACACATGCACATACACACATGCACACATATACACACACACGAGCAGGCACACAGGCACACACAACCACGCACACACGCACTTACAGACACAAGCATACACACACGCACATACACACATACACACGCGGACGCGCACACACACACGCACTCGCACAAACGTATGCACACACACACAGACGCACACACACACACAGCATTAACATCGTGCTTGGGGCCGGGAAATTTTATAACACCCTGAATAATTCTGAAAGCAGTTCCGGGGAACCCTGGAAAAATTTTCAGTTTGTTCCGGGCCCCCCTGAAGAATTTGGGCACCCAGTGTACTTCCCTGGTCCTAGGTGCTTTTGCTTTTGCCTTTGTTTACGTACACAAGGGCCCTACTTGCTCAATCAGGGAGGGGGCCAAAAGACATCACACAGGCTTGCATTGTGTTTGATCATTAAGTAATGCCCCCCTCGCATTGGTCGCATTGGAATGTATTATTAATTTCGTTACATTTATCTGGTACCTATTTGGCTCCTTTTCCTACACACAGTAAAACTTGAACACATAGACATATTTGTTGTCAAAGCTGCCGTCAGGAATCAGGAGAGGTCGGCGCTGCTGTTGCTGCTGAATAAGAATGCCTCTGCAGGTTTGACCTGCTCCTGCACTACATATTACTGGAAACCATGTGTGCAATGACCTGGGAATGCCTCTGCAGGTTCGACCTGCTCCTGCACTACACCAGCATCACTTGGAAAATCATATGTGCGATGAACCCCCCTCCACGCTACAAAGGAGGCTACCCAGCCTTTTTTGGTTCCCTGGTCATCTTTGTGGGCATCATTTTCCTGACAAAAGAGGTGAGGGGAGCGCAGCCACCCTGTATGTTCCACCCTTTCATTATACCCTTACATTGTACCCTTACATTGTACCCTTACATTGTACCCTTTCATTATACCCTTACATTCTACCGTAGTGTTGGGATTCAAAAAAGTGTGTGTGTTTGTTTGGGGTCACTGCAACGCTTCACTCCTTGTCATTAAAAGCATTGCTTTTGACTCACCATCATGTGCTCCATACGCACACCCTGGTATTTTTTTAATTAGTGTCAGACAGCTAGGTTTCACTCGTGATATAACTTTTGATTTCGAGCCCTGTCTGCATACTATCTGTTGTTTCTACTTTTATCTCTCAAACCTTATCTTGCTGTGTTTTACTGGACCCTCCCAGGTGTCTTACGTCCTGGGCTGCGAGCCTACGCTCTCCCCCGCTCATTGAATCCTCCTTGCTCATTGCACCCTTCCTCATCAATTCTTGCTCATTGCGCCCTTGCTCATTAATCCTTGCTCGTTAATTTTTGCTCATTGCACCCTTGCTCATTAATCCTTGCTCAATGCCCCATCTCAGGTGTCTTACGTCCTGGGCTGCGAGCTTACGCTCTCTCCTGTCATGACAGGCTTGTCTTTGATTGCGCTAGGTGGGTGTTCACCACATGGGTGTTGCGGTATGTGTCGGGTTGGCCAGAGCCGTAGATACGAAAATACGGCGTATCCAGATACGCCGTATAATCGTATCTGTATATGGAAATATGCGACCGTATCCCTATCCATGTGACCGTACATGGGTTTTGGTCGACCGTATATATACGCCATATGTACGGTCTAAACCGTATATACGCCGTATATGCAGGTAATGCAAAGTTCGAATCCCAGCAACAGCAGTCCCTTTTGCTCTTTTTGGTCCTTTTTTTCTCGCGCCTCTTCTTACTGAGCTCTTCCTTCGCATCCCTTTCTTATAGATGCATGTTTTTTGCATTAATAATAAGTTTTTTGGTGGTTATGGTAGTTGAACTCCCTTTTACTGGAAAAGGCTTTTTTTGTCTTTTTGGCTTGAAGCAGGCCTAGCTCCATTCATTTTTGGGGTATAGATTATTGGGTCATGCATACTCAGCTCTTCAAGAGCTGCAAAATGACTCCCCTATGAAATATTCTGAGTGAATCCATTTTCCCTCCTATACGGTATATACGGAAATACGGCGTATATACGGATGGTCATATACGGCGTATATACAGAATGTGGAAATCCCACGTACGGTTTGGGCCAATCCTAGGTATGTGTGCTCGGGTGTACGGTTGGCCAGAACCATATATATACAGTGCACGTACGGTATATTTGGCAGGGAAAGCACCAAATATACGGTCATATACAGTGCATAAATACAGTTCTGGCCAACCCTATTCGGGCGCTTTTCGGCTGACTACCTTGGGTGCTTGGCAGCTGCAGTTTGCTACATGTATGTTGGCTTCTCTTGGGTCGTATGTATATTTATAGCTGTTATTTGTTGATCAGCTTGGCTTGCGTCTGAGCCAGGTGGCCGGTGGCCTGCTTACCTCCTGCCTAACAGCTCTTACCTGCTGCCATGATACTTCTGCTCTTAACAGATCTTACCTGCTGCACTTAATACTCCTGCTCTTAACAGCTCTTACCGCCATGATACCGCCATGATTCTCCTGCTCTTAACAGCTCTTACCTCCTGCCTAACAGCTCTTACCTGCTGCCATGATACAGCTCTAACCTGCTGCCAAGATACAGCTCTAACCTGCTGCCAAGATACAGCTCTAACCTGCTGCCAAGATACAGCTCTAACCTGCTGCCAAGATACAGCTCTAACCTGTTGCCTAACAGCTCTAACCTCCTGCCATGATACAGCTCTTACCTGCTACCATAATACAACTCTTACCTGCTACCATGATACAGCTGATGCCTGCTCTCACCTCCTGCCTTACGTATTACAGCTCTGCTGGTGCCTTACGTATGCATATAGCGATGTAACCTCACCTTACCTTACGTATGCATGCATACGCGCACCAGGAGATGTAGCTCATGACTGACACTGCTCCCATTTGGACACATACCTCCTTCAGGAACGTCACTTCCCGACACCTACACACACACACACACACACACAGACACAGACACACACGCACACACACGCACACGCACACGCACACGCACACGCACATGCTCATGCACAAGATGTAGCTCATGACTGACACTGTTCCCATTCGGACACATACCTCCTTCAGGAACGTCACTTCCTGACACCTTTGCTAACCGCACTGTCTTGCTGTATGGCGCAAACAAGTCCGCTGACGCCGCCCTAGGCAACATTACTGGCAGTAACAGTGTCAACGTGTTCCTGGGCCTTGGGCTGCCCTGGCTCATTGCCAGCTCCTACTACCGCGCCAAGGTGCGCAAGCAACGCACATGTATAACAATCTCTTTGTTTGTTGTTTTGTGAGTCCTGCTCCAGCTCCTACTTGAACAAGACTGCCTCATATGCTTGCGTGTTTGTATGCGTGCCTAAGTGCATCCTATGCTTGTGTGTGTTTGTGTGCCTAAGTGCGCTAAGTATTTGTTTAGCTGCGGTTTTTTCGTTTGAGCATGTATCCGTTCCGTTGCAAATCATAAATGCAAAATAATTTTGGAAGAGGGGGGAGGGACAAAACCGTGCGGGGCAAGAATTACAACGTGCCGCTTTTAACTGGCTCACCCAAAACGAAAGGCTAACAGGCTTTTATGAATGTGTGTGTACACTTTGCAGGGCGAAAAGTACGAGGTGGACCCCGGAGCGTTGGGCTTTGCTCTTGTTGTTTGGATTGCTGGTTTTGTTGCCCAGACCGTTGTTTTCTACATCCGCCGCCGGCAAGGTGGCGAGCTTGGCGGCTCAAAACGCACGCAGGGGCTGCTGCTGGCGTGGTCAATTGTGAGTATGCCTCTATAGCAGTAGGAAAGAATAGAAAATACTCCGCTGGTAGTGATGACACAGCCAGCATGATTAAGGGAGGGGGTTACGTAGGTGCCCGCACCAGGCAACCCCCCACCGCGGCAGTGAACTCATGTTCACACATGCTTGAGTCATGGTAAGAGTGGAAACCTTGCTTTGTGGTGGCATTACGTAAGACCCCTTCCGAGCACTGCATGAGGCAAGTACAAAGGGCATGGTGATTCCACAATTTTCAAAACTGCTCAAGACTCTGCCGGCTCTTCATGGTTGGAGGACTAGCTACAAAAGGGTTGTGTGCGTGGTTTGGTTACAGCTCTACATGTGTGTACGTTTACAGCTCTACTTGTGTGTACCTTTACAGCTCTACATGTGTGCGTTTACAGCTCTACATGTGTGTACGTTTACAGCTCTACATGTGTGTCGTTTACAGCTCTACATGTGTGTACGTTTACAGCTCTACATGTGTGTACGTTTGCAACTCTGCTTGTGTGTACGTGCGAGCACCTGTAGCTAAACCGGTGGTTTCAGTGTTGAAGCATGTGCATAAATGTGTACTACCCCATCCAATTTTTTCTCCCCTCATGTAAAACCATAGACCCTGCAAATAAAAAGGGCTGTGTAAAAAGAAGGGACAAAAATACTATGGCAGCCTGTCAAACTGCCAGCCATCAGGTGTACAACAATCAAGGACAGCAATCTGTACTGTACGCTTTGTGCTCCTCTGACCTTATTCCTCTGCAATTGATCCCCAAGCCCTAACTAACTGCGCACGTAATTCCATACACAGGTCCTGTGGATGCTTTTCTTGGTTCTGGCAGGGGTCCAAAATTACAACCATCTTGAATCCAATGTAAGTGACTTTGCTCCTCCTTGAACTCTTGAGCTCGCGCATCCTTTGATGATAAAAGTGTATTTCAAGTGCATTATGTCAAGTAATTGCAGCAAAAAGCAGGTCTTACACCAAGTTGCATCTCGTAAGGACATGTTTGGCAGCGTGGTTGGTGTTGTGTGTGTGAAGCTAGAGCTTAAATTTCTGCAGATCTTTCGTTTAACAGATCCTACTGCAACAGAGGTCACACGTGCCTCACTTCGTCTTTGTTGTATTGATTGTCAAGCTTTTTGAGATCTGTATACAAACACACTTTTTTCATGGACTGTTCGCAGTTGGGCAGCGAGTCTGGATGAGGAACCCGTTGTGGTCAGAAACGCTCCCTCCCACGGTGGTGGCCAAGTAGGGCAGCACTGTCTTATGCCCGTGTGCCAGTCGGCACTAGCAAAAGTGTTATGTGCAACACTTTTTATCACATTTGTATCATAGTTTTGCTCTTCTCAGTGTGACCCATTGTACACTATCTGGTGTGAAAGTTACCAGTCGCTAGCACTGGTTTAGTGCACTGCTCATTTCCTTGCTCGGTGTGAATCTGCTATTCTTTTCTCTTCATCTTCATCTTCTTCTTTCTTGCGTGAATCTGTGTTGTCTATTTAGTTGTAAACGTGGGATTAGTGTCTGTGATAAACCTCCGATGTGATATTGACTTAAATGTAACACAGAGCGGTAAGCAGGAGGGTCACTAAAAGGGCTCCTTGTGTGATCTTATCAGCACCCGGGTAAGGTAAATTACAGCACCGTATCATAAGTGATGCCACCCACACGAGGATGATGTGAGAGTGCCGGAGGCTCCTTAGAGGACAATGCAGTGATTCTTACGGCAGATTACAGAGATTACAGGTTAAGCCGTCAGTCAATAAGTGCGACTGCTAGGCTGCGAACATAATGGTCACAATGGCTACAATGGGGGGTGACCTTCAGCCAGGTTGTCTGCGAACATAAAGCACTGTGTAAATCTTACGCGGCAGCTTACACAGGCACCTTAAGGTCTTATAATCTCAATACTTCATCTCAGGGTTGCACAGAACAAGCACAGCACCCGTCTGCCATACTCAGCTGCACCTAGTAGGCTACGCCACATGCTGCTGCATGTTTTATGCTATTAGCTACTACGGATACATGTACAAGACAAATCTACTTCTGCAGTGTTCCTAGATTGTGCTGATTCTACTCTTAGTACTACTTCATGTGAACAAGCTCAGAAAGGAAGGGGAAAGCAAAGTTTTGTGTTCTGCTGCCCTGAGAAAGGACCCTGAGAAAGGAAGCTAGGAAGAAATTGGTTGTTGACTATGTAGCAAATAAGGTAGCAACTAAGACCGCCAAGTCCCCTCATTCTAGTTAGTAAAATACCCTTTCTTTCTCCTTTGAAGAACGCTGTAACCGCTATAGTATGTGCCCAAAGTTATGCATTCCGGTTCAATTTCATACTGAGTCGATAAAAGGGCCGACTAGAGAACTATTGCAGGCTGTCCGTGCAGGAAAAACCAAATCGATGCATAATGGAAAGTCATTCAGTCATTAATTTTCTACCACTTAAGTTAGCCAGCCAATTTCTGCCAAGAAACTATATTTACAGATGTCACAGAAACTGAAATTAGGTCGATGCAGCAGCTGGAAGTGCCACGTTGCGAGCCATGTCATCGAGCAGTGCTGCGTCATCAACCTCAGCAAGTGCTGCCACTCCCCTGTTTGTTTGCAAAACACAGTGTGTGTATTCTGTGTTACGATGGCACTAGTGCACTCCCTGTTTTGCAATTTAAAGTGTGAGCACTCATTTCAATATGATGCCGTCACGTGTCTTGCAATTTGAGGAGCGTGTCCTTGAAGTTTAATAAGGGCACATTGTCTTGCAGAACAAATTGTATAAACCCTGACCTTCACTCATGTGACACAATTTGATTTACATGCAAACATTCACAACTAACTCTGGCTTAGTCCTTACAACCACAAAAAGTGAGGCACAATCCAAATGCCTGCCTGTGCCTATTATAGGCCTGTCTGTGCCTACAAGTTCTCTCTGGTAATAACTATCATTATTTGGAAGCGTTTCCCGTTGACTTTCACCTTATGTGATTTTGCATACTTGTTGTGCACAGAGACAAAACATTCCCAGGAACCACAGCCAGACAACCAATCCTCCCTTCCTTCCTCATGTACCTGCAAGCCAGCACACAACCACATGCATGACGCACACATGCACAGAAAATGACACACACCTGCACAGAGTTCCCCCCAGCCCAATATAATCAGCTGCACTGAAGTGGGAGCGCCCGAGCGCACGCCCCCCCAAAGAGGCCTCTAAAGTGTATGCGCCAGCACAGCCAAGCTCCCTGTCAAGTGTGAATCACAGTAGGTTCCAAATTTAACAGTGGAGGCCTGCATGCACGCTCAGCACTTCTTGATATGCATGACACCCCATAAGTAGGCAGTAACTCATCTCAAGTGGCATGGTGTGTGTGGTAATTGGTAACGTTATCGGCAATCAGTCTGGCTCGTCCTTGTGTGTATATGTATGTGTGCTTGTGTGTGTGTGCTTGCGTGTGTGTGTGTGTGTGTGAGTGTGTTGGTATTCATGCATGTATTCAAGTGTACGTACAACATGCTAGTCTGTGAAGGTTTGTGTGTGCTTGCAGGGGTGTAAGGCCCAGTCTTACCTGTTTGCCACCACCCGGGCGGCGCCCAACTTGGCACGACGAATACGGAAGCCGCTTTTGCTCAAGCTGTAATCCTGTGCATTTTGAGCATTTTGTGCACCACGTAAGTGTGTGTTCTAAGCTCGTTCTATAATTCCTGTTCAGTTTGTGCACCACGTAAGAGTGTCCTGAGCTCGTTCTATATTCCTGTGCACTTTGAGCACTTTGTGCACCACGTATGAGTTTATGTTGTGAGCTCGTTCTATAATTCGGTGCTTTTTGTGCACCACGTAATTGTGTGTCCTGAACTCGTTCTACATTCCTGTGCATTTTGTGCACCACGTAAATATGTGCTATCAGCTCATTCTTAGCCTTGCAGCCTTCTGCGAGCATGCATGACTTGTGTGTATGTGTGTACATGTTTGAGTGTGCGTACATGCGTGTGTGTGTGAGTCTGTCTGTGTGTGTGTGTCTGTGTGTGTGTGTGTGTGTGTGTGTGGACCCACTCTAAGTGCGACTTGTTATAATTAGAAAAGTAACATCTTAAAATTAAACAACAAATTATACAATAAATTAGACAATAAACAATTCTAAGGGAACAAATCAGCTAAACAAGCAATATACACCAACATGCCAATTGTTGGAAAAACGTTTTCCTTCCTTATCGAGAATATACACCAGATACACCAGATACACCTTCCTTACCGAGGATATACAGGACACCAGATATGGGAGCATGCGCACACGCAGCCGGGCGGCCTGCCTTGCGCTTATGACCGATGGCGGCTGTGCCGCTACAAACCCTCCTACATGTGATAATATGACAGCGTGGGACGTTGAGCTGATTGCCAGATGGATCTGCATGTTTGTGTACAGCCAGACAATACATTGGCTGCAGTAAGGGAGGTCCAGCTGATTGCCTGTTGCAACTGCATCTTTGTGTACAGCCACACAATAATTGGCTGCAGCTAGTGTGGAAGTTGAGCTGATTGCCAGATGGAACTGCATGTTTGTGTACAGCCAGACAATAATTGGCTGCAGTAAGGGAGGTCCAGCTGATTGCCTGTTGCAACTGCATCTTTGTGTACAGCCACACAATAATTGGCTGCAGCTAGTGTGGAAGTTGAGCTGATTGCCAGATGGAACTGCATGTTTCTGTACAGCCAGACAATAATTGGCTGCAGTAAGGGAGGTCCAGCTGATTGCCTGTTGCAACTGCATCTCTGTGTACAACCACACAATAATTGGCTGCAGTGTGGAAGTTGAGCTGATTTCCAGATGGAACTGATGGAACTGCATCTTTGTGTACAGCCACACAATAATTGGCTGCAGCTAGTGTGGACGTTGAGCTGGTTGCCGTTGCATGCTCCTTCCTTACACTTGGATAAAGTGTGGTTATTCAAGCTGGCGGCTATTGTACGTTCTCCTTCCTTACACTTGGCTGTAGCGTGGGGAGCTGGAATGGTCACTTCACGCCTTTTCACAAATACTTGTACTTGATGCCTTTTCATGATTACCTGTGTGTACTCGCTTATTGCCTTTTCTTGCTTAATGCCTATTTGTGTTTACCTGCCGCTTATTGTCTTTTCTTGCTTAGTGCCTATTCGTGTATACCTGTGTGCTTGGCACTGTTGACTGTGAGGCCATGCCCTTAGGAAGGCAGGCAGGGCAATCGTGACGGAGGTGGACCACATGTCTCACAAAAGGG
>Ga0307963_1002757_pt1 | contig 13902 bp, 13 predicted proteins | sample OrgLakmetagen594_FD_201829 | JGI IMG/M metagenome (GOLD analysis project Ga0307963, IMG submission 201829) | Saline water microbial communities from Organic Lake, Antarctica - #594 | ecosystem: Environmental > Aquatic > Non-marine Saline and Alkaline > Saline | place: Antarctica: Organic Lake...
TTGCGATTTGCGTTTCAGACATTTGAAGGTATGGAGGGAAGCTGATTTCTCATGTCCTCGCGCAGTAAACAAGAAAGCAGTCACGTATCACAAGTGGTGTGGGAGTTCTGAGAGTGGTCCTAGAGGTCGGTTCTCCATTTTCTATCCCCTCCTACTTGTACAAGGATGTGGACAAACATGTGTTGAGGAATTTCAGCAGGTTCAGATTACGTGCACACCATTTGAGAGTGGAGTCTTGCAAATGGCATGGTGGTTCTAGCATTTGTGTTAAATGTGAATGTGGAGAAGTTCAAGATGAGAAGCATGTGCTTTTCTTTTGCAAGTGTGTTGAAGTATGTGAGCTGCGCATGAGATACAGGGACCTCTTTGAAGGAATATTTAAGACTCTGCGTGTGTTTGCTCCTTCGAGCTCTAAATTTATTCCTTTCTTAACTTGTCATCACAGTATCACTGATTTTGAGATAAATGCATTCCTGAATCAAGACTTATACAGACTTATCAAGTTTGTGTCAGAATTAGTTTCAATTTTCGACACTGGTTGACTTTGTTTCACCAGCCAATTGCCATCAGCCAGAGACTCGGGCTGTAAGCCATCCTTGTAACCTCCCTGTGACCAAAGCGTGCCGCTCGTTGCAACCATATTTCCTTGGTGTTTCATTAGATCAACGTCATTGTAACCATTAGATCAACGTCAGTGATCAGGTACTCCCAGCACCCAGTGGCTACAATGTCTGCTTGAGGGTTGCTGGGCTGGAAGCCTAGCTAAAGGGTTTAAAATAAATTGGGCCGATAGGAGTCTTTTTCTTGGTTGGCAGATAAAAGTAAAAAGTAAAAGTCTACACTGGAAGTCACCAGCGTGCATTTAAGATAACCCTTGTTATTGAAGATCATTAAGGTGTATGTCTGGAGCAGGTTTAGATACTAGGTCTGGCGTGGTAGAAGCTCTTTGTACTTTTAATACTATGTCTAAAGCTTTTGCAAGCATCTTGCAGTCCTTCTGGCTCCCAGGTTTGGACAGTCATGGGTCTCTAAATTAGGCACGCTCCCAGGTTTGGACAGTCATGGGTCTCTAAATTAGGCACTTCCTTCACTTTCTTGGTTATACATTCTGGTGTTTAGCGAGCATGTCTGAACTGCTGCGTTGTGGCTCTTCATCAGGCTTTCTCAGATTTTGACTTTCATTATAACTTATAACCTCTTACTACTTATCGAATCCTAAGATAAAAATATCTCACAGGCCGAGACCAGTTTCATATTCACAAGCAACTCATGTTTTACGCTGGCTCATCTATCAGCCCAGCATACCACACGTGGCTGTCCGTTACCCCCTTTGTAAACATACGCCTTCTTCAATATAGAACCATCATTACAACAAATAGCAACCTACTTGGTAGACAAAAGAAATTGGTGCAACATGTATGTCAAAACACCACGCCGTCACAACAAAGCTGTTTGCAATAGTGAGGTCACACCGACTGCTCTGTTGCAGCTCATAAGATTAAGGAGATGACTGTATCACAATTTATCGCTGCTACCAATTGCATATGAAAAACACACATATAACCGACCTTACCGCGGACGTAAATCCCACAAAAGAAAACGCGCCTGCTAGAAAGCCACTGTTGATTTGAACATGATGGCCAGCCATATGCTTATGCACAAAAATTCTTGCAACCAAGCTGGTAATTATGCTTGCCAATCTAAAAAGGGCACTGGCAAAGCTTGCCATCATTTAAAAGAGACGCACAGAAAAGGAACATGCATACAGAAAAGGAACATGCATACATACCAAGCTATATATATATCAGTCAGATTTGGAAGGACAGGCCACCCTGTGCCTCTTCTGTGCTATTTGGCTATTTGCCGTGGCCGCTTGATGCACTACCTATGTAAGTTTCCTCCACTCTTCGGCTACGGTTTCAACGATCATTAAAAAACTTCCTTATTGGCTGGACAAGCTGCTGATGCACATGTTAGACAACACAAGCCGGAATTGCATGAAATACCATGAAAAGCTTCCCAACTGCCACCAGGAGATTTACCTGATTGCAACCATGAAAATATACCTGGTCGCCACCATAAAAACCAATCGATTTGGCGCTAAGATTAAGCCACCGTGACTCTCGCCCTGATCGCCACCATGAAATTGTACCTAGCGGCAGAGTACTGCAGTATTACTGCTCCGTACAGGAGGTTGTTGAGGTGAGGCGGGGCCCGGGGATGAGGTGGAAGGGAGGGAGGTAGGTTTTCCAGTCCACAGGTTTGGAAGGCTTTGTTGCTGCTGCATCTGAGGCTGTGGCTGCTGTGGCTGTTGAGAAAAGTTGCTTGGCGCCTCAAATCTGGCCTGCGTGTTGTGTATGCGATATGCAGTGTGACAGGCGATACCTGACGTGTGAGCACAGCACGGATGTTGCGACCATCGTTCTTGGTGGGGTAAGAGAGTGGATGCCTTCCGAACAATAATTCCTTACAGCACATGATCACTTGCACATCACAGCAAGCCTTTGTGCCTCAGACTTATTGAGGATCTCCTTATTAGGGAATGGCAATGAAAATCTCCAGGATGACATGCAGACGTGAATGGCATCAGGCTCACACATGCACATTATTCTGCGAGTCGTCATGAGATTGATTTTCATTTTCAGTAACATGATTTCCTCCCTTCAGCACAACACAAACTAACCTCGCTGTTCACAGGCAAATCACTTTGAGCATCCACGCTGAGCAAGGGCATTTTCATCACGTTCTTGCCGTTAGATGACTTTGACTTCCTGAGCGTCTTTGCCTGCAGAAGTGCGCGTTGAGACAGTAACATCGTGTACCGTGCAGGAATTATATGGGTCTTGAAATGTAGTTGTCCATCAAGAGCAAATCTAACAGAGCTAGGATGCTTTGGATGCATTGTGTCGACAAATGCCAGCTCGTGGGACAGCACTGCAGGCAGGATCTAGGCGGCCAGCAAACAGTTCGCTGATCAATGTGATTGGGGATTCCATGGGCGTGCTGACGAGTGTCATGTTCAAGGCAAAATACCATGGTAAACTTTGGCTCATGTCTTGCAGAGGTAACAGGACACAAACTGACTGCCGCGCTCATCACATCGCTGCTGCGGATCATGTTTGCATACTCACCGCATCAGCAGCCTCAGAGCCCTCCTCTGTCTGCCTTTGCTCGCCCTGCGGAAATTATGAATTTGTGATGAAGAGGCATACGTGAAGAGGCGCAGGCATCAGTTAGGATTGATCAAACTAGTTGTCCTAGCTCTCATTGCCTAGGAAGGGAGGAGAGAGGGAGGGGGAGAAATAGCACACAGACACAAATAAGGGGGTGAGCGGTTAGCCCAAGCAAGGCTATGATGAGGAGACTCACCGAGAAAGAGAACCACGTCTTCGCTTTAGACAACAGCTTGGCCATCGTACTGCTCCTTCCTCGCGACTAGAGCGTTATATTGTAAAAAGGCGCCGTAAGGAAAAAGGCGCGTGCCTTGCACACGTACGTGCAATGTCACAGCGTGGTTCTAAATATATGAAATTATATTAACTGAATATAAAAGCACAAGTAGAACCCGAGGGAAGGAGGACGATGTCTAGAAAGTACAACTGAAGACAAAATCATTGGTGTAGAAGCTTGCCAAGCAGTGTAGGATGGAGCTCCAGCAGAGAGGGAGCCCTTGTCCTTCAACTGGGATCAGCGCAACCCTGTGGGAAAGTGCAAAGCCCTCTCGGCTTGCCTCCTGCTTTTGCCCTTTTGTCCGTAGCATAGGCACTGGGAACCTGCCCATCCCAGCATTCCAGCACTATGTGGCGCAGGTGTGAGGTCGTAAAGAAACACGTGTTCTCAGGCTTGCTACATTTGCTACATACCAACACAGAGAACAAACCAACACGTGTGATCAGGCTTGCTACATTTGCATGCAGAAATGGAATTGTGAAATGTGTGAGTTCTTGCCCTACCTGTTTCCGGTCAGCGTACAATGCTTTGCATGCGCCAGCTCAGTTCCTGATTGATGTGCAAAACCAAACGGGGCTGGCTTGTCCGTGTTCACTCACGAGCAGTTCGTGATGTACAATGATTCCCATATGCGTGCCCTGTCCTCACGGCAACCAATGCTGAGTCGTGCGATGTACGTGGTGTCATAGTGTGTGATTAGTCATGCAAGCCTTTCACTCCAGCGGTGCTGCACACAGAAATCCTCAGCTTGAAATGCATGCCGCTGTTGCTCGTATTGCGGAAAAACTGTTTACCTAAGAAAGGTTAAACCATCTCCCCAGAGCGGTAGAAGGTCGCTGTATCTCGTATTGTGGAACAACTGTTTACCCAAGAAAGGTTTAACCATCTCCCCAGAGCGGTAGAAGGTTGGGCAAGGTTGAGGTGCAGGCGATTTACAGTTGTAGCTAATTGCCTTTAGCTTGTCTCAAAACTACTCTGATCGACAGTGCATTGAAATACAATTCCACACAGGATGCTTCCTTCTTACAGTCTTTTGGAAAGGCATACCAAATTGCAATTGACAAGGTGACGCTGCTGAGTACTTGTCCGAGCGGCGATTCTGTTCGGCTCCGCCTCGTCCGTTTGCTGCAAGGCGTGCAGGAGGAGCTACAGCTTCACGGCAGCTACGTGCGTAACTAGTACTGTAGCCAACACCCAGTCAAGGGTTGGGTCGACTACCTGTCTGTAATTTCCCCAGGCATAGTAGAATCTTAGCGCAGCTCCCGAATAAATTACTTTTCTGCTCATTCATGTAGTGTCAATGTCCACAGGCTTCTTCTTTGGGGCACTTGGACTCCAAAGCAAAGTACAAAATATACCATACAAATGGCATTGAGGTTCACGGATCTCTGGGCTATCAATTCTGTGCTCTAAACCACACATGTTCTCTGCAATAAAATACTCCCAAAATTCAGGCTGCCAAGTGGGGGATTGACCTGCGCGATGATTGCGTCCCAAGCCCGGCCACAAATGCTTACACAGGTATGCACGGTTGAAGTGTGGGCAATGGATGCTTGGGTCAGGCGTGAGAAGTAGCACGTGAAGATGTGCAGCATGTAAAATTCCGTTCACCGGTGCCTTGACAGTGTGAGTTGGAAAAGAAAATACATGAGGCAGGCTGAAAACCACTTCCAAAAAGTAGGAAACAAAAAGGGAAAGCTTCAAAGAAACTGTAATAATTCAGGAACAAGATCCAGTTGCGTGCCAAATACCGAGGATATTTCCCTTAAAAAAGGAATTCAGGACGGGCCAGCAGGGTTGCAGGCTTGGCCTGAGACAATGCCTGATGAGAGATGGGTTTGGGCTGCTTCTTTTCTTGTGTTTACAAACCTATAGAGTGTGGTTCTCTAAACTCTCTGAATCATAAAAGTGAAATAGCTGGATTTGAATTCGGCAAACAGAACATCCACAATCCTTACCCCGGTCATTCATTACTATCTTCCGACTATTGTACGCCTGTTTGCAGACTTTCTGATGGATGTAGCGCACAGGAAAGACACTGGCATCCCAGACATCCTTGCAGGTAAGGGTATTGATAGCACGATAGCATTATGCAGGAGCGTGCTCTTTCATATTGATGTAGGCATGCAAGGTGTAACAGACAAGTTATGATGGTAAGTCGCAAGTGACAAGCTACACTAAGTTGTGGAGGTAGTCTACATCACAAGTGTTTTCATGCCTTCAAGTCCGTTTCTTGCGTCATCTCTTGACGATGCCCTAGGGCAGTGGTGCTCACGATGAAAAGCAACAAAGGCAGGCTTAGCTCTTCTGGTTCTAGCCTAGGCTTAAATACCTAACACAAGTGGACGATTGACTTTGTGGTTTATGGTTTATGGACAAAATCACAATAGAGCAGCTTATGTTGTCTTGCTCTTGTTTCTTGCAGCAATGACGCCTTGCTCACGACTCTATGGGTGGCTTGGTTGCACACTGAAAGATGCTTTTCCTGGTGGGTGTTGGGTCCCGTGCTTCTCTGAATTGCAGCTCAGTATGGTACGCAAGTAATCAGTCCTTCAACAAGCAATCAGTCCTTCACAGTGTACATATACAACTCTGAGCAACCATATACACAAGGTTGAACACTACAAAGCAGAGCAGGGATGCAAATGGCAAATAGATTATACAACCTTGCACTTGCAGATGTCGCGTAGCCTCCTTTGATGTGGCTTCCTCCTTTTGCCTTGCTAGAACACCCTTGTTAAATTTGATGCATTTTATGTTGATCTCTGCTGTGCGCTTATGCAAAACACGACAAGAGGAACAGATTTGGCCTATGTTGAGCTGAATGTACGTAGCTGCCAGTATACACCCACGCGCTCACGCACATGTTCATGCACATATTACATATACCTACACGCCTGTGAAGCTCAGGCACACACAGGTACAGCGAGTGGATCGACACCTATAGCAGTCCTGAGTACTGTATGCTGCCTGCAATTAAAGGTAAGTATAAAGTATGAGTTGCTGCACTAGCAGATCATTGTGGTATGTCATCAGAACAACACAAGACAGCTGCTAGCATGTCCTGGAGTTGGTGCTTGCGCAATGATGTGCAATGAGTGTAGCGCATTGTAATGATGTGCATGGAGTGTAGTGCATTGTTATGCACACGCAACACAGACAACAGCATAGCTGCTGGAGGATACACACTTGTGCAATAAGCACAGCGCATCCTTGTGTGCATGCAGAGCTACTCCTGCATGAGCTGACCTCCACCAACCCACCTCCTCCTGGTGCGTTCGGTTCAACAACTGACATGCAAAAAGCGTGGTTAGCCCGGCTGCAGCCACTCTATAGCCAGGCAATGGAGCTCGAGCTGAAGTTCTTCAACGCCCAGCCTGGCTGCCAAGAGCTCCCCAAAGTCAGGGTGGGTAAGTCGATGGTGAAATTTGAGAATGCTTTTATAATTTCTTTGGGGGGGTTGTTTGGCTGCTCCCTGCTTACAACAAATTCAACATGGAGTGAAGGTCACACACAAAAGGGAACAAACAGCAATTATTACACCTGTTCCCAGCGAGCATTCTTGACGTGAAGGTTGGCAATCAAGCCAAGCGAGGCAATTGGGGGGTGCAACAGGTAAAGGTGATTGTCAAGGTTTGTGGGTGGGTTCCAAAAGGGTTGTCCCACATTAAGGGTTGCGGGTGGGTGCTGGATGGTTGCCACATTAAGGGTTGTCCCACATTAAGGGTCGCAGATGGGTGCTGAATGGTTGCCACAGCCACCCGCAAGGCTGGAGTGAGTATAAGTATGCATTCATTTGCCTGCATTGACAAGTACTGCTATGTGCAGCCACCCACTGCCAAGTCACGACTTGCGTGAGGGAGCCACACTCACACACACTCACACACCCACACACTCACACACACAGAACAACAGCTTGTAGCCAAACAGCATCTGCTTACATGCTTCTTACTCTAGCTTCCTCCTGCAATTGGTTTTCATTGGTGTATATCATTGCTTGCAGTCCCTCAGCATTGGCTTTAATCAGACCTGCATCGAAGGGGACACGTGCAGCACATCTTTTTGTGCGGTAGCTGCACCACGAGAGTTACGAGCCACAAGCCCTAAAGAGGGACGAGCCATGAGAGGACAGGTGTGTCTGAATAAATGAATGAAAATAAGTTCAGGTGTAAGGTGCTTAAATGCGATCACACAAATAGAGCAGGCACAGTCAATTATGGGTCAAAACTAACACGTTCAAGCCTTCTGTATAAAGTCTGCAACAAATGTATGAAATTTTACCAAGACCGACTTCAAATCAACTCTGTAATAACTTGAAAGAAGGCACAGGCACTGTGAGGGATCTGACAAGGAACACAGTTTTCATCCGACAAGGAATACAATTTATTAATAAGCAGCTCGTATCTGGTCGGATAGTTGAGTTGCATAAGAAAATGCGAGTACAACAGCAAGGGAAACAAATGTGTGGGAGATCATTTTATGCAATGCACGATAGAAATGGCGTAATAAATTTGCAGAGGGGGTCAACGGAGGAGATGCCTGAAAATGTGCCTTTTTGCATTCAGAAGGCAGCCACTCACAGCCACTTCATCCGATCGACACCATTTTAGTACCAAAGTGTAGTTGGCATTGAGAGCTACTCGAGCGTGTGCCCAGTTTTATGTGGGTCGCCATGCGTGTTGAGATAGACTGGATTAAGCACATATGGTGCATGTAAATCTTCATGTGGTCCTCCATGGAAAAATGGCTCAAATCCTCATAAAACACCAACCACTCAGCCGTTCTCTTTCATTTTTGTTGCAATGTTCTTTTCTAATAAGGATTTTATACCATTAAAATTATACCAGACTGGTGATCTGGTATGAAGAAGTTGTGGTAAAAGTTGGGTTCACGCCACAGCAAACTGAGTATATGCGCCCCAAACGCTTAGCTCCAGATTTTACACCCAATGACATTCATGTTATGCAGAAATTGAAGCTAAGCAATTGGGGCACACATGAGCCAAAGAGCATATAAAAAATTGCCAATTTCGGGCCTCCGTGGTCCCCCTCTGATATATTTGCAGTCATCTGATGGTTAACAAAAAAGCTGGCCATCATGTGAACTTTTTTGCATCCACATGCGTGCCAGTAATAAGTAAGTAAGATTCATGTGACACTTTTGTCTACTCTATTCCTTGTCTGGGATGCAGGGCCCTAAATAGCTCAAGCATTGGTTATCTGAGTCTCTTCCTCATAACTACATCATACATCATACATCAGAACGTATAGTGTGGGTCTCCTCCTAGATCCACACTGACTCATTTTAACGCAAAGCGCCTGCTTATGCTTTTGTCTCTGGTTACTTTACACCACACTGCACACATCCTTTGTCTACAACCACACAATGCCACACCACACTCATAAAAACTTTTCACAACACGCGCAGATGGACGCCGCTTTTTCTCGTCTCACAGCCAAATACACATCACAGCAGAAAGAGCTGCTGCAGGCCCTGCTGAGCCACCCTCTGCCAAGCATCGTACATGCTCAGGATAGGCCCACCAGCTGCAGCCACGGCAGAGAAAGTGGGGTCAGCAGCGGTAAAGACGGTTTGAGAAGCAGGGGAAGCAGCAATAACAGCAGTGGTAGTGACAGAGTCAGCAGAAGTATTAACAGCAGCAGTAGCAGCGAAAGAAGGGGGATAAACGAGGAAGGCCGCAGGCCAGATGGTGATGGAGGGGACATCCAAGATGATCTGGGACTGGGTGCACCTGCTGCTTTTGACCCTGCAGAGCTGGAGCGCTTTTTGAATCGGCTTAGTGACATTGACGTAGCTGCAAATGGCCTATTGGAGGAGGCAGGGGTGCTGAAAGGTAATAGGGCTTGAGGTGGTGGCTTCCACAGGAGGTGCACACTCTTCTTTTGGCAGCTTGGCGGCATTGTTCAATTTTATAGGAAGGCGCATCTACAACATGGTTGCACGCATCTGAACTTTTTACAAACAATTTAGGACGGCTGCTAGATGAGGGTGCTTTTGCATTTTTTTTTTTTGTTAATAGCCAAGCCATCTTGGTGTCTCTGTATAAGCTTCATCAGATCCCAGCGGGTTTCCTCTCTTTGGTGAGAGTGCTTGTTTTTCCTAAATGCACGATGCTCATGATCTGCATAGCCTTATATACTTTCTTTTCCAGTGCATGCATGCATGAACAGCTAACACTGCTGCACTTGCATTGACTCAATTACCATGAGCGTAATGATTGTGCTTCTTATCGGTCCTCCATCACAGCAGGCCCGCCCTTTCATATTTGTGTGACAGACCCTGGGCAGTGTGGGTGTTAGAAACTGCACGAGCCACCAGCTGTCACAAGTATGTCAGCTTCCGCTGGATAATGTCCTGGCTACAGGTGTCAGGGGTCCTAGTTTCACCACAATGTGTGGTGCATGACTCATGGCTCCGCTCCTGCTATGTGCTGTTCACAAGTAACTGGAAACTATCACGTAAGTACTTGATGGCTCGTCCCACTCTTCATTTCCCCAGGCATCTCATTTGAGGAGCTGAGCAGAGCCGGTAAAACTGTACCTTTGAGGGAGGGCAGTTTGCAGACCCTGCAGCATACCCGGTAGGGTGACAGGCACAAAGCTTCTTGGTCCTGGGTACTGTTGCAAGACGCACACCAATCCCAGGTTTTCCCCCCCGCACCTATCCAGTGTCCCCTTGTGCATGCTGCATCAAACCTGTGTCGCTCTTTTTAAATTGAGTTTTCCGCACTCGGATGGTAATATGCCACCAATCAAGAGCCTGCTTGTCCGGAACATGGTGTGTCAAGGGTCAAGGCCCTGCCCATATCTTTGCTCGTCATATAACACTCCCATTGTTTAAAAAGACCAATCCCGTGCTCACATCATGTCATACCCCACAGGGATTTGAATGTGCCCGTGCACATTGTGTCAGCATGCTGGTCATCCGCTCTTGTCGCAGCGGCTCTAGGACTAGAAACACAGCCTGCAGCACACCAGCAACCATTCCAGCAGCAGCAACCATTCCAACAGCATCAACCATTCCAACAGCAGCAACCATTCCAGCAGCAGCAACCATTCCAACTGCAGCAACCATTCCAACACCAGCAACCATTCCAGCAGCAGCAACAAGAAAGTGAGCCACGAGGGCAAGAGCGAGAGCAGCAGCATCAGCTGCAGCAACAGCCGCCGCCGTTGCTGACATGTCTGCAAGGCGGCGTCACCATATTTGCACATGAGCTGGAAATGGGATGTGACGGGCGTAGCACCGGGCGCCTACACCAGCGCGTGCAGTGTGCGCACGACAAGGCCTGTGTTGTTGAGCACTTGGTTGTGAAGCGGCAGCAAGGGGGTGTCGAGCAGCAAGGTTTGTCTATTTGTATGTGTTTATGGGTATTGGGTTGTGCCCTTGGCCTGCAAAATGTTAATTGGCAGCGACAGTAAAGGGGGAGCGAACAAGAGGTAACGAATGTGTTAAAACCAGCGTATGCAGAGTGTGCGTGATACATAGATGTGTAGAGGGCCATTGCGATAGGTATTGCTTAAATTGTTCATGCAAGCACACACACTTTCTCCCTGAACCCTATCAAGAAGATAGCCAAAACATAGTCGTGACCCCTATGAGTGCACCCCTGTACCCTTGACTGGTCCATTCAATAATATCATGCATCTGCCTCTCATGCAGATGGCATGACAGTGTATGTCGGCGACTCTGTGTCCGATCTCAGCAGCTTGCTGCGTGCAGACTGTGGAATTGTGATGGGCAAGTGCGACACTCTTTGCAGGTAGGTACTTCAGAAGAAAAAAATTTAAAACTGAGATGAATCAGATTCATGCATGAGTCAATTATTTGCTCTGGTACACAATTATTATTGAGCCTGAAGTTTAGTTAAGAGAGCATTACAGTGTTCTATACTGAGGGGGTGCTTATCGTACCTCAACGTTTGTTTTGGCCCGGGAAGCGACATTCACCGCCTTTCCACCCATGCTTTCGCTCTCTCAAGACTCTGTTACACACTTTGTCCCTCTAGGGTTTAGGGTTTAGGACTCTGTTACACTCTTTGTCCCTCTACTTTGCAGGGTGGCTCAGCATCTTGGGGTTCAGCTGAAGCCCCTTGTGGCTGCTCCCCTAAAGGTGTCAGAGCAAGTGCCTGGTGTTTTGTTTACAGCATCCAGCTGGCTTGAGATCGAGGTGTTTTTGTATGGCAACAGCAGGCCATCAGTGTCAGTTGCGTAGTGAGTGACTGCACCTTCATCTGTTGCCAGCTTCGCCGTCATCAATACGTTCGATGTCAACACATTTGTTTTGCATTTTTAGCATTGCTGATGCAGTTCAAGCCTTATCTAAGAGCCATCTAGTGAAGCGTTTGTTATTGCATTTCAAGACTAAAGAGGCCATACCATGTCTGAAGCGCTAATGGCATGGCGTTAGTGCCTGCACTGTTGGGTTACACAATAAACCAGAAACACAGGGCCCCTTTTGCAATGTGTCGCCATCTAAGCTGTCACCAAAATCACCAACCTTGTCTAGTCCTTATGCCATATTTTGAGCAATCAGGCTGCTCAATGTTCATCTACTGCTTCGCTTATCGTTTTGAGCAGCTTTGCTAAAATTGAGAAGTAAACTCCATTTTTTCATGATTGATTTTTGACACTACACTTGGTTTAGAATAAACGGCAGCTTTAGGAGCAATCAAATTGTGGTTGTCACGGAGCACATTACAAAGTTTTCAGATAAAGCCATCAGTCAAAAAGTGCGACTGCTAGGCTGCATATGTAAAAACATTGTGAATTTTTTTATTTCATTAGGGGGGCCTAAAGACCTCAGCAAACCTCGGCGTGACATCCACCTCGTCGAGATCAAGTACTGTGAGGACACCAGACCTCAGAACCAGCTGAACGCCGCAAAGGAACAGCACAAAGACCTTTGCAACATTCTCCAAGGAGCCTCCGTTACTCTCCACATCATCCTTTTGGGTTTGGGCGACACCATCTACAACATTCACACTCTGAAGCCTTTTAAGGAACTGGGTCTTGATTCTCAAAGAGTAAAGAAGCTTGCCTCCAAGCTCTATGTGCTAAACTTGTCCATACTAGACGCGCCCTTTTCAATAATGTTATCAACTCTCATCAGGAGCCAGTTTCAGGCCAAGCCTGCAACCCTCCTGATCCCCATTGATTTTCCTTTCCTTTTCGCGGTGGAGGAGCTTTACAGTACTCGGTACCAAAGTGGATCCTTTTCCTTAATAATGTGGGGAGTGGCTTGCGCTGCCTGCGTAGTCTTTTCTTCTCTTTTCTTTTCATGGGGGGTGCTTTGTAAGCATCTACATAGCTGTGTTGCCATTGCCACCAGGAGGAAAAGCTACAACGCTCTTGTTTTGCTTTGTCATGCGTCTCTTATCACGATTTGTTTAGTCAGACAACTAGTGCTTAAAATATTTAGCAACAAGCAATAAAACACTATCTGTTCCGCAAAGTCCTCAATTCATGACCACTCTCTTCAGCAATGGGGAGGGGCGAATTGCACGGACATGTGTGGAAGTTAGAAAAGGGATGCCCACATGTGTGTTATCTGTTTCCATTTGCGTCTGCTTGTTGAGCACCATCGTGCTCCTCTTCCTCATCATCATCTTCAAAACGTGAATCGTCCATGCCTTCAACCTGCATACGTAAGGGTTACAAGGTTTACAAGGATGGCCTACAGCCCGAGTCTCTGGCTGATGGCAATTGGCTGGTGAAACAAAGTCAACCAGTGTCGAAAATTGAAACTAATTCTGACACAAACTTGAGAAGTCTGTATGAGTCTTGATTCAGGAATGCATTTATCTCAAAATCAGTGATACTGTGATGACAAGTTAAGAAAGGAATAAATTCAGAGCTTGAAGGAGCAAACACACACAGAGTCTTAAACATTCTTTCAAAACGGTCTCTGTATCTCATGCGCAGCTCGCACACTTCAGCACACTTGCAAAAGAAAAGCACATGCTTCTCATCTTGAACTTCTCCACACTCACATTTATCACAAATGCTGCATACGTACGTGCGCAAATATAAGTTAGGAGGTAAATCCTCGCCTAGTTCTTGGTTGCAGACGAATGAACCAGCCATGGAATAGTTGGGAAGAGAGGAAACTGCTACGGAGCACAAGGGCACTTGTAAAGCAAAACAAGCCAGCCACCTTGCAAAAGAAAGGGGCATCATTTAATTCCATCTTGTATCATTTCCCCCTCTACAACACAAAAAAAAGAAAAGGCTACGCTAGTAGTGGTAACACATCTAGCATTGATTAAGGGAAAGAGACTCACATTCTTCCCACCATAAGTCAGAAAAACACACAATCACCAATGTCTTGTGTGTTTTGAATGAGAAACAGCCAAGATGTGGTCCCTTGCTGCAACCAAACCACAATCTACCGTTCACCAGCAGCCACGCACCCACGCCTACATAGACACAC
>Ga0307963_1002765_pt1 | contig 13883 bp, 14 predicted proteins | sample OrgLakmetagen594_FD_201829 | JGI IMG/M metagenome (GOLD analysis project Ga0307963, IMG submission 201829) | Saline water microbial communities from Organic Lake, Antarctica - #594 | ecosystem: Environmental > Aquatic > Non-marine Saline and Alkaline > Saline | place: Antarctica: Organic Lake...
AAGGAGGGGGGGGCCGTGGGCTGGGTCTGCACAGCCGTGGAGAGCAGGCAATAGGGAGGGAGGAGGAAGGGCTGGCGTGTTTGGGTAACAGCGGTGCTAAGGGGCGTGGTCTGCTGCCAAAGCTGCCTGCTAGTCCCAAGCACAGGGGGGAAATGTGTGCGGAGGCTCAAAGGTGTGTATGTGTTTGTTAGTGGTTGTTTATGTGTCTGTGTGCATTTGTGCATTCATGTGATGCATGCTATATGGTTTATAATTTGAGGTACAGCCGCCTGATGATTTGGGTGCCTAACGACCCATCTCTGTTTCCTGCAGCAGTGCTCTGGTGTCCATACCATTCTGAGAAAGTGATATTGTGAAATCACATCCTGCCATCAAGCCCTTGCGCAGCGCTACTATCATGTGCACACATATATTGTTAGAGTCGTACACACACTATGACAGATGCAGTAACACATATACACACTTAAATATATACACACACAATGTACAGGATGCACTGCTTTTTGTATGGCAACAGCAGCATGGGAGGAAGTCCAATGAGCAACCTTGGGAGTGGTGTTTTAAGAGCTGGAAGGGGTCCTAAACACCTAGACGATGGCACGAGCAGCTTTGCAGTGCAAGATGGCTGGAGTGCTGACTTCAGGTCACCGCACCTTAAAAAAATGCAGGTAACTACTGCTCAGAGTTTGACTGTGAGTTTGGCATATAACAGCATCGTGAAGTCTGCCTTTGTCATAAAACCCAAACGCGTGTTTAGGAAAAAGGACATGTATATGCCTTTGCTGGTGACAAAATCAGCGTGCACAATAGTCAGCTTTCAAGCTCTTAACTAGTGCCTGTGCCTGCCTCTATCTGCATTGTCATAAAAGGTGGTAGCGCTTAAAGACGTTGATAGCAGCTTAAGACGTTGATAGTGGCAAAAGACGTTAATAGTGGCATAAGACGTTGATAGCATGCTCAGTATCTGTGCAGAAATCAGGTCCAGGGTGCATGCAACATTTGGGTTGCAGTTAGGAATTCTCTGAGTTGGTCAGGTGAGGTACGACCAATAACATTGCAGTGCATGAAAGGCTCTTTATCATTGGCGGGTGGACGACCACTCTGCCGCCCCTCAGACGCAGGAAAACACATGAAAGAAAAGCTCCAAGAACACCAGTGAGGGAATTTTACGGTACCCGGTACAAACATGGCTCCTTTTCCTTGAATTACGTGAGGGGTGTTTTTTCCCGGCCTGCGCAGTTCATTCATATACAAGTATACAAGTGGTGATAAGCTCTTTTGAAAAATTCTCGTAAAGGCAGCCGGACAGCTAATAAGGCTCTAAATTGTCGCTTGTAGGAATTGAAGTCCCTTGGGCGTACCAAGAGGTACAGGTCGTTGGGCAAACGAGGAAATTGTGCTTGTCTGTTAATTTCTTGAGGGTATAGAGGTCATGTGGTGTCTGTCAGAATTTTGTTGGCAGATCCCACACATCAATGCCACTGTGTCTTCGCAAAAGCAAATAAAACAGATCTAGAGGTTACAACGTATCCAACAGATCCTTGTTGACAGGGCCAACACTGCATCAATGACACTGTGTATTATTGCATGCAAACAAAAAGATATCTAGAGGTCATGTGGTGTCTGTCGAATTCATGTTGGCAGGACCCCCAAGCTGCAATGCCAGTACTCTTATATTTACTCTTATATAATATATCATGTATATTATATATAAGGGTGGGTCATGACCTTGCCGAGACTCGCCGAGTGTGAGGCTCGCCGAGCCTCGGTGAGCCTCTTTCCCGGTGTGGAAGACACTCGTCGGCCAGTGAGGGTGTCCAATTTTTGGGCGAAATCAGCTGGTTCTGAGGTCTGGTGTCCTCACATTACTTGATCTCGACGAGGTGAATGTCACGCCGAGTCTTATTGAGGTCTTTAGGTCGGTGTTGTCTGGGGTTGGTGGCTGTACTGGTGGATGGCGGTGCTGCTGGGATGCTCCCAGTCTCCATCAATTGCCCCCTGCCACTCCGAAGAACCCACCCCCCTACATTAGTTTGTTGTTTTTGTGTTTTTGCAGCGATGGGAGTAACCAGCACAAAATCTGGGCGGCTGGAAGTAAATCTGTCTTTATCTGAGAAGCGGGGTGGGAAGAGCCATTTGGGAACCATTCTACTTTCAGCTGTTTCAGGAATCTGTAGATTTTGCATGGTCATCCGTTTGTTGCTGCCTATATCCATGGAGACAATGCATGATCCTAAGGAGCCTGTTTTTCTGATAGCCTTAAGGATCATGCGGCATGCTATGTTGTGTCTTTCGGTGATCATGTTCCTTATTTGCATGTGTTGGCACCCAGAAAGGATGTGCAGGGCACTGTCTACTTGTGGGCAGAGGGGGCATGTTTGACTCAATCCGTGCAGATTTGAGAAAGTGATTTTCTAACCGTAATGCACCAACTAGGGCCTCCCCAGCGAGTGCCGAGCCTCGCTGAGGCTTGCCAAGCCTCGCTGGCAAAATCAGACACCCTATTTACCCTACCTTGATTATATATGTAACTGTGCAATATAACTGCGCACCTACCACTCAAGCAAGCATTTAGTTTTGGTTCAGGCAGACGCCCTCCTTTCACACGAAAGGGGTTCAAATGGCTCAAGGTGCATTGTAGCCTATTCAAGCAATAAAAATGTCAGACACGGTGATCTGGTACAATTGAAGCGCCACTTTTATTATCTCACACAGGTCGTGGAGCCAAGCATTAGCACAACATGCGTGACCGTGTATTCAATGGTATTTGCCACAAATGCCTATCTTGGCTCTGCATTTGATACAAAGATAACATAAGGATCTAGCCGACCCTTCACACAAGCCCCATTTCCTCCTCATCGCGTAGGTCGTGGAGCCACGTATTCCCACCCCATTTTGCCACAAAGCCTATATTGCCCACTCAGCTGTGCCGAGACTCCCTGTCACTTCTCCCACCGGCCACTCCACAATGCCAGCACTTCCTTCCCTGACCGACTCAACAAAGTACACTCCCAAGGACCTCAGTCAGGAATTTCTGGAACAGCAGCAGGACGCAGCAGCAGCAGCAGCAGGAGGTGCACAACAACATGCTGTTAGGAAGCAGCAGCAGCAGCAGAGCGGTGGAAGGGCAGTTGCAGCAGCAGCAGCAGCAGCAGCAGCAGGAGGTGGTGTTATTCATCCTGATGCCACAGTGCAAGAGATGAGTCATCAGGATGACCAGGGTGCGTGCTGGGTGCAAGTATGCAAGTATACTAGCACGGGTGCATGCTGGATGCAATTATGCAAGTGTACAGCATGGATACATGTTAGGTGCAAGTACGTGAGTATGCAGCATGGGTACATTTTGGGTGCAAGTAAGCAAGTTTACTAGCGTGGGCGGTATGCATGTTGGGCGCAAGTGTAGGTGCGTGCTGGTTATAAGCATGGGTGCAAGACAAGAACAATCTGGGACTTAGGAAAGATGGTCGGGAGGATGAATTATGATGGCAAAGAAAGCAATGGGTCTATATCAGGTCTTTGGTGGGGAAGACTAACGGCACTTTGGGCCGATGTGTCTCCTTTTCCTTAATTGATGCAGGGAGTGTTTGGCTGCCTGCGTAGTTGTTCTTTCTTTTTTTTCAGGTCTAGTTTGCAAGGACATTAGGGTGCTAATAATACAGTCAGCGTCTTTCCTCTGTATGCCGGTGCGTTTCAATTCTAAGGCAACAAACACAAAAGCAAGCAACATCATGGATATGCGCCTACTGCAAGAAAGTGGTAGCTTGTGTGACGTTTCAGCAAGAAAAAGCAGAAGGCCTACCCAGGCAGTGAAGACCACCCTCCACATAGAAACAAGGAAAGAAGCCACTTTGGTACTTCTACTGTTATTACACCCTGAAAATCCCGTTGACCACAAAGAGGTATGATAAAAAGGACAAGCGCCACTGTGCCACTGCACACACAAATTGTTTCCTAAATTCCACACCGTTTTACTCAAACACCAAAGTACCTTAAAATGCCGAAACCCTCCCTGTTCCATTCACTAGACGGCTGCCATTGCGCTTGTTACCATGCATGGTCTCACTGGGTGCTTGTCTCTGAAATGCACACAAATCTCGCTTCCGCACATGGAATCTCCCCGCAAGTGCCTTCTTCATCACCTTTTCAAGCAAGTTAGATAGGTTCCAACATGCTTTTCACTACCGTCTTTTTCCCAGTGCCTTGATCACGACATTTGTTTATACTGCCTTGTTCACAGCATGCCTTAACTTTGTAGGTAGCAGCTCCCCCTCCTTTCTTTTATCACTTCCAGCCTGCCCCTCTTGCTCCCTTTTTATTTATCAAATTTCAGTTTGTTTCAACCTCGTAGTAGGGAGTTTGCTATCTTCCCTTGACCTATAATACGCCAACAATAGCATACATGTGGGCTTGTACACAACAGCATGTGGGCTTGTACACAACAGCATGTGGGCTTGTACACAACAGCATACATGTGGGCTTGTACACAACAACAGCATACATGTGGGCTTGTACACAACAGCATGTGGGCTTGTACACAACAACAGCATACATGTGGGCTTGTACACAACAGCATGTGGGCTTGTACACAACAGCATGTGGGCTTGTACACAACAACAGCATACATGTGGGCTTGTACACAACAGCATGTGGGCTTGTACACAACAACAGCATACATGTGGGCTTGTACACAACAGCATGTGGGCTTGTACACAACAGCATGTGGGCTTGTACACAACAACAGCATACATGTGGGCTTGTACACAACAACAGCATACATGTGGGCTTGTACACAACAATCCCCAAGTGACTTCATGACTTGAGATCAACAATCGTCATAGTAACCATTTTACTTCAAACGCGCGGCTATTTTTCCTTGATTAATGTGGCGAGTGGTTTTTCACTTCCTGCGTAGTTTTTTTTCCCTCTTACGATCTTGCTTGCAGGATCTCTATCCCGCCCTGTGGCCCAAAACTTCAGCAACAACATCCAGCCTCTCACCTGCTCTCACTCTGTGTGCACTGCATATGTACACGCTCGTAGGGTTCCTGTCTGGTCCCGTGCCCCTAAAACCATGGCAAGGCCCCCCAGCAGCACAGCAAGGGCTGCCTAGCAGCGCTGAAGCTCACAGCCACCAGAGCATTGCAGCACCCCCTTCAGGACATCCGCGCATCTGCCATCACGCACACGGCCAACCATGCTCTGGCCAAAATCTCGCTTCTCTCAGCCATGGAAGCCCAAAAAATATCCCACCACTTACTCACCACTCTTCTCCCGGAGGCAACAGCCCTGTGGGTCGTAGCCCTCATATCAGCACCCAGAAAAGCATAGATGCAGGTCAGTCAGTGTCTGCTGATAAGAACGTGTGTGCGTGTGTATGTTTGAGCATTGCTTGTGACTGCAGGTAGTGTATTGTTTGTGTGGTTGTGTGTGTGTGTGTGTGCATGTAGTGCACTGCTTGTGTGTGCCATGCATGTAGTGCACTGCTTGTGTGTGTGCATGCAGTGCACTGCTTGTGTGTGCCACGCATGCTACCGTTTTAGAGGTAGGGGTAGTGTATTGTTTGTGTAGTTGTGTGTGTGTATGTAGTGCGCTGTTTGTGTGTGCCATGCATGCTACCGTTTTATTAGAGGTAGGGGTAGTGTATTGTTTGTGTAGTTGTGTGTGTGCATGTAGTGCGCTGTTTGTGTGTGCCATGCATGCTACCGTTTTAGAGGTAGGTTGCCCACCTCAGGCACTTGCGCACATTATTTCTTTTTTCTTTTTTCCTTATGATGCAGGGTTGGGCAGGAATGGCATGACTGGAGCTTGGGGGTCACCCAGTGCGCGTGGACTAGCAAAGATGACGGCAGGCTTTGATTGGAGGAGCAGCAAAAGAGCAAGGGACAAGGGGGAGGTGCAACAGGGCTGACATTATAGGTCGTTGCACGCTTGCCTCTATAAAAAGAGGTAGAGCAGCGTTAAAACCCTGCTTATCTTCATGGCATGCTGTGGTCCGCGATCATGCTAGAAATGTCGACTACCGGCGCCGTGTCAGAGCTATTGTTGGCACGGCCAATTATTAACTCTGCCCTGGTCAACGCCTTAGGGTGCTGCAATATGCATCATCGTCCAGTCTAGGTACTTGACGATCGGAAGTCCAAACAGAGCTGTAAATAGAAGGGAAAAATATGCAAGGATTGTTGTTGCCCCTCAGCGCATGTGAAGCACTTGAAAAAAGGCAAGGGTGCTCAATTGCCGCTGAAAGGCTGGATATGTTGCGCGAGTGTTCTTACTTTCTTTAACTTGAAGTTACTTAAAGTTAAAATTAAAACGTGTTTGAAGACCATTGCTCTGAAAACGAGCACTGCAGCTGTTTGTAAAGGGCTGTGTGGGTGTGATTTATGTGCGTATAAGTTGGACGTGCTGCACACTGCGTACGCATGCAATAAATGACTGTGGATCTAAAAGTTGAGGGAAAGAGGTGCTTGTTGCGATGCTAAATTGGGAGATCCAATGAAAATTGGAAAATGCAGTGTATTTTGCACTCTCTATTTATTCTCTTTACACGTTGTTGTGCTTATGCAATTTAATTTAGTTTAGCTTGGATTACAAAGGCTCCAGCCTGCATGGCAAGACCCAAACAAACAAGCGATCAAAAAGGTCAACAGCTGCACTTTTGGCAAACAACACCCTTGATATCAATCAAAAATATGATCAAATGAATGGTTGAAGTGGTGCCGAGGTGTTTGCTGTGCACATATTGGTTACATTGGTTACAATTAAAGCCATCAATCAAAACATCTGACTGCTAGGCTGCGTATGTAAAACGTGTAAGAACTGAGATAATTTTTTGTCGTAGCACCAGACTTGTAGCACCTACGAAAAAAACTTGGAAAGGGAAAAAAGGCACAACGTTGGCATTCTGAAGGAGCACGAAGCTTGTGTAGAAGCTCCAATATTGTATGTCACGATGATAAATAAACTCAGGATTACCTCACCAAACTTACTTTTCGTGTGATCCCTCTTTTTCCTTGAAGCCACCAGCAGATCCACCTTCTCCCAACAGCACCGACCTAATAAAGATCACAAGAACAAAACAAACAACACAGATGCCTCTGCTCATCCTTCGAGGAGCCTCTGTAATCCTCCACACCATCCTTTTGGGAGTGGATGGCACCCTCTACAACAATCACACGCTGAAGCCTTTTAAGGAGCTAGGTCTTGTTCCTCGGAGAGTCAAGAAACTTGCTTCAAAGCTTCATGTTCGTTCTTTCAATTACGCTGCAAAACTTGTCCATACCAGACGTGCCCTTTCCAGCATTTTTATCAAAATTCATCAGGAGACCGTTTCAGGTCGAGCCTGCAACCCTCCTGATCCCCATTAATCTTTTTTTTCTTTTGGTGGAGGAGTATTGTGGTACCCGGTACCAAAGTGGTGCCTTTTCCTTAGTTAGATTGGGGAATGTTTTTTCAGCCTGCATGGTTTTTCTTCCCCCCCCCCTTTTTCCTCCTCAATTATGTGTTAATTTGACTCCTTTGATGCTCTCTTCTCCTCTCTAGCAGCTCCTGGAAGCTGTGAGCGGCAGCTACTCGGGACACAGTAACATCAGAGCTAATTTTAGAATGCAAGAGTATGGAAGAATGAAGCTCAAACCCCACTTGATCCGTTGGAGTGCTGAGAACTGTTAAAAGTTACTCACTGACAAATCACAGGCGTACCTCAGTCTTGGTTACCTTAAGATCAGAACCTGGCATGGAGAGGCCAAATTCCTGGGACCCTTTCCGCTCCTTTTCTTTTGCAACAAGACTGTGACAACTCTCCTGAACCACAGTTATCTGTCCTTTCGTTGTCTGGTGTGGGCACCTAGCGGCGAAACTTCCTCCCTTGATGAAGTGCTATCACAGCCAGCATACCTATCTGAAATAAGGTATTCCCTTTCCTTTCATATCTCCCCAGCACCTAGTTAAGAGGCCTGCCACATGCTCAGGGGATGTATCCCACTCCTGCAAAAACATTTCACGCCACAAATGGATAGTCATAGTCATAGTCAAAGCCAGCCTGATTGTTTCAGATCAAAAACTATTCTCTAACTGGCTTCGTGTTCTGTGCCAAACTCAACTGCTGTAAATGAATAGCAGATGCAAATGGTGCACGTCGTCAAGTCTCAAATTGTGTGAGCACTGCCTTGCACTTACAGAAGGGCAAATCTTGAGACAGCAAGTAGAGTCACCCAAAGCAGCAAAAACTACGCTTGACGATAACAAGGGCCACGGTTTCAGAGTGAACTGGTCCTATTTCCAGGACCGAAGGAACTGAGCAACCCATCTGGTTCATGTCAAAAGGACTGAGATAAGCTTGAATTGAGCCCATTACTGGAAACTAAAACAACGAGCAACCCACAGGGGTTTAGCACTCACCCGTTCAGCTTGCCTTGATCCTGGAGTCGTGACCAAAGCCGTTGAAATGCAGCTGTTGCACTGCCCTCGTTGGCGGTTGTACTGGTGGGTATGTCAGTTAACTGAAGCGCTTCACAGTTTGCGGATCCTCCTTCCACTACAGGTGGTGATGCTGAGCTCTCTACCCTCAAGCTGGGAGTATTATGTGTGCTCTTAAGATCCTCGTGGACTAGGTCGACAGCTGCCTGCAAATACATGGCATGGTTTGTGTTTGTGTGTGTATGTGTGTGTGTGCGTGTGTGTGTGTGTGTGTGTGCACGTCTTAAGATCGACAGCTGCCTGCGAGTACGGGCAGAGGTTTGTGTGTGGGTGGGTGCACTTCTTTAGATCCTCATGCAACATGCATGGGAGCACATGAAACAGATTGTATGGGTGCAATCAGTTGAGGGAATGTATTGATTGTAAGGCAGAGGGACAGCCTGCAACCAAAAATGTGTAATATCATATTACTTAGATGTGATAGTGCAGTTTAACGTCTTGACTGTGATCAAATTAGTATCTGGAGTGGAATATGTGGTAGTGCATTTGAACGTCTTGAATATGATCAAATTTGTGTCTAGATTGTATATGTGGTAATGCATTTGTATGTCTTGACCAAAAATGCAGCTAGAGTGTAATATGTGGTAGAGCAGTTTAGAGTGAAATATGAAATGGGGCATTTGGTCGTCTTGAATTGGCAGCTCTTGCATGCGTCCGCTAAAATTTGATTCAAATCCACTGCCTCTGCGCGTGGCTTCAGAGACTCCACTACTAAAGCATTTTTATCCAACTGCAAGAGGAGTAGCTAGCCCTTTTTTAAATTGATGACTTCACTATCAGCTGAAAAGGTTACATTTTGACTGCAAAGTTCTCAACACACTAGCAGCTCAGCTCAGTGTGCAGATACACGCACACAACTCACCCACAAAGAGCTGCATGCGTACTCTCAAAAACCTCAAAGCGCACAATTTCATCGCAAACCATTGACGTACAACCTTCGTTTCTCAGCTGGCAGCTTCAATTTGTACTGCGCTCCATCACTGCACTCCATATCATACCATGGTCATCGCATCTCCAACAAAGTTTGTTGTGGGGCCTTTGTGGGGCACAACCTCATAGCCAATCTGATCCTCAAGCCGCAAATTCGCCCTCCACTCAGCAAAAGGCAGCTGGCTGCTTTGTGCACTCTGAGCGACCTGAAGTTCATACGGGGGGGGAAAGGTAAGAACCTCGTTTACACCAAAACAAGTTTTCTTTGTCACATATTGTATGTGGAATATAGCTCATAAATCATAGATCCGATGATTGCCTCACGGCTTGCCTTGTAGTACGGTCCGTTGTGTGGATGCTTCGCCCACAGATCCCTAGTGTGGGGACAAAGTTGTTGCACCGAGATCAGGTTTAAGGATTCTGGGGCTGCACTACCTTTATCCCTCTTTCAAACTTGAATAAGAGAATTGTTTCTCACCGGTGATGGTGTGCATCCCTTGCCGCGCGACGTTGCTCTGCTTCTGCTCTTTTCCTTCGAATTGCCAGTGCTGCCGCAAACCTAGCAGTACTCTCAGACACAGCGAGTGTCCCGGTGTAGCAATCAGACATAGTGAACGGAAATAAATAGTATGGAAACCATTAATAATAAGTTGGAAGGAAATCCACCTAGGATGGACCGCCATGCTTTTGTAGGAATTGTAGGAAAATGGATAATAAACCATAGAATAACGGAAATAAAGCTTAAAACTAGGCTAATTAGACAGTTTGCCCCGCTGACTGTGTGGTCGCAAAAGCCTAAAAAACAAAAATACAATTGCAATCTTTTGTTACAGTGATATACTGGCTGGCAGTACAAGAGTCTGTCCTGCCTCCTTGCCAATGTGTCCCCCTCGAGGATCGAGGACGAGGCCCACTCCACCGCTGCTGCCATTGTGTTCTCCTTGAGAGGGTACAAAGGCAACAGGAAGAGGAGGCAAGCGCACGACAGGTGAGCTGGACAAGCTACAAAGTACACATTGCACAGGTACGTCATCACATCTGATCATCAGGAGAAAAAGGAGAATGCTTCAGCAGGTTTTCTCAGCCATGGGGCTGCATTTGCCCTGCTCTCTTTCAATCAGCCAGCCATTCGGTTCTTAACCTCTCCGTTCTTCGCAGTTGACTACTACATCCACCGACGGCCCCCCTCTTTGCCTCCTGCAGTGGATTTGCGTTTCGAGCCCATGGCGACCTCTGGGGCAAGGGCACCACTGCAAACAGCTATTGCAAGTGATGAGTGTCTCCCTTCTCCCAGTGCTAGGGCTTAAAATTGGCCCGAGCAAACAGAAGGAGGCACAAGTGACACACGTGCGCGAACACACAAACACAAACACAAATACACACACACACACACACACACACACACATACAGGCATACACGAACACACACACACACACACACACACACACACAACACACACACACACATATATATACATACATACACACACACAAACACACAACACACGCACGCACGCACGCACGCACGCACTGACACAATCACACTGACACAATCACACCGATAGTTACTTTCATTATGTATCCACACACACCACGACCAGAGCAAAACGGGACACTTAAAACATCACCGTAACACATATACATTCACACACAACGCTCGTACAAAAACCAGTACCTCATTTGTAATCAACAATCAGATCTGGAAAGGCAATTTTGTGACCACTAGCTATGAACTTGAAATTTACACGCACAGAAGCTGCCACGTGGGGCCTCGGAGATGCTGGTCATAGAGCTTGACTGGAGCAACTCTGGCTGTCGGGAGTGCTCGTTTTCAGAACTTCATACAGCTGTTGGAGTGCGGGGATGGGTTGGGTTCCTGCGACCGGGCGTGGTCGGTCGTGGAAAAGGCTGGGACGAGCGCCTTGTCCTTGGGAGCAGAGTGGTCAAGTGGGCGCTGAGCTCAAATAAAGGAGCTTATCATTTTAAAGCAATGATAAGCTCTTTTGTTTGAAGTCTTGGTTGCAAGACTCTTTGGCACAGCAAAGGTGCTGCAGCCGAATGGCTGTCCTTCCTGACGTGTGTGTCAAGTTGCACCCCCCTGGACGCGGTGTCGGTGAGTGGAGTACAGTGCAGGCACAAAAGATGATCAATATCAGTTCACAAATTAGACGAGAGGTATGTCTATTGAAGGGTTTCATCTTCACAATGTAATGCAGCATGAACAGGACATTGGTCTCTAGTGATTTGTGTCACTTGGTAGCACTAGGTCAAAAGGACCATCCTAGTAACACATCTACACACACAAATACGCCAATAGAGTAAACGCTAGCGGAACATGGCAGGTACACATGCTGCTCACCTCCTACGCCCTCAGCCTATTGCGAGTGAGAGTAAGGGGCAACCACTGCCCTCGGCCACAAGGCTGCTGCTGCAGGACTGACAGGACGGCCTCAGCACTTCCATCACCAGCGATGTCGCAGATACCCCTTGCAGATTGCCAGGGGTGTCCGCGACGCAGCGGGCCACAGCAAGGCGAGCAGCTGCGCAGCTACACCCTGTGTTTTGGGAAGCTGGACTCCAAACCGCAAGGCATCAATCTGCTGTCACTGGAACTGTGGGAGTTGGTGTTGGATTGATGGACAGGCGGGCTGTGACGGAGGTGGTTGTATGCTACCTTGGCACCTTACTATTCCTATAAAGAACGGGCGGACTTGCACCCCATCCGAGCGACACAACGAGCAAACGCAAACGCAAGCGGAACATAGCATGCAGGTACACACGCTGCTGACCTCCTACGCCCTCAGCTATTTCGAGCAAAGGACTCAAGTGAGGATCTTTACTCGCAATAGGCTGGTATTGCAGGAGGTGAGCCGCGTGTGTACCTGCCATGCTCCGAATGCGTTTACTCTATTGGCCTATTTGTGTTCATATGGCAGGTTACAAAACAGAGCCTCCTCGTGCTTTATACATTGATGTCCATCGCGCCGTTGCAGCAGTAATCTAGTCATTGTATTCTTGGAACTGTGTGCGGGATCCAGTCCTGCCTGGAGCGGGATCCAGGCAGTATCAAGATTGCAAGCTCACTCAACAAAGCTTGATTTTTCTAAGTTATTGTAAAGACCAGCTGATTGATGTTGTTGCACAATAATTCGCACTTCACAATATTTGTGTATCCCCCCTTTCGCACACCACAAAAAACAAGCACACGCGGGTAGAGATCAATTATAACTTCATTGCATCTCTGTCTCTCTGTCGTACAGGAGCCTGCCCAGGGAGCACTGTCTGGGGAACAGAAGCTGTAGCGCTCTCTAGAATGGGGGTAGAACAGGAATTGAATAAAAGTTAGGGTTATAAAATATTACAATAAGGTAGGTGTTACGAAGTGTCAATCCATAGTCCATAACCAAGGACTCAGACAGTAGGGTCATAGATTAGTTATAATAACGATGGCCTTGTGGAGTCGAACCATCTTTAGTATTACCGTTGGACTAGCCTTCAATTATTTGTGCACCTTTTCAAATATTAACCATGGCCTTGTGGAGTCGAACCATCTTCAGTGTTACCGCTGGACTAATCTTCACTTAGATGTACACCTTTTAACATATTAACAATGGCCTTGTGGAGTCGAACCATCTTCAGTGTTACCGTTGGATTAGCCTTCATTTAGATGTGCACCTTTTCACAAGGTTTTTGGTACAAGCTTAACAAGTGATTGGAAGTACTTGGAAACCCTGTGGCTTCTTGCGGGGTGTAATATTCACAGGCTGGAATACCTTCCTGCAACACGTTGCCGATAGGGGTGTCGTTTTCGCTACCTTTTTGAAGTGTGCCCTAGAACCAAAGTGGCTACTTTTCCTTAAATAATTTGAAAGCGGTTTTTACTGCCTGTGTAGTTTTTTATCCTGTGCCCTTCTCTGCGTGTTCCTCTCCTGACAGGTGCAGGTTCCTGCGTTGCTGTGTGGCTGCAGCACCTAGGATGCTGATAAATCCTTTATGGGTCCGTTCAATGAGGAAGTTTTGGTTATTGTTTATAATGTAGCGTGTGTATTGTGACGCTGCGTCAGTTTCGTGTGAGTGCGGCAACATTATAAACAATGACCAAAAACGTTTGTTCCTTACGTCAGATCTTCAATCACAACATTGTATGAAATGGAGTAACATTACGTGATGGATGGACTCAACACCATGTAGCAGGAGAGAAGTGAAAGGCCACGTTTTTGCTGGCCTGGCCTGTTTTGGTGGCAGTGCGGAAGACTTGTGTGGGATCCTTGCCCAGGTGGGTGACGAAGCAAAAAGAATGTAGAAGGGATAACAGTGACAATCACTGTACCCTATCCTTGGTTGAATTAAGGGGTAAGGGTTACACAGCTATATCCGCCAGCGAGGGCAGTTGAGCTATAGCAAAAAAAAAAGGCAGCTTCAAGAAGAGAAGGAGGCCAGACTGAACAAGAAACCAGAAAAAGAGACAAGGTCAGTGA
>Ga0307963_1002768_pt1 | contig 13876 bp, 11 predicted proteins | sample OrgLakmetagen594_FD_201829 | JGI IMG/M metagenome (GOLD analysis project Ga0307963, IMG submission 201829) | Saline water microbial communities from Organic Lake, Antarctica - #594 | ecosystem: Environmental > Aquatic > Non-marine Saline and Alkaline > Saline | place: Antarctica: Organic Lake...
CTGTGTGTACGAGGTAAGGGCTGTGTGTACATGGTAAGGGCTGTGTGTACGAGGTAAGGGCTGTGTGTACATGGTAAGGGCTGTGGTGTACAAGGTCTGTGTGTACAAGGTAAGGACCTCAGGTTAGGTCTGTGTATACAAGGTAAGGACTGTGTGTATGAGGTAAGGGCTGTGTGTATGAGGTAAGGGCTGTGTGTACAAGGTAAGGGCTGTGGTGTAAAAGGTAAGGGCTGTGTGTACGAGGTAAAAACTGTGTGTACCAGGTAAGGGCTGTGGTGTACAAGGTAAGGGCTCAAGGGTGCAGAGACTCAAAATTGGCTGCACTCAGTGCGTTTTCAAGGGTCATCAGATCTTAGTTGGCAAGCTGTGTGTAGACGGTCAACAGCTGTGTGCGCTTCTTAATGTGTGTTGGCAAGCTGTGTGCAGACAGTCAACAGCTGTGTGCGCTTCAAAATGTGTGTTGTGATGGCTGTTTTAAGTAAGAAATGGGTACGAGGGTCATCAGATCTTAGTTGGCAAGCTGTGTGCAGACAGTCAACAGCTGTGTGCGCTTCTTAATGTGTGTTGGCAAGCTGTGTGCAGACAGTCAACAGCTGTGTGCGCTTCTTAATGTGTGTTGGCAAGCTGTGTGCAGACGGTCAACAGCTGAGTGCGCTTCTTAATGTGTGTTGGCAAGCTGTGTGCAGACGGTCAACAGCTGTGTGCGCTTCTTAATGTGTGTTGTGATAACTGTTTTAATGGGTACAAGGATGAGCAGGATTGAGCTGGTCACTACCTCAGCAAATTGCCTTGCAGGTAGAGCTGGCTGTTTAAACTTACCGTATATGTAGGGTTGGTCAGAACCGCATATACACACCGAACATAACCGTTTATTTGGTGATTTCCCTGCCAAAAAAATACTGTATATACACCCTATATATATGGTTTTGGCCAACCCTACGTATATGGCACGTATACCCGCAGCCAAGACCCAAGGCGTTGCATTATAAAAAACGTATCATATGCATATTGCAATTGTACGTACCCTCTCCCTTGTGACGCAGGCAAAGGCTAAGATGTCGCATTACAAGAAAGATGACACGCCAGATGGCAAACCCGGTTGGGACTTTAAGGGCGTGGGCATGCTGATGATGCGGGCGCCCAAAGACGCCGCCGCCAAGCCCTTTGTGACCTTTACGACGGAAGCGGTGTGTGTGTGTGTGTGTGTGTGTGTGTGTGTGTGTTGTTCGAGCGTGCTTTTTGCTTTTGTGAGAGGACTGACAGCATGGGTGTCCAAGCAATTCTTCTTGACCTTGACGTCAGAGGCGATGATTTGTCTCTCATGCCTAAATGTGTAGGGTTTGTGAACGGGGACTTGCGAAGCCATCAAAACTCATCCTCCTAATTCTACGCATTCCCTAACATCCCCATCTAACAGAAACATTTCCAAGCCACCTCTTTTTTGCCCCATGCTGCAGGGGCGGGTGCTATACATAGCAAATATAAGTAAAACCATGAAGATGATCGTGAACGACTCCTCAAATACCCTGTCGTGGTCAGCCCCCTGGGCCCCCCCAAAGCCTCTCTCCTCTTCACCCCAGCCCGACGGACCAGATGCCGAGCAGCCAAAGCCTGCTGACCAGCCCACGCTTCCCACGCTTCAAATGGTGCGCTTCCAGCTCGCCAAGGGGAAGCACAGCGAGCTGAAAGCGGAGGTAGAAAAGTTGCAAGAAAAGATGGAGTGATGAACAAACTATTTAGTTGTAATTATTCTACCGGTTTGTTTTTTATCCTGCTGCAGCTGCATGTAAACGGTTAAAACTTCCGAAGGTGCAGGATGAAGAAACCAGGACAGGAATTTGGACGATCATACTGGAGATTACCAAGTCCTGAGAGGTTTGTCCTGAAACCTCTTACACAGAATGCTCAAGTGTGTAGGTGCTCAATGATTAGAGAGCGAAACAAGGCGGCAATGGCGAGACCGGATGAAGTGGAATATTATCTGTGTAAAAATTTGGAAAACATTAACTTATATCCAGATTCTCACACAGATTATATCGATCGAAAAAGCTGCGACGTCCTGGGATTAACCGATTCGGTTGGGTGGATGTAGGCCCTTTTCCCTTATGCTTGTATACATTCTTGCATCTAGCATATTTCTATCTGTTATGAACAAAGATCAACAGGTTGCCTTTAAGAATGGAGGGAGCACTGTTAAGACCGTGCAGTTATCAAGTTGGTGGCCACTTGAGTAAAGGTAGGTGTAATGAGCCCATGTGCGCACGCTCGCACACACACACATTCACAAACACACACACACACACACACTCACAAACACACACACACACACACACACACATTCACAAACACACACACACACACACACTCACAAACACACACACACACACACACACACACACACACAGACACACACACACGCACGCACGCACGCACACACACACGCACGCACACACACGCACGCACGCACGCACGCACACACACACACACATGCACACACGCACACACACACGCACACACATGCACACACACACTCACACACACACACACTCACACACACACACACACACACACACACACACACACACACACACACACACACACTTTCCCCCTCATGCATGCGCACTTGCCTAACGCACATGCACGCATACACATTCATGCCCTCTCATTTTTTGAAGTGTGTGAATACTAGCAGCTGATCAGTCTCCAGATACCCTTGTGGATGGTGCTGGTCACTTCTATAAGCCGTTCCAGGTAGGCGCAGCTCACTTGACAAGAACCATCAAATCACACATGACATCAACGAGGCATCCTTCCGAAGGTGCCTAGGCCATTGTACATTGTGCAACATTTTAGCATTTTTCTGTCATATCTTGCACTCTGATCCATACAAAAGCTACTTGCAGCTTAGCAAGAACCTATCATAGCAGTGGTCCAGGATGTGTGTACCGGACTGTACCTGATTAGCATACATTGAAGGAACGCGATCCGGCTTCCCTTCCCTTCCCTGTCCTTCCTGCCACTCAGGACATCCGCAGCGCGCGTGAAGCAGCCTTCTACCACGCTGTTTGGCCAGCCGAGCTGCGCAGTGCACTGCCTGCTGTTGCAGTCCCCCTGCAGCAGGGTGGGGTGGAGTTTGGGGGGCAGACGCATGATGAGGATCAAGTATTGGCAGGTCTGTGGGGACAGGGCAAGCATTACGGCACGCAGCAGGCTCAGCCCAGGCCCCAGGACATGCTGGCACTTCGTCCATTCATCCCGCAGTTCTGTGAGTGATGAGGCTGTGCGGGATGAGTGAATCTGTGTGAGTTGGGCATCAAGGCTGTGTGGAAGGGGAAAGCTGTATGGGAGACCCAATATGTACACTTGGTGGAGGATGCGTGTGTGTGCCTGTTCTGTGCACTTCTGTTCTGTTTTGCATTCCTTGTCCCAGGGTTGTGTGTGCATAAATGCTGCGTGCCTGGGAGGGGCATGCTTGGGTTTCAGCAGTTTTGAGTGTACATTTGTAAAATGCATAAACCGAATTCCCTATCAATTCCACCTACTTATACACCACCAAGCACACACTGATCTGGTCATTCCGTTACTTTGTAGAACACCAAGCACAAGCAGCACTGTGCAACCCTGATCTTGTGCTTCTGGGGCAACCCTCTGATCTTGTGCTTCTGGGGCAACCCTCTGATTGTGCTTCTGGGGCATCCCTCTGATTGTGCTCCTGGGGCATCCCTCTGATTGTGCCTCTGGGGCAACCCTCTGATCTTGTGCTTCTGGGGCAACTCTCTGATTGTGCCTCTGGGGCAACCCTCTGATTGTGCTTCTGGGGCAACACCTGGTTGCAGGTGGTGTGGTCAAAACAAACGGACGCAAGTACATGGTCCTGAAGGACGTGTGCAGCACATACAGGCAGCCGTGTGTGTTGGATGTTAAGGTGAGAGTCATATGCGATAAGAATTAGGGTGAAAGTCACATGCAATATGGTGAGAGTCATGTGTCATATGCATTAAGGACTAAGGTGAGAGTCATATGTGTTAAGGAATAAGGTGAGAGTCATATGCAATATGGCGAGAGTCGTGTGTCATATGTACTAAGGCCCAAGGTGAGAGTCATATGCGTTAAGGATTAAGTTGAGAGTCATATGCATTATGGTGAGTCATGTGCCATATGCATTAAGGATTAAGGTGAGTGTCATATGCATTATGGCGAGAGTCATTATGTCATATGCACTAAGGATTAAGGTGAGAGTCATAGGCAATAAGGCGAGAGTCATATGCATTAAGGATTAAGGTGAGAGTCATATGCATTATGGTGAGAGTCATCTGCATTAAGGATTAAAGTGAGAGTCATATGCATTAAGGTGAGAGTCATATGCATTAAGGATCAAGGTGAGAGTCATATGCATTAAGGATTAAAGTGAGAGTCATATGCATAGCCGTCATTCTGTCATGTGGTGTCGTGCGGTTTCACACCGTTGCTTTCTTCTTTCCCTCTTCTTCTTTTGTCAATCTTTGCTCTCGACTTGTCGCTGACACTATTTGCTGCAAGTGTGTGTTTGCACCAGTGTTTTCATAATACCAGCAACAAACAGGTTACTGTCATGCATTTGTGTGATTCCAGTTGGGCTTTGCCTCTGTTTACGACTGGGCAGACGAGAAGTACAAGGCCAAATGCAGGTGTGTGTGTGTGTGTGTGTGTGTGTGTGTGTGTGTGTGTGTGTGTGTGTGTGCGCGCGCGTGCGTGTGTGTGTGCACCTGTTTCATCCAGGCCCTTTTTAAAATATCATTTCACGACTTGAGTGCCTCATGTACAGGGTTGGCCAGTACCGTGTATATACACTGTATATGACCGTATGTTTGGTGATTTTCCTGCCAAAAATACCATATATGCACCGTAGATAAATTTATGACCGTTGCAACATAAGGCTCATGTAAAAGAGGCACAATCGCTGTTTAAGCTATACAAAAGCAGGCCTAGATGAATGCGGTTACACAAAACCAGGCCCTAGGTACATGAGGAGGGTTGGCCAGAACCATATTTATACGGTGTATCTAAGGTATTTTTGGCAGGGAAAAGCACCAAATATACAGTCATATACCAGTCATATACGGTATATATATACAGGTCTGGCCAACCCTAGACATGTGACGTGTAGTACACGTACTTCTGTCGACCAAACATTGCAGTAGGTATGGTGCTGTTATTGCACAGTTTTGAAAGAGCTGAAAAACTGCTCTGCAAGATCCACGTGCAAGCAGCTTCACGACTTGTGTGTGTGTGTGTGTGTGTGTGTGTGTGTGTGTGTGTGTGTGTATGTGTGTGTATGTGTGTGTGTGTGTGCGTGCGTGCGTGTGTGTGTGTATGTGTGTGTGAAACATGCTGCGACACTACAGTTTTCTGCAAGAACGACGTGCTAGCAACATCAAACTTCTCCTGCTTGCATTACTCCCTTTGCTCGTGCAGACAACTTTAGTGTCGCAGCATGTCACACACACACACACACACACACACACACACCGAAGTTTCTCGTTTAATTGTTCCAGACAAACAGCGCACGTCCAAATGTGCACAGGATAAAGGATGCCACCACGATGCAGCCTGCCCTTGGTTTCCGAATCTGTGGCTTACAAGTGAGTTACAAGATGGCCAGTTAGTGGCACTAAATTGCTAGAGGCTTTTCATCTGGCACGCTGGCTGTTCCCTTGTTTAAGTTTCTACAGCTTTTCCAAGCATCGTCTTACAAGAGTCACTGCAGCAAATTGAATAGCAAGTTGGGAACAATGTAGGCATCAAATTGCTCCCCATATTAATAGGATTGGCCGAAACTGTACATATACACACCGTATTTGACCGCACATTTGGTTATTTCCCTGCCAGAAATACCGTATATACACTGTATATATATACACGCACGTAACGGTTACATATAGGAATACAAATCCGTCCATCTCGAGTGTGCCTTTTACAACTTGTTGTTACATTGGTAATCAAAGCCTTGGCCGACTGACCGCTCATTGTGAAGTCTTTGGTTCGAATCCGGGCGCACGCAGTTTTCGTCATAATCGTCCTGAAGTGCTGTCAAGGACGATCATGTAAAATTATAAGGGGTAAAATTCTAAGAGGGTTATGTGAATTGTCTACAAGGACGTCCGCCACAAGAGGGTGGGACGAATGTAATGATTACATATAGGTACATTCCGAATCAAACATCTTGAGTATGCCTTCTACAACGCATTGATATATATATATATATATATATATATATTTTTTTTTACGTAGGGTTCTGGCCAACCCTACGTGTTAACCTTTTGTATCAGGCAGCAGGAGGCATCAACCTTCGTAAAAAACTCGTCCTCCCGAAATAGGAAGGAATGCATGGTACTGCAGGAGGCATTAACCTTTGATCCTGCAGCAGGCATTAACCTTTGTCTCACTGCAAGAGCCTCTCCACCCAAAGACTACGGATATGACTTTAAATCTCAGACGAAATATTCAATTAGAGTGGGCGTGAAACTGGGAGCACTGTGAAACTGTTTTGCTATTAAGTATTCGTACATTTGCCTCTCCTATTGTCTCCTTGCAGCAATCAGTGGCCCTTACGCGCATGCATGCTCAATGATTCTGTGCCCTCTTCAAATAACGTTCATTTATATAATATGTATCGTCCTATCGATGGCCAGGTGCACAGAATGGATCGGTCCTGGTGCAAGCAAGCAAGTAACACACGTAGCCTTCAATTCATACCATAGGTGTACCGCCCTGCTGATGGCCAGGTGCACAGAATGGATCGGTCCTGGTGCAAGCAAGCAAGTAACACACGTAGCCTTCAATTCATATCATAGGTGTACCGCCCTGCTGATGGCCAGGTGCACAGAATGGATCGGTCCTGGTGCAAGCAAATAACGCATGAAAGGGTGTTGGAGCCCTTCCAGCAGTTTGCCGGTAGGTCAAAAGAGTGGCCCTCTCCATGATTCTTCGCCCTTTCTAGAATCCAAATCTAATCGATGATCCATTGCCCTTTCTAGATTCCAAATCTACTCCATAGTCCATTGCCCTTTCTAGAATCCAAATCTACTCCATGACCCATTGCCCTTTCTAGAAATCAAATCTACTGTCATAAAGATCTCCTATTTTACATATCTCCTTACTCGGTAACCTGTGTGGGAATGGGATCATCTGGTAAAAAAAGTGTACCGTCGTGACATGTGATGCGAGTGCTAAAAAGTTTAATAATGTTGTTGCCTGTACCAAGGCGAAAGTGGCAGTGTACTAGGAAATTAAGTGATCCGTCGTGACATGTGATGCGAGTGCTAAAAAGTGTGGTAATGTCGTTGCCTGTACTCAAGGCAAAAGTGGCAGTGTACTGGCAAATAAAGTGTTCCGTCGTGACATGTGATGCGAGTGCTAAAAAGTTTAATAATGCTGTTGCCTGTACTCAAGGCGACAGTGACAAGGAGAGCTCCCGATCTAATCATACACACCTGGGCTTTCTTTGGGCACTCAGACCTGGGACATGTTAGGTAGCAGGCATGTTGTTCATAGAACATTATTAAAGCGTCACGTTCTATAATGATTCAAAAAAGACTGATTGTTGGTTTAGAGCTGGCAGCACTCACAATAAGAATTTTTAGGGTCGGCCAAATTAAGACAAAAAAATACAAGTGTGCAGACTCATCTTGAATGCAAGGGTGCCCACACGAACACCACCATCACACGTGCACACACACACAGACACACACACATGCATCCAGGCGGCAACCTGGATGCTCGCTCCCTGTACCTTGACCCCACTTACGGTGTGCTGACACACACACACACACACACACACACACACACACACACACACACATAAACACACACATGCATTCAGGCGGCAACCTGGATGCTCGCTCCCTGTACCTTGACCCCACCTACGGTGTGCTGCCACAGCTAGAAAAGCTACGAAGCTGGCTTGAGGTCCAGGCATCTGTGCAATTCTTCCAGGCCTCGTTGCTTTTCACTTATGAAGGCGAGGCTGGCTCTCTTGATGAAGCAAACGTACAGGTACTTGGTGCTGAGCTGGTGCAGTAGAAATTGATAGGGAGGGGGTAGGGGTGCTTCTGTTGTAATTGTAATCTCCACCCACTGCGCACTTAGCACACACAAGCATACACACACAATAGCACACACGCACACACCCTTCCGTCCAGCTAGCCTGGATTCCAACATGCAAGATTACGAGCTTAATTACACAAATACCAAATACCCTTGAATAAGGCTACCTCAAATTAGCATATGCACATTATGTTGCTCTTATGTTTACTTCCGATGTAAGTGCATGCACAGTACCAACCTGTTAGTAATTAAGTGAAATTCAGTCAATGCTAGGTACTTTGTGCATGTTAAATCAATCAATCGTTTTTCATGGATAGGTCAGGTGCATGTTTTTTACATGACATGCTCTTAAACAAAGCTTGTCGTGCATTCGAGTGGAAGATGTATACTCGCACTGTGGTTTAAAAATGAACAAGGTTGGTCTGTTTGGATAGGTAATATATCAGAGGGGGGACACTGAGGCCCAAAATGGGTGGGTACTTTTTGCCACCTCAGGGCAGGTGGTCATAACTTGCAGGTTTCAAGCTCAGCTCCGATATGCAGATTCCAATGCAGCTGAGCCTGAAACCTGCAAGTTATGGCCACTTGCATCAGCAGCCACGGCGTGAACCCTACATTTTGAGCAGCCATATGCTGTATCTGACCAGCCAGCGCACCAAACCCGGTGGTTTTTAGTGTTTCGGAATCCTTATAATAAATTAAGATCATTGCAAAAACAGTGGAGCAAAAAGAGCAAGGGGTTGGCGATATATGCAAATCAATGTGTCATTTCCCCTAGAAAGCACCCATCTAGGGTACAGGTGCACGACGTGTGCTTGTAGTCCTGTCATTCTGTACGCAGGGCGACTTGTCAAAATCTGAGCACATGCTCGGGTAGCTTATAAAGTCAGCATCAGTTTGAAGCTAGGTTGGGTCCAATTTGACGGAGTGGCGTGAGGTTAGTTGCACCTTTCATGCAAAAGGAGCATGTTTTGGCTTTTGCCCAGTGTCCCCCCTCTGGTAATATATTTTCACCGGTTTGCGCATTTGAGTGGAAGATGTATACACGCACTGTGGGTTAATTTAAGTACAATTTGTCTACCGTACATGAAGTATATCACCGCCCCTAATTACTGGTTTTTGGAGGGTGCGGTAACATATTTACTCGTGAAACCGTAGTAAAATATATATTTTTTTATAATGGGGTTATAGGGGGGCGGTAGCGAAAAAATATTTGTCTGAAGTGACGAGCGGAGAGGATCCCCCCGCTCCGCCTGCCCCTTCCCCCCCAGACCCCGCCCGCCTGCATCAGGCAAGAGCGGACCGAGCTGAGCAAGAGGCAAAGGAGCGAAAGAACAAGGACTCGCAGCCATACAGAACTCGCAAACCTTGGTTTGACCCCACAGGATTGTATAGTTAACACTGCATTGGCACTCTGTGGTAATGCAACTAATGAAGTTGGCAGGGATGCAAGTTCTCATGCAGCAGCGGAAATGTGCAGGCGCACAACGTGTACACACATGCGCGCACACACACACACACACACACACACTCTCTCTCTCTCTCTCTCTCCCTCTCTCTCTTTCTCTCTCAAGCACCCTTTCACCCTTGCACACACGCGCACACACACATGCACACACTCTAGCTATAGCACCCAAGCAGCACGCAAAGCTAGCACACGCATGCAGCAGCAGTAGCAGCAGTAACAGCAACAGCAGCAAGAGTGGCTTCCTCCTTGCGTTTGTTAAAGGTGAAGGTGGCCACACACAAACCCCCAGGGCTCCAAAAGCCCCTTGAGATGGGGTGGTTGCTAAAAGGTATTGATAAATAAATAATAAATGCTGTTTTTCTGTAAAATAACTTTTTTCAGGGGGAGATGGTGAGTACATGTACACGGATAAGGATTAGTTTAAAAGATTCCTCAGGTTTGTGCCACCAATAGGATTTGTCTATGAGGATAAGGATTGATACTAAAAGATTTCACAGGTGTGTGCCACCAATAGACACAGATTTCACGGAATCCCTAGGTTACCCGTAAAGTTTATGGTGTAAATTCTACAAAGTTTATGGCGTAAATCCTACATAGTTTACGGCATCAACCCTACGAAGGTTGAAAGGGGCATAACGGGGCAAAATAGGTAGGTTAGGACAAAAAGACAAGATGCTTTTGTGATCTGCAGGCAGCTTAGGGTAGCTGCCCTGAAAGCCTCGTGGCCCATGGTCAGGCCAGATTCTTCGGGGTCGCGGGTTCGAATCCGCCTGGTAGCGTGAGTACTTCGCTGTCTGAAGGTTGAAAGGGGCATAACAGGGCAAAATAGGTAGGTAAGGACAAAAAGACAAGATGCTTTTGTGATCTGCAGGCAGCTTAGGGTAGCTGCCCTGAAAGCCTAGAGGCCCATGGTCAGGCCAGACTCTTCGGGGTCGCGGGTTCGAATTCGCCTGGTAGCGTGAGTACATCGCTGTCCGACAGCTCCATCTCCATATCCTTCATCCATGCTTGAGGTGTATCACCCCTGCGTAGTTTTTTTCTCTTTCTTTTCTTGATTAGCAGGCAGCACCTTCTTTTGAGAGTCCAGCTTTTTACTCCTAGAAGGTGTGTCGAACAAATGCAGACAACACAACATGTGCCTCCTGTTTGAACCATTACGTGCAGGTGCACCTCATTGACTTTGCCCACACGTTCCCCTCCCTCGGCAAGCGTGATGAGAATGTGCTGCAGGGTCTGGAGTCCTTAATCAGTGTGCTCAAGCGCTGCAGCTGATCTGCATGACTTCTACAATCTTAATCAGTGTGCTCAAGCGCTGCAGCTGATCTGCATGACTTCTGCAATTCTATGTTGGCACTTGCCAATGTAGAGCACACACAGTTTTAGGGTTGGAAATAAATATTTTACATACTCGAAATTTGGCTCCATCTACCCATGTACTCTGAGTTCTGGTGGTAGCTAGTTTGTCGAGGGCTGGGGATGAATAAGGTGGGGGGTTACTTTAGTAGTGCGCAGTTTGATTTCGTTTGGCTCTGTGGCTGGATTAGCAGCAACGCTTGCTTTAATTTCCCTTTACCTTTTCCATTTCCTTTCCCTTTTTCTTTTTCTTGCTTTAGTCGGCAGGTAGGTGGGGTTTTACTCTGCTTAAATGTGAGATGACATGTCTAGGCTCTTCATAAACATCCGGATCCTATTTACCCTAGCAATCACAATGGTGCAAATTGCTGTGCGTAACACAACGAGGCCTTTTATGATCATATCACTTGTTTGGACTCGACAGAAGCCTTAGTTACTGTCATACCAAACAGCGTACCAGGTTTTTCGTGAGATCGTCTACGCGTTTAAGGGGAGGGGTCTGTATTTAAAGCAGTGCTGCACTAAAGCTGACTTACTTCCTCCATATATCTTTAGTAGATTTTGGAGGTGAGCCTGGCTGTTGTTAGAGAACATCACTCCAAAAAATGAGCATGGAGAAGACATTTCAAACACGACATGAAGCTCGAAGGTAAATTGATTCCCTACCTAGTCTAGGACCCACGTAAATGAGCGAAGATACTAACACCTGATAAATGCACAGCACCATTATTAATGCCCTTTGAAAACGTCAATAAAGCACCCTTTGGGAAGTGCAGTGCCACAAGCAGTGCAAGTCCTCCCTCTAAATCAAACTCTGCACTAAAGTAAAGATGCCCTTGAATGCATGAAATGGACTATTAAGTTTCTCCCTCTATGTCTGTAAGTAGCCTGTCCAAAGTCCCCCACAAGTGCTGAGGTGAGCAGCCTCTCAACTCCCTGACCGGCCTGCTAGCTTATTAGTCCCCGATTTCCCGTATTTCTGTAGAGTGTGTGTACGTACGACGTGCGTGTGTATGTATGTATTTGTGCGCATGTTTTGGCGTGCAGGCGTGTGTGTATGCGCGCGTCAATATGCGAATAGTGTGAGCGGGAGAAAGGAAGGGAAGTGGCAATGCGGGGCAGCTAAAGTTTGACGTCTCAAAAGCTGCTTAGGGTTACGTTATAGAAACAGATGGACTTTTATGGGATTTTTAAAGCGATGCTTAAAAAGGCTGGCTAACAATTTCACATGTACATACGGCATGTTGTAGCAGCGTGTTGTAGCAGCATGTTGTAGCAGCAAATTTGCCTTTACGTGCGGTACAAATGCCTATACGTGCGGTACATATGGCTTTACGTGTGGTCACATCATGTGCACGTACGGCCGTGGCCGATCCTAATTAATTGCAAAGGTGCTCCTGCAATTGCCTGTACTTTCAATGAGAGGCTTAATAGGATGCATCCCATGTCATTACTATTCCCTCCATCTTAAATTGAGGCAAAATGTCACAATTCACAATATGCCTGGGTGCATGCGATCAAGGATATGAACAAAAGCATGCCAGTGTGAAGCCTCCCGGTGTGAAGCATAAAAGTGCAGTGCTAAGCATACCAGTGCAGTGTGAAGCATACCAGTGTGAAGCATACCAGTGCAGTGTGAAGCATGCCAGTGTGAAGCATACCAGTGCAGTGTGAAGCATGCCAGTGTGACGCATACCAGTGCAGTGTGAAGCATACCAGTGCAGTGTGAAGCATACCAGTGCAGTGTGAAGCATACCAGTGCAGTGTGAAGCACACCAGTGTGAAGCATACCAATGTGAAGCACACCAGTGTGACGCATACCAGTGCAGTGTGAAGCAAACCAGTGTGAAGCATAACAGTGCGGTGTGAAGCACACCAGTGTGAAGCATACCAGTGTGAAGCACACTAGTGTGAAGCATACCAGTGTGAAGCACACCAATGCAGTGTGAAGCATACCAGTGCAGTGTGAAGCATGCCAGTGCAGTGTGAAGCATGCCAGTGTGAAGCATACCAATGCAGTGTGAAGCATAACAATGCAGTGTGAATCATAACAGTGCAGTGTGAAGCATACCAGTGCAGTGTGAAGCACACCAGTGTGAAGCATACCGATGCAGTGTGATGCATACCAGTGCAGTGTGAATCATACCAGTGCAGTGTGAAGCATACCAGTGCAGTGTGAAGCACACCAGTGTGAAGCATACCGATGCAGTGTGAAGCATACCAGTGCAGTGTGAAGCATACCAGTGCAGTGTGAAGCATACCAGTGTGAAGCATACCAGTGCAGTGTGAAGCATACCAGTGTGAAGCATACAAGTGTGAAGCATACCAGTGTGAAGCACACCAGTGCAGTGTGAAGCATGCCAGTGTGAGGCATACCACTGTCAGGCATACCACTGTCAGGCATAACAGTGCAGTGTGAGGTGTGCATTGCCACGTGAGCGTACACACGTTTCATTGCCCCACACTTAGCACAGACCCGAACCTAAATCACACCCAACGAGTTTGACCAGGCGTGAGCTCATTGACAGGTCTTTGCAGTCTTGTGCCAGCTGCCCAGGTTTGACCACACGACCACAAGGCAGCTGTTTCTTTTGTTATTTTGCTGTTTGGCTAGGGTTGGCCAGAACCATACATATACAGTGTATGTACGGCATTTTTGGCAGGGGAATTGCGGTCATATACGGTGAATATATACGGTTCTGGCCAACCCTATGTTTGGCTGATTGGACGATGACGTGATCCTCACTCTCACCCTCATACCCTGCACCAAATCTTCACCCTTATACCCTGCACCCCATTCTTTCACCTGCATACCCTGCACTCCAAATCCTCACCCTTATACCCTGCACCCCATTATTTCACCTGCATACCCTGCGCTCCAAATCCTCACCTTTATACCCTGCACCCCATTCTTTCACCTGCATACCCTGCACTCCAAATCTTCACCCTTATACCCTGCACCCCATTCTT
>Ga0307963_1002774_pt1 | contig 13858 bp, 22 predicted proteins | sample OrgLakmetagen594_FD_201829 | JGI IMG/M metagenome (GOLD analysis project Ga0307963, IMG submission 201829) | Saline water microbial communities from Organic Lake, Antarctica - #594 | ecosystem: Environmental > Aquatic > Non-marine Saline and Alkaline > Saline | place: Antarctica: Organic Lake...
CAATTTCAGCAGGTTCAGATTGCGTGCACACCATTTGAGAGTGGAGTCTTGCAAATGGCATGGTGGTTCTAGCATTTGCTGTGATAAATGTGAGTGTGGAGAAGTTCAAGATGAGAAGCATGTGCTTTTCTTTTGCAAGTGTGCTGAAGTGTGCGAGCTGCGCATGAGATACAGAGACCTTTTTGAAAGATTGTTTAAGACTCTGCATGAGTTTGCTCCTTTGAGCTCTGAAATTATTCCTTTTTTGGCTTGTCATCACAGTATCACTGATTTTGAGATAAATGCATTCCTGAATCAAGACCCATACAGACTTCTCAAGTTTGTGTCAGATTTAGTTTCAATTTTCGACACTGGTTGATTTTGTTTCACCAGCCAATTGCCATCAGCCAGTGACTCGGGCTGTAGGCCATCCTTGTAACCCCCTTGTATGTTTTACCATGGGGTCAATACTTTGCACTTTTGCGTAGTACTCCAAATAAATCTATGGGTGTTATTGTTATAGCTATTACTTTGGTGTTTATTTGCAATGCCTTTTATTAGGTACCGTGGGGCTTGAAAGTATTACGTGATCGTAATCCCGGCGACCTATCCCGGAAATTGGAAGATGACCAGGAGAGTGAGGCTGCCCTTTGGTTGGCTGCTGTGCCTCATTGCTGTGCCTCAGGTGCACACTGGTGATGCATAGTGGTCTGATGGAAGGGAGGGGCAAGGGAGGCAAGGGAGGGGCTGTGAGAGGCTGGAAGAGGCAATCCCGGTGGCTTTGCCAACCCCAAAAAATTTCTATCAGCCAGAGACTCGGGCTGTAGGCCATCCTTGTAACCCTCTGTAACTCTGTAACCCAAAAAATTTCCACGGAAATTAAAATAATCACCAAAAATTTCAAAACGCGTCACGAGCTTCAAAATTCTTTTCAAGCACGACGGTAGTCAACTCATATTGGTAGTCCAAATTTCAGACCTATTTCTGAACGTTTTTACTGGGCTTTTGCAGGTGTTTTAGGTTTACTTGTTTGGGACGGTGCATCTGATATCTTAGATGCTCACCATTATGTTACGTCAAGTTTGTACAGTAATTTTAATTGTATATTTAGTTGTAACTTATGCTTACTTACCAGCTAGGAAGCTAAACTTAGATGCGCTGTTATGCTGGGTTGAGCCATGCAACATTATACTACCTACTCTAATCCATGCCAGCAGTACTCACGCACATGCGTTCTTTTCTTTCCTTTGGGAGCACTTTCCCAGTATGTCACCTCAAAGATCACAAGAGAAGCAATAACAAGGACGATGATTGGTGCAATCTTATTATCCCAACAGGAGCGGCTCCAGCTCCTCCAGCTCACAACCAATGGCCTTGAAACAGAGGCGGAGGCGGGGGGGGTCCTCAGTGCATGCTTGGACCAGCTGCTGGAGCCTCTGCGTGGCGTTTGGGAAAGATGCAATAAGACTCTGCTGGGTGTGATAACACAGCGTGCATGATCAAAAGAGGTGGTTTTGTGTGAGCGCCTGAATCAGCTTCCTGAGCCTCTGCAAGACGAAGAAGGAAATGTATCTTAGCACCAAGTGTGATCATTGCTACCAGCATAATATATAATAAGATGTAACGAGCAAGATCCAGTAAATTTGAGCAATGTCTAATAGAGTAAATGTGAGCAATGTGTAATAATTCTAGTCAATTCTTGAGGAATTGACATGCCACACTTGTGAGGGTGACACTCCTGGCTCCTAGCACAGCCTCGTCTTTTTCCCTTCATTCTTTATTCATTCTTACCTCAAGGCCAGGGGCACATCGGCGGGGCAGGCCATCCATTCGTTCCAGCATGTCATGAAGCAAGAGCCCATACGCGCGCACCTACGCATACATTGAGAACGTATACAACCTCACAATTACATGGAGCCATTCTCTTTGAGCAAGCCATGCAGTCTTCAAGTCGTGCCAATAAGTGCACAAAGGAATCAGGAAGCCGGCAATGGCTGGTAGTTTGTGCGACTTCCTGCGTCTTCCAGAACTGTGTGCATCAGCTGGTCCTGTGCTGCTTCTGTGTGGTTGCCCTGTATGGTTGGGCATTTTATTACTTATTAGAGAAGTAAACAAACACACGGGGCGGGCTAGTCTGGAGGAATTACTGTATATAGCGTCTGTGTCCGTATGCCTCTCCAAGGGCAAATAGAAAAATGTCCCACTGGCAGTTTGAACACCACGGTTTCCCGTACCAAAATGGCTCCTTTTTCTTAAATAATGCTGCATATAGTTCTTTTCTTTCTTTTTTAATACCACGGTCTCTGCTTCCTTATTCAGTGCTGAAGGTGTTATCACCACCTTACGAGCGTTATTAGCACCACTGTTATTAGCACGACCAGCACGACCTACGATTGTTATCAGCACAACCAGTACGATGCAGGGATAGAGTTGATAAGGCGACTGCAAGGTATAAGGTACGTGGAAATGAAGTTGGCCAATTTACAAACATATAATTACACCATATTTATATGTTATGTACACCATATTTATATATTGTGTAGGTTGGCCATTTTGCATAACATATAATTACACCATATTTACACCTGCTATACTGTCTGAACGCACACTTAGATGTTTTGCTGCCAAAAACCTAGTACATGGTTCTGGACGACCCTAGTACCGACCCTCCATGCAAAGATAAGTGTTTGGCTGCAGGCTGTGAAAGAAATATTAAAAAAAACTCTCCACATTAATCAAGGAAAAGGAGCCACTTTGGTACCGAGTACCGTAAAACTCCTCCACCAAAGGAAAAAGAAAGAGATCAATGGGGATCAGGAGCGTCGCAGGCTTGACCTGAAACCGTCTCCTGGTGTGAGTTGATAATAGTGCTGGAAAGGGCACGTCTGGTATGGAAAAGTTCGGCAGCGTAATTGACAGAATGGACATGAAGCTTGGAAGTAGGTTTCTTAACTCTTTGAGAATCAAGGCCCAGCTCCTTAAAAGGCTCCAGCGTGTAAATGTTGTAGATGGTGCCACCCACTCCCAAAAGGATGGTGTGGAGAGTAACGGAGGCTCCTTAAGGGTGGAGCAGAGGCCTCAAAAGGAAACATCAGTGCTGTAAAGCTGGAAAGAGGCAGAGGTGGAATTCCGTAATGATAGGATGGGCCATTCAGCGCGTGCGCTGGCACAAAGAGTTGTGCCAAACAGTCGTGCACAATAAGAAAATTCCAGAACAATAAGGTGGACCGTTCAGCACGCGCACTGGCACAAAGAGTTGTGCCAACAGTCGTGCACAATAAGAAAATTTAAGGAAATTCCAGTACAATAGGGTGGACTGTTCAGCACGCGCACTGGCACAAAGAGTCGTGCCAACATGTGCGCACAGGAAGGCATAAGCTATTGCTTTTATTATTTTGTTTGCAGGATGACGAAGACGGATTGCTGGGCTGTCATGACAAAACCTCCTACTGAACCATCACAGGAGGAACAGTGCATATCTGCTGAAGCTACTGTTCACATACTGTTCACAGTCATATAATACGACAAATTCCAAACCTGCACCCGTACACATACCCACAGCCATACCCACACCGACGCCAGAGAGCACATACACCCTAACACACATACACACACATACGCATACGCATACGCACACACATATATGCATACGCACACACACATACGCACACGCACACACACATACACACAAACTCACTTCCATACGTTCCCAAAACCAGTGAGTGGGTGGGTACACAAAAGAGGCTCCAAAATCACAGAGGGTGGCGTGCCCTGTTGACTTGTTCAACAAGATGTTGTGGGCGTACACGTCCCCTACGCATGCAGCAAGAGTGTGCACTAGTACTTAATTGGTGTGTGTGTGTGTGTGTGTGTATTTGTGCGTGCTTGCGTGCGTGCGCGCGTGCGTGTGTGTATGTTTTTGTGTGTGTGTTTGTGTGCGTATGTGTGTATGTGTGTGCATATACGTATGAGTGTGTATGGATGTGCGCAGTAGAGCCGTAACTGTAGTAAAAATCAAGGTTATTGGTAGAAGGACCAGGGTCTGAAGCTACTCCTGTTTTTATTAATGCTAGGGTATACCTGACACGGCAAGGAGCCGTGGCTAGCCTGCTATCTGAGTTTTTTCGTCAGACTCACAAGACGTAACCAAGTTTTGTGAGCTGAGTCCCAGCTGTCAGACCACTTTTATGTTAGCACAACAACACGCAGCCTTTCCCTCAGGGTTTAGGGTTTAGGGTTAGGGTTAGTGCCTGCGGCAGACTTTGCTGCAGTGCTTCTCAGCACGCAAACAAGAGCAGCAACACAACAACACGTGACATTTTCCTCAGGGTTTAGGGTTTAGGGTTAGGGTTAGTGCCTGCGGCAGACTTTGCTGCAGCGCTTCTCAGCACGCAAACAAGAGCAGTAACACAACAACACGTGACATTTTCCTCATGCCTGCGGCAGACTTTGCTGCAGCGCTTCTCAGCACCCAAACAAAAGCAGCCCTCAAACAGAATGGAAATCGACGTTTAAAAGAGAGGCACCCTTCTTAAAAAAGAGCCTACCGAAAAGAGCAGGCGGTTGATTTGTGGCACACACAAGAAAGCCAGTGAAATAAAGGTGTGCGAAAGGTTTTTGCGTTATTTAATACTCGGCTGCAGAGTTTGCAGAGAACTGAAATCTGGTGGACTTGTGGATAAAACCCCGATAGGAGTACATGTTACTACCCTCGTGCCGGTGATGAAGATGGGCAGTGTTGAAGATGGGCAGCACACACACACATACACACACATAGGCACACACATACACACACAGGCAGCCACACACACACACACACACACATACACACATACACACAGGCACACACACACAGGCATCCACTTGTGCCGGTGATCAGTGTTGAAGATGGGCAGTGCACACACACACACACACACACACATGCACACACGTACGCACACATAGGCAGCCACTTGAGCCCTGCAACGACCCCCTCTCCCGCCCTCAACATACCCTGTCTCCCTCCCCTCTACACTGATACCCCTTCCAATACAAACATCCACACACCCCCACACTCTTATCCTCCCAACCACATCCGTCCACCCACACCCACTCTTCTAGGTACAGCTAGTACTCACTCCAGTACCCACCCACTGACTCACCCACACCCACACCCACACCCGCATACCCACTTATTCCCAGCAACTTCTCACTCTGATACACCCTCTAAAACCACCCACACCCGCCTACCCACTCACCCACAACCATACCCAAACGCACACTTACCATGGCAGATGTGGAGGCTGTGAAGATAGCCCAGGGCAGAAGCCATGTCTTTAGCCACCTTTAAGAGGAGGCTGGGCTTGAATTTCACACCCTCTGCCCACCTGCACGTGAGCGCGTGTGTATCTGTGTGTGTGTGTGTGTGTGTGTGTGCGTGCGTGTGTGCGTGTGTGTGTGCGTGTGTGTGTGTGCGCGTGTTTGTGCGTGTGTGTACATGTGTGTTTGCATATGTGTGTGCGTGCGTGTGTGTGCGTATGCGTGTGTGTTTGTGTGTGTGTGTTTGCATGTGTGTTTGCATGTGTGCTGTGCGTGTGTGGTGATGCGGTTTAAGAAAATCTTGACACCGTTGCTGGTCTCAATTTGCTTGGCCAAGTGCAAGCAAGCACTGGGTATGATGCGGCGTGGTAAAGTCCATGTGGGGAATTGAATGTAGCTATTACTTACAATGTAGCTGTTACGTACCAGTGAAAGCTACAACTTGCAAGAGAGCGTCCTACTGTAGGTGATTCCTTCAACTCACACCCGTCCTTGCAAAAACAGACACCAAAGTGGCATGCCTTACACGGTAAGAGACTGCACCATCCAAGATATCATGCTTCACTTGCACACAAGAGATCATGTCGCTTTTTAAGCCACATCACACAAGGTCACGAGAGTACCAAACCACACAACACACCACACAAGTTAACCACACAACACATCACACAAGGTCACCACACAACACATCACACAAGATCACCACACAACACATCACACAAGGTCACCACACAACGCATCAAAAAAGGTCACCACACAACGCATCACGCAAGATCACCACACAACACATCACACAAAATCACCACACAACACATCACACAAAATCACCACACAACACATCACACAAGATCACCACACAACACATCACACAAGGTCACCACACAACGCATCACACAAAATCATCACACAACACATCACACAAGATCACCACACACCACATCACACAAGATCACCACACAACACATCACACAAAATCACCACACAACACATCACACAAAATCACCACACAACACATCACACAAGATCACCACACAACACATCACACAAGGTCACCACACAACACACGAGAGTACAACACATCACATAAGGTCACCACACAACACATTACACAAGGTCATCACACAACACACCACACAAGGTCATCACACAACACATCACACAAGGTCACCACACAAGGTCACCACACAACACACGAGAGTACCAAACCACACAACACACCACACAAGGACACCACACAACACATCACACAAGGTACCACACAACACATCACACAAGATCACCACACAACACACGAGAGTACCAAACCACACAACACACCACACAAGGCCACCACATCAGGACGCAACACAAACATACTATAGACACCACACCACACACGGACACCACATAACACATCAAACAAGGTTACCACACAAAAGCCACCGCACAAGGCCACCATACAAAACACACCTCACAAGGCCACCACACAACACACGCGAGTACCAAACCACACAAGACCACCACACAAACACACGCGAGTACCAAACCACACAAGGTCACCAAACAAACACACGCAAGTACCAAACCACACAAGGCCACCACACAAACACACGCAAGTACCAAACCACACAAGGCCACCACACAAACACACCTCACCTGCATCGCAGTAAATGCTTGGACGTAGGCTTGGCAGCCATGGGCTGGCCCAACACAATGTCCATCACCTAGGAACGCGTGCGTGTGTGTGTGTGTGTGTGTTTGTGTGTGTGTGTGTGTTGGGTATGTGTAGGGTTGACCAGAACCATATATGTACGGTGTGTATGGTATTTTTGACAAAAATTTCATCATATATACGGTCATATGTGGCGTATATTTACGGTTTTGGCCAACCCTACGTGTGTGTGCCATTCTGTACATGCACATCCTCCAATACAACATGCACACTTAAATGAAAGATGTACTTAGGGTTTAGGCCTGGCTGAAAAGCCATGCATGTAATAAAAGATGTACCCACAGCCATGTAAATAATGAAAGATTTACCCAAACCCCCACCCCAACCATCACTCCCCCCCAAACCACCCACACCCACAAACGCTTCCACATACATGCGTTCACACCCACACTCACTCCAAGGCACACGCACGCACAAACCCACACCCACACACTCTCCAACGCATATGCACGCACAGACCCACATTCACACACCCACACACTCTCCAACGCATATGCACGCACAGACCCACACCCACACACTCACAAACTCTCCAACACATATGCACGCACAGACCCACATTCACACACCCACACACTCTCCAACGCACATGCAAGCACAACCCCACGTCCACGCACTCACACACTCTCCAACGCATATGCACGCACTAACCCACGCCCACACACCCACACACTCTTCAACGCATATGCACGCACAAAGCCACACCCACACACACACACACTCTCCAACGCACAAATCCACGCCCACACACCAGCAGTGGCTGCTCAGAGGGAGGCTGGCAAGAAGGCCCTGGCACAATTCCGATTACGCGCGTGAGGTGGGGGTGCTCCAAAGCACATGACACAGACACTTCCTCTTGGGTGCGACCGTCTGGGCTGACATCAGCCCTGAGTTGTATTTGACAGTTCAGGGTATAATTGTGCTTTTCCCTTCTCTTGGGGGACTGGTTTGAAGTGCACGACACAGACACACAATGAGCTGAGCAGCTATGCAGGTAATCTGGCAGCATAAGATATTTGGTACATGTACTTACCTAACCTAAAATAAAGTGTAAGCATAAAAGCAAATTTAGAGCTTCAGTGGTTTGTAAAATTTTGTACAATAATCACCGGCAAACACACAAGCGCACACAAGCGCAAACACACACACACACAAACACACACACACACACACACACACACACACACACGTGCCTGAAGATCTTGACAGCCACGTCCTTTGTCCTTCCTAGCACGCTTCCTTTTCTTACAGAGGCCCTGCAAACTTCCCCAGATGCACCGTCTCCTAGCTTGGCTCCCATAGCTAGGTCAGCCAGCGACAGCCGTGCAAGGTCCGGCCTGTTGGTGGGAGGCATGTAATGAGCGTGTAAGTGAGTTCCTTGATATCAGGCAGCGCTGCATATGTTGTGGAATCAGACAGCGATAAACGTGCAATGTCAGAGCTGCGGGTGGGGGGGCATATGACGAGCAATTCTGTGTGTACTCCTTGATATCAGGCAGCGACGAATGTGCAAGGTCCGGCCTGTTGGTTTGAGGCATAAATGGGTGTTCTGCATATTGTTTGGTATCAGGCCGCAACAAACCGAATGGTCATGCAATGCCAGAACAAGGACGGGCCAAGATAAAAGTGGCTCCGTTCCTTTGAGAGGCATGAATGGGTGTTCTGCATATTTTATTGATATCAGGCCGCAACAAACCGAATCATCATGCAATGACAGAACAAGGACGGGCCAAGATAAAAGTGGCACACCCACGCCTACACCCTCACCCTCACCTTCACCTTCACCTACACCCACACCCACACGTACATCCTACCCCATCCCCACCCCCACACAATTACACACACACACACACACACCTCGGACTGGGTGGCGAGGCACATGCCCTATTACCACCGAGAGAGAACCAAGCCAGCTTTGGCCATACCACAGGATCTTCCGAGGCCTGTGTAATTCCACCATCTGGACCCCCAACACCACAGCTTGGTGCAGTGGCGTCGCTGCTTCTGACCAGGCTGCCCGTGTCCCCTGATTGTATGGTGCGTGTGCGTGTGTGTGTATGTGTGTATGCATGTGATTGTGTGTGTGTGTGTGTGTGTGATTGTGTGTGTGATTGTGTGTGTATGTAAATGTTTACATTGTTAGCAACACGCCGCAACAGCACGTTGCTATGACCCAATGAATTAAATTTGTGAAATGCAAACACAAGTGAAAAGGAACCTTAGGTGAAATTTCGCAGCAACTACATTCAACACCCTACTCTTTCACCCTAAAACATTTAAATCAGCAACCCCCATTGTGTCCACCCATGCCTTCCATTCCAGAGTGCATTCACTCCGATCGTTGTGAACTTGCTCCCTACTCCTGCCCCTGGTCCCTTCCTTCCTTCCTCCTCCTTATCATGCTCATCTCTGCTCTCACCTCCTTCTACCCCCTGTCAATTCCAAAACCCACCAAACAACAATTTCCTCATTGACACTTTTCTTTCTTGTCTCTAACACTCTCTCCCTGGCTTCTCCACAGAATCCATCTACTGTTCTTTTTGCACACTCCAGGAAGCATTTTGCCCACTCTCTAATACCCACACCGCCTCCCTAATCTATTCTCGCTACGCACCCCTGCTCCCTGCTCCATCTTCACCATCCATCTATCCTCGCAATCTCTCCTTATCTCTCCTCTGTCCCCTCATAAGATCCTCACTTTCTCCCTGCTCCATATTCACCATCCATTTATCCTCACAATCTCTCTTCGTATATCTCCACCGTCTCCTCGTGACAACCCCACTTTCTCCCTTCCCCTCTCTAACCACATGCGCCAATTTCTCCCCCCTCTCCCAGGTCAGAAACGTCCGCACGCTTGCCCAGCCACTGGACCCACACCCTCTCTCACCCTCCTCCTCCCACAGTGTGAAACCCTCCCACAGTGTGGGACCCTCCCACAGTGTGGGACCCACACCCTCCCTGCTACGCACCTGCCACCTCTTCGTCGTGTATGAGCTGCACCGGGAGCTGGGTTAACTGCACAGGGAGCTGATCTAGTTGGCACACTGCAACCCTGGAAATGAGGGGAGAAATATGTTGAGCGATGTATGATCTAGTTGGCACTGCAACACCAAAAAATAACGAGAGAAGCAAGGTGAGCGAGTAGTGATTTAGTTGGTACACGGCAACCCTGTTTTGAGAAGAGAGTGAGTTGAGCGATACACGATCTAGTTGACACACTGCAACCCTAAAAAATAACGAGGGCCTATGCACATACACACACACACACACACAAATACACACATACCTCATGAGCTCAAGGTTTGGGGCATGCAGGACGTCTGTAGGCAGCTGCTGCAGGCTGTTAAAGCTCGCTTGCAGCTTGACCAAGGATGTGAGGGCTCCAAAGCCTGCAAGCACCACGACGACGTAGCAGCTTTCTTTGGTGTGCACGTGTGCACAAAGGGATTTCAATATGTGTGAAATGCAAGGCCATGCAAGAAAGCTTGCAGCTTGACGAAGGATGAGGGTGTTCCAGTACCTGTGGGCACCACGACATTGTGGTCGCGTTCTCTGAGGGGCACGATTGCAATTGCTCACTTTTCAGAATGTGTAGGACACGATGCAAGGTGGTTTGAGCTTGACCAAGGAAGTGAATGCAATTGTTTACATTTCATAATGTGTGGGACAAATTGCAAGGCGGCTTGAGCTTGACCAAGAAAGTGAATGCAATTGTACGCGTTTCATGCTGTGTAGGACAAGCCGCCTTGCGTCTTGAGCTTGACCAAGGGAGTGAATGGGCTCTAACAACAGCCTTTGTGGCTGTGTGGTAAAGTACTTGTAGTGCATTCTTAGGGCGTGTGTGCTTTTGCAATTGGTATGGTGTGCGTTCAGTGCTTGCTGAATCATCAAAAGATTGACTTGGGATCTAGGCAGCAGGTATGTAGGGTTGGCCAGAATCGTATATTCACACCGTATATGACCGTATGTATGGTGATTTCCCTGCCACAAATACCGTATATACACCGTATATACCTTTGTATGGTATCTATAAATGTATGCTTCTGGCCAACCCTAGGTATATGCATTTAAAGGAGGGCAATGATTCGCATCAAGTGCACGTCACTGGGAAGGTAGAGTATATGCATGCACTTGAAACATTGCTAACGCGTCCTACAGGACTGACTCTCTTCTTTGCAAGACACGTAATTTCATGTCACAGCACATCTCACAACTGTGTTGGGTGTATGCACATGCCACAAGTGCTTTGCTTGGGTGGGTACGATGCTGTTGAGCAATGGCATAGTCACTTTGTGTGTCTGCTTGTCAGGAAGTAAACCAGGTGTGTGTGTCTATCCATCTGTCTGTCTCTGTGTGTGTTGTGTTGTGTGTGTATTGTGTGTGTATGTGTGTGTGTGTGTGTGTGTGTGTGTGTGTGAACGCGCAAGGGTGTTTAAGGGCAGCTCATTGGGCAGCAACTCAGCTCTTGGCCCCATCCTCTAGTAGCAAGCACACTATGCCTCCAGGCAAGGTGTACGCACGGTTGTGAATGCACGAGTTCTAAAACCGTGCCTTCAGGCAAGGTGTACGCACGGTTGTGAATGCACGAGTGTTAGAAATGCGCCTTCAGGCAAGGTGTACGTACGGTTGTGATTGCACGAGTGTTAAAAACGTGCCTTCAGGCAAGGTGTACGTAGGTTGTAAATGCACGAGTGTTAGAAACGTGCCTTCAGGCAAGGTGTACGTAGGTTGTAAATGCACGAGTGTTAGAAACGTGCCTTCAGGCAAGGTGTACGTACGGTTGTGAATGCACAAGTGTTAGATATGAGCCTTCAGGAAAGGTGTACGTACGGTTGTGAATGCATGAGTGTTAAAAACGTGCCTTCAGGCAAGGTGTACGTACGGTTGTGAATGCATGAGTGTTAAGAACGTGCCTTCAGGCAAGGTGTACGTACGGTTGTGAATGCACGAGTGTTAGAATGCGCCTTCAGGCAAGGTGTACGTACGGTTGCGAATGCAGTGTTTAAAACGTGCCTTCAGGCAAGGTGTACGCACGGTTGTGAATGCACGAGTGTTAGATAAGAGCCTTCAGGCAAGGTGTACATACGGTTGTGAATGCGCGAGTGTTAGAAACGTGCCTTCAGGCAAGGTGTATATACAGTTGTGAATGCATGAGTTTTAGAAATGCGCAGTATGTTGGGGAGCAATGCAGCAGTTGAAATCCAGCCACTACAATCAAAAAGGCCCTATTGAATCTGCTAAGGCACATGGGGAGCAATGCAGCAGTAGGAAACCAACCGCTACAGTCAAAAAGGCCCTATTGAATCTGCAAAGGCATACTGTACCTTCAGGCAAGGTTGTCAGTTGGTTGTCGGTTACGAACAACTCCACCAGGGAATTCAGGCGTGTGAACGAGGCGGGCAGTGTGGTCAGCTTGTTGCTCTTCAGGCCTAATATTCTGAGGTTGCACACACATGCACGCGTGCAAAAAGGTAGGGATCACTCAAGAATTGCGTGTATGATCTGTGGTTTGCAGGCACATTCATTTCACAGCCCCAGCTAGCACCATGGCGGTAGAAATAGACAACTTACAGATTTTCAAGCGGGAGGCACATGGGCGCTTTGTTTAGATTACTGTAAGCAAACTGCAGCTGAATGTCTCCAATATTATAAGATTCATGAGTGGAGCACCCCCTGCTGCTACCCTCATGGTGATTGCTACGGGGTGGTCATGATTGCAATATTTGAAACATGCAGTGGGTTCTCAGCAGCTGCCACGCTGACCACAGCTGTACACAGCACGGCAGCTGCTGTACACAGCACAGCAGCTGCTGTACACAGCACGGCAGCTGCCACGCTGACCACAGCTGTACACAGCACAGCAAAGCAGCTGCTGTACACAGCATGGCAGCTGCCACGCTGACCACAGCTGTACGCAGCACGGTTACATTTCGTGTTCAGCCATGACAGTGTACGCAAAAGCTATCTGGGTAGCCAGGCAGAGAGGCACGCACACTGAGGAGCGGACGTTTGTAGGGTTGGCCAGAAACACATATATATATATTTATACACCGTTTATGACTATATGACCGTATATATATACACACACTGTATATGACCGTATATTTGGTGATTTCCCTCCCAACAATACCGTATATACACTGTACATATATGTTTCTGACCAACTCTATACATTTGCTGTTTGTGGAGTGCAGCACCGGTAATCGAAAGTAAATCTAGATCAGGGGAAGCACATCAACTATAAGCTCAGTATATCAACAGTCCGGTAAGATCAACAATTTGATAAAACCTAAATACGCGTGAACTGTGGCAAAATCTCTTTATCACAATCTTACAAGAACGCAGGTGTGTCCAAGCATCTCACGCTGCAACCATCGCTGCTCTCAATGGGTACACGTGACATGCTGTTTGAATGGGTACACGTTACATGCTGTTTGAATGGGCACACGTTACATGCTGTTTAAATGGGCACAAGTTACATGCTGTTTGAACTGTTTGAATGGGTACACGTGACATGCTGTTTGAATGGGTACACGTGACATGCTGTTTGAATGGGTACACGTGACATGCTGTTTGAATGGGTACACGTTACATGCTGTTTGAATGGGCACACGTTACATGCTGTTTGAATGGGTACACGTTACATGCTGTTTGAACTGTTCGAACGGGTACACGTTACATGCTGTTCGAATGGGTACACGTTACATGCTGTTTAAATGGGCACAAGTTACATGCTGTTTGAACTGTTTGAATGGGTACACGTGACATGCTGTTTGAATGGGTACACGTGACATGCTGTTTGAATGGGTACACGTTACATGCTGTTTGAATGGGCACACGTTACATGCTGTTTGAATGGGTACACGTTAC
>Ga0307963_1002776_pt1:0-2500 | contig 13852 bp, 13 predicted proteins | sample OrgLakmetagen594_FD_201829 | JGI IMG/M metagenome (GOLD analysis project Ga0307963, IMG submission 201829) | Saline water microbial communities from Organic Lake, Antarctica - #594 | ecosystem: Environmental > Aquatic > Non-marine Saline and Alkaline > Saline | place: Antarctica: Organic...
CCTCCTCCTCCTCCTCCTCCTATTACTATTTATAAAGCAATTGCGAGCGTAGATGAATGCATTCTCATTACTGAAATCCCACTCCCACTCCATTTGTGTCAATATACACGACCATACAAAGCAGCCACAGATCCTTGCATGCCAAGGGGCTGATCCTCGCTCATTTATGAGTCCCCACGTATCACTTCCATCTATTCAAAGCATCACCCTTTTTCTTGATTAACGTCGGGAGTGGTCCAGTGTGTGTGTGTTTGTGTGTGTGTGTGTGTGTTCCTCACTGCCTGCATAGGTCAAACCTTTCTTCTCTTCTTGTATTTTCTTTTTCTTCCTCCTTACCCCCACAGGAACACCCACACCCACCTGCCATACTTTTAGATCATAAGGGGTCATCCCAAATTAACGGCCGCCAGTGAACTCCCACTTCTTCACATACAAATACACCCTCCATTTTTCTCCTCGCGCCTTAACCCATCCCCATCCCCACCCCGCTCCCACAACCACCTGCTCAGATCATACTCATAATCACACAAGGTCGCCCCGGATCCTTGCCGCTAGTGAGCCCGCCCCCCAAACCTTCCACACCCACCTGCTCAGATCATACTCATAATCATATAACGTCGCCCCACTGCCAGTAAATTCATTTCCGCTCTGCGACCGCTGTTGCTGAGACACCATGCTCACGCCCAAGGTGCTCTCCTTCTTACGTTCTGCATGCAAATACAGAAATGTACACAAGGGACGTGTCCACAGGAGAACGACCGGCACACACATCAACTTGCTCACATCAACATGCTCACTTATCCACGGTGCTCTCCTTCTTACGTTCTGCATGCAAATACAGAAATGATCACGTTCACAAGGGACGTTGGCCACAGGCAAACGACCCACACACACCAACACGCTCAGTCTGGCACGCTACTTTGTATCCAGGGTGCTCTCTTTATGCTTGCACCTAAATGCACACATGTTAGGGGGGATCCTGGTTTACGTATGCTGGTAGTATGTGCATAAGCCAACATTCTTAAACCATGTTAGGAGGGCACCTGGTTTATGTACGTTGGCAACATGTGCATCAGCCAAAACACATAAACCAGGCCCCCTCCTTAAACAAAGACTTGTTTGTGTGAGCATGCACTCACCAGAACCACGAGACAGTGCAAAGCTGCGCAGACTAACACAAACTGAAGCGCACCTTAGATATGCAATACAGGCTACAGACAAGTGTGAACACTTGAAAACACCACAATACCACATTATACAAGTGTGATAACACCACATACTACAATATACATGCGCTCAACACGCTTAAATGCTACGTTGAAGGCAATGTGTCACCGAGCTTCATGCCTGCTGTATTGAGCAGGAGCTGATCGACGGTGCAATTGCGCGCACACAGACGCACGTTTAATGCAGTGTGGGATGTGTGAGCGTCTCTGCGCTGCACACCTGCGTCACACGTTTTAATACAGTGTGGGAAGCATAAGAGTCTCTGCGCTGCACACCTGCGTCACACGTTTTAATGCAGTGTGGGATGCATAACAGTCTCTGAGCTGCACACATGTGTCACACGTTTTAATACAGTGTGGGATGTGTGAGCGTCTCTGAGCTGCACACCTGCGTCACACATTTTAATGCAGTGTGGGATGCATAAGTGTCTCTGAGATGCACACCTGCGTCACACGTTTTAATGCAGTGTGGGATGTGTGAGCGTCTATGAGCTGCACACCTGCTTCACGCGTTTTAACACAGTGTGAGATGCATAACAGTCTCTGCGCTGCACACATGTGTCACACGTTTTGATACAGTGTGGGATGTGTGAGCGTCTCTGAGCTGCACACCTGCGTCACACGTTTAATGCAGTGTGGGATGTGTGAGCGTCTCTGAGCTGCACACCTGTGTCACACGTTTTAATACAATGTGGGATGCACAAGTGTCTCTGAGATGCACATGTCTCTAAGCTACACACCTGTGTCGAGCAGACGCTGTCCGATGGTCTCGAGGCTTCCAAACTCTTCAATCCGCGGCACTCGGACTGGATTGACTGTGACCCCGATGTTTGTCGTCCTGCAAACATGAAATGAAAGAAAGACACACAGTGTTCACTGGCATAAGGTGTAGTTTGAAAATGCAGAGAGCTACAATGCATGCAATGCAAGCTGGTTTTGGACATGGAAGTGCAAGGACAGAGTGCGCAAGCTGTACGGCATTTCCACTTAAATCGTTCCTTGGTTTGAGCAAATACACCAGGTCACTGGTGCAAGATTTCTGACAACTTGTCGGGCTCAGTAGAGAGCTGAGAATGTTTGCATTCCTTATTATGAGCAATTGCACCAGGTCACTGGTGCGAGGCTGCTGACATCTCGTCGGGCTCAGTAGACTAGCTGAGAATGTTTGCATGCACAGTGACTCAATCAAATCCAAGGATGGCGTTCAGGAGTAAAATTATGTAACAGGCTTGTGTATATTAGCACAAAAAGGTATGGCTTACCTCACTGTTGCA
>Ga0307963_1002776_pt1:7500-13852 | contig 13852 bp, 13 predicted proteins | sample OrgLakmetagen594_FD_201829 | JGI IMG/M metagenome (GOLD analysis project Ga0307963, IMG submission 201829) | Saline water microbial communities from Organic Lake, Antarctica - #594 | ecosystem: Environmental > Aquatic > Non-marine Saline and Alkaline > Saline | place: Antarctica...
TTAGGCTGCTGCATAGGGTAATGAAGCTTCACACGCTCTTTGTCTCAGCAGTGCCGTTTGCGTCCCTCCCATGCAGATGTCTCTGAGTTACTGCTCAGACCGTGAGGACACCATCAGCATGGCCTTGACGGCCACAGACCAGCTCATGAGGAAACACTGTGTGAGCTACGATTGCATCGGCAGGTGAAAGGGATGTGGTTTTGTGCAGGGTTTTTCATTGTGGCTGGAAAATGTAGGCTTCTGTTTAGTGGGGGATAGAGTTCAGGGTCAGGGTTTTAAGACTATGCTCTCATTTTCTTTTGATTGGTGTATTATCTCAAAATTATTTCATCTCACACATTGTTCCCATCCAGCTTAGTCCTCTGATTTTTGCTCTGCTCTGCGACCCTTCACTCCTCTTATACAATCTTGCACGGCAGGTTAGACGTGGGGAGTGTGAGCGGGCCTGATCGTAGCAAGACTATAACGAGACAGACATTTCAACTCCACAACCCTTTGCCCCTTTCACTACAATCTTGCACGGCAGGTTAGACGTGGGGAGTGAGAGCGGGCCTGATCGTAGCAAGTCTATAAAGAGACAGACACATCTACTCTAGAACCCTTTGTCCCTTTCACTACAATTTTGCACGACAGGTTAGACGTGGGGAGTGAGAGCGGACCTGATCGCAGCAAGTCCATTAAGAGCCACCTCATGCGCCTGTTTGAGGGCACGGGGAACAAGGATGTCGAGGTGGGTGTTTAGGGTTGATCAGGGTTGATCAAAGGCGGGCATTTTCGGCGCCTTGACTTTGCAACAAGGATGCTGAGGTGAATGTTTCGGGTTGTGCAGGGTTTATTTAAGGCGGGCATTTTCAGTGTTTTTCTAAACTTAACATCAAGGCTGCAGAGGTGGATGTTTAGGGTTGTGCAGGGTTCATCAAGGCGGGTATTTTCAGCCGCTCGACTTTACAACAAGGATGCAGAGGTGGATGTTTAGGGTTGCACGGGGTTTATCAAAGGCGGGCATTTTCAGCACCTCGGTTTTTACAATAAGGCTGCAGGATCGGCTGTGTGACTGCGCAACAAAATGATGCATCGGCTTCTGGATTGACGTATCAGCTTCTTAAGACAATTTATGAGCAGCAAAGGTTGTAAAGTAGGACAGAGACGGGCAGAGATTTGCATGTTGTGCGTGGAACGTTTGGAATGGTGTGGTGTGTGTTTTTGTGTGTGTACGTGTGTGTACACCAACAAGGGCACTGATCACACACACACACACAAACACACACACACAAGAAGGAGCAGCACGTTCCTGTTCCATACTCCAGCGTTTCGTTTTACGTTTCATTGGTCCCTGTTATTAGTCAGTCTGCTATGAGGTCTATGGAGTGGTCGGTGCTATGGCTTGAGGCTAAAATATGTGCACCCTCCCTTGCGTCTCGCTCCTTCTGCATCTCTCACCCGTCCTTGTTTGTGCTCCATCCACAACGTGGTGCAGGGCGTGGATTCTTTGCATGGGTGCTATGGGGGCACGGCTGCCCTGTTCAATGCCATCAACTGGTGAGTCACACGTACTTGTCAGTGTAAGCACTACTGTTGCAAATTATGGTGGAGCTGTGAAGTGCGTTAGCTGGTGGGTCTCACGTATTGGTCAGTGTTGTTACCTGTTGTGGTGAAGGGTGTGGGTTATTTGCATGGGTGCTATTTGGGGACACAGCTGCCCTGTTGCGATGCCCTCAATCGGTAAGCCACGTATTTGCCAGTGTTGTCACCTGTAATGGTGTAGGTTGTGGGTTCTTTGCATGGCTGCTACGTGGGGGCATAGCTGCCCTGTTCAATGCCATTGGCTGGTGGTCAATTGTTTTTAACAGCTGCCAATGGCGAGCATGCACTTGCAGATCACATTTTTACAGGATCTCCAAGCGTTCCCAGACATTTCAACACAAGAAACATGTGCAGTATAAAAGCTGAATTTGATAGCACGTGCCGCAATTACACAAAGAAGCCTGCTTCAAGTAACAAGCGGCCAACCGCTGCCAAAAATACCCATATTTTTTTTCTTTTTACCTCTCATTACGCATTCTACCAAAACGAGCTCCACCTGTGCGCAAGCTACAGAAGCCCTTGTTTGAGCAAATGGTCACCACAAAATGCACAAGGTTACTGCAGGCAGGGGATATACTATCAAGGAAGTAAAAAATTGGAGAAACAACAGAGAAACACAGATGCAAGAGTGGTAAAGCAGCAAATCACGTTTGCTGCAATGCAAGAACTGGAGTTCATGTACTGTACTCTGAACTCAGCAGTTCCATGGATGCGAGCAGTTTACCACTCCTATCTAGGGTTGGCCAGAACTGTCTATATAGGCCGTATGTGGTCGCATATTTGGTCACATCCCTGCCAAAAATACCGTATATACACGGTACATATATGATTCTGGCCAACCCTACCCGTGTCCCTACACTGCAATAGCAGCACTAGCACACTGCTAGCTAGCAAAATGACGAGCAGCAACTGGGACTGCCGATTTGCCCTGATCGTTGCCTCGTATTTCTGCAACCAGGGTACTGGCCTCAAAAATGTGCGTTCCATGCATTTGTCTGATTCACTCTGTAAGCATTGGTATAATCATTGGCATACGTGCCACTATAGCACGCACGTAAAGGACATTTCTGTGCAGGACGGCACGTATGTATGTGCACAGCCGGCAGGCAAACTAAGACCAGCAAACAGCAGACGGCAGATGGCAGGTGTATGTATGTGCACAGACAGCAGTAGTTTTGGAGGTATTTGCCAGCATTTACTATTTTCTACCTGTGTAACCAGGTCCTGTGAAAACCGTTTGATCTAGACCTCGTACCTGACCACTTGCTTCGAGGAAACAATGCCGTAATTTTGTTTTCCACAATTAGGGTTGACCCAAGCCTTTTACGTTGCACACCTTACCTGACTGATTGCTTGAAGGAATCAATACCCTGCACCCTGCACACTGCACCCACTGTGTATTCACGATTCTGGCTTGCCCTATCAACAACATGTTTTTGGCCAACCCTATGCGTAAGTCACGCGCACACAAACGGCTGGCAGGGTGGAGAGCAGCATTCTGGCTTGCCCTATCAATAACATTTTTGGCCAGCCCTATGCATAAGTCAAACGCACACAAACGGCTTTCAGGGTGGAGAGCAGCATGCTGGCTTGCCCTATCAATAACATGTTTTTGGCCAGCCTTACGCATAAGTCACGCACACACAAACGGCTTGCAGGGTGGAGAGCAGCAGCTGGGACGGCCGCCTAGCCCTGGTCGTGGCCTCGGACACTTCTGTGTACGAGCCGGGGTCTGCTGCACGAGCCACAGGTATGCACAAACGCGGGATACCATGAGATGACGTGTATGTAGGGCTGGCCAGAAACATATTTATACGGTCATATATGTTTCATATACCTGTACGGTTCTGGTCAATCCTATGTCTCAGGGAATTGTAAGAATGAATGGAAAGGATGCAGCATTGAAAGTAGGTATGTCTTCATGGCAAATAGTATGGTTGGGTTAATATGGTTGGGTTAATATGGCCTCAGACACTACTGTACATGAGCAGGGTATCGTACTCTTACATACAGAGCCTGCTTGGATGCTGCGTCTGTACACATGAACCATGATTTATGGTCCACAATTCACAATGCATGTGTGTTTTATTTAGGCATGCCCGCAAATCATGTTTCATGTGTGTACCATATAGGCATGCTCACAAATCATGTTTCATGTATACTATATCAGGATGATATAGTATAGGCATGCCCACATGTCATTAAGCAACACGCCATTCCGTTACACACCCCACAGGAGGTGCTGGTGCTGTGGCTATGCTGGTGGGTCCTGATGCTCCTCTTGCTATGGATCCTGCATGGAAGAGCAGCTTCTCAGACAACGCCATTGACTTCTGCAAACCTGCGTGTGAGTGGGTACAAACGGCGTCAAATGTTAGGAGAGTGCCAAAATTTGCTTTCGCATTCAAGCCAGATGACTTGACGTAATGAGTTGAATAAGCACTGGTTATAGAAGTGCCAAACTGCTGAAAGTAGCCAATGGTAGGTCTGTACAAAGAGTAGTAGCACAACCCCCCTTGCTAGGCAAGAGTCTAAGCAAAGTAAATGACAGCCGACAACGGTACCAGGCATATGACAAGCTTCTATAATGGGACTTTGCTTTCGCATTCAAGCCAGCACAAGGGATGTGAAAGGTATCTTATCGTACCGACACAACGCCCAGACGTGCATTTTCTAGTACCATTGATTCTGCAAGCGTGCGTGTGAGTGGATATGAATGGCGTCATTTATCAGGGGAGTGGACTGCAAGTGAAGGAGCAGCCTCTTATGCATCGCAGAGTAGGAAATCACCTCTGACTCCTGCATGTAAATGATTTAAGTGTGCATATTGTTGAGCGAGTGTGTTGGCGCTTTGTGGTGGGGCAGGTGCTCTAGAAATGTTGATGATCTCCACAAGCCTGCATGCGTTTGCGCTAACGCCCAGTTTTGGGCAGGCGCACGTGCTGTTGATTGAGAAAATGTCGATTTTTTCTAAAAATATTTCGACAGACAGTGACTGCTGCAAGGTTGCTTGTACTTCTATGCCTATATCTGCGATAAACTGTGCGGTAAACTGTGCGATGAACAGTGCAATAAACAGTGCGATAAACAGTGCCTATCTGCAATAAACAATGCGACAAAAATGTTAATAACGCTGTCAGTTAGTACTGTGGTGTGCACGCAGCCATTCACACACACGCACAAACACACACAAATGCACAAACGCACACACACACGCGCACACACACGCACAAACACACACAGGCACACATACGCACAAACACACATGCACGCACACAAACACACTAGTGTACATGCTTGCGCAGGCTGTGGACCTTTCCCTAGCTTTGACGGTCCTTCCACTGTGTACCAATTCATGCGGGCTGCAGACTTTGCGTACGCCAAGCTGTGTGAGAGACTTCAGGTGTGTAGTTCATGTGGTCTGCTCATATGGCATGTTTCATTTGAATGTGATAATGAGTGCAAGGTCTGTCGCTGTATCATTCAAGCTGGTTGAAAATTAATAGGAAAGCAGGCATGAAGGCTCAGGCACCTTGAATATATTCACATGGCACTTGGTGTATATTCACATTGGTGTATATTCACTTGGTGTATATTCACATTGGTGTATATTCCCTTGGTGTATATTCACATTGGTGTATATTCACATGGCACTTGGTGTATATTTACATGGGGCAAACAGGTGCTTTTGGGACGATGAACAGGTGCGCTTGTGTATCTAAAAGACGGGTACTTGCTAGCTGCTCGTTGGCCCTCAGGAAAAGGTGTGGCTTGCAAACTACCTACATGTATTACATTTACTCATAAGCACTACCGTACGTACAAGTACTCACCGCCTCCCCTTCTTTAAATAAACATTTACAAAAAAACAGATCACTGCCCCAATCTTGTAACATCCCTGTAAAATCCAAAAGGTTACGTAAAATCATGAAATAGTTTGATCACTGCCCCCCTCCCCCAAAAACCTAATGAAGCAAAATGTATGGTAGTTATATTTTACCGCGTATCAAACACTCTGCAATTCTTGAGTTTATCTCATAAGTGCTTAATACAATCACAGCACATATCAGACTCTGATCCATCTCATCAGCACCAAAATATGCTAAATTGATCTTTGAATTTAGCAAAGGGCTTATTACATTTGCTACACGCGGCTTGGGTTAGGGTTTAGACCCTAAGCCCTGCAAGAGCCTTGTTGCACTCGCACTTGTTCATGTATGTGTATAGAGGTGCTATAAGACTATGTGTGTATGTACGTGTATAGAGGTGCTATAAGACTCTGTGTTCATGTCCGTATATAGAGGTGCTACAAGACCCTGTGTTCGTGTACGTGCACAGAAGCACCGCAGCCACCCTTAAGAGGCTCTGTGTGTCTCACATCTTTTTGAGCATCACAGGGGAACCAGGGCGGTGGAGTGGAGGGTGGTGAGCATATGATATGTAACCAGGGTGGCGGAGATGGGAGTGGTGAAGAGGCTGCAGAGGGGGACCAGGGCGGTGGCGTCGGGAGCAACAAAGGGAAAGCGGGAGGTGGTCAGGGTGATGGGAGCAGTGAATGCGGGATGGGAAGCAGTCAAGGTGGTGGTGTGGGGAGCAGCAACAAAGGGACAGCGGGAGGTGATCAGGGTGATGGGATTGCAAGCAGTAAATGCGCAATGGAGAGTAGCCAGGGTGGCAGAGTTGGGAGTGGTGAAGAGGCTGCAGAGGGGGACCAGGGAGGTGGAATTGCAAGCAGTAAACGCGCAATGGAGGGTAGCCAGGGTGGCGG
>Ga0307963_1002777_pt1:0-2500 | contig 13851 bp, 18 predicted proteins | sample OrgLakmetagen594_FD_201829 | JGI IMG/M metagenome (GOLD analysis project Ga0307963, IMG submission 201829) | Saline water microbial communities from Organic Lake, Antarctica - #594 | ecosystem: Environmental > Aquatic > Non-marine Saline and Alkaline > Saline | place: Antarctica: Organic...
GAGAGAGAGAGAGAGAGAGAGAGAGAGAGAGAGAGAGAGAGAGAAAGAGAGAGAATGAGTGTGTGTATGTGTGTGACGAATGTTGCGGGGGTAGGCAATGGAGAGCCAAGCAGCAGTACAAGCTATAGGGCACTAAGTCTCAGCACCCTTCTGAAATCATGCAGTTGCAAGGAGCAACGACTGTATTACATTGCAGCTCGGCTTACAAGGTCGGAACACACACGGCAACACAGTTGCTGGCTTTCAGGCTGCTATTCAGCTCATGAACAAGCTGTACAGCGCTCCACAGTCGCCCTGAGAGCACAGCCTGAGAGCATGACCGTAGGAGAGCGGCCATGCTCTTTTTTATGATCCATACATGACTTTTCAGGTACTAACTATGTGACCTCTGTTTTGGCGCTCGACTTGAGCAGTGAGCCAGTGAGGGCACTGCACACCGAGACGTTCCTTGTGCATTGTAGCTTGTTGCTCTGCAGGCTGAAACTCAGGTGGGGGAACGAACACTAGCAAAGCCTCAACTTGGCAGGTGTGAGATAGCCTGTGGGTATTTGGTGCACCCAATATGGGTTTCGCCAAACATCTAGCCTGATCTCGTCCTAGGAGGCCGAGGCTGGGGATACGGCACAAAACTAATGCATGCCTAGAGATCTAAGCTCACTCCACTCACTGGGATGGAGCTCTGCCAGAAGTCGTCCAACTCAATCTCGTCAAGGTCAAAGTCGGTGTCTGTCCATCCAATGCGGCGGACGTTCAGCGCTCCAGGGTTGATCTTATTCTGTGCGTGTGGGGTGCAAGGAGCAGCAGTAGGTTGTAGTGAGAGGGTTGGTTGATGTTGAGGGCTGTAGGGTTGGTCTTATCTTATCCTGTGGGTGTGTGCCAAAAAGGAGCAGCACAGGATGGAGTGAAGACGTCGGTTGATGTTCAATGCCCCGAAGTGAATCTGTCATGAATGCGTGCGTGCGTGTGTGGCATAGCAGAGCACCGGTTGTAGTGAGCTGGTTGTATGGTGTCCAGAGCTCCAGGGTAGATCTGGTTGTTCGACTCGTACGCAGCAGCACCGTCATTTGCGAAACAAATGGACGGCAGGAGTGAGTAGGAGTTTTCATTAAACCAGGGATGAACGTTCCTGCTCTGGTGTGGTGTGGAAGTGAACACAGGTGTGGCAGTGCAGCATCCGCTACAGCAGTGACAGAGAAGCTAACAGGGCAGCTGGTGTGCTGTGTGAGGGGTAAGCAGAACCCCGAACCCTCCAGCGCCACTGTGCCAATGCACGCATCCTCACAACGACATCACATGAAGAGATCTCGTCACGCGGCCATGACAAAAGCAGAAACGTTTGAGCAAATGCCTATGCAAGCCCTCCACATCTTTTACTTGCACCCCATGTGCTGTGCTCCTAGTGGTGCATGACGCTTATGTCTGTGTAAGCCCTAGACATGATTTACTTGCTTGTGTGTTTTATAACATAAAAATGTGGAAGCTGCACTTGACTCCCACCTAGCTATACCCTCACCCGCCCCCCCATCCACCCAGCACACCCACACCCCCCAACCTCATCACATGCACAGGCCAACATCACGAGCTCTTTCCTCACCAAGGGCCTGGGGGCGAAGGTGTACATCTCATCCATCATCTTGCCGGTCAGCACGCGGCCCTGGTTCTCAGAGGACATGTAGGCCTGCGAGCATGAGCGTCACACACATACAAGGGCAGGTCGATAGATGCACCTGTGCAAGCCTGCAGTTCCATACACTCCCCAACACAAGCACACACCTGCACCCACGCCTCAGCGCAGACAGCATGCCATGCAGCTGCACAGTACACAATAGGACACGCACTTAGGTTGCCGCAGGTCAAGCCAGGATCAGTACCCCTTGTCAAGCACAGAGTTGTTTATAGCAGGAAGGGAAACACTCATGGCTAGATCTCAGCGTGTGTGGTTGAAACAGATGACACCCCAAAACAGATGTTCTTACCGCGCTCAGTGGATTTTCTCGACGTGTGCGTGATGCATGACACAGGGAACATGCTGCATTTTAAAATTATGAGGTCACGCCACGGACTGGGGCTGAACCCTAGCCAAGGGCCCTTATCCAACGCACAAATACAGTGTAACGCTGCACACACACACAAACCTTTTTGAGGTCGCTGCGGCTCATGCCGGTGCCCACGTCAAACATGGAGTTGTCCTCCTCTTCCTGCTGGGCCTCTTCATCCACTTCGTCGTCAGCCTCGTCGTCAATCAAATCCATGGGGTCCGTGGTCAGGGGGTCAGCCTCCTCCTGTGTGTGTGTGTGTGTGTGTGCGTGTGCGTGTGTTTGTTTGCGTATGTGTGTGTTTGAGTGGGCGAAACATCTGTGTCCATTTGTGTGTTACTTTGCACCCATCATTCAAAACTGTTTTATCTCCGCAATACGGAGCATGGCCACGGGGTCGTCCTTGCTATGAGAAAAGTCTGAGGTGACACAGTCAGAGACAATCTAGGTGCCAATTCCACAGT
>Ga0307963_1002777_pt1:7500-13851 | contig 13851 bp, 18 predicted proteins | sample OrgLakmetagen594_FD_201829 | JGI IMG/M metagenome (GOLD analysis project Ga0307963, IMG submission 201829) | Saline water microbial communities from Organic Lake, Antarctica - #594 | ecosystem: Environmental > Aquatic > Non-marine Saline and Alkaline > Saline | place: Antarctica...
CAGCACGCAGCTCGAGGCCCTTCATCATTTTCAATCTGTAATAAATTTAATAGGGCGATGGATTGACGTTTAGCCTAGAATTGATCCCTCTCGCCTATTTACTACGCTTTGGTTTAAGACTTAATCTCAATAGGTTGCAACACCTACTAGCTGATCGAAAACGGAAATTTCGCTTCTTCAACTTAAACCCAGTGTACCTAACGTTGCATTAACAATATGGTGGTTTATGTTTGTGATAATTCCTGGGTGGCAGCCAAACGGTCAATTATGGTGACTTGCAGGTATATGTGTCCCCGGGAAAAACAAAAAGGTGAAAAAAAACAAAACGAAACAAAACAACCAAAACGTATTTTATGATATAAATATAGAAGGGAAGGGGCAATGCAAGCACAGCCTCCCCGTCACCGTCCCTATGACAAGCACTTGAGAGAACAGGTTGTGCATCTCTACTTTGTGAGTGGCGTGAAGTGCTCAGCCATTGCTAGATGGTTCAGCGGACGTCCTTGCAGGAAGACTGTCCAGCGGATCGTGCATCGTGCAGTCCGCGTGCCCCAGGAAGGGCTTTTTCCGCTCCCACAGAAAGCATGATGCGGTGGCTGCACAGCTGCTGGTGTCTATTGTGCAGGATGACATGCAGGTTTGACACATGCTTGCATTGCACATCCCTTGCCATGCTTGCACGCACATCCATGGCAGGGGCGACCAGGACGCACACCTTCTTGCCTGCACAGCGGACATCCACTATCTTGTAGCATCCACTGTCTTGTAGCTATTGCCCTTCAGCGATTGTTGGGGTTGAGCCCTGCGCCCATTGTAAGCATTGCTGATTATAGCAATCGCATTTGCATTTGTTTTGTTTAGTTTTTTTTTCACTTTTTTTTTTTTCCCGGGGACACAACTGGGACATTATACCTGCAAGTCGCCATAAAGGCTCAGGCAAAGGCTGGAAGGATGTTTCCAGCTCTCTCCAGTGCATGCAAGCGCACTGCAAGCATTCTAGAGTTCCAGCCCTTTCTTCCCAGCTACAACCTGCTTCACTGCATTCTGCTTGGTCATAATTGCGTTATTGCGTCCATTGTAAACGCAAGGTGACTAATTTAGGGGTGGTTAAATTAGGGGTGATTAATTCAAACGCGTTTAATTCGTGGGATTAATTCTGAATTTATCACAAACATAACCCTAATGTAAACGCACCGTAATTCATTTCAAATGTTCAAAACAAACAATTGTTCAAAACAGTCTACACCGGGAAACACCAGCGGGCATTAAGCAAAGGCTCACACTAGCCAGAGCCCCACCGAGGATCAGAAAAGAGGAACAACAGAGACTTATGAGGATCTGGTGGGTTGTCAGCCGTGCAATCCGGCCTGCGCCTAGCCCTCCTGAAGCCAGCCGCTCTACCAGTAACCCCATCAAATCCCCTATTACCACTGTTGCCGTTGTTGAAATGTACGTTGCATCTTGTTTTTGTGATCTTGTTAAAGCTTTTTATTGCATGGCAGTGTAGTGGCAGTAGCTAGTTGGTGCACTTGTGCAGAGGGATGCCCAGGTTTAGTAGAATAATTATGGTGTACTGGTTATAGATTTTGCCCCCGACTCCAAGGAGTATGACATGAAGTGTGACTTTGTTGTCCAACAGATGCCTCAAAGGCTCCTTGTTCGTAGACGCTGGACATGCGGAAGATGTTGGTCGTGCGCTTTATCTAATCAGCAACAAACACCAATTTTTCTACATAAACTTGTTGTTTCTAAAGAGCAGGCTAGCAGTCATTTTCACTGATTTCCTTTCCCTTATAACTTTAGCCTGGCGACCCTATCCCTCTCGCCTACTGCTATAATATGGTATAAATTATATATTGATTCTACTCTCGAAGTGGTTTCAACACCTCCTAGCGAAAATTGCGGGAGCCATTAGAATCAAAAGTATTTGCTTTTTTGCCCGCTTATATTCACACAGGTGCGCAGGTCGTCCTTCCTCACCTCATTGCTTGCATGCTGGTGCCTTCCATTCCAGCTTAGCTAAGTGAATGTATTGCATAGCTGTGATTGGTGCAAAGCAGCAACAGCAGCACGCTGTCATCTGCCTGTAAAGTCTTATAAGTCTCTGCGTGCTCTGAAAGTCTCTGCGTGCTCTGAAACCCAGCAACGGGAGGTGACGTACGTGTCCTTTCCTGTATAGAACTCTCAATGCTCTGCATAAATTTCACTTTTCTGATCCCTTTGTATTCTTGCAGCTCCTTTGTATGGCTTCGCCTTGTAGACAAAGGGGAGGCGGAGGCAGGGGAGGCGGAGGCAGGGGAGGCGGTGGCAGGGGAGGACATGGGAGAGAACAAACGTCAATAGACTTTGCGCTGCTCAGCCCCTTCCTTCCCCGTGACGCACCCTGGGACAATGCAAGCATGCAGGTTAGGGAAAGCGTTGCTTACAATTTAAGGTAGCCAAAAAGCCTGGACATGCGCGCATGCACGCACGCTCACACACACACACACACACACACACACACACACACACACACACACACACACACACACACACACACACACACACACACACAAACACACACACTTACACTCACACACACGATCACTCACACACTTACACTCACACACACACACAGTATTGAAAGCGCCGTAATCTCAATAGGGCTTGTAAAATGTACGAGTATTCACAATGAAATAAACTGTTTAGCAAAAAGTAGCTCAGATGTGGAGTAGAGGCAGACTAGACGTCAAAACACCAATCCTGCAGGTTTTCTTTGACAGGACGCTGGCAGATCTTCGAGCATTGCACGTGGCTATGGCCAACCCTGGCACTGGCATTCCCTCACCAGTATGTGAGTAGTTCCCTTATGAATCCATGCTTCCCTCTGCCCTGCCAATGGTGTGTAAGCCACACATGCGATTGTTCTAAGTTTGCAACTTGTTGTGATGCTACTAGAAGCCCTTTCTCAAAGGCACAAGCAGCTTCATTCGTGTCCTCCTTGTTTTGCAGGTGACCACGTCCATATCCTGGTCACCAAGCTTGCCGATGTGAGTATCCCTGATGAAGAAAAAGGAAAAGGAAACCTACGCAGGCAGTGAAAAACCGCTACTACGTTGAATAAGGACAAGCGTTAACGTTCTCCATCACGCGTGCAACGCGTGCATATGCATATGTGTGTGCGCGTGTGCCTGTGTGTTTGTGTGTGTGTGTGCATGCATGCATGTGCGTGTGTGTATGTGTATGTGTTTGTGCGTGTGCATGTGTATGTGTGCGTGTGTGTCTGTGTGTATTTGCGCGCGTGATTGTGTTTGTATGTGTGCGTGAGCGCGTGTGTGTGTGCGCACATGTGTGTGCGGTTGTGTGCGTGCACGCTTGTGTGTGTGTGTGTGCTTTGCTGCCCCACGGACGCTGCAGTGGTGTGAATGACGCTGTGCTGGATCAGCCTTTGCTGAAGCAGGCGTCAGGATGTGCTGCTGCTGCTGCTGTTCCCTGTCCGCTGAGGGCAGGTGCGAGCAATGTGCCCGGACTGGCCATGTCTGACACCCATTTAACACACATTGCGCAGCAAGCATCTGCACCGCGCGCTCCATGCCTTAAGTCGCACGCCCCCAAGCATCCCAAGCCAACACGGAATGCATTCCTGGAGGGTTCTGTCCAAGCAAACTTCTGCGCGTCTTGAACATCTGAATAAACTAAAACTGTGTAGCCCATCGAAATTAGTATTATTCGATTTTGCTTGCATGGTCAACTGTGAACTTGGCAGCGAGAGCACAACTAAGGGCCCCTGACACAGCATCTGCAGCCAGTGAAGTGTGCTGATGGATACTGCACCATCAGGAAGTGATCCGGGGGCCTGGCTGAGGAATCCTGGGCAGCTTCCTGGAGCTTCCAAACATAAAATGTTGCTCGGAAGCTTTGCACACGGCACAGCAGGTTCCCAGAATTAATACAACACGGTAGAAAGACTTTCTAGGAGCCTATGTTGAGTCTCAGCCCGGGAGGTACTGTGGATGGGCCTGGGGAGGAGGGCTGGACAACCCCAAAACAAAACCTCTCTAAACTTTACACACCGCACCCCAGGGCTTGCAATCTTTTCTTGAAGTTTTGGGAAAGGAGACTATGTCAATTTTCAGCCCGTGGGGTGGCCTGGGTGGGCCTGGGGAGGCCTGCGTAAGTTTGGTTAGGAGGAGACAACGCTAGGGGCTCATGCCCCCACGAGGGGGGCATCGCCAAAGGGAAAGTTAATAGGGATCACCAGGGTTGCAGGCCTCGCCTGAGATCGGTTCCATATGTGCGAGTTGGTATTAGGGGAAGGGATGCCAAGGTAAGGTAAGGTTACATCACTATATATGATGCCAAGAGCCCTTTAAATTATCTCTGATCTTGCAAGGCCTTTTGACTTTGCCCATTTATCAATCAGCAGCAATGACGTGATCTTAGACGTCATACCCATGAGTGCAGATGCTCTGCTGTGGTGTACCTTCAAGGTCCGCTGTGCCAGCGGTATTGGCAAGCAACAACTTGAACTGCAGATTACACAAAGCACGCTACACTAAGTTTACTTCTGTGCTCAAGCACACTTGACTTACTCATACAAGCAACTGCTCTCATGTTAATTTCCATACTTACATTTGCAAGAACGCACATGCGCACACAGACATGCACGCACGCATGCACACACACAACACACACACACACACACGCACACACACACGCACACATGCACACACACACACACACACACACGCATGCACGCATGCACACTCACATACACACACATACACACACATCCTAACAGGCCGCGCTGAGCATGCTGCAGTGCTCCAGCTCATCCTCCAACAAGTGGATGGACGACCTGTTACTGCGCACCAAGCTGAAAGAGACACTGGTCACATGCAGGATGCTTACCGAGATGATTGCCGAGGTGGGCTTGAGTTTGTGGCTCAGATGTATACGTGCTAGCGACATAAAGAGGTGTAGAAGAGCTGAAGTGTGGTGATGTACATACCTGTTCGTGGGCAAGGTTGTTTAGGACAGAAGCAAACCTCACACACCTGACGTGGTAGACGCACTTGCTTTGGACCAGCCAAAGCAGGCAAAGTCTGATTTGACGCTCGCTCACAACGACAAAACACCGGAGGGCGCGTCGATAAGAAAACCACTCACTCAATAGACACGGAACACAGAATTAGTCACAGCGCACTGTGCCGTGCCATATCATCCAATGCGCGTTAGACCCACTGGGGGAGATATATCGCTGGAATTCCGGGAGATAGGCCAGGTACAGGTACCCAGCTGAGCATACCATCAATCAATGCGGCAAGGCCTGAGTTTGAGCTCAAGGAGCAGCAACCTTTTCGATGACCAGGTTCAACACAACACTGCCGGTCGAGGTACTGGAGTGTGCAAGGCTTTTGGCCTAGTCAACTGCAGTGGTGACCCTTTAATTTGCAGTCCTTGGAACGATACATATACTCTCCAAATGTCCAGACCGGTATTTCAGACTTAGACGTCTATTCTTACAGCCCTGCCACAGTACAGCAGGCTACAGGTAGATATGGAGGCGCAAAAGTTGCGTGCGTTGAGGTTGTGTCAAGATGTAACCGCCATGTCTTCCATTCTGACGAGGCAGCCTGCGACAGTGCAACTTGACTTGTGTTCGTCAAGCCCCCCCTTGCGCCTTTTAGAGCATATGTTGGGAACTCCCTTTGGGTTGTTACAGCGTGAAAGGCTGTCAACGACCTAGTACATGTGGGAGGCACGGGTAAAGGGATGGATCTTGGTATGACGCACCACATAGATTGCGCCACGTCGTGCGGTATGTGGAGCAAAATGAGCACAGCAGCTGCACAAAGTGAGCACAGGAGCTGCACAAAATGAGCACAGGAGCTGCACAAAATGAGCACAGGAGCTGCACAAATTGAGCACAGGAGCTGCACAAAATGAGCATAGGAGCTGCACAGAATGAGCACAGGAGCTGCACAAAATGAGCACAGGAGCTGCACAAAAAGAGCACAGGAGCTGCACAAACAACACCAACACAGTCCTGTTCATCTTCCTCCTTTTACGCCGTTGAAGCTTTGGAGCGCAGAATTATTGCTGTTTGCACCGTGTCCATCTTCCATACACTTGTGGTTTGGTATTTTCACATGATGCTTTGATGTATCCAATAATAGGGTCACATCAATAAAAGGATCACATGTGCCTGTGTTACATTTTGCTCAATGTTACGACATTGATCCTTGCATGCCACACACGTGTACCCATCTAATGATGGTAGCGACTACACTGTCTGCGTCTGTGGTCATGTTCCCTCCTCTCGTCTATCTACTGCAGGAAGTTTGCTCCAGGATGGGCCTGAGATCAGGG
>Ga0307963_1002781_pt1:0-12500 | contig 13843 bp, 8 predicted proteins | sample OrgLakmetagen594_FD_201829 | JGI IMG/M metagenome (GOLD analysis project Ga0307963, IMG submission 201829) | Saline water microbial communities from Organic Lake, Antarctica - #594 | ecosystem: Environmental > Aquatic > Non-marine Saline and Alkaline > Saline | place: Antarctica: Organic...
GTATCTCATGCGCAGCTCGCACACTTCAGCACACTTGCAAAAGAAAAGCACATGCTTCTCATCTTGAACTTCTCCACACTCACATTTATCACAAATGCTAGAACCACCATGCCATTTGCAAGACTCATGTGCATGCCATTGACAAATTTGAAGCAAGACACTACTACAATCACAACAGTGACAATGAGGGATCTGGTTGGAGGTAGGTACTACTGGCAAAACGGCCGGTGTTAAAGGGCTAGACACAAGCTGGAGCACCTGCACACAATTGAGCCTGAGGCTCTGTCCAAGAGAAATACAACCAATTAGACGCAATTTACACCTTTTTAAACCAGGTACTATGTGGGCATGCTTAAGTGTTGTGTGGGCATGCCAGTCCTGAACGTACAGAGCGAAGGAGTGGTGCTGAGCCAGGAGTGCTCAAGTACTGTGTGGACATGCTCAAGTGTTGTGTGGGCATGCTCAAGTGTTGTGTGGACACTCCTCCTACCAAGCAAGCACAAAAGGCATGAGAACGACACACGCTTCTGTTTCCTCGCTACAAGTTACTACTAAGTATTAGGGCGACGGATAAACCTCCACACCATCCTGCTTGGAGATACAGACACCATCTACAAGAGCCACACAACACATCCACTGCACAGCCTCGGAGTAAGCTAAGTTCTACAGCATGCCACAGCTCTTGTGAAGAAATTAAGCTTACCTTAGGTATGTGCCTTCAGATCCGCAGCCAAAACTGCGTTATCAAACCAGACGTGACTTCAAGCGCAACCCTCACACATATCTGAGCAAACATCCTGGTGGTGCAGTCCTCTGCCTCTCAACCACCTGATCTACATTGATGAGCAGCCACTCTTTTCAGTCTCCAGGTGGGACGTTTATGTGTGGCTCTGCCTCCATTGATTGGCTGGTTTAGGACACAGGACACAAAAACAATATTCTATCCTAATCCATACCGGTGGTGTTTGCACTACTGCATTCATTTTTTTCTTTTCCTGAGGCTCTGTTGTTTCCTTTTTCTGGTGGTGGGACCCTGGCTCGTGTGACCACGAGTTGAGAGAGTCTTTCCTTAAGGCACACTCATCTTCACCAGCGTACTTCTCAACTTTTGCTACCATTCCTGCAAAAGCACACAAATCCTACCAAAAAGAGGTGGGCAGGATCTTAAAGTGGCATGGGGCGCGTAACAGAGAGGGATCATGAGCATTGCTAGCCACTTGTAGAGCCATCAACCCAGCGCCAAAGATGGGCAAACATCAGTGTGGCATTCACCTCGTCGAGATAAACTACAGCATGCAGGCACTGAGAAACAGCTGAACACTGCAAAGGGGGAGTACCGAAATCTTGAGCCAGTTCTACTCGTGAATAAATAATCGCAGCTACACTATACACTGCATGCACGGATAAAGGAAACGTGTTGCCTTATGTTCTGCACCACCCATTTTTACTAAAGATCAGGTGGATGGGAGGTAAAGGCCTGCGCACGACAAGAAGTATTGCACAGAATTTCGTGCTAAAAGTAGGAGTAAAATAACTCCATGGTGTAAACAATTCCAGCATTGACTAGGAAAGAACACTGTTATGGGCTGGCCGTACTGCATCTCACCACGGCAGACAAAGAAGAGAAAAAACAAGGAGTCTCAGGCCCAAAGTCAGCAAAAAGCAAAAAACGTTGAGAGATCGGTGCACACACTGCTGCACACACTGCTGTCTGACAGTCCAACACTAAAACAAGAAGGTCTCCTGCAAGACGACTCCTTGAGAACCTAAGCACACTACACGTCATGACCACCACAAAGAGAGAGGCACGTGCCCAGTCCTGGGTTGATAGCTTGGTAATTAAAACACTTCATGAGTGTTGCGACTTTCGGACCAGGGATTCCGAGGCTAAGGAGTGGGTTCCTTATGTGGCTGCTGTAAATAATGCCTGTTGCTCCTAGAAGAATTGTTTGAGGGGTTTCTGCAATGTCCTTATAAGCGTGTCAATTACAACTTATGCTGTTCACGTGCATTGGCTGCTTTTTGAGTAGGAGAAGTTATCGCACAATACTTGAATTTGATTAGGCAATTTGTTTGGTGTATGGTGTTTAAGTTATATAGCCAGGGGATATAGGGTGGTAGGAAATTGTTAAAGAGGCAGCTATCTGTTTGGTACATGTTTGCTGGATTTGTTTTGGGCCATGGTCCTTAAATTAAATCTCTCCGATTGCATTTGGCTGACTAAACTTGCACTGTTGTCACTAATTGAGGCTTGCAGCTGAGATCCAAGTTGAGACCATTCCCACGTGTGTCACGTGTATAGAAGAAGGGCATGTTATACCATCGGCTGTTCCATTGTGGCACGGCTACTATTGCTGCCTGATTGTGCTAGCAGGCCAGCTCCCTATGCACCTCGGTGAACCACTTGGCAAGCAACGATGTGCTTATTCATTATCATTATAGGTATAATGGAATAGCTGCAGTCTAACAGCACATGGTAGGGCCTAACTTGCTTTTGGAGAGTGAGGCAGGTTGGTGGGCAATAAAAGAGTAACATGTAGAGAAGTATTGCGCAGGCAATTAAACATACATGCATTGGTTAAAGACAGGGGGTGAAACTACACGTGGTTGCACTAAGCGGCATGCTTCTGGTTGTACATCAATTCAGTCCGGTGACACATTTGCTACAAGGGAGTCAATACAATATCTTCCTCAACAGTGCCTCTGTCGACTGCATCCTGGTATTTCATGTAGCATTTAGTAAACATGTAGCCTACGGCCACTTAAATTCAGAACCAGGTTTGTGTTTGGCGAGTATGTGTGCTTTTATAGTACGAATAAGTTATGAAAGAATGGAGCCTCTTTGCACAATAACATAGTGTTCAGTAGGTGCTGTGATCGTCTAATAGACCGATTAAGGGTTCTTGCACCATTGCCAGCTTAAGGTAGGCAAGCAAAGTTGAGCACCATGTTTCTTTGGATACCATAGCCACTTTTGACTTTCTGCAATGGTGTCTGCACACCAATTTCAGGTTCAAACTCTTCCAATAAACACAGAAAGGACTTATATTTAATTGAGTGTAGGTGCGTGAGGGGGCCTTTTGATTGATGTCAAGTTGCAGGTATATCTTTTAACACAGGAGTAACATAATCATCAGTCCACCGTTTCTCATCTCCCTGAGCACTTCCTGCACAAAGCTGTAATACCGTATGTAAAAGCTAGCAAAGTAAAAAACAAAAACACGGCCAAAAGCTCTCAAAAATGATGACAGTGCTAATGGGGGATCGCTAAGGGGGGTAGAGCGGAGCGGCCAGGAGGGCTGGACGTTACGTAGGCCAGATCCTGCCAGATCCTTGTCTCTGCGTGTTTCTGTAATTTGAGGACCTTTCTAAGCGCACCCTGAACATTCAGCAGCAGCATTCGTCTGTACATATCCAGATTTGAACAACTCAATTAAGGTTAAGGGATGACACGGGCTGGTGACGTTTCGCACACACAATTAGTACAAGACAAATGCTCGGTACTCTTTAATGTATAAATAATGCGCGATATCAGGAACACGCAAGAAATGTCACGCATTCTTTCAAACAGTCTCTAATACACATCACAAATCGCAGGACAGGTTCAAATAATGTGCGTCATATTAATATAGTATTATTTTTACCACTGAAATTCGCCCCGTTTGTGCCGCTGCGTTATTTGCCGATTGGAAGACCTCCACCTTCCCCCCCTCCTCCACAGTGACAACTGACACTGATATGTATTTGGTCGATCACGAGAGCTATAGGTACGGACATTATTGTCTTTGCTGAGGGTGACGGTATTTTCGGTGGCCATCATATCAGGGGGGTGGAGCATAGACAAGGCACATTCATGATAATCAAGCAGCCAATCATCTAGAAATGGGTGGGTTCTTGTGTTCTGATTGATGGGGGCGGCGCAACAGGCGAAAGCGAGCGACGGCTTTCGCCAAAACACAATCCAGCTTCCTGTTCCAACAGCAAAATTTGTCTCCAACCAGTGCTATGCCAATGACAGGGTTTGCAGTTGCCAAGGAACACACCATGCTTGCAAGCCTGCAACATTCCTTTTCATGTATAATCACGCTCACTCCACACACGCATGTATGCACAGGCCTCCTGAGAAGTTCAGGGTGCGCTTGTCCGATGTTGACAGAGTCTGGTGCAAAAGCAAAGAGGACTCGGTAAGCAGGTCTGACGTATGATTGAACTCAGATGAGGCTTAGCCCAATTGCAATAACTGGGCGGAGCTGCGTACGACATCGTATCAAGTTATTGGCAATTTGGTAGCATTGGAAAGACTTCGCTTTCTTTGTAGCAGTCTACAATCCTCTTTTCACGTGCAGCATGCTTTCCCAAATGTGGTAGATTGGTTGAGGGTTTTTTAAACTCTCCCGATGACAGTGCACACCCTGTTGCCCCTTGTAGCCATTTGCCTTGGCAGCGACAACAGAAGAAGAGAAGGACAAGATAAAGGAGGAAGCCCAAAGCGTCATAGACTTCCAGCATCGTGTATTCAAAAGGGCAGGGTTGTCGGAGGTGGGTCCCAACTCTTCAGCTCTGATTCCTATAAATGACCCTCTCTTTAGTAAAAGGCAAAAGAAAAATACGCCCTGAACCAATGCCGAGGTTGATCTCTCTTCAGCTCTGATTCCTATAAATGACCCTCTCTTTTTGTGGCTTTATGGAGTTACCTTTCCCTTTACCTTTTCCATCTTCACCAGAACGGGACATACCTGCCGCCATCGATTCACCCCGCTTTGTGCGCCAACAAACCAAAAACAGGTGAAAAATGCTTGTGGAAAAACAGCATGCAAGGATATAGGAAGTTATGTTTCAAGACACGCTGTTGCTTTTTCTTTATATAATCCTATTCTTGTTGCCACCTGCATCTCTGCCTGTACCAGCCTTACGCATTGCCTTGTGGTAGGATACATCGCATGCGTTTGTTTCTTGCTTCATCCAACCCAGATCTGGCATCTGCCTTTGGCGAGTGCAAGATGGCAGTTTGCGGTGCCATTGAGGGCCTGCTGCAGAAGACTGGGCTGCAGCCCAAAGACGTGGTAGGACTCGTGTATCTCTTGGGAGGTTCAGGAAAATGCACGACCGTTTTCTATGGAAGTAGCATGGGATCACTCCCCAAACGCAGGACTATTGCCACACAATTACCAACTACCTTTGCACAAGTACAATGCTTTCGTGTCTCACGTCAAAATTGCCACGTGATCTCAGATCTTGTTGCGACGCGCACCCACTTTCTCTTGAAACAGGACATCTTGGTGACTACCTGCTCCATCTACTGCCCCACACCATCCATGGCGTCCATGGTGGTCAACCATTTCAAGATGAAGAGCGACATCCAGGTAACAATGACTGATTAGTGCGCAGAAAAGCTTCCTGGAGTGGCTTTGTTTTGATTTTGCTTGAAAAGGTTACTAGGCTGTGAATTAGTTAGCAGGAAATCATTAGTGAATAGGTCCATCGCACACTCTCTCACTTTCAATCTCTCTCTCTCTCTCTCTCTCTCTCTCTCTCTCTCTCTCTCTGCGTGAGAGAGTGTGTGTATGTGCGTTTTCATTTTCATAAATGTCCTTTGTAGGTGCATTCATGCTTCATCCTACATGGTTTCATACATATGTTGCACTCTTGTATTGCTTCTGCAACAGTCCTATCACCTCGGAGGTATGGGCTGCTCCAATGGCGTGGTGGCAATAAACATGGTTCAGGATCTCTTGAAGGTAGGGTCAATGAAGAGAGAGTGTTCTTGCTTGATTTCTGATAGAAGAAACAACGCCAACCAGCTTGTCAGATTAAGTCGCCGTCACTGCAAAGACAACAAAGTCTCATTATTAACCTGGGGCGCCTTCGGACGGACCTGGAAAGGTCTCCAAGATGGAAAAACCATCCAGCAGAGGAGTGAGTTCTTTGCATCGCTGTGTCGCTGTGGTCCCTAAAACTTCCTACCAATTCTGTATATCCGCGCCTGTGCGCTTTCTGCTCATACTCGTGCTCGTGCGCGTCTGCTAGTGCTACTCATCTTTGGTTGGCTGCCACACAACAGCGGTGTCCCTTCCCGGAGCTGGGACCGATAATACAGACATTCTCGGTCTCATTGTGTTATTCGTTAGTATGACTAGGCGAAAAAATAAAATCGGAGATCTTGCACAGTACAGGGTCTCTTAATGTTCCCCTCTGATTGTCACATGTAGTCAACTGGTTCCAAAGCTATCAAATCCAGAAGATTAAGCTTATCAACAAGACTGGCCTATCCAGCTTATTGAACAAGATATACAGAAACTCGCAACTGTCAACCAACTAAATGCTTGTCACACGATTCGTCCCTGCCAACGATTGGGCGTGACAAGCTCATACTTATGGCCACTTCCTGGTGAATGTTGTTCCCAGGCGCACCCAAACAAGAATGCAGTGTTTGTGACCACGGAGGTGACCACACCAGCATTTTACAAGGGGCAAGACAAGTCAAGATTGGTCACAAACGTGCTTTTCAGGTAAGTTCTATACTCGTCAAAACCAAAAGAATAAGGTGCCGGAAGATTGAAAGTGATCGGTTGGTATTGTATAGAGCAAGGCAGGCTGGGTGAGAGATCATTAGGTCAGCATATAGAGAATGATCAGTGGCAAGCAAGCTGAATCAGAATCAGGATAATCAAGGAAGATTGGAAAGCAGTTATTAAGTATACATAGCCCTTAAATGGTTACAGGTACAGGCATAAGCAACCTCCTTCTTTTAATTTGAGAGGCAAAGGAGTGATTTAATTCCACATGCAAGCAAGCTACAGTTCCTTGGATGCTTAAGTTTTCTTCCACCCTTCCCTTCCCATTCATGGACTTTTATGCTCTCACCTGTGTGTATCACTAAAAACTGTGCTTCATTTATCCAGAATGGGCGCCAGTGCAATCCTATTGAGCAACATGCGCAGCTGGGATGGGCGAGCCAAATACCTCTTGGTGGGTGCTAGGGAGAAAGGGTGTCTCTGCCCCTTTATTGTTTGGAAGACCAGGTGTAAGGGGTGTGAGGAGGCCAGACGCCCAGCAAATCACCAAGGATGTGAGAAGTGCAATTGATGCTGCCTACCTTTCTTAGTGAGCTGCTCATTTTAATATTACAACCCCACTTATGTTGCCAAAACATGCTGCCAAAACATACTGCAACTGTTGCATTGCTTGCTTAAACTCTATGCTTTGCTTTGCAGCACAAGGCATTGCGTGTCCACACTGGGTCAAATGAAGATGCATACAGGTAGGCAGAAGCTGGAAGTCGGGGTGCAATATTTGCAGGGCTGCAAGGTTGCACTCATTGTGCACATGCACGGTGTGAGCACGTGCTGTTGCTAAGCACGCCTAATCAAAGCTCTAAAACTATTACAATTCCAGACAACTGGCACAACCTGCACAACCTTTAATCTTTGAAGCATGCCGAGTGTTGAGGAGAATCTTTAGCACCAAAAAAGAAAAAAGAAAAAAAGAGAAACGGATGTAGAGACATACACATCCCACCTGGATAATAAGAATAGAGGAAGCTTGTCAGTGGGGATCAGGTGGTTAGGAGGCAGAAGCCTGCACACCACCCAAAGTATTGCTCAGATATTTTTGGGGGTTGTCAGGGGTTGTGTTCAATATTTTTATCTCATTGGTATGTTTTTGTTGCGGGTCTGATTGTACGTAGGCTTGATTTTTTATGAGGTGCTGTGGCATGTGGACCAGTAACTCAAAGGCTGTGGAGTGGGTTCCTTGTGTGGCTGCTGTAGATGGTGCCTGCCGCTAATAGCAGGATGGTGTGAAGGGTTTTACGGTGTCCGAGCAAGCGAGGAATCAGCTTGTGTTGGTTCTCGTGCCTTTTCTGCGTGTTGGGTAGTGGAGGTGTGTACACAGTACTTAATTTTGATCATATGTATATCGCGTTTGTTTCAAACCATCTCAATCCAACTCCCGATCAGAGAAGGAAAATTCGTCTTTGTTTAGGCTCTGAAGCATTATTTCAAACGCTATTTTCCCGCATCCTCTCTGATTAATTGCTTTGTGCGCTGAGTCCTTCGTCTGCAGGTGCATTTGGTATGGGCCTGACAGCAAAGGCTTGAACGGTGTCTCCCTTGGCATGGTAGGTTGTGCTACATGCACCATGTTCTCAGACCTGAGACTGTCAGCAAATGTAATTGTGTCATTGCAAAGTCAGTGTCTGCTGTACGCTTTCTGCTTTTGCCCGCATGATGCAGCTCCTCAAACTCCAAAACTTTGGCTACCCCCCATGACCTTCATTATTTCCTTTTTGAAACCCACGTGAATGCAGAACGTAGTCTCAGAAGCAACGATAGCCATGACAGCAGCAATGATCAAGGTGAGGTCCTTCCTCAATTTGTCGCAGTTCCAAGCCAAGATCTGCAAATAGGTTTTAACTACTCGCAGGCCAGGACCTTGAGAGCAGGTGTATAAAAGCAACTTCCTGGGGGCAAGAAGGCAAATCTTGACTGTTGCACCCCTTTTCTCAGGTGGCCCCTTTCATCATGACATGGCCCCAAATCGTAGCCTACTTGATTAACCGGGGTGTGCGCAAGTAAGAAAATGAAGTGTTTCAAGGCAAGGCTTAATTCAGGTCAGCCATCTTTGATCCTATCCAGAATTTCCTCAGACTTTTGAAATAAAAAGTCAGCATCCCAGAAATATAAAGCTAATCAGTTTCCAATACTGGGCTCACTCCAAGCTCTTCTGCACCAATTCAGGACGTCACTGGCACTGGGCTCATCTCCTTCTGTACCGCAATACACGCCAAGCTTCAGGGAAGGCGTCCAGCATTTTTTGCTGCATTCTGGTAAAATACTTTAAGTGCTTCCGCTATGATACTGCAGTCACTGTTTGTGCTCGGCTGTCCAATTTGACATAAAACTGAAGTTTAAGGTTGCCTTCAGTTCTTAACATTGCCTTCTTTTATTAACAAACTCAGGGGGAGCCAAAGTCCTGGAAGGTATGGGCAAGTCCTTGAAGCTCCAGGAGTATGACTTGGAGCCGTCCCGTGCCGTGCTGCAGGATTATGGTGCGTCCAGCCAAACGTCTTGGATAGCAGCAAAACTAATCAAGAAGCTCATGTGCTTACCATCTTTGAAATAAATGCATTGCTACTGCTGCTAAACAGACAATTTTTGCTTTTCCACAATGACCTTTATTTTTCTTGAAAGTCAAGAAACGCATGCTTTTTAAATTAATTGTTCACAGGCAACGTGTCCTCCTCCACAACCTGGTACACCCTGGGCTTTATTGAGAGCATGCGTGGCGTGCGCAAAGGAGATACAGTTCTGCAAGTGGGCGTGGGCTCAGGCGTGAAGTGTGGAATTAATGTGTGGAAGGTGCGCAAATTAAATCAGCAGCGGGTTTTGGGTGGGCATGCAGACTGAGTTTCATGCATCCTTCAAATTTTGGCCCCATTGCTGGGTACAGCCTTGATCTTGTTTGTGCTGATATATGTGATGCCTCCCTAGTCCGGCAAAGGAAATTCAGAAATTGAGCACCTGTGACAGACATAGAGACGGATCTTAGCAAATCAAGGACCAAGCAAATTACGCACACACAGTGATTTCTGAATGTAACAAGGTTTTAAACTTGTCACAACTTAACACCCTCTCCCTCATAAACTTGCATGTTTGTGACCTTCTCATCCCATCGTAGTGCTGATGGTCTTCATATGGCAGAGGGCAGAGGGGGCACCAAAGCTCATCAGCCATGTTGCTGCACATTAACACGTGTTACGCTTGCTGTTGCAAGCAGGCCTTGAGGGACGTGGACTGCTCCCATGACGCTTGGACTCATCGCCTGGACGAGAACCCAGATCGAATGGCTTACGTTGCGGTGGCAAGTCAGACCTACTCATGGCCAACAAAGCGTCGCGTCTTCTGGCTGCTCTCGGTCCTGGCCTTCTTCATGTACATGTGAGGCAAAGAACCCATGCCAGCAGAAAGGGAATCCCTATAATTACCGCAGCTGTAGCAAGGTTGTACTTGAATGACTGTTAATGTTCATGTTTACATGCGGCTTTGGATTTAGGCTTCCTCTCACAAAGACTTTTGGTAATTCCTGAGCTACAGCCTATTTGTTCCCCACCTAATTTATTGGTGTGTTTCTGACCGCTTACCTTTCCACTCTTTCATGCACCCAGGTATGCTGTTATGATTAATCCTTTGCAGCTGAGCTCCCTGATGGTGGTGGGGAGCAAGCTGGAGGAGTGCATGCGTGCAGTGGTGCATGTGCTGCAGCAAAAGTCCTCGGGTGCCGCTGTTGAGCAGGAGCTGTAACAAGTATTGCTCATGTGATGGTCTTGGTCTGTGGATGCGGTCAGCGCTCAGCAGCACTTGCCGCTGCATATGTAGTGTCCTCGTATGATCATTTTCATGCCAAATTAAAAGCTAATCTCCCCACCGCACGTTATCTAAAACTGCATTGTCTTGCTTGTTTGCTTAACACCTAAACCTGCCGGAATACGTTCCTCCTTTTTTTGTTGGGGTCAAGCCAGCGGCAGTGAAGAATGTTGTTTGTGTATCAAGAATGGCAAACTGTGCTAAGAGAGAGAATCCAGCAGCTGGTTGGATGCTTGTAAAGAAACAAGCGTGTTGTGCTTGTTATGATTTGAAGGAACTGTTGTAATTTGTGAGCAGAAATTTCGATGTAATATAAGAGGTTATCTATAAGACGATTACAGTTGCAATCAAACATAGGGCTGATCGCAAGCTGTGCTGTAGCTATGCTATATGTCCTTTACTTTTGAACAAGCTGGCAAACAAACGTACAGCGGTTCCATGGCTGGCTTCGCAACACAGGAAGTAAATGGATGAGAGGAGCAGATCAGCCTCTCGTGGGACGCACATGCATGTGTTACCTCATCTGCTCATCTAGCGTACATCTTGTGTGATGACACATATATCTAGGGTTGGCCAGCTACATGCGGTCGTAGATTTCTGGTATTTCTGTGTGATGACGCATATATCTAGGGTTGGCCAGCTCCATGCGGCCGTAGATCTCTGGTATTTCTAAGGTTTACGGTTTTACAAGGTATACAACAATTACATGTATACACGGTTTATATGCCGTTTACATACGTATGCAGAAATCCCATACACAGTCCTGGCCAACCCACATGTATGATAACTCATTTCATACCACTAGCCAAGAAATGACGGTGGGAAGTACTGCACCTGTTCCCGACTATCAGAGCCGTCGTGATTCATTTAAATCAGAAAATGGGTTTTATGATATATTAACGCCCTTGATCAGAAGGAGCAGCTTTTGAGTTGCAGCTTAAAATTATGCGAAAGGGTGATAATGAGCACATCGTGCAAGGGCAAGAGAGTACATATATATGCAGCCAGTCAGAACAAAGCCATGTTTTCACCAGGATGCAGCCAAGGCAAAGTTCTACCACAAAGCTACGTTTAGAGTGTTGTTTCAGGAGTGTATTTTGGTTACAGTAAACGCCACTCACCAATTACAGTAAACGCCAATCACCATCGCCCATCCACTTCTTCAAAGTAAAGTCCCATGCCGGTATTATCGGTAATGAACATGCCGACGCCCTTGCTAAAAAGTCAGCCACCACCTGCTCCGACATCGCTGACACCTCCATCAGAATAGCAGGCCCTGAAGAAAATCCCTTCTACAACATCCACTGGCTTACATAAAAAGACACAGAAAACCAAACACAAACCCATAATCATACCCATACAACAAACATGGCCCATTCTCCTCCCCAAAAGCTCTGGTACCTACCAAACCACCGTGACGCCCTTCAAGCACATATGCATCTTCTCCATAAACTGGGAAATGCCAAAACTGAAGCCAACTACCATGCGTACTACCAGACCCTCATCAAGGACGGCACTGCCAATGGAGCCACTAGCAATGCTTACCTAACAATATCCTATGTCCCCTTAAAGACCAAATGCATCATTATGAAATACAGAACAGGCACCCTTTGTAATCAAAAACATGCGGTATTGTTCAAACTCTCAACAAGTCAAACCTGCCCCCTCTGCCCACAATTAGACAGTGCCCTACACATCCTCTCCGGGTGGCAACACACACCAAAAAGGAACTTGATCACCGAAAGACACAACTTAGCATGCCGCATGATCTTGAAGGCTATCAGCAAAACAGGCTATTTAAGATCATGCGTTGTCTCCATAGATATAGGCAGCAACGAACGGATGACCATGCGGAATCTCCAGATTCCTAAAACAGCCAAAAGTAGAATTGTTCCCAAATGGCTCTTCCCACCCCGCTTCTTAGATAAAGACAGATTTACCTCCAGCCGCCCAGAACTTGTGCTGGTTACTCCAGTCTCTGCAAAAACACGAAAACAACAAACTACTGCAGGGGGGTGGGTTCTTCGGAGTGGCAGGGGGCAATTGAGGGAGACTGGGAGCACCCCAGCAGCACCGCCAGCCACCAGCAGAGCCACCAACCCCAGACAGCACCGACCTAAAGACCTCAGCAAAACT
>Ga0307963_1002782_pt1 | contig 13834 bp, 19 predicted proteins | sample OrgLakmetagen594_FD_201829 | JGI IMG/M metagenome (GOLD analysis project Ga0307963, IMG submission 201829) | Saline water microbial communities from Organic Lake, Antarctica - #594 | ecosystem: Environmental > Aquatic > Non-marine Saline and Alkaline > Saline | place: Antarctica: Organic Lake...
TGTGTGTGTGTGTGTGTGTGTGTGTGTGTGTGTGTATGTATGTGTGTGTGTGTGTGTGTGCGTGTGTGTGTTCACCAAACACTGTCCACGTCTGCACGTACTTAAGTCTGGCGCATCAACTCCTTCATTCTGGTTCTGCTTCGCCCGTAGTCTCCCCGGCTGTGTAATAACTCGATTTCTTGTACATATGAATTGCAGCTGTGGTTGCAGGGGCCGTAGAATGGGTGGAGATTTAGGTTGGAGCGCCAGTGGTCGAGCGGTGTGCAAGCGGTGTGCAAGCATGCTGCAGGGTAATTGTTAAATAATGGTTAGTGTGTCGGAACTCTCTACCACGGAAATGTGGTTGCCACTCGTCAAGCGATCGAGTTGCAAAAGATGTATATTAAACTCTTACCACTCTCCCTCGGCCACAAATTCGGAGTACCCCTCTTATTCCGAAACCATGGTTTCTCTTTGGAATTACTGAGATTCTGCATTGCTGCCGAAAGAATCTGGTCTTTTTGCTTTGCTTTGCCTACGATGCCCACTCCTGATCCCGAACGGTTAAACCATAAATGGGGTGACCCCTATCGTAACTATTGTGACCATGAATTTGATTGGAAACTACGCAGGCGGGAAATGCAACCTCACCTGCTTCCATGATAAATGAAAGGAAGGTTTGGTGCAGGGGTACCAGCAGGTCTCCTCCTGGTGCTCCTCCTGGCGCCACCACCAGGACCAAATTGCAGGCAGAGAGGCTAAATTTCTTTGTGGCTAGACTCGGCCTTTGGTGTGGTCACTCTCTTTTAAAAAGAAAAGAAAAGACTCCGCTGGTAGTGTACAGCCATCATGATAATTAAGGGAGGGGTTACTTAGGTGCCCGCACCAGGCAAACAATTAAAAAGAAATTAATGTGGGTCAGGGGGGTTGTGTGCCGTAGCACCCGATCCTTGATTGTGCTGCTTGTGTTATGTTGCAGTGCATACCTTGTTTTTATGAGTGCAGATGCATGTCTGATGGAGTGTTCATTCAGTTTGTGTGTCAGTTTTTTTATTTTATGGAAGTCCAGATTAAGGTCTGCCAGAGGTTTGTCTGTGTAGTTTTTGCACATAGTCCCCATAGCTCCAACGAGGATCACGTGAAGCTTGACTTCCCTATATCCTTGTCTGTTTAGGTTGGCAATAAGCATGCTGTGCTGTGCTTTTGCTTTTTGGAGTTGGGGATCGGGCCTAGTGTCTTCACAAAATTTAAAACTCAATCAGGTAAACCTTCCACTGGTTTGGATTCAGTTTTTGTCTTTAGCAAGCTGTTGAAAATTTGAGTTGCGGGTGGTTACGTGAGAGGAGCACACAGTGCTAGGTAAGAATAGGATAGCGTCAGGACGAGAAGAGGCTTTTAAAGCATGTGCTGTTAGTTTTGGTAGCAGCCAAGAGGGCAGTGTTTTGTTGGTAGTGTTTCTCAGATCTAGACCTTGCTCTGGTAGTTTATCTGCGCTGCCTACTTCAGCGTAGGCAATTTGGTTGGCACCGCATGGTCTCTTTTGTAGGGCTTGGACAATCAGCACACTTGCCATATTATGGTGTTTTAACATCGTGTTCCTCATTTTAGTGTGTTGGCAACCTGAGAGTATGTGAAACGCATTATCAGTGCAAGGGCAGATGGGGCAGTTTGTATTGAAGGAGAAGCCATACTGGTAGGTGTGTTTTGGATTAAAAGATTGTACCAATGTACTCAGACACCACAATACGCTTAGCTACTCAGACACCAAAAAATGCGCTTACTCAGACACCCTCCACACCATCCTGCTAGGAGCAACAGGCACCGTTTACAACAGCCACAAAAGGAATCCACTCCACTGCCTTGGAGTTACTGGTCTACATGCCACAGCACTCACGGAACAGTCAAGCCTAGCCTACATGCAATCAGATCCGCAAAAAAAAAATCATACAGATGAGACGAAACATTCAACACATCCACAAATATCTGAGCAATACTCCTGGTGAAAAGGCTGCTGCCTTCCAACCACCTCATTGTTAAGTAACTCCTCATTGTTAAGTAATTCCTCATTGTTAAGTAATTCCTCATTGTTAAGTAATTCCTATCTTATTCTCCAGGTGGGATGCTGTAAAAAGACAAAAGAAAAAGAACGCAGATAGTGTAAACACTACCTAGGCTTGCACTGAGTGACTGTGTTGGTGGAGTAGCACGGCAAGTTCAGTGCTGTAGGGCTGGCTATGTGACTCGGTAGTTTTTGAGGCTGGCAACGGCCGAGACGGGAGGATTTCCCTGGTAGACCCTTAGCTCTGCAGTTTCTGTGCCTGATGCTCTTGCTTGTTTGAGCCTGGTACTCCAGTCTCTTTGTGACTTCTTTTCTCCTTCTGGTACTCTGCTGGACCTCTCTAATTTAGCCTTTTTTTGTCTGCTGGTAAAGGAGTTTTACGGTACTCAATACCAAAGTGGCTTTATTTTCCTTGGTTAATGTGGGGAGTAGTTTTCACTGCCTCCGTAGTTTTTTCCTTTGCTGTAAACTGTAAACACTACCGGCATGGATTAGGATAGGGTGTTTTTTCATGTTCTGCACCACCCAATGGATGCAGAGACACACAATACCTTACTTGGAAAACAAAAGAGGAAAGCTTCTCAGTGGGGATCAGGTGGTTGGGAGGCAGAGGCCTGCACACCACCAGGAGTATTGCTCAGATATTTGTGGGGGTTGAATTCAATGTCTCGTCATATCTGTATGATTTTTGTTGCGGATCTGACTGCATGTAGGCTTGATTTTTTCACGAGTGCCGCTGCTGTGGCATGTAGACCAGCAACTCCGAGGCTGTGGAGTGGGTTTCTTGTGTGGTTGCTGTAGATGGTGCCTGTTGCTCCTAGCAGGATGGTATGAATGGTTTTGCGGTGTGTGAGTAAGCGAGGTATTAGCAGCTTATCTTGTTCTCGTGCCTTTTGGGTAGGAGGAGTGTCTAAACAATACTTAATTTTGATTAAATGTATATCGCTTTTGTCTGGTTGTATGTTTCTTGGTTTCATAGCCAGGGGCAATGGATTGGCAGCGCCATCTGCTAGGTTGTCATAGGCAACTCTCCTTGCATTTGTGGCGGATCTATGTTCACTAAGTATCTTATATTTCTTGTTAGTTAAGTTTCCTTTGGAGCGTGGTAGTTGCTGGGTCGGGGTAACTATGATTGCACCTGGCTTGCTAAACCTCCGCCGCTGTTGTGCATTGAGATTGGAAGGTAAGAGCCAGGATGGGATCATTCCTACCTGTGTCTTCTCGGAAGGGCCTTGTTGTCTTTGTTGCACAACTCCTTACATCTGCTTGTGCTAGCAGGCATGCACCCTGTGTACCTTGTTGGATTGTCTTTAAAATCACTTGTCCAGCAGTGTTGTGCCGTTTATAATCGTGTTATTTATAATGATATGACTGCAGCCTGACAGCATGTGGTAGGTGCCGTCTAGCTTCTGGCAGATGGGGCAAATTGATGGGCCTTCTATATGGTAGCACTGAGTGGCACGCTTTTGGTTGTATATCAAATCTGTGCGGCAGAGCATGACATTTTTCTTTTCCCCAGAGGTGACACCTGTATGTTTCCAAAATGAGTTACTTATGTCGTTCTTGACAATGCCTTGCTTGATCAGTTCTTAATATTTTGAGTAGCATTTTGTGGGCTGGTGGTTTGAAACCTTTTTGATTTAGGACCTATTTTGTGTTGGACGCGCATTTGTGCTTTTACAGCATTGAGATATGAGAAAATGGAGAGCCTGTCTGCTGGAGGCCTTGGTTGGCAGGTGTTAAGAGTATCTGATACGTAAGCTGGGGGAGGGTTTCCACCCTTGCTGGTCAGAATATGGATGAATGGGGATGGGCGCCGGTGTTACTTATGTGAATATCATGGCCACTTTAATTTTCTGCAGAGCACTTTGCTATGGCATCAGCACTCATTCCCTTGGATGCCAGCATGAACTTTAACCTTGTAGAGATGGATAGTGTTTTTATATAGCTGGATGTGGTGTATGATGGTTCTAGGAGTTTGGCATGTTTATGCCGTTTTACACGCTGGAGGTAGAGGATGCTGTTTCTTATTTGCCATAGTGCACCAGCGCTGTCTGTTGCGATACGGGCGTGTTCATTTATCAAAGCAGCAGCAACCTCTGCTAAATCGGCTCTGTTTATGGTTTTCGTGATGCTTGCCCCTCCAGGATTTGCTGTGGTGATTTTGTTGGATTGAGGGTGGTAGACTCCAGTTCCAATAAACTGAGATCCATTTTCTTTGTATGTACTCATACAACTCCCATCTGTGAAGGCCCACTCTTTCCAGTTAGGGGCCTTGAGTTATTGCAAGCGATATTTTTTACATGATGGGAAGAGACCTGGCTGTGTAATGTATTGCTCATGTCGCCAATCCTTGCATTGATAACTGTGTTTCTTAGGTCTCTGTGGAGCCTACTAATCTTTGCTATTCTTGGCAGTATCCTTTCAGTCGGTGGTTTAAGAAAAGGTATGGTGCCTGCGTTCTTTAAATTTCAGATTTCTGCTGGTGATAGGTCTTGTTTTATTTTCTCTAACCAGGATGGGTTGTATGTAACAAGTTGCTCCCTGGCAATGTTGTTCCAAACTACTAAGATGCATATGCCCCATGATGCTTCTGGCAGGGGTGGTGTTTTGCTTTGCTGGTAGAAGAGTGGCATGTAGCACATTTTTGTCTTTCGGGGATTTCCAGGAATAGTGAAAACATCCTTGTTGTCAGTGCAGAAAGGCATTGGTTTGTTTTCCATCCAGTTTGGGAGCGATAGGAAGGTAGTGGTTGCCTCTTGTTTAAGGCAGATGCGTTCGTGGGATGTTGTGTGGCTCTGCATCCATCGGATGGTGCAGGACTGCTAATAGCATCCTACTTACCTATCCATGCCGATAGTGTTTACATTAGCTGCATTCTATACCTTTTTTGTTAAATCCCACCCAAACAGATAGGATCAGAGACCTGACACGGCACAGGGTCTCCTCAAAAGCGTCTCTTAGAGTGCTCACATGTGTCACTTGACATCCGACACTCAACTCCAGAAGATAAGGGTCTTTAATAAGACTACCAGCTTATTGAACAAAAATAAAATTTGTGAATTTGTAGCGAGTTGTTAGTGATTAGAGAATTGTCAGTCAAACGAATTTCCATATCATCATTTGTTGCCGCTGATCATTTGGCTGCAATGGACAGGTCAAAGGAAATAGTGTGCAGGCAGCAGGCAGCAAAAAACACTTACCATTTTAAATATGGAAGAAGAGCCATTTTGGCAGAGAGGGACCACTGGGTTAAGTTGCTCTTGATTCCTCTTTGTATATATATTTGCTATACTCGGTATCAAATTGGCTCCTTCTTTTATGATGTGGATGGTGGTGCTCACTTGTAGCCATAATTAAACTATATCTTCAGAGGCTGAATAAACAAGAAAAGAAAAGCTGCGCAGGTATTGAAGACTACTCCCCACATTGATTAAGGAAAAAGGACCATTTTGTTATTGAGTACCGTAACCGGGTTATTTTAGGGTTAGGGTTAGGGTCTTTAGGGTTTTAGGTTTTAAGAAAACCCTAACATAAAACCTAAAACCCTAAAACCACCAAACCCTAAACCCTAACCCTAAGCCTAAACCCTAAACCCTAAACCCTAACCCATAATGGAAGAGAAATTAAGTGGAGATCAGGAGGGTTGCAGGCTTGGCCTGAGATCGCCTCCTGATGAGAGTTGGTCCTGGTACTAAATCGAGCACCTCTGGAATAATGGACAGGTTTGGCAGCGTAGTTGACAGAATGAACATGGAACTTGGAAGCATGTTTCTTAACTCTTTGAGATTCAAGACCCAAACATTATAATGGCTCCAGTATGAGTGTTGTAAATGCAACCCATTTCCAAAAGGATAATGTGGAGGGTAGCGAAGGCTCCTTTCTTAAGGATGGCGCAGAGACCTTTTTTGCTGTTCCTGCGCGGCGCTCAGCTGGTTCTGAGGTCTAGTGTTTTCATAGCACGTTGAAGCAGGGTTTTTCAGTTCGTTTTTACCGCAGGGCTGGCGTGATATTTCTGAGGCTATTGGCAAGACGTCTGGCTCACCATACACTGCTGACATTGAGTTCCGCTACCCCAATTCAGAGCGTAATGAGATGACATGTGTCATCCCAAATGCCATACTCATGCGCAGGGCTCCAAGAAGCGCCGCCTCTGATGAGGCATACGGTGTCTCGTTTGTAGATGTTGGCATCCCACAGAGCCTAACAGATGAGCTGTTCCACCCCTATGGAGGCGTGGTTATAGGAGAGATGCAACTACCCCCTGAGCGTGATGGGTATCGAACATTCAGTGTTCCTATCAAGTCAGGCAAGTACAAGGCAACTGACATTGTTCGATAAAGTTCGTGAAGTTCTAGAACCCTCGAACTATTTGATGTGCTATTATGCTCGAAGGGTTTGATGTGCAATTTTGGGAAACGGGCCCTTGGGCTCCTCCCCCCACCTTCAAATCTTCCCAATTAGTTGTGAATGTCTATAAATAATTACAGGGGAAAAAAGGGGCCGGAATGGGACTATGTCATCAGTGTAGTAGAGCAGAAAACGGAGAACCTTCAGGTGCTGTGCAAGTGCCACGTTGTATAAATCCTTAGCAGTTCAGAAATGTGTGACAGTCTGTCCTTAAGACCAAAAAAACTTCCCGGCCTGATACAGATTACAGTTCATATATATATTATTGAACATGTTACTTTTACTGCAAGGAAAGAGTGGGACTGAACTGGGGGGGGCTGCTGTCCCTTGCAGTTTTGACAGGCGCATGCTGTAAAGTTTAAAGAACTTGTCGAACTTTGACTGAACTCCAAACGGCACTCTTAAATTGATTAATCTGTGTGAAAGTTTGCAAACCCAAACTTTTGGCCGAACCTCAACTGAACAACCCTGCGTAGAAGAATAGAATGCTGAGGTCTTTGGGATGCTGCTGTCTGGGGAAAGAATGGCTGGCAGTGCTGCTGAGGTGCTCTCCTCAGTTACCCCCTGCCACTATAAAACCCCCCTCCCTTAGACAGTTGTTATCGGGTTTTTGTGGAAACGGATCCGATGGTAGATGTGCTTTTTCAAGAACCGTCCTCTTTAATGTGTTTTCTCAATATTTTGGTGTTGTCACAACAACAGCAACTGTGCGTCAGTGAGTTTCTTAGCGTGAGCACGCCACCGCACAGGACGGCAGCACCGCACAAAAATTTTAATCTTAAGTGTGAGCTGCCAAGTGAAGGACCTGATTGGTTTATTTCCTCGGAAATTTCAGAAGGTACAAGGGATTCAGTAAATTTTTGGCCATCCGCTTGCTGCAGCCGGCTGTATACGACTCGAATTACTGGTATATATATGGTGATTATTATGGATTAATTATGCAAGCGTAGAGGCAATATGGCCGGAGATATCGCAAAGATGTTTGCTCTCAACGACTCTTACGGAAGGTACGCTATTTATCTCAAGCACATGCCAGCGTGCACTTTGCTCACAAAATGCAGCCAAGCGCACACACACACACACACACACACACACACACACACACACACACACACACACAAAAACACACACACACACACACACACACACACACACACACACACACACACACACACACATATACACACACGCACACACACACACAAACAAACACACACACACACATATATACACACACACACGCACACACACACATACACGCACACATGCACACACCCACATACACACACACGCACACACACATACACACACATACTTACATACATACACACTCATACTTACATACATACACACACACATACATACATGCACACATGCACACACACATACATACACACACATACACACACACACACAAATACGCATGTGCGCACACATACATGCAGACATGTACATGCACACACATGCGCACACACACACACACACACACACACACACACACACACATAAAACCACACAAACACACACATACAGTTTGGAGTTCATCGAGGCCCAGACATTATGGACAAAGTATTGGACTGCAAAGCGGAAGGCAGGGGGGAAATATCCGGAGCGAGAAACAATAAGGGTCCTCTTAGCAAAGAAGAGCACCCATACGAACCCTAGCGATTGCGGCATGGCAGTGTCAATGGGTGCGTTAATGCTATTGTGTTTGCATGGGTGCTGTTTGTGGGTTTGCTTGCGTATTCATACTAGAGTGCATCAGTTAAGTACGCAGCAAAGGAGCAGCAAGGCCCATTTATAAGGTTGGCCAGAACCGTATACGGATATATACGGCGTATATATATACGCCGTATATATACGGCCGTATATTTGTTGAAGCCACCGTATCCGTATCCGTATCCGTATAAATGGCTTTACACAGGGCCGTATATATACGGCGTATAGACCGTATTTATACCATATAAATACGGTTTGAAGCTGTGGTCAAAAAGCGCCTTAATACCGTATACGGAAATGTCATATACGGTTCTGGCCAACCCTACCCATTTATGCAGCGATCAGGTGACAGAGAGTGTAAGCAGGCAAGATCACCTCCGCTCGGATTTGATAAATAGTTAGTGAGTGTTTTGTTGCAAAGCAGGTAAGGTGCCCCACAGCCCACTTCAGCAACAAGAAGTTTCGTGAGGATTGAGAAGCTCCTGACCTGTTCTTTCCTGGCGCAAACAGTGTTAATTGAGTTAACATTGCTCACAAGCATGCACGTGCGTGACGGGTACATGCTTTCTTTGTGTCTAGTTTGTATGTGTGTGTGTGTTTGTGCGATTTGGGGTGCGTTTGTACCTGTGTGCTTGCGTGTGGAGAGCGTGTATGTATGTGTGTATATGCGTCTGTATGTGTGTGTGCATGTGCGATTGCAAGGTGTAAAGAGATCATATACAAGCACGCGCCTGGCTTGCATGGATGGGCAAGGTGCGATTTAATCCTTGCCTCAGTTAATTTACTGCAAGTAGCAGCTTACAGCTTGTTGGTGAATGGCAGCTTGATATTGTGTGCTCAAGCAAAAGTGCGCTTCCTAGGTATGATGCGAGAAAGAAGTAGTTAGGCTGGCGAGAACCCTTAATAAACCGCACCTAAGTCCATAGTCCATGGCAAATCAACGTCACTGCCAGGAACCTTGGATGTGCATCAAATCAGTATGACCAGCCTAAAATCTGCACAGCAAAGTAGGGGTGACCTTTAGCCAGGTTGTGTGGCTGATCGGTTGCTGACTGGTCTTTGCCAGCCACAAATACTCAGATGTAGGTAGAAAAATCTAGGTGAAAATGAGGCTAAGATGGAAAGTGTATGTAATTTTGACTGCCAGGGAAAGGCACAGGGGGTATTGTGATCCGGCTGGAGCAGTGATGGATGAGGACTGACCACACCCCAAGTCTGCGCGTGCCTGGAATTAGGCGTTCACAAGGACCTGAAATCCTGAAGCACGCAGACCTCACTTGGCCTACAGGCCTGAGCTCTTTTGTTTCTTCCTGTTATGATCCAATGTGCATCCAAGGGATGCTGGTGTCAGGACAAGGATTGGTCTGGCTGCACTGGAGGTGGTGGGGTGTGACTATGTGTGTGCGGACATGTGTGATATGTACAATGATATACAATATACACACCGGTGCTTCTTTTAAGGATTACGGAAAACCTCAATCTGGGAATTTGAGGAATTGTGTTCTCATATCTATTTTGTTTGCTGCCTCATCCCGCCGGGAGGCCACGGCATTTCGTGTTTTGCAAGTCAACTGTAAGCTGTGAGGAAGCATTCGCATTAACACAAGAAAGTTTGTCTGTAAGTGCAAGTTGGGCAAACTGTCCATTCTAACTGAGCTGCACATCATTTATTTAGCGCTGAGCCACTCCAAAATGGCCTGTGGATATGGGAAGGTGTCTACGCTGGATGCTGAGCTCGTACACCCTTGTGCGCAGCATGTCAAGTGCTGTGCATGTAGCCTGTTGCGCTGGGGGTTACGGATGCACTTGAACGTGCTGAACATACGCTCATCCTCCACTGACCCTGGCACCATTACCATCACCAACTCTGCTACCTTCACCCACTCCCCAAACCTATCCCGCGCCCCTAAGCGCGTGGCTTCTTGCCGAAACTCTTTGGCTTCTCCCCATAACTCTTTGGAGAGAGGGGTTGGGGGGGGGGGCTGTGCTGATTGTGGCTCATTATCAGACTCATTGCTGCTGCTTGCTGCAGTAGGATTTGCATTCTCTTGTTTGCGGGAACTTTTGTGAGCCCCTAAGTAATTTCCCAACAGTTTTCCCCCTAGCGACTTGGGGCTTTTTTGATGGGATTTTTAACACAATTTTAGCATTGTAATTAAAGGTTTAGAATTTTTTGGGTTTGGTGTGTGGGGGCCTTTGGAAGCCCTTGAAGTTTTAGGGCCACAGATTCGATTCACACAGGGGCTCCTTGACACCCCCAAAACCTTAATTTCATCTCAGATTCAAAATTCAAATACCCATGTTTTCATATCAATCGATATAGCATATCGACTTAAAAGAACATTGTCACACACCGTGGTCACAGGTATGCACATGGCCCGCATCTTATACACAAAAATTTTACTGCTTGAGGCCACAACGGTGGGCAACGAGCCGCCTTCGGATAGCAGTATTAGCAAGGTGAGCATGCAGGTCTCCGCCTACTTCCATGTTTGTGCGTCGTGTTGTGTGTGTGATATGTTGTGTAGGTGTGCGTGTGTGCGTGCATGCGTGCTGTATCTGTGTGTGTGTGTGTGTTTGTGTGTGAGTGTGCGCTTTAAATTGACCGTAATCGAGAATTCATGTGCTCTAATAGAGCTCCCCAGATGGGTGGTTCTATTGGAGCCTTACTCATGTTAAACTCACAAAAACGCAGGACACCAGTATTGGGGTAACTTGAAGAATTACTTGTGCCTGCTCTGAGCACAACAACACACACATACACACGCACATACACACGCACATACACATACATACATACACACGCAGGAATGGTGTTGGAGGTCGTTAGTACAGTTGTGTATGCCTGATCTGAGCATAACATAGCACACGCGCACACACACACACACACACACGCAAACACACTAGCACTCGCACACACACATACACAGGAATGGTGTTGGACAGAACTAGCACGGTTGTGCGTGCCTGCTCTGAAGATGGTTGTGCATCAGCCGGACCACCTACACTGTCGCCGCATCTCGTTGCACGCAGCATGGCTGCTGTCTGACATTGCACTGCACTCCCTGGATCTCCCTGTCTGCTTCAGTGACACCATGTGAGTATAGGCTGGCCAGGATGTGTGAATACGCTGGCCATGTATGACGTGTGCGCTGCTTACTGTGAATTTAGTGTGCGCTGTATGCTATAAGTATGGTGTGCATATAGTGTGCAGACACTGGCCATGCATGACGTGTGTGTGCGCTGCATACTGTAAATGGTGTGTGTATATGACACGTGTGTGTTTGCACCGTACATGACGTGTGTGTGTGTGTGTGTGCACCACCGTACGTGACGTGTATGTGTGTGCCGCACATGACGTGTGTGTGTGCTGTACATGACGTGACTGTGACTGCGACCAGGGCCTTGTAAATGCGCTGTGCATGACCGTGCATGCTTGACCGTACGTGATTGAGCATACATGACTGTACATGACTGTGGACAGGGCTGTAATTGCACTGCATGTGAATAGGGTTAGCCAGAACCGTACATATTCACCGTATATGACCGTATGCTTGGTGATTTGCCTGCCAAAATTACCAGAGGGGGTTAACGGAGCAAATGTCCAAATATGTGCCCTTTTTGCACTCGGAAGCCAGCCATCCACTGCCCCTTTATCCGATTGGTACCATTTTTGCTTTAAATTGAAGCTGGCATTTTGAGTTACACAAGGATATGCTTGGATTCATGTGGGTTGCTATTTGTGCAAATTGGCAGGGCTGAAAGCCCACAGTGACACCAAAACCCTAAGAAGGTGGCTTTGCATGGGAAAACAGCATATGTTGGCCTACATCCCCAACTAGCTAACCGTTTCACTCCATTTCTTTTGCAATGATGTTTGATTATTATAAGGACTCTATAACACCAAAAATCATGTGATTTGGTAATGTGGGTGGCCTGCTATGGAGATTTTGTGGTGAAAAATAGAGTTCACGCCGCCGGCAAACAGACATTTTTGCCCCTACTGGCAATATTCAAGCTCAGGTGCTATCAGCAGTGCTACCTCTGGGTACTGAGCTTGATTGCTGCCAGCTGGGGCGCCTATAATCAATTCACATTTCAAAAGTAACCCTGTTTGGGGCCTCCGTCAACCCCCTCTGCCAAAATACCGTTTATACACCATGTGTTAATATATGGTGCTGGCCAACCCTACTGTGACTAAACAGAAACAGTGCATGGCCCTAGATGCCAGGTAAATGACTATACATGACTGTACATGACCACACACGCCGGTGGACATGGCTGTGTGCATGCACCGTACATAACTACTATATACATGACTATACATGACTGTACATGACCACACACGTACGTAACTACTATGTAACTACTATGTACATAACTACTATGCCAGTGGACAGGGCTGCATGTGTGCATGCAGCGTACATACATAATCGTGACTGCACATGACAGTGGACAGGGCTTTGTCATTTCAGTGCATGCAACCAAACAAGGACCGTACACGACCTATTTATTCCCCCTTCAATACAATGGTGGCACAAGAAACGTGTACACCATAACCTGGAAGATGTACGTGCTCGAAACAGCTGTGTGTGTATGTCGCTGACGAGTCATCAAAGCATTGTAATGCACAGCTGTGACTGCTGCTTGCAGTACAGATGGGACTGCTGTGACTGCTGCTGCCTGCAATGCAGCCGTGACTGCTGCCTGCAATGCAACCGTTACTGCTGCCTGCTTTGCAGCTGTGACTGCTGTGACTGCCATCCGTTCTTCTCCTTGCAGGGTCAGTGGCACTGTGCAATGACTTAACTTTTGTTTGGATGACAAAGGCCTCCGGCCTGGCATGGCTGCTCAACCTGTACGTCCCGAAAACAATAAAAAAGGTTGACAGCTGCAATGAAAAAAAGGTTTACAGCTGCAATGAGAGGCTCAGTGCTCCACCATGCTGCATATGACATGCATGCACACAAAGCGCACTTGCATCCTGCTCTATGCGCTTGATATAGCTGTTCGAGCTGCAGCAGCCGCCCACCCTTCTCTTCTATATTCTGCTACTGTTTCAGTCATGCAGGCGGGCAGCACAACACACAGACGCATGACACATGACAACGCAACAACATGTACTGCCAACTTGTGGCCGCAAACAAACGTTGCTCTCTCCGTCTGTCCAATTATGCGCGCACACACACATATACACACACATACACACACGCACACACACGCACACACACACATTCCACTTTGCATTCACAGTTCCGCCGCTGATAACACCGGCTTGGTGGTAAGCATAGAAAAGGTCAGTACTTTTTCTTCCTCCTTACACAAGCAACGACATGACCAAACCGGAAATGGCTAACTTAGATGGCCGGTTCACACAGACACGTCATACACCTAGTCTGTATTCATATTGAACGTCAGTTTAGATTGAATGACTCATGTCACTGATCGAAATGATAAATTTTGTTTACACACACACCACGCCCTCCGTATACATACAGGATTGACAACATAACACACATACTCATACCTGCACGCATAACACACACAAATATACATACATACACCCATACATACATACATACATACATACATACATACATACATACATACATACATACATACATACATACATACATACATACATACATACATACATACATACATACA
>Ga0307963_1002784_pt1:0-12500 | contig 13829 bp, 13 predicted proteins | sample OrgLakmetagen594_FD_201829 | JGI IMG/M metagenome (GOLD analysis project Ga0307963, IMG submission 201829) | Saline water microbial communities from Organic Lake, Antarctica - #594 | ecosystem: Environmental > Aquatic > Non-marine Saline and Alkaline > Saline | place: Antarctica: Organic...
TGTATGTATGTATGTATGTATGTATGTATGTATGTATGTATGTATGTATGTATGTATGTATGTATGTATGTATGTATGTATGTATGTATGTATGTGAGTATGAGTATGTATGTATGTATGAGTATGTATGTATGTATGTATGTATGTATGTATGTATGTATGTATGTATGTATGTATGTATGAGTATGTATGAGTATGTATGAGTATGTATGTATGTATGTATGTAAGCATGTGAGTATGTACATATGTGTACATGTGCATGTGTATGTGTGTGTGCGTGCATGTTGTGAGCAAGCGTGCTTGCGGGTAAGTTTCTAAGCACCAATAAGTAGAGAGCATTGTGCGCGTGTGGGTGTGTGTGAGACCGTATAAACGTGTACACATGTGCATATCACATACGCATACATGCATAGCATGTGCATTTATGTGAGCACACCAAACCTTCTCCTCCCCTTACTTGCAGGCGCTCAAGCACAGCTTGCAGTTCTGCTAGCTGTGTGGGACCGCCCATAAGCTGGCCCAGCACGTTGTACAGCGCACCTGTGTTATATACATATATATACAAAGTACAGGCATGCGACTTAATAGTAAGGTGTGTGTGTGTGTTTTGTTGGTTGTGGTGAACATGCACATGGTCCCTGAGCATACGTGTTTTTTTTTTAAGTTTGTTTGGATGTGTGTGCGTGTGTGTGTGCGTGCGTGTGTGTGTGTGTGCATGTGTGTGCACGCGAACAACACAAGAGGCACAGGTATAGGCAAGACCATTGTCACGTGAAGCAACTACACAAATAAACAGGGATGTGTCATACGGCGTATTCGTATATTACGCCGTATCGTATTTAACGCGTATTTTACCGTATTGAACAAATTGGGCCGTATTACACAATTGCAAAATTGCCTTTTTTTGCAAAATTGCCTTTTTTGCCAATTTCTGGCCTTTTATTAAAAGGCATTTAGACAAATTCCGCCCCAGCATCGGCCTTTCAGTGATCTTTCAATGCTATTTTATAATATTATAACAATATATGATATATTAGAAAAGAATTGGAAACATTTTGAGTGATTTTGGCGCAAATTGGGTCCATTTTGGGTCAAAAATCCGAAATTGCTTATAAATACGATTGTATTATACGCATATTCCGTATTTAACGCGCATTTTACCGTATTGAACGTCCCAAATGACCATATGACACATCCCTGCAAATAAATCTGTATCCTGTATACCACAAAAGAAAGCATTTTAGAAAGGTTGTAGGCAAGCAGTGAGAACACCTCAAGTATTGAATATCGACGCGGAAACTATTGCCGAGAAGCTTATATCCAATGTACCTTCAATGATAATCTCCTGCTGCTTTGCCCTTGCACACACAAACCTGCACACCCGTACAATCGACACATCCAAGACAACTCACACGTGAAGGCAACACAAACAAGAAAATGCACGCACTCACATGCACACATGCACATCCTACAAGATGATGCTATCCTTGTGCCCTTGGCCTGCATGCTCACACACGAATACACACACAGCCAATACGCGCAAGCACGCACACGCAAACACGCACGCGCAAACATGCATGCGCAAACACGCACACACAAACACGCACCCTTTGATACAGTGCCCTCTCGTGGCTTTACCCCTGCATGTGCACTGCCGCTCTCGTTGCTCCCGCTGCTTTGCAAGCGTGCCAACTGTGCAGATATGTCGTGGGGCCCAGGGGGTGGTGCTGCTCCTGCTGGCGCTCTAACATGCTCCTTGCTACCTTCCTCACCCTGATTTCCTCCTCCTTTCTCAGACGGTACACCCCCCTTGCCCGCCAAAAGCAGGTGCGGTTTTGCATCATCCATGGCCAGCGTTGAGTGCGCAGGCTCTCCTAGGCCCGTTGCTAACAAGGGGTGTTTGTCAATGACCACGCTCTCTTTAGCACTGGAGCCAGTAGGGGACTGTAACCCTTGCCGCGGTTGTTGCTGCTGCTGCTGCTGCTGCTGCTGCTGCTGCTGTTGTTGTTGTTGTTGTTGTCGTTGTTGTTGCTGCTGTTGTTGTTGTTGTTGTTGCTGTTGTTGCTGTTGTTGTTGTTGTTGTTGTTGTTGTTGTTGTCGTTGTTGTTGTTGTTGTTGTTGTTGTTGTTGTTGTTCTTGTTGTCGTTGTCGTTGTTGTTCTTGTTGTTGCTGCTGTTGTTGTTCTTGTTGTTGCTGCTGTTGTTGTTGCTGTTGTTGTGGCGCTGCTGGAGGGGGCTGGGGAGGAGGCTGGGATGTGCTGGTACTGGGATGTGCACCTTTTACAGTGCAGATGGCCGGCATGTGGGCCTGCTGTTGTGGTGGGGGCTTGGCAGACTTGTTGTTGAAGGAGGAGGATGCTTTGCCTGTTATTAGTGCAGGAGGAAAGGCATGTCATGCAGAAGAAGATGCGTTTTCTGTTGTTGGGGGGACAGTGATTTAAGCGTCATTGCGGTAAAATCCAGTCACGCCTTGGTGGGTTGCAGTGAAGGTGGACAGCAAACGGAGCTAATGCTTGCGCGCTGAGGTGCAGCGGGTCCCACAAAACAAGGACGCTTACAATGGACATCGTTTGTGCTGCTGGAAGCTCGTGGAAGAGCAACAATTGGGGGAGCTCCCTACACCCTTGTTTAGGGGCGCACCAAAAGTACCAAGACACATTTTAGCAGTAATCCTACATCCACACAGCCTACCCCATATCTGGCCCTGGAGAGCAGTCTCATTACTTCCTGTTATGGAGTGTATCATTTTGTCTGCAGTACTGAAGTAGGTCCATCTCCTTATTTGATGCAAGGAGGCATGTTGCTGCCCATGCAGCTTACTTCCTTTCCTGGGGAATCCCAAAAGATAGGATGCAATGTGTGCAGGTAATGATATTGATGTGGTGATGATATGATACATGCAAGCTCTTACCAAACAGAGCGGCAAATGCTCCTCGCCCCCTGCGGCCTTCTTCTTCAGGGGGGGGGCCTTGGAGGGGCTGTTTCTGGGTATTGGAGGAGGATAGATGCTCACCCTATGTGCGTGTGTGCATGTGTGTGTGTGTGTGCTGGTGTGTATGCATGTGTGTCTTTGTACATGCATGTTTGTGCATGCATGTGCGTGTGCTTACTTGGATGCAAAGGGTGAGGATATCAGCACACCAGAGTTTTTTCGGTGGTACACCTGCTGGTTGCAGGCAGTATAAAGGTCTGCACACTTATCTCACATTGTTTGTGTACACTTATCTCCCCACCTGTTGTGCCTCAAACTCTGCAAAAATGCTGCGCCTTTCTAACGAACGCTCAGGGGCAGCCTCCTGGATTTGCGTGTGTGTGTGTGTTGTGTATGTGTGTGTGTGTGTGTGTGTGTGTGTGTGTGTGTGTGAGAGAGAGAGAGAGAATGTGTGTATGTGTGTGCATGTGGGTTTGTGTGTATATATGCGTGCATATGTGTTTGTGTTAATATGTGCGCACGTGTGTGCGTGTGTGCGTAGTATGGGTGTGTGTACGTGCATGCGCTTGCATGTGTGCGTTTGCGCGTACATACATACATACATTTACAAACCCTGCTCCCTGCAGCTGTAATTGCAAATGCACAGAGCACTCTATAAGGTACGTACAAAAGACAACACTGTCACAATTAATTGGACATAAGGCTTACTGCCCTTTTATGCGCCAGGCAAGGACCGGACCAGAAGCCTTCACACACTTTCTTTAACACATGCAGGGTTCGTCAGAGCCACATACACTCTAAATATGACCGCATACATGGAGACCTCCCTGCCGAAAACTCCATACACATAGCAAACATAGCATACATATCTGTGTGTGTGCAAGTCTGTTGGTGTATGCAGTGCATCCCAGCTCCAGCCACGTACCTTTTGCACTGGTGGTGGTGGCTGAGTTGAGGCATCACCCTCTGGTTTTGGTTTGGCTGTGGGGGCCTCTGAATGTGCGGGGGGCACAGCTGCTGAAGCCACCCCTTCACGCACGGATTCCAACAGACCACCCTAGCCAGTCAAAGCGCAGAGTAAGGGGGCACGTTTTAGAGCAAAACACGGTATGTATGCTTGTGTGTATTTATGTGCATGTGTGCGTGCGCCCTTGCACACATGCACATTTGCAGTGACAGAAGCTCTTGTCCAGGGCATTATGATGTGCCTTGCACAATTTTTATGTCCAGTAGTTGCTTGTACAACTTGTTGTTCCTGTTCAAGCTACGATATATGCACAAGTGACATCTTCAGTAAACGTTGACAGAAAGTTACACCCAAGTCAGGCCAAGTCTGCCCAAGTTCTAAAAAAAAGTACAGCAAGTCAGGCCAGCTAACCCTGTGAGAGTTCTTGCCCCAAAGCCAAAAAGTACATTAAAGTATCCAGGACCCTTAACTAGATATATTTAAGCATTCCTGAACACTCAGTTTGTGGCGGGAGGTGCCCAGGTGGTCAGGGTGGAAATCCCTGTCAGAAAGTGGATTTCCAAAAGCTCCCCTCTGGTGCCAGCAACTTACCAGGGGTGTTTGCAACAATATTGCGAACATTTTGGTCAAGGTCCGGGGGTCTGGGGTGAAGGTCCGGTTTTGGACCCCCTTATGGGAGGGAAATTTGAAAAGCTTCAGCCTTTTTCTCTCTGCATGAATCCGAGAACTGATTTTTGCAGCTGATTCTTAGAAACAATTATAACAATAATTATCAATAGCGATTACTGGGCCACAGCCTGTGAGGCCACTAGGTGAGTTGTCATTGAAGATTTTGGATGTTCTTATACTACCAAGAGAGCCTATGCTTCTTTTGTAGGAGGTTGCTAGTGCAAGCTAATGATGGCTTTTGAAAATCTCAGCTGTCACTGCCCACCACGGCCCAACCCCAGCATTCCAGACCATAAAACTTGACAGGGCATGCCTTGGGAGCATACTGAAGGGCTCCCAACGCTCAGGTGGTGGCCAGGAAGCGTGTTTCCGGGGTTTCCAGAAAAGCACCATTTTTGCCCAGCAAACAGGCCCACGCACGAAGTCCTTTAGGGGCAAATTTTACCCCCTTTTTTTGCTTTAATGGGTATGGTTTGACCCTAAACCTATCTGAGAACGAAAGAATTGGTGAAATTCGAACCAAAACCCGCATTCTACACCCATACCACCTTTCTGGCAGGAAAATGGCAAAAATCCAGCCCCCCACTCTCACCCTTGACCCCAAACTCATTAAATTTTTATGCAGAAGTGTTACATATATGTATAGAAACCATTGGGTGACCTCAGATGTGCAATTAGGAAAGGGGCATTAACTCCCCCTTTTTGGGTGGGGCTTGGCTGGGCTGGCAGCAAGCGTATTGATCCTTCCACGCCACCCAACAATGCTTCTTATGTTGAGATTCCTAACCCACAACCACATCCACACCCACACCAACCCACCCACCCACCTGAACACCTAATCACACACAGGCCACAGCAACCACACCTTAGCTCCTAGGGCCACTTCTGGGTGCATTTTGAAAAAGTTGGTCTGCCCGTGGCTAGAGGTGTCCAGCATGAGGCGCTGGATCTTCTGCTGCTTCATGCGCTGCTGCTGCATGTGGTCAAACATCTTGTACCACTTATTGTGACCCAGCTGCTGCATTGCTGCAGTGGCGTTGTCTACGCTGCCGGGCGTGAAGTTGCTGTGGGTGAGGGACGCAGCAGATAAACACAATCAAAACTAATGTGGAATGGGCAAAAGTGGGTGCCGGATGGAGCAGGGGGTGGTGCCTGAGATATAGACCTCAAACTAGTGCTGACACCAGCCACAGCAAACAAGACCACAGAGACCACAGAGACCAGAAAAGGCAGGTGTGTGTATCCAGCAAATTGTCGGCCATGCACCAGATCCACGTTTTTGTGTCAGACAACAAACCTGGGTATTGAGTAGGAAAACCCCATCAGTCTTTCAATCACCATTGTAAAAGTGGAATGATGGTACCGCTTTGCTGCTGTTCCGGACTAGTTTGCTGGCTTCAAATGGCTTGACTTACCAGCAAAGATTCCAATTTGTCAGCACGCTTAGCTGCTGTTGCGGCCTTGTTTGCTGGCTTCAAACGGCTTGACTTACCAGCAGAGATTCCAATTTGTCAGCAACGAGCGGGGTAATCCAGAATTGTCGTATAGGTAGGGACAAAGGGTTTAAAGGATGTTAATTCCCACTGACCAAAGAACAGCCTTGCTTCTTATCCTTCACCACCGGTCACCCGTGGTCATCGCTCGTGTGTGGCAACGCACGCAACATTGCCTTCAAAAACTAGCAAGAGAGACAGCACCTGGAACACGTATATCAGCCTGATCCCCCTGATCAACCAAGCTCTTACTGAGTGTGCAAGGCCACAAGTAACCAGCGCAAATTACATGTGTTGCCCGCTCATGGGGGGCACGCAATCTACCGCTTATCCCTGCCCACTGATCGTTTCCTTCCTTGCTCACCCTCCCTCCTTCCAACACCCTCACACTCGACCATGACCGCCTCAAAGCTGCACACCCTCCCCTGATTCATCTGCCCACACGGCAGCGAGACAGCTGCTTCAGCACAGTCACGAGGTGCACACATTCGACATTTACCTGCTTTGGTGAGGTGATGAGTGCAGCAGTCCTTCATCGTTGGTATCGGTGCTTGAGCTCAAAAAGTTCAGGTTGTGGCCCACACTGGTGTGCCGAAAATCGGGCACGGCCTTCTGAAGGTTGCTGGTCTGGCGAGGCTGGGGACGCACAGACACACAGAGAGCAAACGTATGCGTGCGTGCATGTGTGTTCATCGCTACAATTGAGTTTGTACACGATCATATATGCTTGTGTGAATCATGTGCAGGTGCAGGGTTTTTAACAAGCACTCACACACACCCACACTTGTCCTCATACACACACACACACACACACACACACACACAGCCACCTCAAGCGCAAAGCTGCACCTTGAGGATGTTGACAGCCTCTGAGGACGCATGCACAGTGTGGCTCCTGTCTGGCGGTGCCAGGCCACTGAAGTTGCCGTTGCGTGCACTGCGCTCCCTAAAAGCTGCAGCCAGGGCTCGCAAGTTGCTTTGGCTGTTCAGTGCACTGCATCACAGCAGCAGCAGCACACACACACACGCACACACACACATACACAAATTAGTGAGCTTGGCACATGGTGTCGATACCGCACGCAAGTTGCCATTGCCTTCCTGTCCGTTGCGAGGCAAAAACAAATAAACAACAGGCAAACAGTTATGCTTGTGTACCTATGCGCACGTCATGCACACAAATGCACACACACACACACACACACGGGTCAATAGGCTCAGCACATCATCTCACCATAGCCCTGAGCTCCTTTGCTTCACTGAACCCTCACGAGAGTTGAGGCCGCTCAGAGCAGCACTAGAAGGATGGCCACCCATGTGCTGTTGTTGCTGCTGCTGCTGCTGCTGCTTCTGCTGCTGCATGCTGAAGAAGTGGCGCTGCAGCAAGTCGTTTGCTATCATGTCCAGCACGGTGCGCTTGAAAGCTGACTCGGTGCCAAACCGCTGCAGTGTGCAGGGTAGGAAAAAAGGGTCTTTCTTATACAGCTGCACACATGTTACCTTCAGTCCACGTGTTTACACCTCTACACACAAGAATACAATCGGAAGTAAGTTCTAACAGCAATGACCTAGGGTTTTTTATGTATTAGCAGCAAGCTTGATGTATCTACAAGTATAGTATATACATGCCGTGACTCTTGCAACTACGCGGTTTTTGTGAACACAAAAACATTTGAGTTCGATTGCGTTCAAGTTGCATGCATGTTGGCATCCAAGCGCATGAGCTGGTTGCTTTAGAAGGCAGGCATGCTGCACTCATTGTATCTGCACATGCTGGAAGCACAAGCAGTGTGTTGCACTATACTGCCTTGTACCTTCAAAAACATAAACCCTGTGTGTTTGTGTGTGCACCAGCCTCTGTGTGTTCCTTGCAAGCTATGTAGCACGTTGCGTACGTATCATCTTGCAAGCTATGCAGCGGGTTGCACACCTATTACTTACACCAAGTGTGATTTGTTTAATTATGTGCACGTTTGTGTGTGTGTGTGCGCGTGTGTGTGTGTGTATGTGTGTGTGTGTGTGCAAGTGTTTGTGTCCAGTAAATTACGTGTTTATACACAGATGCATGTGCCACATAACGCACCTGTAGCCTCTGTACGATGGTTCCTGCCAGCGGCTTGCCCTCTGTGCGCTGCTTCTTTTTGCCCTGGATCCATGAGTGCTCCAACGCTTGCTGTGCACTCGGCCGCTCCAAAGGGTCCCTGGCAAGGTGCAGTTAGCAGCGTACGCACGAGTGGGTATATGTATAATGTGCGTACTGATTTACTTGTGCATCTTTGGGTGCTCCAACGCTTGCTGTGCACTCTCGGCCGCTCCAAAGGGCCCTGGCAAGGAAAAAAGTTAGCAGTGTATGCACAAGTGGGTATGTGTAAGCTGATGCGTACTTACAAGCAACCTCGATGCTTTGACAAGATATACCTATTAACTTTCTGGGTGAAGCACCTGAGCTTCCTGCTGTATTGAGACAGTCACACTTCACGCTTTTAATTTAATGCGTATTACGTCAGTCAAAGCACTTCCTGTGCAAAGACGCTGTGCATGACCACCTTATCATGGCCAGCAGCCCAGCCCCTCATCCTTCACAAAGGCTTCCTCTGTCCAATCACTTCCATCATCTATTGCACAGAATGACCACCATCCATTGCACAGAATGACCACCATCTATTGCACAGAATGACCACCAGAAGCCCCTTCCTCCTCTTTCTCATACCTCATGGTTCACCACAGGGATGTGTTATACGGTAATTTGGGACGTTCAATACGGTAACATACGCGTTATATACGGAATACGCGTATAATACAATCGTATATTAAAGCAATATTGGGAGTGCCGATTTTCGACCCAAAATGGACCCTATTCGCCCCAAAATCACCCAAAATGTTCCCAATTCTTTTCCAATATAATATTCGTTATTAATATATTATACAATAGCATTGGAAGCTCACTGAAAGGCCGTTGTTGAGGCGGAAATTGCCTAAAAAGGCCAAAAAACGGCAAAAAGCATATTTTGCAATCGTATAATACGGCCCAATTTGATCAATACGGTAAAAAACGCGTTAATTAGGATACGGCGTATTATAGGAATGCGCCGTATGACACATCCCTGGTTCACCATGATGTGCCTGTAGTGAGTGTCCTTATTCGCATCCATCCTTACTTTGTGAGGAGCCTGCGCACTAGCACTTTGCGAGTAGCCTGCGCACTAACACTTTGGCAACCCATTTCACTAGCACCTATCCTTACTTGGTGAGTAGCTTGCGCACAAAGTCCTTTGCACCTTCGGACACATCATCCCAGGACGAGCCATGCAGCTTGGGCTCTTCCGTTAAAATCGATTTCCTGCGTGTGTTCATGAATCATTTATCATTTTACTAGGACTCATGGCTACAACCAAGGAAAAGTCCTACACCTTGGACTCCTCTGCATAACAATGCTGCCATAAAGTTTGCAAGGCAACTAACAAGAGTAGCAGACCAGAGCAAGCGGTCCTCACAGCTTGAGGCAACTCTAACACCTGGCCAGGGATGTGTCATTCAATCATTTGGGACGTTCAATACGGTAAAATACGCGTAAAATACGATTGTACGAATACGCCGTATGACACATCCCTGCACCTGGCTGTCCACCCTACCAGCAGCACGCAGACTGGCGTGCGAGCACGCACCATAACTGAGAGAGGGCCGGGCTGCGCGTGTTTTTCCAGTCGTCAAAAGGGAAACGCGCAGAGAGCAGCTGGTATGCCATCACACCAGCAGCCCACACATCAGAGGCTGGGTAGACCTGCAGGTGTGATAAAAACCACACATATCTAGGGTTGACCAAAATATATATACGGTGTACACACGGTACTTTTGGCAGGGAAATCACTAAATTTACGATGTAGATACACGATTCTGGCCAACCCTACACATCCACTATGTTTAACCATGCAATCTAAAACTCCATACTTATGATCTCGATTATACATATATATACACACATAATCATGTGTATATACATGTATATACATGACCCAGCCCTGTACTTGGGTGATCGTCTAGCATGCAGGCTGGGTAGCGCAGGTCGTCTAGCAGGCAACGACACAGAGCCACTTCATTGATACACACATACATGATGGGTTAATGATATAGGATACATGTGAGAAGGAACACCTAGGTCATCTGCTTACAAAGCCGGCCTTGTTGCGTCAGCTTGTTGCAGCACAAGGATTTTGGCAGCATGTTTGTTACGTGCCCCTGACTCCACAAGAGTGAGGTGCATTTCATTTTATCCAGGAAAGTTGTCCAAACTAAGTGGCAATTCCTTTGCGTCAGCTTTTGCACAGAAAGGCGCTATGCCCAGGTTCACTTGTCTTCAAGCAATGCAGGAGAGAGGAGCCGCACCTCACTGCTGAGGCACTCTGGGGCCATAAAGTGGGGGGTACCCTCCAGGCCAAGGTCACGAACAGGCAGCTTCTGTATGTGTGTATGCGTATGTATGTGTGTGTTTGTGTGTATGTTTGCTACTGTTAAGTTGTACGAGAACAAAAGAGCAGGGGTAAAAACACAACAGGAGCAAAGAAAGTGATACATCGCCTTTCACCTGTTAAAAACCCGCAATTTATGTCTGCGTTAATTGCAGTGCAATAAAAAAAATCCAACTCTCAACTGCACCATGCGAACGCCACAAATAGCTCATCCATCCAGCAAGCAAGGAAGACACGAAAAGCAACTCAATGTTAAGCGTACACTGGCCTTAACCACTCCTGGGCCTGCGTGTTGCAGTAGGCTCACCTTAGGGTCAAAGAATACAGCCAGCCCAAAATCTATAGCAAGCACGGGGGCATCCTCCGCGTTGTGCAGCAGCATAAAGTTGCCTGCGGAAGTATCAGTCACCATTTATTGAATGAAGTTACAACACAAAATAATTTTAGCGGTGTTAGGCAGGGGTAGGTCAAGGTACAACCATAGTCGTTTGGAGTTGTAAAGCTGCTTGGGTGCCAATGAGCATGCAACTCAGCCAAAGCAAACAGAAAACAGGTGCTTTCATGTGCAAAGGGTCCAGACACACTCGTTGTGCTCAACTCGCTCTGCTCACCTGGTTTGATGTCTCTGTGCAGGATCTTGTGGTGATGGCACTGGCTGAGGGTGCGTAGCACAGCCCGCATGTAAGATGCAACCTGTGAATAGCAGAAAGCAAGCGAAGTTCCTAAAGTCCCCTCTTGACCTATTCATCTTGAAAAGGGACACAAGGCTTTGTTTTGTTTCAGTCTTTGACACATTGACTGGACAACAAATTGTCTTATTTCTCGCACACAACCACCAAGTGACAAAACAGTCTTGCAGCTAGCCATGGGCACACATGCAGTTTTATACCGGCACTACAGACGCAGCATTAAGACCTTAGGAAGTGTTATGTGACTTTAATTTGACAGGAGTTAAAGTTTTATATGGCTGCTCAAACTTGCACGGATTCCGAAATCATTAAGCAGCCACTGAAAGCATAATGTAAAGGTGAACTGTGAGTCAAAAGCGGCTATCACCCACCGTGCGTTCAGAGTAATGCCGCTTCCCCACGCCAGCCAGAAGCTCGCCTCCTGTATTCAATAGCGGTTGCATCGGTGAGCATTAAAGTTACGTGCCTAGTTCCCAACCAGCTCGCCCAACACACGCAGGTAAGATTAAGTTGTCTAAGAGTAGGATCTGCAAAGTAATGTCCTGCTCAAGCGTACGTCCTGCCCTATGTTTTCACCTGTGCACTGCTGCATGACGATGTTCACATTTTTCTCGTCCTCAAATACCTCTTCCAGGTGCACCACGTTCAGTGCAGCACGCAGCCGAGCCTGAGAAAGCACAAGCACGTATTTTTTAAAGTGAGCCATGCAGCAAGTATTTAAGTGAAAGCTGCGCAAGCTGCAAGCCAAAGGTTTGCACTGCTCCTGAGAGGGTGTACTATTTGTACGTCAAACAGATGTAACACCCATCACTATCTCCTTTTTCTGGCCACACCACACTACCCTACACAGCCTTGAATGATGCAGAATTAAAAAATATTATTGTATGCTCATAAAAAGAGGAAAAATAAAATCACAAAAGGCATACTTAGGTGTGCATTAAGTACACTGCAAGTCACAGCACGCCAACACGCCAACAGTATTTGCAATCCGCGCTCACCAGAATAGCAACTTCTCTCTTGATGTTGCTGATGTGCTGCTCCTGCTTGGAGGCTGGCAGGTTAGGCACATCCAACCTTTTTTCGACAGTCTTGCACGCAAATTCCGCGCCAGTTCCCCCTGCAAATTAGCAGCAGGGCGCACTAACAAATTTGCAGGAGGTGTGTGCACAATTGTGTGAATCGAGTCAAGACTTGTAGGGATGGGTCTGGCATCTTCTGCTGGTCAATGCAAAAGAGCAGCACTATTTTAACCCCCGTATGAATTACTTTTACTAGAAACGCTGTT
>Ga0307963_1002787_pt1 | contig 13823 bp, 19 predicted proteins | sample OrgLakmetagen594_FD_201829 | JGI IMG/M metagenome (GOLD analysis project Ga0307963, IMG submission 201829) | Saline water microbial communities from Organic Lake, Antarctica - #594 | ecosystem: Environmental > Aquatic > Non-marine Saline and Alkaline > Saline | place: Antarctica: Organic Lake...
TGTGTGTGTGTGTGTGTGTGTGTGTGTGTGTGTGTGTGTGTGTGTGTGTGTGTGCGTGCGTGCGTGCGTGCGTGCGCGTGTGTGTTTTTGTGTGTGTATGTGTGTGTACCTGCACGTTGATACGGTATCGACGTTCACATTTCATCCAAAATAAACTGATTTTTTGAGCATGGTAGACCGCAGCAACGTTAATAGTCGAAAGGTTTAAATATTTACTTTCTCTAACCCTATGAGTAGGGTTCTCCAATCCCTCCTGAGGTCCAATTTTGGCTCCATTGTTTGCATATTATATATTGAACTTTGCGTATTATATTGACATTATGACCCCGTGGGTGGGTGTTGGTGTGTGTTCAGCATAGCATGCAGTCGTGATCCGTCTTGAGATTTGTTCGTTGCTGCATGCCCGAGCCACAGGTAGAATACCAATATGTGTATCAATTGAGTTTACCCTTTTTTGGAGTGGAGCCCCCTGGGGCGTAGTCCCTTTATGTTCACTGCAGTCAACACTGCGCTCTCAGAGAGTCGTCACTGAAAGAATAGAGCATTGAGCCAGCCAGGCAACCGGTAAAAAGTGTAAAGGTTGTATGAACCAAAAGCCAATTTTGTGCTGATTCCGGTACATCCCGGTCAAACCCCGGGGCCCCCTCCACGCGCGACCCCGTCGGGGTCGCGTGTCACTGTTCCCCCCGAGATGCAATTGGGTATATTTTTCATAAATTTGAATTTTTCCCATCATATTCTTAGCCCTTCTTCTGAGCAGTGGTGTCGCTAAGTGTGGTAGAAGGCCGACCGATCCCAACACGCTAGCAGCGCTTGCAGCAGCAGAGCAAAGACGGCAGCAGCTTCACAGCACTCAGGAGGACAGGGGAGCGAGGGCCCGCACAGGAAGCAGCAGCCCAGCCAGAGGTGGTGGATTTAAACAACCGTATGGAGCTCAGGCGTTCAGAGGAGCAGTTCAGAAGGATTGCAGCCCCCCTGATTTGTTTAACTCATTTGAATGCCGCTCTTCATTGCAAAGACCAGATGGCAAGCCATCTCAGAAATGGTTGACCAGGAGCAGTGGGCTGCAGATCTGAGGGAGTGCAGCCCCAATTAAATCGCTCTCACTACATTAAGTACAACTTCAATGCAGGTTGCAGCGCAGGCTCCGCCCCATTTTTTGTGATCCGCAGGATCACGCCCTACTTGTTGAGCATGTAACTGGTTTTTGGAAAATACGTATAGCCACATCCCTGATTAAAATGTGTAATTGAGTTGAGCACAGCATGCTTTGCAAAGGCGGCATCTAGATCTTGCGTATTGCCGCTGCTCACCATCATACGCCGCTCATCAGATGGGTCAACACACAGTGCTCTACTACGAATCAAATCCCCTAAAAACGACGCAGAGACCACGCGGTACATTGCTGATTTTCCAAGCTTTTGGCGTGAAGCCAGTTGCCCACATAATAATGAAGAGCATGTGTATGGTTTCCTGGATTTCTGTGGGTGGCATACGTAGAAGCTCTTTTACAATACCATCAGGTCCTGGGGATTTGTTGTTGCTCAGGGTTTTAATACATTTGTTAAATGCACTCTTGTCAAGTATAGAGGAATGTAGCCAGTTTCTGTTTTAAATACCATCTGATTCATCTTGCGTGATTTTGTTTGTAATTTAAAGGGGTCTGGAGGTTCATTTTCTGGCTCGTTCTCTGTGTGTTCCCATGGGTAGTTTCTAGGTGCTTCTTCAGGAAGGTAGGTGCCGTATTAATGTTGATAGCTTGCTGGAGCCTTTAAATAAGTAATTTTCGAAGATCTGGGCTTGTTTGGTGGGCTCAGTTTCAATTTGCCTGTTTCAGGGTCTTTCACAGCTTGGAGGCTTGCCTGTGGCTGTGCATTTTTGTCTTGAAAGATTTCTTTGTGAGCTTTCTTTGGTGCTTTATTTATCAGCTGCTGCTGCTTTTTACGCGCAAAATTGTTATCTTTTTTGTTGTGTAAGGCATCTGTTTTGGTGATAGCTTGCCTGGTTACCGTGTATATGTCATCTAGCTGTTTTTCGACCTTGTCGCTGGAGTCACCGCAGGGTTCGCGAAATGGTCTACAGCTTGTGGTTTGATTGGAGCATCTTGGAGGATCCTCCAACAAAACCACAGGCTGTAGACCTGCATCTAAGATCGAAGCTGTGAGAGAAGTAGACACCAGGACGAACGAGACTTACTTGTAAGTGCACACTCTGCAATGTGTAGATCTATCTGTGTCGGATCTATCTGTGTCGGAGGCAGGCATCTTGGTTCAAAATTGGAACGTTGGTGTAACAATTCACTGTAGTTGCTGTGCTGAATGACTTTTGTATTTTGCCTATTACAGGGTTTGTCTATACAGGCTGGTAAAAGTTGAGATGCTCTGTGGGGTCGAGTTCAATGCTTGTCGGCAGGGTATCGAAGTACCTAACACCGGCATTAACGATCGGCAAATGCAGATTGGGTCGTGCTAAGCCTTCCAACGCGGCATGCACTGGTTGCCTTCAACTTTAGATGATGGCCGTTGCCAATATATTTGAGTGCACTGTTGAGTTTCTTTGGTTGTCCGAAGGCGCAGAGCACTTTCCTCTTCCTCGCACCCCTGTGTGCAATCAGTCATCCCTAGGATCGATGCCCAAAGCCATCAATACAGAGATAGAAGATTTTAAAGAGATAGGGAAAGAGATGGTAGCCCACGGTCCACGTCATGGCCAGAACAAGCTGACCCAGCTTGCATGGCCACCCTCACGCACTCAGAGCACCAGCATCAACCGCCCTACTACTCCTCAAAAATTTTCCTTGACAGTACGCTGCCACTGGTCCTTACATGCTCACTACTGGTAGAGAGGTGAGTGAGACTCTATAGTCCAGATCTGGACGGGCCACGTTTGCGGGGTATTAAGGCAGACACAGAAGTAGACCCGCCTACATCGATCACATCCCTATGACTCCCCACTTTTACCAAACTTTGCTGAGCACTGGTTTTAAAGCTTCCAACGAGTACGTTGCTGATCATTGCAGTATCACGGCGTGTTTTAAAGCTAAAAGGGGGGTTTGGCAGGAGCTGATTTGATTAAATCGTGAGGCTCAGCATGAATGTCACGGTGCCTGTCCTAAGCACATTTTGAAATGGAAATTTGATAAAGCAGTACAATGCGTCGAGCATCTTGAGGAAAATATCGATGGCTACAATTTTTTGTCATAAAGGTGAGGGACATGGAAGCAGCCGATTAAGGTAAAGGACATGGGAGCAGCCAACCATTATTTACAGGGTACGACCAAAACCTATGAATATTCCTGTGATTATTCCTGTGATTATTCAGCTGCTTGCGCTTCTGGTATAAGAAAGTTTTTGCTGTGTGTATTGGAAAAATCAGAGGTGTGCTGCCAGAGTTAGAAAGGCTCCCTGGTTTGATGATGTTTGCAGGAAAAAGCGAAGGGATGTTTCACGCTCTTTAAGAGACGGTAGAGATGAATTGCAGGACGCCAAGAAAGATCACAGAAAGCATACATAGAAGGTTGCACGCAGATGATCAAAACAACAGACTGCTATTCTGTTGGACAAGTTGAGCAAAAGGGGTCCGGCCGTTTATGACATGCTCAAACAACAAGACAGCCTGTCCATCCCCTGTGCTTACAGATACATGGAACACCTACCTTCTTTCACATTTTTGTTATAAATTACCACCCAGCCTCTTGATGCCCTAAACAAGAAATCTAGGCACATCCATGCACGGGCTTCTGCCGTTGCTTCCACTGGGGCGTGGCCGTACGACGCAAGGCATAACAGGAATGCTGACGCATTTATTTGTCCGAGTCTTGCTGTCGTGATGTGCTTGGTCTCTGAATGTTTTTGGGTAATTGACTGCTGATTCCTTCTCACCTGGTTTTGATGATTTCTGAGCTCTTTGTCTGAAATACGCTTACCCGGTTACCCGGTGAATGAGGAAAAAATGTGATTGTTGTTTACCTGGCCAACTCTTCCATGTTGCTTTAAGGGAAAAACGTACTCCTCTTTGTTTGAAAAAAGACAAGATCTCCCCCCTTTACAAAAAAGGCTAGCTTTTCCCCAACAACTACCGCATGAGTGGAACTTTGTATAGACTTTACATCAACATTTTTAGAAAACTGGAGACCAAGTGATATGTTGAGATTTAAAAAGTTCCTGACACGTAATTTGGTTTCTATCCAGAGCGTAGCACGATTCAGCCTATGTAAATTTTAGGGCACTGAAACCACGCTGCTCAACAGATTAAACTAAAGGGCTGCTGCCATTTTCACTCGGCCTTTGGTGATTTTAAACAATCATGATGATGATGATGATTGCGCATTATATAGATCCAGGGGAGATAGCAAACTCCCTACTACGAGGCTGAAAACGAAACTGGAAGTTGATGAATAAAAGGGAAGCAAGAGAGGCAGGCTGGAAGCGATAACAGAAAATAGGGGGAACAACCAAGGTGATGAGAAGAAGGGCAAAACAATCATATGACACTATTGACAGACCCCACCTTTGGGATCATTTGAATAACATCAGTATGTCCACATTTTTTGGGTAACTCACATGCTTCATGCTGATGACCTGACTCTTACAGTTGATGATCCAGTCAAATCGCAGAAAAGTCGAGACGCCTGGAGTTGTGCGTTGCTAGGAAAAGACTAGAATGAAAGGCCTTATGCTAAGTTGTGGCCTTTCACGACATGCGTTGTCAGCTGGCATTAATGCCAGCCAGATTTGGTCTACGCAATTTCTTGAGCGTGAAATGTTTTCAGTACCAATCCTTTGCAGGCCGCACACATGGCCCGTTTACTGGTTCAAGTCACCTGCCAAAATTTTGGAGCAGGATGGCTGACTTGTCCCTTGGAAACAATGGTGCCTCTAATTGCTGGGCTAGACAGGTTAAGATTGCAGTGGGTGATTTACAGAATGGCACCACTTGCCACCAAGGCCCTTTTCCTGTTTCAAAAAGCCCGCGGATTACAATTAGTTTGCCGCATAGAAGTTTCTTACATACGTGCTCATACTCTGAGTAAGAATTTTATGAGAACTGTACTCAAAATATGACTCAAGGTCACGGGTTTAAGTGTGAAACTTGGCTGCTTGTGGCAGAAATTCAGACCAGAGGTCTCGTGTTTGCAAAAATTTGTGATGGTCGCTACGTCGGTGGGGATGGAAATTATCTTTTTTCATGATGTCATTGGAATCTTTTTTCACACACGGGCACCGAACACCTACGTCACCAGATCAAGGAATTGTTTGACTGGTAGTGCTATTAAGGGTCTTGTTTTTCTCTTTGGTCGTGTTGGGACCTTATGGCGGTTCTCACTTCAGGTGTCCGATGGCGGGTCGAAAAAGAGAAAAAGACCAAAAGAGCCAGAAAGATTTCAGTCAGTTAGACTAGCGATTGGGCTGAGAAGCGGGCGATTTGGTGAGAGATGCAGCACAGCTGTGGAAGTGTCCCAATCTTACCGGACACCTGAAGTGAGATTCACCATAGGTTGAGCAGCCATGCCAGGCTGGAGGCCTTGGAAATCCAAATTAAATTGAACTTAAGTAGCAAGGTCTGGCTGCCGAGAAGTCGTCATAAAAAGGTGTAAACAAGGTAAAAAAAAATCAGAAGAGAGTGCATGGATCAGGAAAGGAAAATTGATTAGTCCTGTCGATTGAATTGCTCTTGACTCGGTTGACTCGGTTGTGACTCCGTTGAATTGCTCTTGACTTTGTTTTAATCAATCAACTGCAGGACCTGTTGAAATATCTTCCTTAAGTTGAGAGGGGGCTTGGGACACCACCAGGTTCTTGCTTAGAACCCTGAAGAGTTGCAAGAACCCTGAAGAGTTGCAAATTTGGTGTGGCGTAGCTCTTCTTGTGTGCATGAATACTGATTTCAGTTCCTCCCACTCTTTTTTCAAATCAACGCCTTCTTCTCCCCCTCAACCCCTCCACACCCCCACACCTCCAGCCTCCCTCTGCCTGCCCACGATTCTCCTCAGGTGTGAGCTTGCTGTGCTTCTGCTCGCACTTCTCTGCTGCAGTCGACACACATTGCTGTGCCACGATCGAATTCAAACAGGTCGATTTCAAATCGGCCGCCTCCTCAACCCCGCCGTCCTCTGTGTTTACTCGTCCACACAGGATGGCCACCACCCCGTTCCTCATTGTGTGTATTATGCAGAACAACCGCAAGATGCTCAAGAGCATCAAAAAGGCCCTGGCCGTCCCCGCCTCCATCCGCTAAGACTCCCCGAAAAACACCATCAACGTCGGCCAGCACCACCACGGGGGCCCCTCCTCTGACAGGCTTGCCTCCTTTGCCACGGCGCGTGCTCATCTGCTAGCAAGGAGCCTGTGATACTTAGCCTGTGTTTGCAAGATTTTGCAAGCTGAACAAGACTTTCAGCTCCGGTGTAAGCTCAAAGATAGATCCTGCAAGATAAGCTGCTCAAGGGTGGACGTGTGTGTCACCCAACTTTTCATGCAGGCTGAGCGTGCCCCCCAGTTTGCTGAGGCACCAGCCCAGGATGCAGCGCACAGGGGCATGCTGCGCACTGACTCGCTGGCTTATGAGCACTGATGAGGTGCCCCAGCAGTGGTGGGAGCAGCAGTGGGAGTGATGGGAGATAAGAGAGAAAGAATTGTGGGTCAGGGGGGTTGTGTGCCATAGCACCCGGACCCAATCCTTGACTGTTGTTGCTTGTGTTATATTGCAGTGTATGCCTTGTTTTTATGAGTGCAGATGCATGTCTGATGGAGTGTTCATTCAGTTTGTGTGTCAATCTTGTGGTAGTCCAGATTAAGGTAGGCCTGCCAGAGGTTTGTTTGTATAGCCTTTGTAGATAGTCCCCATAACTCCAACGAGGATCACGTGGAGCTTGACTTCCCTATATCCTTGTCTGTTTAGGTTGACCATAAGCATGCTGTGCTGTGCTTTTGGTTTTTGGAGTTGGGGATCAGGTCTAGTGTCTTCACATAATTTAAACTCAATCAGGTGAATTTCCCACTGGTTTGGATTTAATTTCTTGTCTTTAGCAAGCTGTTGAAAGTTTTGGCTGCGGGTGGTTACACAAGAGGGGCACACAGTGCTAGGTAAAATTAGGATGGCGTCAAGACGAGAAGAGGCTTTTAGAGCATGTGCTGTTAGGTTGGGTAGCAACCAAGAGGGCAGTGTTTTGTTGGCAGTGTTTCTCAGATCTAGGCCTTGCTCTGATAGTTTATCTGTGCTGCCTATGTCAGTAGCCAGTAGGCAATTTGGTTGGCTCCGCATGGTCCCTTTTGTAGGGCTTGGACAATCAGCACACTTGCCATATTATGGCGTTTTATAATCATTTTCCTCGTTTTAGTGTGTTGGCAACCTGAGAGTATGTGAAGCGCACTATCAGTGCATGGGCAGATGGGGCAGTTTGCATTGGGAGAGAAGCCGTACCGGTAGGCGTGTTTTTGATAAAGATTGTACAGTGCAGTACCTCATAACATTACGCTTTTCGTAGAATTTGATATTCCTATTGTTCCAGAAAGCATTCATGGCTTGTTTATTGACCAAAGGTCTAAGGTACCTCCAGTAGTTGTAATATCCTGTGTTTGTTTTGGCACTCCCCAGTCTGTGTGATTTGCACATTTCTGTTTTCAGCTTGGCCTTTAAATCAGAGAGTGCACGAAGCCTAGGTGTAATTGCCCCTCTTCCGCTGTGATCCTCATCGGTGACTTTAGCCGCAAGCCAATAAAGGTGTGTGTATGCATTACCGTCTGGAGCTAGAGGCTGAAAGTGCACGTCATGACCTCCATCATGTAAGGCAGAGTGTTTGGCAATTTCATCTGCACATTCATTTCCGGCAATGCCACTATGAGCTTTCACTTTATACAAGCAGATAGGTTCTGGTGAAGCATAAATCATAGACACAATTTGTTCTAGCAGATTTGAGTGTATATGGTCTCGTTGCATTTCAGGGAAGAGTAGCTGTTTTCTAATTTGGCTTAGGGAGCGTGCACTGTCCGTTGCAATCTTGGTATACTTATTGGTAAGCGCTGCTGCAATCCCTGTGAGCTCAGCTCAATCAATGGTGTTTGTCATTCCCACGCCTCCTGAGTTCACATAACATTCAGCTTTGGTTTGAGGGCAGTATACCCCTGCGCCTAAGTTTTTGGCCTTGCCTATGCAGCTTCCGTCAGTGTAGGCCCATAATATCCAATTGGGGCACTTCAATTCAAACTGCTTATCGTCCCATGGTTGGAGGTGGACGTTAGCGTTTTGGCATCTTTCCTGGCCAGTGACGTCCTCTCTTTTTGATTTGAAGTACTGGGGGCAAACATGGTTGGTGATGTGGTCTGTGTCCTCTCTTGCGAGGTACTGACTTTTTTCCCGAACTGCTTCTGGGATACTCCTTTGCAGTGTTTGCAACCAATTTGGTGAGGCATCAGTTAAATGCTGTATTGCTTCTTTGTTCCAGACAGCAATAATATCCATGCTCCAGGTGTGGTTGGAGAAGTTACGTTGTACACCCTTCCACGAGGTTGGCAATTTTGCATAAGTGAGTTTTGCCTTAGGAATGAAGCCAAGCGTGGTGCAGTATTTTGGGTTATCTCGCACCAATGCTCTGTAAGCATTGATGCTCTTGTTTTCCCAGTTTTGGGTAGAAATAAGGTGGCGTTTGGTAGCTCGCTACACATTGCAGATCGTAGGGAGTGTTGCATGCACTTGAGCATTTTTGTGTCATCATACACTTGGTGGCAGATTGAGAAACCTGTAAACTTGGTGGCAAATGCATTGTAATTGGCACCAAAGACAATGTCACGGTGACGTTCGCTCCAATATAAGGAGTTCCCAGGATCAAAGTCCAGAGCAGACGCCATTTTTATTTTAAGACCACAGCGTTCTGTAGCAGCATTCTATTGAGACCATGGCGTTCTGTATAGCAACATTCAGCTTCTGTATACAGTGCCATTCTGCAAATCATTAAAAGCAATTTTCTGTCTAGTCCAACAATTAGGAGCACCAGAGTTTCCAAGGGAATATCTGCTTTCTTAACATTGCGTAAAGTATTGCTGTTCGAATCAACCATCCTGTTCCAAAATTTGACAATTGACCTGAACCAGTAAAATTGCAAGGGTTCCTGCGCGCATTCTCAAAGCACACACCAGTTTGCAAAATTAGATTTAATTCCCAAAATTCTCTTCAAAAACGCCACGTGTGCGACCTGCAAAGGATTGCTGAAACCATTGTCATGCTTCAGAAATTGCGTAGACCAAATCTAACTGGCATACATGCCAGCTGACAATGCATGTCTTGAAAAGCCAAACATCGCATGAGGCCTGTCAGAAATCCTCTTTTCAATACCAAACTCTTGCACTCTGCGTAAAGCTACATTAAAAGGCCTCAAAGCATGGGACGCAGCATGGTGTAAGTTCTTGTGCTGATTAAATAACATTCCCAGGTAGGTAAAATAATCTCTCTCTTCAAGCTCCTGATTGTAGAGACGAAAAACAGGAACTGCGGAATTTCGGTACGCATTAAAATTAACTATGTAGGATTTCTGCACATTTACTGTGTCCTTTCCTTCCAGCATACGATTCCAATCGTCTCAACATTTTCTGCAATTGGACTGCGTCATTAGCTGTCAAGGTCAGGTCGTCAGCATAAATCATGTAAGTTACCCTGAGCCCCTCAGTGCCAGTAACAGCACCCATAAAGCCAGTCCCAAACTCATCATCCATATCATTGAAAAAGGTGGAAAAAAGGAGAGGAGATAAAAGGACAACCTTGTTTTACATCTCTTAAAGGCACAGCGGAATTACCGGTACTGGTAGTTCTGGCACCATCAATCAAAACATACTCGTCCCCATCGTACATTTGTTTGATAACATTGACAAGGCGGGTGGGCATCCTGATATTTTTTAAATGATCCCAAAGCTGGGGCCTGTCAATAGTGACATACGCTTGTTTAAAATCAATAAAGGCCGTGTGAAGGTGGGAACAACCCTTTAGTTTAATCTGTTTGGCAGCGTGGACTAAGTGCCTTATAATAAGCATAGGCTGGATCGTGCTACGGTCTTGATAGAAGCCAAATTGCGTGTCAGGAACTTTTCGGTTCTCAACACACCACTTGATCACCAGTTCTCTCAAAATGTTGGCATACAGTCTATACAAAGTCCCACTCACAGCCAACATGCGGTAGTTGTAGGGATCAAGTTCAGAGCCTTTTTTGTAAAGGGGGGAAATCTTGGCTTTTATCCAACAAGCAGGAATACGTTTCTCACTCAAAGCAACGTGAAAGAGGTCGGCCAAGTAAGGGACAATCAAATTTTTATCTTTCTCATTACCTAGGTAAGCGTATTTTAAAAAAGGAGCTGAGAATTCTTCAAAACCAGGTGAACAAGAGGCATTCATTTTACCCAAAACTTAGAGACCAGGCACGTCATAACAGCGAGACTCGGACAGTCAAAGCATCGGCAGTTCTGTTCATACCTTGTGAAATACGACCACGACCCAAAGGGACAGCTGAAGCCCGTGCATCTATGTGCCTTGAATTCCTGTTCAGTGTATCAGGAGGTTTAGGAGGTGGTTTAGCATCGAAATGTGAAAGAAGGTAGGTATTCCAAGCATCTGTAGGCATCCAGGTTGAATGCCTTTGTAATCCAAACTAAACTATACAAGCATCAGTAGGACAGGGGATGGACAGGTTGTCTTTCTTTGTTTCAGCATGTCGTATATAGCTTCTTTTTCCGAAGATGCATGTCTGATGGAGTGCTCATTCAGTTTGTGTGTCAGGTTTTTAATCTTATGGTTATGGTAATCCAGATAAAAGTCTGCCAGAGGTTTGTCTGTACAGTCTTTATAGATAGTTCCCATAGCTCCAACGAGGATCACGTGGAGCTTGACTTCCCTATATCCATGTCTATTTAGGTTGGCAATAAGCACGCTGTTCTTTGCTTTTACTTTTTAAAGTTGGGGATCAGGCCTAGTGTCTTCACAAATTTTGAACTCAATCAGGTGAACCTCCCACTGCTTTGGACTCAAATTCTTGTCTTTAGCAAGCTGTTGGAATTCTGATTTGCGGGTGGTTACGCGAAAAGAGCACACAGTGCTCAGCTAGGCTAGGTAATAATAGGATTGCGTCAGGACAAGAAGAGGCTTATAATGCATGTGCTGTTAGTTCTGGTATCAACCAAGAGGGCAGTGTTTTGTTGGCAGTGTTTCTCAGATCTAGGCCTTGCTCTGATAGTGTATCTGTGTTGCCTACGTCAGTGCAGCAATTTGGTTGGCACCGCATGGTCTCTTTTGTTCAAGAGGGCGTTTATTTTTATGGTTCTAGCCAACCCTAAGTATGACACAGATCCTTGCGATGTTCCTTTGCAATGCTTTGCTTACTTTAAATGTAGCAGTGTCCGTGTAGCACCTGAACTTAGCCAGCTTTAATGTTTTTTTTTTTTGGTCGGCAGTATCTGGGGTGTGACAGCTTAATCTGACGGCGGCTGGAGTTATGTCCGTGGCATAAGTTTGTACGACCCGCCTGCTACGAACAGCCTACGATACAGTTTTGTGCAACCTGGAGTCTACCGCGGGCTGCGACTAGTAAACACATTTTTGAATTCCTCCGCATAATTGGTATTACGTAATAACTTGATTGTCTGCCTAAGCAACACCTGGGAAAGTCCAAAAGTACTTATTCAATTGCTCTGTGTAAAATGATTAAGATGTCGTAATCCCGGTGATGACTCTTACAAAGCACGGGTGGCGTGCTGGCCATTTCTAATTTGTATTAATAACGCTAAACATTGATTTAGCTGTCTAGGGTGATGATGTTGCAAGTATTGAACTTGCCCGTTTGACTCCTGTCACTAGTCTAAATACTCAGCAGTGTGACAAACACGAGCAAATTTTTGATCTACTTCAAGGAAGGAACTTCACAAAACAACGTTGTAATTTTACATCTGAAGAATAAATTGCACCATCCACTCGTTTGACGCAACGTTGAACATCGAACACATACATACATTTTCAGAGCTTCCTAAACTTTCCGTGAAAATCTCATCAAATCCCCTACTTAAGGCACTGTTTTACGTATTTGAAATACACAAATCAAATGTGACAGCAACCATTTGGTCCACCACCACCACCACCACCACCACGGACCAATTGGACTGAAACTTTTATTTGAGGGATTAATTCTGCCTTCAAATAAACTACTTCAATCGAGCCAATTGCAATCGAGCAGCGTTGGTAGATGTCAGTGGCAGGATGGAATTTTTCTGGCGAATTTTTCATGAATGTAGGCCGAATCTGACCTAAGATTATGTTATTGCTTTGATGGTACACAATCGTTCCACAGCAAGTTGAGTCAATTGCAAACCCTAAAGCACAAATTCATCCAAACATCCCTACCCACTTATTGTATTATTAATTAATTTAATAAGTAGGCAGTCGCCCAAGGTAAAAGAAGATGGCCGAAAAAAAGAAGGAAGATTCTGCCGCTGCAGCAACCGCACCTGCCATCCCTGCCATGCCGCAGGTTTGTGCTGTATCCAGGCCCGTCGCTCTGTACTTCATTCTTCCTCCTCCTCAATGATGATGACACACACACACGCTCACGCGCACACCCACACACACCCACACACACCCACACACCCCCACACCCCCACACCCCCACACCCCCACGCACCCACACACCCACACACCCACGCACGCACGCACGCACGCGCGCACGCACGCACGCACGCACGCACGCCGCCGCACGCACGCACGCCGCCGCACGCACGCACGCACGCCGCCGCACGCACGCACGCACGCACGCACCACGCACGCACGCACGCACATCACACGCACATCACACGCACACTCATACAATGCACGCATGCAGATGGTAGTGCATAGTGTAGCGGACCAGGTAACCTCTCTGCAGTTAGCAGAGCGGACCTACAATAAATTGCAGATCAAGTATCAAGAAGCGATTGATTCGGGCAAACCAGAGGATGTGCGGGGCCGCTTGGCGCAACAAGTGAACGATGGTAAGCCTTTGTTGCATGCTTTCAGTCTGGCCTTGCGCAGTTTGTACGAAGGCCTTAGGTTGCAGTTTTTTTTTCTACGAGCAACTCTGTGTGATCACCTTCATGAATCGTGATGGTAGAGCATGATGAGAGAATTAAGTCCTAAAGCAGTCATTGCGGTCAAGACGTTTGTTTGCCCTGCTATGTCGTGTAAGTATGCTGGGAAGTTAAATGATTCTACCTATTAATACCTCCTGTTCATGTTTTCCTTTTTCTTTTTCCTAATCAAGAGGGGATGCACGCATGGCTGCCCTGGTGTGCTGCGTAATTTGCAACACACACACACACACACACACACACACACACACACACACAACACACACACATTAATTTGTGCGCTTTCCGTGTTTTGTTCCTACCCCAATAACCATTAACTCAACACACACGCCTTTTGTTGTAGGTTGTACGCGTGCATCCTTCACTTGTTGCGCCAAGCGGCCCTGCACATCCTCTGGTTTGCCCGAATCAATCGCTTCTTGATACTTGATCTGCAATTTATTGTAGGTCCGCTCTGCTAACTGCAGAGAGGTTACCTGGTCCGCTACACTATGCACTACCATCTGCATGCGTGCATTGTATGAGTGTGCGTGTGATGTGCGTGCGTGCGTGCGTGCGTGCGTGCGTGGGTGTGGGTGTGTGGGTGTGTGGGTGTGGGTGTGTGTGTGTGTGTGCGCGTGAGCGTGTGTGTGTGTCATCATCATTGAGGAGGAGGAAGAATGAAGTACAGAGCGACGGGCCTGGATACAGCACAAACCTGCGGCATGGCAGGGATGGCAGGTGCGGTTG
>Ga0307963_1002789_pt1 | contig 13821 bp, 22 predicted proteins | sample OrgLakmetagen594_FD_201829 | JGI IMG/M metagenome (GOLD analysis project Ga0307963, IMG submission 201829) | Saline water microbial communities from Organic Lake, Antarctica - #594 | ecosystem: Environmental > Aquatic > Non-marine Saline and Alkaline > Saline | place: Antarctica: Organic Lake...
CTCTCTCTCTCTCTCTCTCTCTTTCTTTCTTTTTCTCTCTCTCTCTCTCTCTCTCTCTCTCTCTCTCTCTCTCTCTCTCTGTGTGTGTTCACTTACACACCTTACACGCAAACACACACATGTGTGCACCAACCTGCCCGCACAGAGCACTGCGTGTTTTGCCGCTTCATGTCATCTGGGAATAGCTACAAAGACTGTGGCCACCCTTGCGAGCAGCACAAGGTCCATCTCAGGGACGAAAAGGGCGACGATCATCTGGTCCTTGCAGACATGGGTACGTGCACACGTGTGTTCACGTTTGTGTGGTGTGCTGCTCAAACTTTATTGGTTGGGCTCCTTGTTGTGGGTTTCGGGGATGTGTGGGTGCTTGCACGCTCTGCGGGCATGGTAGGCATGGTATTAAGGTGTGGGTGTTACACAATGCAAATCAAAAATGGGGTAGAGGCATGAGGGTGGGGCAACTTGAATGGGTGTACATCCTGTGAATGGTGCAGGGAGCAGTTTGTGATTTGACGCTATGTGGGTGTGAACAACTTTGTGTGTTTGTGGTCTGTGGGGGTTCCAGATGAGCATTGCAAGTACTCCGTGGGTGAGCCAGGCGTGGAGGGCATTGGTTTCCTTCCTACCCACGCTTTGACAGCCAAACAAGCTGAAGAGAAAACGACAGCGGATGATCCATCACAAAGCAGTAACCGTACTTCAGATCCCGTGCATCAGCTTGCCTCCTTGAACACAGCCATGAGTTCATTACTTGATGCCTGCGTTTCTTAGCTTTGTACGCCATTAAATACGTCCATTATTAAAACCTCCATGCTGCCAATTTACCTCCATTCCACGCTTACACCTCCATTGAACCTTTTACTGCAAACGCACGTCCATGCTGACACATAACACAAGTGCTCATACCACCATGCTTACATAACACCTATGAATGCTTACACAGCTCCATGTTTGCACACCGCCTCCTAACGTTGATGTACTTCCATGCTTACTTACATAACACCTCCCAGTGCTATTTCAACCCCAGGCTTGCACACCACCTCCTAAAGCTAACGTGCTTTCATGCTGACACAAATTCTTGTAGTGCTAACGCGACTCCATGCTTGCCCATCCGCTCCTAATGTACAGATACTCCATGCTTACTCAAATCTCCGACTGCCAATGCACGTACCCCCAGGTTGCCGTAACACAGTCTTCAATGCCCAAGCACAGAGCGGTACGTGTATCAAACATTACACATTATGTATTCATTGAAAGATCTTGCAGATAAAGAACTTGTATACTTACATGCACTTGCTTGTGCTGCCTGCGCACGCTACATGGATGGTGTACCTACCTTGCATGCCATTGCTTATGCACACCACAAAACCCCTGCATCATTTGTGTTCTTTCTTTTCATTCCGGAATGCTTGGCAGCCAAAATGAGTGTTTTTTGAAAGGGAGTGTGTGCATGTATAGTTTAGGTGTGTACATGTGTATGTGTGCGTGGTGTGTATTTGTGTATGTGTGTGCGTGTGTGTTTGTGTGTGTGCGTGTGTTTGCATATGTGCATATGTGTGTTTATATATGTACGAAAGAAAAAACCTACATGTGACCACAATACTGCTCAGGTGCTTTCTACACGCAAGATTTAATTCGTGCGGGTCTCCGGCATTTTAGAATAGAGCTTGTGGATGAGGACACCAGCACAGTGGCGCCCCTAGTTCAAGGGTACAGGTGCGCATGTGTGATCGTTGTTGCTGTTCTACATGTTGGTCGATACAAGCGAGAGAAGAAAAAAAGGGAACAAACAGTAGTGCTACGCAGGCAGTGAAAACTACTCTCCATAACATTTCAGGAGGAACGAGACTTGCTGGGAAGTGCTCAGATGTTCTGCTTTCTAGTTACGCTAATAGCGACTGTGTTAGGAATCAGGCAGTCTAGCAGTTAGTTCGTTCCAGTGTCTTTTGGTTTTCCTGCCGGGTCTGTTTTCCTCTCTCTCTGGAAATAAACTGCCATAACACAACAGACTACCCCTCTAACCTCCCCCCTAGGGACCTGCTGAATGGAAGTCGTTCTCCTGGCGTCCTGTGGTCATGGATGGGGAGTTTGAGCAAAGCAGGTCAGTACCCTTACATGCATGTTTGTGCTGACAAACAAGATGAAGTCAGCACTTGTTTTGCAAGTGAGCAGTTGTTTGTGGTGGAGGCTTTTACAGTACTCTGTACCTAAGTGGCTCCGTTTCCTTCCTTAGTGTTTTAGTATATTCTTTTAATTCAGATTGGTATAGGTGGAAAAAGTGGTTTTGCTGCCTGTGTGACTATTTTAACCTCTTGTGAGTAACGCGCCTAGCGCCTAAATCAACTGATGTTGTTACGCTGTTCTTGGAACTCTTTGCAGGAGTGGGTGCTGGGTCATTGGAAGGTGCACGCGCTCGGGATAGAGGCGCGACTACTCTTCGAAGTACGGCGGCTACAAAACGTGAAGAAGAGAGGCAGTCAACTGGGCGTCTAGCTGTGGCAGCCTTGTGATGCTGTGCCACGTGTCTTCATTAGTTTTCCATGTCTTTTTTACTGTTCATGCTGTGTGTGAATATAATTGGCATAGCAGGCGTAGCCTTGTATCTTATATTCTGCTTGTTCCCCCTCTTTTTTCCTTATTTTGGTAGAAACTGCAACCCGTTCACACAAAGGATCCTGTATCAACTTTAACGGGCCCCAGCTACTAAGTCAGCATCTTGATGAAGACCATGCGCTCTTTCCACAGCTTGCTTTATTACCGCTTAATTTAGCTAGTTGAACGTTTTTTGGTTCCTTGCGTTTGGTAGCTGCTATGTTCATTTGCAACTGCTTCACTGATCTGGCAGATCACTTCGGTTTGTGTACACCCTTTCTTTGAGGACTTATTTCACGGCACCACCCTGTTTCCTATATCAACTTAATAACTGACTTACTCGCTCCATTTCCTTGGTTGACTGAACTTATTGTCAAAAATCCTTGCAAGGATACGGCTTTCTGTCATCCCCAAATTTCTGGTGTGAAATGCTGCAAGCCTGCAGGTTCGAGCCAGTCCTGAAATGGCTCAGGGAGCTTTTTTGGACCCTGATTCTACTGGTTTAGGTCAGCTGTCAAGCTTTTCATTACTATGCTTATTACCAATAGTGACACTTTGCGGAGGGTAGTCCGGGCTGATCTCAATTTACAGCCTCTTCCAAGTGCCTGCTGGACAGTTCAATTGCTAAGCGCTTTTCAGGGACTGTGTGGATGGCTGTGAGTTGTATGTAAGAGCTGTTCAAACTGAGCATGCTATTACCATGCAAGAGTTTACTGCAGATTTGAAGCATAGGATGAGAGGTTTTTGGAGAGACGCTGAGTTGGTGGACCCCAACACGCACAACAACAAATTGGCCACCTATCATTCTTGGTTTGAAAGAGCGTATGCCGATAAATGTACCACGGTATCTCCATCTTGAACTGTCCAAACATGTTATGCGCAATATAAGTAGATTTCGCTTGCGTGCACATACTTTGAAAGTTGAGGCAGCAGCGTGGCTTGAAGATGGTTCTTGCGTATGTGACCAATGTCCTGGTGAAGATGAACATGTTCAGAACGAGGTACATGCTCTTTTATTTTGCCAAGACCATCGAGTTTGTGAGCTGAGGAAACTCCTTTCTGTTTACACCTTTTTTGAGGACTTTTCAGCAGCCCAGCTCTTTTTGCTGCAACAGGTCAACAACCAACTTGTTCATGATTTCCTTTCTCAGCAGAACAATAGACTTTTTCTTTTTCTTTCTAAGCTTATGGATCTATTTGTGGCTGGCCGAGACCAGTCAGCAGCCGATCAGCCAAGCAACCTGGCTGAAGGTCACCCCCCATTGTAACCATTGTAACCATTGACTCCTATTGTAATCATTGTGATAAAGCCTAAAGAAACTGCTTGAATAATCAAACTTGCATAGAAGTTTGCCATGCCCAGGAGAGATGAGCCTACAGAGTGTAGATTGCTAAAGACTTTGGAAAAACATGTCAGAGTCTCACCAAAACATTCTGCCAGAATACAAAAAAATGCAATTTGCCAGAATACAAAAAATGCATTTAAGTTTATCAGACAGCCAGGTACCAAGGACCAGCATTGCTTAAGGGCGCATCGACAAAAAAGGTGAAAGACACCATAAAGTACTTGAAGCTCGAGTAGGGAAAACGTGTGTATGTACAGGCCGGCATACATTTGTCAGGTACAGCAGCCGGACGGTTTATAACTGTATGAGGGGAATATAAGTACAAAGGGGGTAAGAACCACAAACGATAAGTGATACTAGTTCATTATTCGAACTTCTTGCACTATGCGCTTGTGCGTGTGTATGAAGCTAGGGCGCTGAACCGAGCACCAAATTCATTGTTGCGACCTCTTTCATCAGTTGAAGGTGTCAAACCAGATGGTGTCGTTCTCTGACCTGCACCGCATCTTACTCCACTCATCAAGCTGACGGAACGAAACGAGCGCGTGGCCGGAACCAATCTGCAAGGACAGCCAGGGACAGCAAAGTTGCACGAACACATACACTCACAAAGCAATCGTGCAGTTTTTGCAATTCAGGTAGACGGATCAAAACATCTGCATGACCTGGGCTGATCTGCAAGGATAGCCAGGAGCGCCAAAGTTGCACACACGCTACTTCAAAGCTAGTCACACACATTTGGCCTAATTGAGGAGTAAAAAAATAAAATGCTATTGTGCAAACAATTTCAGCATGGATTAGGAAGGAACACCATTATGGGGGATGAACAATTGACAAAATTCCACCAAATCAGACAAGGAGAGAAGAAACACAAAGAAAGAGTCTCAGGCACAAAGTCACCTGCTCAAGACGAGAGGGGATAGGGCCTCTGCCTTGACGGTTGAAATCATACTTTTCTAGCAGAAGCATGCAGATGGTGAATACTTAAGTTCCTTGCCATCCTATTTGGAACCAGCCGTCCTATTTAACAACAGGAATGTGATGACAACCCCCACAGCCTTGCCATCCTCACCGTAAAGGGCGTGCATAGGAGTACAAGCAAGCTGTAATAAGTGGGAGGAGCTGCTGCTTCTTGGCCGTCAGGCTTCCTGCTTACTTCTGCCATTCTGCTGTGTTGTGCTTGTTGCATCAAAGGTGTAGGCGTATCTGCAGCAGTTGCGAGGGCGCAAGATAAAGAGCAACGCTTGGAGGACAGAATGTATGGCATGTCTGTTTCTAGGAGAGGGTTATGTGTAGAGTCACGGAAGCTGTGGCTAATTCTGCTAGGAACCCTAAGCTCACTTCAGTTTGCGCAACTTGCATATTGAACTTCGCATCATTAGTGTGATGTCTTAGTTTGCATTGTGTGTATGCATGTGTGTATGTGTGTGTATGTGTGTGTGTATGCTTGAGTTCGTATGTTTGCATGAATAAATTGTGTGTATGTATGTGCATGTGTGTGTCTGTGTGTGTATGTGTATGTGTGTATGTGTGTGTGTGTGTGCGTGTGTGTGTGTGTGTGTGTGTGTGCTTAAGTTCGAATGTTTGCATGAGTAAATTGTGTGTGTATGTATGTGTGTGCGTATGTGTGTGTGTGTGTGTGTGTGTGTGTGTGTGTGTGTGTGTGTGTGTGTGTGTGTGTGTTTGTGTGTGTGTGTGTGAGTGAGAGTGTGTGTGTGTGTGTGTATGTGTGTGTGTATAGGCGTGTGTGTGTATGTGTATGTGTGTGTGTGTGTGTGTGTGTGTGTGTGTGTGTGTGTGTGTTTTCTAGGGTTGCTGACTAGGCAAAGGAAGACCAACGCAGGACGTATACAGCGTGATAGGCAGCAAATTTACCAAGGAGTGAATCTGAGTCTCACCTCTCGGACGCTCTTGGCCCGCACGGGTCAATGTTGTATTTTATTTTAGTTATTTTATTTAAGTTTATTTGTATATATCGTTACCCAACAGTTCTGGCTTGCAGTCTTGCCCATTGTTGTAGGACCAGAAATTATTTATCAAAACCTGGTTTCATGAGTAGTCCTGACAGTCCCCTTCTATGTAAGAGAAAAGGGGGAGCAAATGTGGTTGAGTCTGATGATGAGGAGCTCCCTGACTGGGCAGCTAATTTTAAGGTGGGAGGCACGCACACGCACAAACAGGAGGCAAGCAGAAGTTGATTTACTTGTGCATGCAATAAAGAATCATGGGTGCACAAGCAGGTTTACATGCAGACACAAACTCAGGCAGAAGCACGCACAAATTAGTAGCACAGATGCACACACACACACACAAACACACACACATACACACACACGCACACACACACACACATACACACACACACACACGCACACACACAGAGACCACCTTCGCATGTGCCTAAAACAGCTGATCAAGTATGCACATGTGGGCGTACAAATCATAACTTATGACGTCAGCATGTATGCTGATTAAGATGAACTACTTACTCTACGAATTCTGCAATTCAGCCATGAGTCAAATACAAGGGTATACCTGTTCATAATGTGCTTGCACATACGCACGCACGCTTTTACTCTCGCAGTCGCCCTACACAGGCGGGCTCAAGCCGCAAGTGAGCAGCAGCAGCGATGATGAAGAGAGGGACAAAGATAAACGTAAGGAAAATGTCAGAGGTAGGGGGGGGGGGAAATCATTTCTCGCTCGCTACAAGTTTTTTTCTTACCATTTTGTGTTTTTAGCAATTTTATTGCCTTCTCACAGTTCTAGCTAACTCACCACAAGCACAACCTCTTAACTTTTGCAGAAGCACAAACTAAAGGCACAGAGCAGCACGCACCAGTGCAAGGGGGAACCTCTGCAGGTGCAAGCCAGCAAGAGCCTTTGACGCAGGCGACGCCACCATCAAGAGGCACGAAAATAAAAGGCCAGGGGGGGGAGATGGAAGCTCCTGTTAGCATTAGAAAGCAAGGGCAGGCTCAGAATCAACGGCCTGCAGCCGGCAAGCCCGCAATCCCTCGCACATTAAAAGCAACTGACGGCACCACAGCTGCTGCCAAACCAGCTGCTGCTGCTGCTGCTGCTGCTGCTGGCGGTGGCAGTGCTTCACGAGAGGGAGGGCAAGACGAGCAAAAGGCTGCAGTCAACGATGAAAATAAAGCAGGAGCAGGCGAAGGTGCCGCCTCGACGAGGGAAAAGAAAGAGATCCCTATTGTGCTACCGGAAAAAATGCCGCGCAATAAGGTAGATCTGCTGGTGGATCTCTGTGTCTGTCGTGTGTGTGTTTGTGTGCTTTTGTTAAGGGATATTAAGAGCTTGGCAAAGGAGAGGAAGAGGCGAAAGGAACAACTGAATAAGTGTCACTTGTGCAAATGTGTGGGGCTGGCATCACAAGTGCACTTATTGCAGACATAGTTTGAGTCTCAAGTAGAAAGGCTAATTTGTTTATTCTAGGGTTCGCACTGCTTGAGAATTACGCAAGCGTGTGCATCAGATACTCCACCCTGAAGCACTGCAGATTGTCTGACCTGGTTAGGCCTGGCAGTGTGACCTGCATCACGACAAATATCCAATTGACTCCTGTCAATGACCTCATCCGTCGTAACGACTTTCTGACAGACTAAAGGTTCATTTTGCATCTGCAAGGCTTTGGCTGAGCTGTGCCCAGGAGAGGACGACCAGCTCATCGACCTGGCTGGAGATTCAGGGGCAGTGGGGCGCATGGTGGTGGCTGGGGAGCAAGGTGAAGAATACCGTATATTATCTAGGCTTGAAACTCTGTCTTGACCAAGGTGGCATCAGTGTCCAGTAGCCGTGTTCTTTGTTTTGTAGCAGAGATAGCAAGGAGAAGATGCGTGGCTTCTTCTCAGGCTTTGGACCAAGGAGGCGTCGCTTGCAAATTTGTCATTTACAAGGCTTGAGCTCCAGGGTTCGTAAGTGGCCTACGGTTGCTTAACGGGTCCCAAGGCAGGATACTTCAAATTGCAAGTTGACGAGTTTGCCTCAATATGATGCATTTACGCCTACCACTACTGAGCCGCTTAACAACTTGTTGTTTAATACTTAAATGCTTAAAGCTCCATATCCACCATCTACGTGTTCTTTCAAGAAGCGAACAACTGCATGTAGACTTGAAGGAGCTCCATATCCACCATATACGTGCTCTTGCAGGAAGCGAACAACTGCAAGTAGACTTGAAGGGGACCCTGTTTAACACAACCATCATGCCACTGGCAGGGACAGCGTTGGTAGTGAACATAGGACCAAGTGAAGCAAAGGTAGGAGAGGTGTGCGATCAACTCATTTCATTCTCACACTTTCAAACGTGTCACGCAGATCGTTCCCGTGGCTTCTCTTTTTAAAAGAAAATAATCTACAAGGGTGGGGTGAGCAAAATAAAACTCCAGACAGCTCCAGACACGCAGATCTTGACTTTCCTGCTTTAATTAACTTTAGTTACAAGCAAGGGTTTAGCTTAGATCTCCTGTACTGCACTTTCCCTCTGCGATTTCTCTTGAGTTACAACCACAGATCAATTGAAATAACACATTCTCTCTTTGTTTCCCAGGTGGAGGCCTTGTTAAATGACTACTTGTGTTTACAACCTCAAGAGGGGCTTTGCGATGACGATGATGGTGGTTACGGGAAGGACCTCATGGTGTCGGATGATGATAATTACCAGCCGGAACAGAAGGCGCAAGGTGAGTTCCTTAGGTTGAAAGCCATCTCCGTCCTCTTGTTAGCCAGCCACCGAGAATTCCTTGGAGAGGCATTCGTCTACGCCTGGTTCCTTTTTGCTACAGGCAAGAATCAGTTTCAAACTTGCTGTGTTTGAGATCTGCTCTGCAATGCCACTGATTGCCTATAAGTTATGCACTTTTTTGTGTGCATAGGGTAACTCCTGCTCCATTAAAAAACGGCTGGACTCTCGTGCCCCATTTGCAGACGCGGCAAAAGGGTCACCAGGAGGAAAGGGCGGCAAAAAGAAGGCAGTGGCAAAAGCGGGGGCTGGAAAGAAGCCTAGGGCAGGCTCTAGTGGTGGTGGCAAGGCTGGTGGTGGCGTGCGAAAAAAGGCCGGAACAGCAAAAAAGGCGGCCGGATCTAGAACTAAAAAGTAATCTTGTTGCTGCGCTACCATGACTGCAGTTGATATGAGATTGACAATATTTGGGGTATTTATGTTGGGGACGATCGATTACAATGATCACAAAGTCCTCGAATCCTTTCCTCGAAGTTGAATTGTTATTTTCTCGTTGATATTAATTTATTGGGTGTAGCCAATTGTCCATTGTATCGAAAAGAACAAGATTTGTTGGGCAAAGCAGCAATCTTGAAGTATTATTTATATGCATAAAGTAAGCTTTGGATTTTATTAGGGGCATCTGCGATGCTCGGCGGCACGCTTCCGCAAATTCAGCTTCAAGGTAATAGACGGCACACATACACACACTCTCACACAAACACACACACACATACACACACATACACACACACACACACACACAAACAAACACACATAAACACACACACGCACAACAGTCCTCATGCATGTGCAAACACACACACTCACACACACTCATGCACACACACTCCTCACAAATTATGCAAGCACATTTAATCACATGCATATGCATGCATAATAAGCGTGCACACGCTCGCACACACACACACACACACACACACACACACACACACACACACACACACACACACACACACACACATCACACAAACAGAGAGGCACACACACAGAGACATACGAACACACACAGACACAGAGAGAGGTGCACACACACGCACACACACAAACACACACACACAAACGTAAACACAACGCACAGGAATGCACACAATCGCGCCATTCGTTCACACATGCACATGCATGTACAAACGCAGAGACATAAAGGGCGTGCATGCAGACTTGTACACACACATTAAGGATAAACACTCTTGTCTGTATAGTCACGAGTAATACATCCGGTACAGACTTGCCATTGACCATGCACCACTTACGCAGGTAGCTGCAGCTCTCTCAAGGGCATCCAACAGCGGGTGCTGCAACCTAGGGATGTGCTACGCCGGAACGTGGCCGCCAGGATGGCACGCAGTGAAGACTTCTCGTTGTGGAGGGGAGAGACGCCCATACCTAAGGGCTGGTCCCCTTCAGTGGTTCCAGGGGTTAAGACTGTGGCCACCCCTCTGCTCTCTGCCGACAAGGTACCTCTCTTTAGATGGTCACCATTGTGTGCTTGTGTAGGGTGGGCCAGTCCTCCTTGGCAACACTTGTTTGTCACACGTGCCAGGGTACGTGTTTCCGACCTTCGTCTTGCGCACTGGAATCAAATGTTTTGTTACGTGGACCTGGCCATTTTGATGCGTGTGTAAATGTGTGTGGTGCACTCGCATACACGCAGTCACTGTTCAAACCCCGAGTGTGTGGCATGCAGCACAAAAGCATGCTCACAAGCTTGCGTTCACGTGTTCCGTGTCATGTGTATCAAGGCCTGCAGAACGCCCAGGCTGGCAGCCTTATTCACGCGCATGCACACAAAAAGCATGCAAACCTGTGTGCATTCATATCACGATCACATCACCAACCGTGGCGTGTTTAATACAGCAGGTGGCCGTGCACGCACGTAACTCAAGGAACATGCAGTTGCACAAGTTATTACTGCTGCATCTTCCGCACCTGCCTCCTTTCACAGCTACGACCTAACCAAGAACAAACACAGATTGCTCTGTCATGCACCTTGTGACCGTTGCTCAGTTGCACAGTGCATCATAATATGAGCATGCGATGAAGCAGCAGTTGAAAGTGTGATTGGTGCGTCTTTTTCATTCTGTAAGTGCGAGTGCAGAATCCCGGTCTCTGCTTTTCCTTCCTCATATCGTTCAAGACCAATCTATCCCTCTCATGTTCTTTCTTCTTAATGGTTAACCACGACAATTCATGAGTTCCATGAACGTGCGGTACACTTGGCAGTGAAACATTGGAATGCACGGTCATGTGTGGTGCACGTACACGGTAATGGCCAGCCCCACTATTCTGCACGCCGAATCTCGAGAGGTCTTAATAAATTGAGAAGATTGCAGCTAACACATCAAAATCTGCACTGCCACATATCAACTGTCATGTGCTATTAAAGTCTATTGTTTGTGTGGCATCGGTTCTGTCAGGTGGTAAAGCTGCCAATTCCGCTTGGCCGCTTTCATGAGCATGTACGCCCATCGCTTCCTATACTCTTTTTTTTGTCTCCGCTTTCCTGTCGCCATTCATAATCCCCCCGTGTCCACCAGGTGGTCCTCACCATCCAAGCGCAGAAAGAAACAAAGGCTTTTGCCTGCTTAGCACCTTTTGACAAGCTTATTAAAAGTGGCTCTCCTACTGCTTTAGAGCAGAGGCCCTATTCGCAACTCAACTCATAACCCATGACCCATGACACAAGATTAGGTTAAGGAATCGCATAGAGCACGTCCGATCCTAATCTCATAGATTTAACTTGGTTTGTGTGTGCCAAGGACCTCCCATTGCTGATTTATTAATCACTTCTCCCTTTTGCGTACAATGGCTGTCAAATCGTTGCAGTTTTTGGAGAGCCAGAACACCTTTGCATTGTGCACATCACATGATTGCACGATGCTTGGGAGGAAAGGGATAACCACAAACCACATTTTATCATCCTGTCTCTTTCTCTCTAGTGCAATAGAATTAAAGCTGTCGTCATGTCATTGCCCAAGATCTTTCTTACCCCATTTGGCTGGCAAGCCACACAAGTATATGGCTGCTTTTTATCTTTGTAACACACACACCTCCCTTGTCATTCCCATAACCTTACAGCAGTGGCTGCCCCCCCCTGGTTTGCCTCGGCAGCAGAGAGCATTCATGCATTGCCATCCGCCCTATCGCACAGATACACCAATTGACAAACAAAAAAAGAGATTATACAGCAGGTCGCCTACTACTGGCAAGTCCACCTCAGCAAACAAACGACTGAACATTTCCTGTCTTGTTGTTTGTAGGTTGCAGAGCGCCTAAGTGCTGCCATCAAGCAGACGTACAGGTCCTTAAGACAACTGTACCTCTGTCTGGTTGAATGCAGGTCGCAGAGCGCCTCATCAATGCCGTCCACCCCGTCGCAGAAGCCCACTTTGGGGCATTTTTTTCTAGTGAGCTGGGGGGCATTGTAACAGACCCAGCCCTCATGGTTATCCACATGGACGACCACATGGTGCATCGTGGCCACGGGGTGTTTGACACCGTGCTCATCACGGATGGCCACCTGTACCAGCTGCCTCAACACATTGAAAGATTTAAGTGCGTGCATGCTTTTGGGTAGTTGGGGTCTCGGAGGTTGTGAGCATAATTGGCTTAGTGCTCATCACAAATGGCCACCTGTTCCAGCTGCCTCAATGCATTGAAAGATTCAAGTGCGTGCGCTTTCAAGTGGGGGTTGATGATGGGAATGGGACATTTTCTTTCCTTTTACTTCGCTATTGCTCATGAGCCATAGGTATGTTTGGCTTTGTGCTCATCATAAATAGCCACCTGTACCAAATACCCTAACACACTGGAAGTTCCAAGTGCGTGCACAGGTGCAACCACACTCATGCAAGCTTCTGCTCACTATGCTCATGTACCCGAGCACCAAATTATGCAAGCTGCGCATCTCCACCCACTTTCCCTGCACGCAGGAAATCTGCTGAGATGGCTGGCATCCCAATGTGGCGCTCCGATGCAACACTGATGCGCGTGCTCCTAGACACGGCAGCTGCAAGCAGGAAAATTAACGGTTCGTGCCTGCCTTGCTTAATAGGACAGTGATTCAGGGTGTGGAGGCTGCTGTATGATTGAGGGGCTAATGGGTCTATGTTTGGGTTAAGCCCTCGGTTTGAGCCTGATTCACGTTTTTCCGGAGTGTGTTCGTTTTTGCATCACTACAAACCATTCATTTTTGGTGTGTGACCGTTTGCTGCTTGACATGGGGCATAATATTTAAGCTACAATTTATTATGTTTAGGTCAGATATACAAAAGGCGTTGAGGCCAAATTACTTTTACTTTCTGGGTATTTGTATTTGTGGGCTCGTTCACATTGAGCAGGCTAGACGGAGAATGCCATCCTGTCCAAGCCTGCTAAGTGCAGTTGCGTGATCTAAAATAGCTTTTCAGGTCATCAAAAAACATGTGTGTGCGCATGGAACACATGTGCAGGTATCGTCAAGTTTTGGCTCACACCTGGCCGGGGGGGTTTTGGCCTGTCGCCTGACGAGTGCACTGAAATAGGGTTCTACGCTCTAGCCACGTCAGAGGTGCGTTAGGGCAATTAAGCGTTTTGGACTGGGTTCTATATTCTAGCTACATCAGATGTGCGTTAGTGATCGAGTGCACAGGTTCTAAGCTCTAGCCGTATTTGAGATGCATTCGTTAGTGTATGTGCATGTGCAGTCAAAAATTTCGGACCTGGGTTCTGAACTCCAGGTGCTAAAAATGTGGTTCATTCTGAATGCGAGTGCACTGAACCAGGGTTCTGTGTTCTAGCCACGTCTGGGGTACATTTATTTGTGTATGTGCATGTGCAAAGAAAAACTAACTGGTATGCATATGCACAGATGCACGGATGCATGCCTAGTCGTGTGTAGCAAGCTTGACGTGAACTCAAACACCTGTTAAATAATGCTTGAGCAGGTCAGACTTATTGGAAGGAACACGTAAGGCTTGTTTGAGCCATGCACATATGGTGCAAAGTATTTCTAGTTAGAGGCACTGGACGTGATGGCTGGTTTTGGTTTGCGTCACAACTGATAGCATACACGTGTATGCACACATGCTATGGAGCAACACACACACACACACTCACACACACAAACACACACACACACACACT
>Ga0307963_1002793_pt1 | contig 13814 bp, 11 predicted proteins | sample OrgLakmetagen594_FD_201829 | JGI IMG/M metagenome (GOLD analysis project Ga0307963, IMG submission 201829) | Saline water microbial communities from Organic Lake, Antarctica - #594 | ecosystem: Environmental > Aquatic > Non-marine Saline and Alkaline > Saline | place: Antarctica: Organic Lake...
CCCCCCCCACACACACATAAGCACACATGGCATACATAGTATTTAAACTTATCACAAAATCACAGGCAAAGTCGATTTTGTGCCCTGCCCTCCGCATCCACTCACCCACTCAAACAAAGGCAGCTACCTGGAAGTTCTATCCCCAGCAGCAGAAGTAGTGGTGGCCTGCAATGGTCTACGTCCCCCTTACCACCCACATTTGCTTGCTCAGTCGGGCCTGCTGTGTTACGTGGAGGGGGGGCAAGAGGGAGTAGGGCTGCAACGACCTGTGCTGCGCAGGCAGTGGAGCAGGCCGCCGTGACAGGTACTACGACGCGTGCAGGCAGTTGAACTGACATGGCCTCGTATAATTAGGGTTGGCCAAAACCATACATTTTTAGGTATTTACGGTGTACATACGGTATTTTTAGCAGGGAAATCACGATACATATGGTCATATACGGTGCAGATATTCTGTTCTGGCCAACCCTACACACAATTTTTAATAAGAAATTAAGCTTCAATCAATTTTAAGCTGCTGAACTGTATGGGTTTGGTGGGGCCCTGGCATATGTGAACACTAGTTGAAAGCATGGATTGATCCATATCTGCCTTGGACTTGGATATCCTGAGATGGGAAACAAGCAGCCTGTGTTGTTGTTTTGGATTTATTTGGTTTTCTTAGAGGACAATGGAGGGCTGCAATCGCTTTGAAACTGCAGGCCCCACCTGTGCATATTGATATGCGCCTCATATTGAACACGCCTTACATTGACACATGCTTCTTCAACTGTGCCAAACAAACCTAGAAGCTGCTTGTCTTTAATCTACACATCGCTCTCCTTGCAAACTGATACACCTACTTCAGCCTCACCTCAGACGCTTTCTACTTTCTACGCAGATCGGCGTGTCTTGCCCCTTTTGCCCCTTCTTTTTACCCTGCTAGTCACATACACCACCCTGCTCGCTGTAAAAGTGTAGACGCCAGCCCGGAGCAGCGCACTTCAGCCCCTCCCCACGCAAATTGGTGTTCCTTGCGCCTTTTGACATTGTTTTGACTCTGCTTGTCACTCACACCATTCTGCTTGCCACAGACCTGGAGACATTGCCTGGAGCTGGCTCTCCTCAGATTGTCTCTACGCAAACTGGGGCTCTTTGCACCTTTTGCCCCTTCTTTTTACTCTGCTCGTCACTTTTACCATCCTGCTTACCGTACAATCGTAGACCCCTCCAGCCTGGAGCAGCAGACCTTAGACCCCTCCTATGCATGGACCCCCCGGTGGTGGCCTGTTCTGGCCCTCGACAGCTTGGACCCCAAACGCCCCGTGCACGTGAGTTGGTGCACACTATAGAGCCCTCTGTGTTCTTGAACATGTATAGGGTTAAACATGTTTAGGGTTGGCCATGTACAGGGTTGGTGTAGGGTTGGTGTAGGGTTGGTGGTAATAGGGTTGGTATAGGGTTGGTGTAGGGTTGGTGCAGGGTTGGTGTAGGGTTGGGCAGGGTTGGTGCAGGGTTGGTGCAGGGTTGGTTGTAGGGTTGGTGTAGGGTTGGTGGTAATAGGGTTGGTGTAGGGTTGGTATAGGTTTGGTGCAGGGTTGGTATCGGTTTGGTGCAGGGTTGGTGGTATAGGGTTGAACACGTATAGGGTTGGCCAGAACTGTATAGTACACCGTATATGACCGTATGTATGGTAATATCCCTGCTAAAAATACTGTTTATACACCGTATATACCTAAAAATGTAGGGTTTTGGCCAACCTTGTTCATGTGCTCATCCGCCAGGGCCTCATGCTCAAAGTGGCCTGTCTCAGCCTTATGACTGACTATTAGGGATCGGCGTATAGCGCTATATGAGGCATTTCTATAGCGCTATATAGCGCTATATAGCGATATAGCGCTATATTGTGCTATGTTTCAGCCGCTATATCTGCCAGAACTCCCCCTTGCCGAAGGAATTTCGGCATCGGATTTGGAAGGCATGCAGGGTACTGTGCACAATGCTCCCTGGCAAAAAATTAATTCGGAAATTTGGTTCAGGCTCTGGCGGTATTTAGGTCCAAAATATAGCGCTATACCTGTGGTTCTGTGCCACACACACATGTGGACACAGGCAAGCCTGTAGAACAGCATGTCCCCTGGCCAAAGTGTTATACCAAGACTGAGCTGAGCGTGCATGCATGCTTATGTGCGTGTGTGCGTGCGTGCCTAGGCCTGTGTGCGCGTGCATGCGTGCGTGTAAATGTGTGTGTGTGTGTGTGTGTGTGTGTGTGTGTGTGTGTGTGTGTGTGTGTGTGTGTGTGTGTGTGTGTGTATGTGTGTGTGTGTGCGTGCGCCCGCGAGTGCATGCGTGCGTGTGTGTGTGCACGTTCGTGCATGCTTGTTTGCGTGCATGCATGCGTGCGTGCGTGCGTGTGTGCGTGTGCGTGCGTGCACGTGCACTCGTGTGTGTGTGTGTGCGTGCGTGTGTGTGCGCGTGCGTGCGTGTGTGCACGTGCGTGCGTGTGCGCGTGCGTGCGTGTGTGCGCGTGCATGTGTTTGTGTGCGTATGTGTGGTGTGTGTGTGCACGCGTGTTTGTGCGTGCGTGTGTGCGTGCATGTGTGCGTGTGCATGCATGGGTGTGTGTGTATGTGTGTGCGCGTGTGCGTGTGCGTGCGTGCGTGCGTGCGTGCGTGCAAGCACTGCAGGTGTGTATGCCAACACTTGTGTGCAAGTGCAGGCATGTCTGTGCATTTGTTCCTTGTGGTGCTCAAGATGTCTTGGATGGTACATTACTGGTGCTCATGATCCCCTGTGGTGGTCCTCCCATGATATGTGGTGCCGACAGCACTTTAAAGGGTACGTGTTTGTGTTCTATGGACACCCAAGGACGAATTTGAGCCGAGTTCGAAGCGTGGGCATGCCGTATATTCGGATATTTCAATTTTGGCACGCGCTATATTTTAAAAATATTATAGCGCTATAAGCAAACGCCGATCCCTACTGACTATACATTACATGCCTTGTGCATGTGAGTTGGTGGATGGTGAGGTCTTCGGTCGTTTTCCAAGGTCACAAGTATAGGTGCATCGACGGCCTTATATGCATAAAGAAAAGAACGCAGGTAATGTAAACACTTTCGGCATGGATTAGGAAAGGATGTTGCGTTGTGTCCTGCACTACCCCATTGGATGCAGCGACACGCTGGGATGATGACCAGTGAGACCAAAAGAGGACTGCCTAAGGCTTAGGTTGGTTAAACCTCAGATGCTCTTGTCAAATTAGAGCATCAGCAAAACCCACAGGAGAACCCATCCCCTGCCGAAAGTTTCATAAATAATAAATAGTCCATAGGGAGAACACGCATCCTCTGCCAAAAGTGTGGAAACAGCAATAACCCACAGGAGAAAATCATTCCTTTGCCAACAGTGTAAAGTTCAAAAATAAGAGAGCAATAATCCACAGGAATATAATTGATTCTTTGCCAAAAATGTAAATAGTTCGTAAATAACCCATAGCGGAATAATCGATCCTTTGCCAACAGTGTGGAGTTTGTAAATAATCCACAGGCGATCCTTTGCCAATAGTGTAAAATTTGTAAATAAGAGACAGCAATAACCCACAGGGAGAAAATTCACAGGGGGAATCAGCAGGCTGATGCTTGGCTTAAACTAGTGGCTAGAACCATATATATACAGCACTTGTGGCAGAGAAATCACCAAATGTACAGTCATATGCTGTGCATATTCACAATTCTGGCAAACCTAGCTCTAACCCCTTCAGCACAACCTCTGCTATAATGTGTTTCTCACACGCACAGTGTTGGCCAGAACCGTATATGTACGCCTTATATGACCGTATATTTGATGATTTCCCTGCCAAAAATACCATATACACACCGTATATATATATAGGCCGCCCCCGTGAAAAAATCACCCCCCTGCCAGCCAAACAGTCTCACTTACCTTTGCGCAAGCATATCTCCGCACCCACTCCACCATTCCGTGGCCTGAGACATGCATTGGACAGCTGAAATTTTGTTCTGTCAGGAGGTACTTTAAGGTTGGGGAGAGGTGCAGAGGCTGGGGAAATGTCAATGATTTAGATTTAACATCAAGTATGCAGCATTCAGATGAGGTATAGGGGGCTTTAAATTGGGTGGAGAGCTAAGTGAGAATGGTAGGGTGGGTTTTTCACAGGGGCAACCTATAGGGTTCTGGCCAACCCTACATACACACCATCCTGTTAATATGTCAATTTGCAGGTGGACCTACTAGGCATGAGCCTGGTTGTGTATGGCGATACAAAGGGCGAGTGGCACTGTTTAGAGGACCGCTGCCCACACAGGTGTGTGTGTGTGTTTGTGTGTGTTTGTGTGTGTGTGTGTGTTTCGCTATTTGTGTTGTGTGTCATTTGTCGTTTTTGTAATATATCTAGGCTAGCGTTCCCTCACCTCTCTGTCCCCTCTTCCGCACAAAAAACTTTTTTGGTGCAACGCTAGCTCAAGAGGTCCCTCCACACAAGTCTTTAATGTGTGTGTTCATCCTTAAAAGCTTTGAAGAGGGAAGCAGCAGTTAGGGAAGCAGAAAGTGAGAAACGTAAAAGGGAGTAGAAACAAGAATAGATTGAGTAATGAAGAGGCCCTTCCTGCTGCTTCTCTGCTGCTTCTCTCTTTACCCTACCCTTCCTGCCTCGATGGCTGCCGCTTTCTGATCTTCCTGCCTGACTATTGCTGTTGCTCTCCCCTCTATCTGTTTCAGCCTACTATCGCTATTTCAGCCTACTATTGCTGTTTCAGCTTACTATCGCTATTTCAGCCTGTTATCGCTATTTCAGCCTACAATTGCTGTTTCAGCCTACTATCGCTATTTCAGCCTACTATTGCTGCTGCTCTCCTCCCTGTCTGTTTCAGCCTAGTGTTAAGATTGCAGCTTAGCAGTGTGACTGCAGTCTTGCTCGTGCACGCTTCAAACCTAGCCACCTTTTACATTGCTCGTGCACGCTTCATGCCTAGCCACCTTTTACATCCTACGTAAACACACATAAGTCGCAGCTGGCTCCATATTCGCAGCCAATGTTCAAACCTGAAGCCTACTTCACATTCTTGGATTTATGTGTGTCTGTGTGTGTGTCTGCGTGTGTGTGTGTGTCTGTGTGTGTTTGTGTGATATGTGTGACCGTGCTATGCCTTTCCACCCCGGTGCTGCTTGCAGCTGGTCAAAAGAACGGGCTTGCATGTATCTTTAATCGTGCCATCTCCTTTCTGTGCCCTTTCATTGCATGCTAAAACTAGCAAATGCACATGCTGTGCCAGCTGCTGAGGTTGCACTACACACATATCATATGTCATATTGATTGCCGTTTGGAACCAATGCAATGTATCTATCCTACATGGGATCAAATACGCGTGTCCAGATCGTAGCATGACCCCAGCTGAATGTGCCTTGCACTGTGCATGCCACCCTGTGAGGCCCAGAAATGCTGCTTGGTGTGGGTAATTGACCAAGACATGTCATATGTCATATTGATTGCCGTTTGGAACCAATGCAATGTACGACATTTTCATTGTAACCAAATTGAATGACATCTCTTTGCTGCACATCGTTGTGCATTGCCATTTGTTTAATGCAATGCACAACAATGTGCAACAAAGAGGTGTCATTCAATTTGGTTACGGTGCACATGGCGTGTACTGTTTTCCGCTTGGGGTCAATGCATTGTGCAGCAACGTGCAACAAATTGAACAAATAGAAGCCACTTACGTGTGCAGTAGCCATAACTGCAGTGGTTAGGTGGTCTTTCGACATGTGTCATTGTAAAGTCTATTTAGCAGAATCCTTCGATAAGCATTCTGTTGGAAAGCTTTTTTTCTAAGCTTTGCGCTCGCCCCTTTTTAGGTGCATTGTGCAGGCCAGTTTCGCCAGTTCTGTCGTCTGAGGCCACCTCGGTTGCTTGGGTTTGGGGGTGGTGTGCAATAAAAGAAAGACTTTCACACAAACTTGGACACTTTTGCTTACTTTTGTAATGACTCTGAATGCGTGGAGGCAGTTCCCATGTGCGTTGCAGATTGGCTCCATTGTCTGAGGGGCGCTTGGAAGGAGACGAGCTCATGTGCTCATACCACGGGTGCGTGTGTGATCTTTGTCCTGCCTTGTGGGCATGCCACATGAATAAGAATGTAAAAGAATTGACGACGGCTGCCTTGTGAAAATGCTCATACCACAGGGTGCGTGTGAAACCTTTTCCCTGCCTCGTGGGCATGCCCACATGATTAGGAATTAAAAAGAATTGGCAGCGATGAGCTCATGTGCTCATATCACTGGTGCATGTACAATTTTTGTCCTGCCTTGTGGGCATGCCACGTGATTAAAAATGCAAAAGAATTGACAACGGCTGCCTTGTGAAAATGCTCATACCCATGGGTGCGTGTGAAACGTTTTCCCTGCCTTGTGGGCATGCCCACATGATTAGGAATGTAAAAGAATTGGCAGCAATGAGCTCATGTGCTCATATCACTGGTGCATGTACATTTTCTGTCCTGCCTTGTGGGCATGCCCACGTGTGATTCAGAATGTAAAAGGATTGACAACGACTGCCTTGTGAAAATGCTCATACCACGGGGTGCGTGTGCAATCTTTTCCCTGCCTTGTGGGCATGCCCACGTGATTAGGAATGTAAAAGAATTGGCGAGCGATGAGCTCATTTGCTCATACTACTGGTGCGTGTACAATCTTTGCCCTGCCTTGTGGAATTGCCCTGCCTAAAAGTGGAAATGCCCCCATGAATAAGAATGCAAAAGTATTGACAGCGATGAGATCATATGCGCACACCACTGGTGTGCATACCATTTTTCCTCCTTCTGGCCATGTCACAATCACAAAAGGACGCGAGAAAGCAAGGATAGATGAGCTTATATAACTGATACAACCGGCGCGTGCGTAAGTTGACGTCGCTTGCTCCTGCAGTAAAAAAACATACCAAACGACCACAGGAAATGTGGAATGCTAGGAAAGAGATGAGGTGCTAGCTCATACCACAAGTGCCATTCTTTATTTAAATATAAGTGTGTACCTATGTATGTACACATGCAAAAAAAATAACACACACAAACACACACACACGCACACACACACACACACACACACACATAGGTGGCAATTCAACAGCCAGGGCGCGTGCACGCGCATCCCCCAAATTGATGACCCAAAAGCTCATGCCACCGCTTGCAAAAGTCCCCGCTCCTGTGCAGCCTCATACCCCACCAAGGTGAGGGTGTGAGTGTGTGTGCATTGCTTTGTGTGTGTGTGTGTGTGTGTGTGTGTGTCTGTGTGTGAACAAGAGGTGCACGCAAGCTGACCACTGCATGTTGTTGCAAGTCTTGAAAGCTTGAGAGCAAGAGGACAGAATGAGAGTGCGTGAGAGCGTTTGCTAAGAGTATGAGAGTATGGGGCTACAGTCAGAGTATGTGAGATGTGTGTTATGATTGTACTTGTGCACGAGAACATGCGTTGCGTTTTCATGTGTGCCAGCTCAGCTCCCCATTCTCATGTGATGATTGTACTCGTGCACGAGAACATGCGTTGCGTTTTCATGTGTGCCGGCTCAGCACCCCATTCCCGTGTGATGATTGTACTCGTGCACGAGAACATGCGTTGCGTTTTCATGTGTGCCGGCTTAGCACCCCATCCTTTCCTTACCTCGTAAACCCACTTCCAGTCATTAAGCACAGAAAGTTGCTCAAACTAACAATGAAAAGCTCCATGCCCAAGGGCTTTCTCGTCTACCAGCTAGATCAATCACACACATACACACACTAACACACATGCCTCAATGATAAGGACATGAGCACCTCCAGCTCCGGCTGGTGCGTGCATACACACATAAACACGCATGCCTCAATGATAAGGCTTTGAGCGCCTCCAGCTCCGGCTGGTGTGTGCATACACACATTAGCACACATGCCTCAATAAATAGAATATGAGCACCTCCAGCTCCGGCTGGTGTGTGCATACACACATAAACACACATGCCTCAATGATAAGGATATGAGCACCTCCAGCTCCGGCTGGTGTGTGCATACACACATAAACACACATGCCTCAATGAGTAGGATATGAGCACCTCCAGCTCCGGCTGGTGTGTGCATACACACATAAACACACATGCCTCAATGATTAGGATATGAGCGCCTCCAGCTCCGGCTGGTGTGTGCATAAGGCTGGTAAATGCCGTACACATACGCCACACATGACGGTATGTTTGAAATGATATGCACAAGTTGTGCAAGCCATTCAAACCTGAGGTTTTGGGGTCGGTAGTGTGGCAAGAGGCGGTCTGGGTGACGCACAATTGTGGTTCTCTCTCGTCCCGCGGCAAAAAACTAGAGCTTTCCATTGCAACATGTTACAGGGTTGGCCAGAACCATACATTTATAGGTATATACAGTGTATATACGGTATTTTCGGCAAGGAAATCACCATGTATACGGTCATATACGGTGCAGATATACCCTAACATATATTGCCAAAAAAGCTAAATGTAGCTTCAGCTTTTGATTGCAACATGTGTCGCCAAAAACGGAGAGACATGGTTAGACATTTGTATCGGCACGTGCCCGTCCAGGGAGTATTTTGCTGCCTGCGTAGTTCATCTTTATCTTTTTCTTTTTTTTCGCCCATGTTTGGGTGGGCCAGTCGTGGGGTCGACCACCTGCAAGGTAGCATGTTTCTTGTGTCTGCACTAATGGCACCAAGTGCGTTACCATGCTGCGTGAGTATGCGTTAAGTGCGTTAGTATGCTGCGTTAGTATGCTGCGTTTGTATGCTGCGTTAGTATGCTGCGTTAGTATGCGTTAGGTGCGTTAGTATGCTGCGTTAGTATGTTTCTTGTGGCTGCATTAATGGCACCAAGTGCGTTAGGATGCTGCGTTGGTATGTTTCTTGTGGCTGCACTAATGGCACCAAGTGCGTTAGGATGCTGCGTTAGTATGTTTCTTGTGGCTGCACTAATGGCACCAAGTGCGTGTGTTCAACAGCCTCTTGAGCGGCTGAGAGAACGATAAACACAAAGCTGGTGCCTTATTACATGCACTCACTCACACACATACACCCACCCACCCACTCACACACACACACACACACGGACACAGACAAAACCTCTCTCTCACACACACACATGCACAGACAAACTCTCACACACACAAACACACACACACACACAACACAGAAACAGCATGGTCTCCTGTGGGTGTGGCCAGAGAGCACGGCAGAAGCCAAGCTGGTATCGGCATCACCAGATTGCCAGCCTCCATCCTTGCCCCATGTAGATGAGCCCACACGCTCAGCTTGGTACATCAGGGAGGTGCCCATCAGGTGTGTGTAAATATGTGTGTGTGGGTGCGTGTGCGGGTGTGTGTGGGTGTATGTGTGGGTGTGTGTCAGGGTGTCCTTCTCATTCACATGGATGAGCCCACACGATCAGCTTGGTACATCAGGGAGTTGCCCATTAGGTGTGTGTTTGTGTGTATATATGTGTGTGTGGTGTGTGGGTGGGTGGGTGGGTGGGTGGGTGTATGTGTGTGTGTGTGTCAGGGTGTCCTTCTCATTCACATGGATGAGCCCACACGCTCAGCTTGGTACATCAGGGAGGTGCCCGTTAGGTGTGTGTGTATATGTGTGTGTGGGGGGGTGCGTGTGGGTGCGTGTGTGTATGTGTGTGGGTGTGGGTGTGTGTGGGTGTATGTGTGGGTGTGTGTCAGGGTGTCCTTCTCATTCACATGGATGAGTCCACACACTCAGCTTGGTACATCAGGGAGTTGCCCATTAGGTGTGTGTGCGTGTGTGCGTGTGTGTGGGTGTGTATGTGTGTGTTTGTCAGGGTGTCCCTCTCTTTCACGTAGCTGAGCCCACGCGCACAGCTTGTTACGTTTGTGAGTTGCCCTGTGTGTGTGCGTGCGTGCGCTCTTGTGTCTTTTTATGTGTGTATGTGCCTGTGCGTGTACACGTGAAAGCATACGCGTGTCCTTGTCCTGCTTTCCACTAGCCAGAAGTCTTCTTGTTGCAGTCCTTGCTGGTTCCCGATGAAGCTATTAGCCCCAATAGGCTTCTGTGAAGTAATGACAAAGGCACGCATAGTAACACGGATAATTTAATAACAGCACCCCTGTCCCGTGTGTGTAGGTATGACATCCTCATGGAAAATGTTATGGACCCCTCACACGTGAGTGCCAGGACCTTTTGTTAAATATATGTGAGCTGAAGCTACGTCTGCCTCCATGGCATTTCCTGCCTTTTTTTGTCGACAGGACCGCCATTTATGTGTGCTCCTTCCTTCTGTGACCAAACTGCCATGTGTGGCAGTGTGGTGTGCTTGTCCTTTTTGTGTGACAGACACTGCCATGTTTTGTGTGACAGTGGTACAGTGGTGCTTGTCCTTTTTGTGTGACAGACACTGTCATGCTTTGTTTGGCAGTGTGGTGTGCTTGTCCCATTTTGTGTGACAGACACTGTCATGCTTTGTGTGACAGTGTGGTGTGCTTGTCCCATTTTGTGTGACAGACACTGCCATATTTTGTGTGGCAGTGTGGTGTGCTTGTCCTTTTTGTGTGACAGACACTGTCATGCTTTGTGTGACAGTGTGGTGTGCTTGTCCCATTTTGTGTGACAGACACTGCCATATTTTGTGTGGCAGTGTGGTGTGCTTGTCCTTTTTGTGTGACATACACTGCCATGCTTTGTGTGGCAGTGTGGTGTGCTTGTCCTTTTTGTGCGACAGACACTGCCATGTTTTGTGTGACAGTGGCGTGCTTGTCCTTTTTGTGTGACAGACACTGCCATGTTTTGTGTGACAGTGGTGTGTTTGTCCTTTTTGTGTGACAGACACTGCCATGTTTTGTGTGGCAGTGTGGTGTGCTTGTCCTTTTTGTGTGACAGACACTGCCATGTTTTGTGTGACGGTGTGGTGTGCTTGTCCTATATTTGTGTCACAGAAACTGCCATGTTTTGTGTGACAGTGGTGTGCTTGTCTTATATTTGTGTGACAGAAATTGCCGTATTTAAAAGACACTTTGAAGCCTCTTAGGTAGCATAGCAGCAGCCTAACATGTGCACAATGTACACAATGCAAGCACACAACCTGCACATGCACGCGCCTATAGGTGTACACATACTGCAGCTCTTGCTCGCATGTACACACACACAGACACATACACACATACATACAAATAAAAACGCACACACAAACACACAAACAAAACGCATAGACGCACAATCACACACACACACACACACAATCACACATGCACACACACGCAAACACAGGTGCCCTTCACACACCACGGCATCCAGGTGAGCAAAACAACAATTTTTGATCTGTTTAATCAATTTAAGCGTGCAAAGCTTTGGTTGATGTAGATTTGTAAATCCCACTGGTTTAATATTTCCTCTATTCTGTAGTGAAAATATTTCCATGGTACAGGTTACCAGCTCTTTTCTCTTAAATTCATTTTGGGCACTGCTTTAATACATGCTTGCCTCCTTTTCTGATCCGCGCACAGTGTGTGTGTGAATGTGTGTGTGTGTGTGTGTGTGTGCGTGTGTGTTTATGTATGTGTGTGTGTGTGCTTTGTAGCAAACAGTGTTCAGCATTCACCTATACGTTCGCGTCCTTTCATAGCTGGGAATATGGCTGACTGCTATGACCAAATGCTGGCCCAAAAATACGCGCACACACACACACATTATAAATAGCTAGACATATAAATGTCTTCCGTTGCAGTTTTGTAGCTGTCATGAACAGCTGTCATGAACTACAACGTTGCCGCGTACACCTAGCTACCGAGAATGGAAGGCTTGTTTTACACTCAGTATTTCATTAAAAGGAAATATCTTGTGGGCACTCCTTCATACGTCCATGGCACACACACATTCACACACACACACACGCACACGCGCAAATACACACACGCACACACACATACACACACCACACACAGACACACACACACACGTGCACGCACACGCACACATACACACACACCACACAACAACACACACGCATACGCGCACGCACACATACGCACACCACAACACAACAACACACACATTACGCACAACAGCACACACACAAACACACACACAATCACATAGACACACGCACGCACACACACACTTACTCGCACGCTCTTGCTGCTCTTCACACATACTTTAGGGCAACCGTGAAATTATAAATAGCTTAAAACGTTGTGGGTTACATTGGATCAGAGGGCTACCACAGCACACACATGCTGACACACACATGCTGACACACACGCTGACACACACACAAACATGCTGACACACACACACTGACACACACATGCTCACACACGCTGACAAACACTCTGACATACACATGCTGACACACACATGCTGACACACACACACTGACACACACATGCTCACACTGCGTTTCACATTTCACACTCTCTTTAGGGCAACCGCAATAAGATCGTGAACGGCTCCTACACCGTGGGTGAGGTTGGTTTGGAGGGCTACCACATCACGCGCTATAATGTGGATGCTGAGGGGAACAAGGGGCCAGCCATTGGAACCATAAGCTTCTTGCCTCCCTACCGGGCCATGTGCGTGGTTTTTGAGCTCGTGTGAATCTTTGTGTGTATGTATGTGTGTGTGTGTGTCTGTGTGTGTGTGTGCTGACTTAGATGTGTTTTTAATCTGAGTGGATGCTGAGGGGAAGAAGGAGCTGGCCATGGGGACCATCAGCTTCTTGCCTCCCAATCGGGCCACGTGCCTGGTTTTTGAACTTGTAAGAGCATGTCTTTTTGTGTGTGCGCCTTTTTGTGTATGTGTGAGTGCGTGTGTGTGTGCTCATGTGTGTGTGTGCTCATGTGTGTGTGTGTGTCTGTGTGTGCTCATGTGTGTGTGTGTGTGTGTGTGTGTGTGTGTGTGTGTGTGTATATGTGAATGTGTGTGTGAATGTGCGTGTGCAGTTATCATTTTGAGCCAGTATGTGACGGTGGTCGCACACTGGTACATGGAGGGCGGCATGTATGAAGTATGAAAAAATGATGCAAGGAGCTACTCGCACCTTCTGTCTGCAGGTACCATTTTGGGCCAATGAAGATTGAATTCTGGGCGGTGCCTACCAAAGCGGGGCACTCGAAAATCATGGCTAACTTCCCATTAGGGGTGCGTTGATTGTGTGTGTGTGTGTGCTTGTACGCGTGTGTGGGTGTACGTGTGTCTGGTTTTGTGGGTGTGGGTGTGGGTATGGATGTGGGGGCGGTTGTGCGTGTGTGTGTGTGTGCGCGCGTCTGTGCAAATTCCCACCAGGGCTTTGTGAGTGTATGCGTGTTGCAGTTCGTTTCGTCTTTCCCTCTGCAGATGGTGAGATACTAGCCCCCTGCTTGTCACTATGTTCCGCCCCCAGTACACGTGCATACCACTGTGCATACCACTGTGCATACCACTGACAAGTATGAAATTGAAATATAGCACGGTCATACCATCATCACTGTACGCATATCATCATCACTGTACGCATACCATCATCACTGTACGCATACCATTACTGTATGCATACCATCATCACTGTACGCATACCATCATCACTGTACGCATACCATCACTGTATGCATACCATCATCACTGTACGCATACCATCATCATACCATCATCACTGTACGCATACCATTACTGTACGCATACCATCATCACTGTCCCAAAATTACAATTAAGGAACATGATCACACACACACACACGCACACACGCATGCACGCACGCACGCACGCACGCACGCACGCACGCACATGCACGCACGCACGCACGCACGCACGCACACACACACACACACACAC
>Ga0307963_1002795_pt1 | contig 13809 bp, 16 predicted proteins | sample OrgLakmetagen594_FD_201829 | JGI IMG/M metagenome (GOLD analysis project Ga0307963, IMG submission 201829) | Saline water microbial communities from Organic Lake, Antarctica - #594 | ecosystem: Environmental > Aquatic > Non-marine Saline and Alkaline > Saline | place: Antarctica: Organic Lake...
CTCTCTCCCTCCATCTCTCTCTCTCTCTCTCTCTCTCTCTCTCTCTCTCTCTCTCTCTCTCTCTCTCTCTCTATCTCTCACGCTCCTTACTGATTCCTCCGCTAGCATGCACACATGCACACATACACACACAAGGCCTTGCACTATTGGCATGCACACAGGCACGCTGCAAACAGAGGATGGCAGTGATACCCTGGCACTGAAGAAGCTGTTCATGCGCATTGATGCAAATAGCGATGGAAGCGTGGACTGGGACGAGTTTTCCAATTTCATGCTCATGGAGTCTCAGGGGGGAGCAAGCATCAGAGAAGTTGAGATGTCCATCAATTTTGAGCAACCAGGTGTGTGTGTTTGCACGTCTCCCTTTCCGATTGTTATATTCTAATAACCACGTGCCAACACATTGTTCAAGTTAACTTGCACATACATGCATTTAATTCTGTAGCTCTGGCAATTTTGTGGCACCCCCAAGCTTCACCGGTTTTTCATTTTTTGCCGATGCAGAGGAAGTGCAGATGAAGGATGACGTCGGGCATAAAGGCATTATTACGTATGCCACCCACATCACTTTGGCCAATGGGGCTGATCGCTATGTGACTTGCAGCAGAGACGGGATGGTGAAAGTTTGGAATGCCAAGGTGAGATACGAAGAATGGGGTACAAGTAAACGAGATACGAGTATACCCAATGGCGCAGTCAACAAGAATGGCACAGTGAAGTAGAGTACATTATTGATGAGCTGCGCCCTTGTGCAATGCGTATACAATGCCTCCATCATGAAATAGCTTTAAACATTCACTAGGTGCATAGCCTAGTGCATTTCACGATGCGCATTTGAAGAGAAAAACCCATCTAAAAGCATAGCTCCTAGTTTGTGCCAACTGTTGAAATTGTTCAGAGTTTTCTGTGTGTAGGATATGAAGCCCCTTAAAACCATCAACAATGGCCCCACTTGGGCCACGTGCGTGAAGATGCTGCCCCTGACTCGAAGGTTGGCAGTGTCCTCTTTTTCCAGGTGCGCTGCGCTGTGTGCTGCACAAAGTCACATCATGACCTCACTGTCCGTTTTTATTAACAAATCCAATGACAAGATCAAGGTGCATGGTGGCACATGCATTGAAACAAAGCCTGCTTGTTCCTACATTCTTAACTGATTGGTTTTTTTGTCAAAGCTGTGAAACCGTGGAATATTCTTGCTGATGGAAAGACCTTTCTGATGCTGGAATACTGCTCATTGTGCAACCATGCTTCAGGCAATAATGCATTAATTTCTATTGTCCAACATCATGTACCTAATTTGCTTGCTTGCTCTCTTTAGGTCTATGAAGATTTACGATCTCCACACTTATGAGCTGAGTGGGCAGGTGCGCCTCTTTTTTGAGAAATTTTTACAAGGCAGAATGCCATTGAGTGTGTATTATAAGTTCTGTTGATCTTTGCATATTGCACATAATTATCCTGCATGCGTATGCATGCAGATCTCTGAAATTGACTATGCCCCCATGGCTATGGATGTGTGGCAGCCACAACGAGGCAAGGACGTGGAGATGATCGTGTTTGGGGATGGGGGTGGCTTTGTCAGGCTGTACGAGGTCTGCATGAACCCTGCGGTATGTGGTATGTGCAGTCCTGCCGTGATGTGCCCCATGAAAGTTATAACCATTTTTCAAGCCAGCACGATGACTTTGCCAGGCTAACCGATCCCTGCACAATGCAATTATCGTTTGCACTACTTTGCCTCAAGAGCTGCACACTAGAAGAAGTTGTGAGGACTCATGCATTGCACATCCATGTCACGCAACTCTCTGTTTTTATAAACAAGGGCAAACGACTTGCTTTGTGAACACAGACAGGACAGGCAAACAAGCACATAGCTAAATTTGTAATCAGTGCGCAAAAGGACATCTTCTTCCATGTGAGCCATTGTACCCATTCTGTGTCTACATTTGATCATGCAGGAAGATAAGAACAGTGCGGATCGTTACTTGGACACACTTAAATGGAAGTACAGGCACCACACGGACTGGGTGACCACAGTGAAGTGAGTGGAGGGGAAATGCTGAGTCTTAAAAGGTTTGGAGCCAGCCGTTTTGGACATTTTAATCACTGAGCGTCCCCAAGGAAACATGTAGTGGCAGTGCAGTTAGCTGGCATAGAAATGACTTCAGAACTGATTTTGGTTCTGGACTGCTGCGCTTTGCTCGGTTCATCAAGGCCCCTTCATACTATAACAACAGGCATGCAGCTTATTGTCATTGATTTCTCACTCCTACTTTCTGTGTACTGCCACTCATTTCTTCATTTCTACTGTATGCTTACCATGCCTGGTGTGTTCCTTCTCCTCTGTCAATAAACAGGTACGTGGACGAGATGAATGCCGTCATTTCAGGCTCTTTGGACCGCACCATATGTGTGACAGATGCAGGTGAATTCAATAGAGTTAAGTCCTAACACACGCCAATATCAGGCAATACAATCATGTCATTTGCGTACCTAACAGGCTGTTTGTATGTAATTTACAGTTATTTAAAATCTATCGTTCATTTGCGAGCTTTTGCTTCTTGCTTACTTCCGTGCAGAGGAGCGTGTGCCTCTTAAAGTCCTGGAGGGTCATTTGAAGGGGGTAAATACGGTGGACTGGTCATCCAGCTACAAGTATATTGCGTCAGGTATGAGCATATTATTTTAACTTAACAAGTCGTTTTCAAGTTGTTGAGTCGAGCTGCGTTTGCCCTGGCATCATCAACTTGTTCGGTTAATGCTCTTCTCATTACAACACGTAAAAGCAGGTACTGACTAGAAAATTTTAATTCAGCAAAGATCCAACTACACTCACATTTATGTGACTTTGCAGGGGGCCAGGACCGTCGCATTCTGCTGTGGAATCCTTTCAGCAAAAAATCACTGGCAACGCTGACAGGCCACACTTCCAGTGTCGTGTCCATTGTCGTAAACGACAATGACAATCAGATCATTTCTCTAGGGGCCGACAAGCAAGTCAAGGTGATTGCAGTGGATAGGGGCAGGTGGGAAGCAGGCGTGGCTATGATGAAGCATGTATGTAGACAGAGATTTAGCAACCAACATTCACTGGGTTACAGACATCGGCAAACCACTGCTGTCCAGCAATGGGAATTAGCTTTTTTGTATGTTTGGAAAACGCATCTATACAAATGCTTGGCCCTCCCAGTTGTTCAGCACAGCTGCGTGAGCTGTGGGATCCAATATGGATTGAAGCAGCAGGGCTGGGTGCGCTCCTTCAAGTTTTGCTTCGGTTTGTATAAGGGTTAGCTCGAGTGTCAGGATGAGGCCTTACTTTGTGTGGTGTGCACATGGCTGTGTCTAAACTGTTGTTCAGTGTCATTGCTGATCTCGCGCATGTGCTCATGCGTGTGCCTTTATAAACTAGCTAATGTCATTGTTTTGAGCACACAGGTGCATCCGCTCGCCAATTCCTTTAACAAATATCCCTGCTTTGCCAATCTATTGACATGCACCATTTCAATAAGATAATAAGATGTGCTCGCCTGCATGTGTTCAAATATTTGCTGCAGCTCTGGGACGTGCGCAACCATAAGTGCATCCAGACCATCAGTGACCGGCAGGTGTACCCCAGTGACGACACGTTGCTCTGTATGTCGTACGACTTCAAGCGCAAGAGGCTGCTGACAGGTGAGTTCTGCACTCAGTGCTGGATGCGTAATGCTGAACGTCTCCTGTGAGCATTTCAGACTGTGAATCAGTGTACTTCATGCAAGTCTGTGAGCTCAGAAGAAGGACGCTCAATGGCAAAAGATGCCCATATGCCGCAAGGGCAAAATGAGGGATGGTTAGACTTGCCTGCCCAAAATTTCTTTCCTGTGTCAGCAAATGGGATGGCTAAAGAGGGCAGTGTATTGTGAATGACAGGTATTGAGAAAGCCATGCTCTTGTTGTACAGACTTTCAGTATGTTGGTTCATTTTAAGAGCTTGTTGCTAAGAGGGCTGTTGTAGTGCTCAAATGCCAAAAACAACACTGAACTGTGTGCACAGGCCTTGACATTCCACATGTCGTACATCTTTCCTCTGTGGCACGTGCCTACCTGACCTTATTTGTGGATACCTTGATGCTAATTGCAAATTGCAAATGTACAGGCAACCAAAAGCCAAAGCTGTGGCAGCAGACAGTGAGCTCCGTGGCCAACACTTCTGGACCGCCAGTAGTTCGCATAATGTACAACTCAAATTTCAATGAGGCAAGTGCAACTTTTGTGCACAGTCGATGAGATAGGTTTGATGCGTACAGCAACGCTTTTCTGTGATATTGACAGAGGTGCAGAGCGTAACATGCAGCCGCTGCAGCAGTACTGATGCATCAAACACACTTGGAAAAAGTTGGGAGAGGATGGGTTAGGCCTTAGGTTTTGGATTCCAGCTCTTGTGAGAGCTCTGTTTTGCGCTCGAATCATATATATAGTGATGTCACAATTGAAGCTGAATTGCTTGATCTTCCTTATGTGTTTGTGTGCAGACAGTAGCACGGTGAAATGATGTACAGTTTTTGATATCTGTTTGCATATCCTGTACGTTGTGCATACACGCATATACACACACACACAAACAAACACGCAAATGTGTAAACACATACACACACAGGCTGTGACTGGGGACCAGGGTGGAGCAATCAGTGTGTGGCATGTATCCTCTGGGAAGCTGCGCTACCGATTCACCAATACACACGAGGGCAAGCAGCTGACCGCCATGAACTTTGATCATGCAAAAAGGCGTCTGCTCACAGGTACAAGTGGCAAAGAGAGCAGCCATGCTTCTTGCTCATGATGCCAGTGATATAGGCAAGCTCAGCTCCCCATTTGTACACGCATTCTTCACTGTCTTCTTCACTGTGACTCCCTGAGTCCCAAACAAGTTGCCAAGCACCATAAATGCCACCCCCCAATCGTTCAGCTGATAATTAGAGCACTGAAGACATTGCTTGCTCAGTATTAAGAGTGTTGGAAGTGAATTTTGGAGGCTTTATTATGCATTGGCAAGCTTGCGTTACATGCTGTGCCATGCTGTTTGTATAAGTGGACAGGGAGGCACATGGTGAGGGTGACGAGCACCTCATACCAGTTAGGCTCATAGAGAATTCGTAGTGCCTTTCTTCAGCGGCTAAGATGGAGCACTCTGCTTGAAGACCAGTAGTAATGCATCTCACACAAACACACACACACACACACACACATGCACATGTAATTTCTCTACCACACACAGGTGCTGAAGATGGAGAGGTCAAGGTATGGAACTTCAGCAGCGGCTCCTGCTTGTGTACCCTGCAGCCTAAAACACACGAGGAAGTCACTGCTGTCTTGGGCATACGAGGCTCGTTCATGAAGCACTTCCTTGTGGCAGGCTGGGATTGCAGGGTGAGGGTGTGTGTGGGGCGCTGCTTATAGCAGGTCTTGGGATGTGAGTGCCTTGATGCAGGGGTGCTGGATTACTCAGCAATAAACACCGCCATTCCAGCACACAAGTGTCATGCATGAAGCACTTTTCGGTGGCAAAATCTGACCAGAAAGGGCTGTATTATTAGTAAGCTGCTTCTGAACACACTTGTTTTCACAAAGGCCTGCAGCATTTCATGTGCTTGACCGTGCAACGTTGCATGCTTTCAGGTTGTGTCATTAGTCACCAACCTAAGACTTCTGACTTCTCTTGCTTCTTTGCAGGTCACATTCTACGAGGATGATGGTCAGAAAGAGTCACAGCCAGGGCGCGTAATCAGCGGGCACAAGGTGGGCTTCCGAGAGCAGTCACTGCTGTCACGTGCGTTGCATGCCCCCACCCTCTCATGTTTTTGATCGAATCCCTCTCAAGAGAAGTGTGATGATTAGTAGCCACTGCTGGACGACAGTCTTAACAACCGTACAGGCATTTGCCGCCGTAGCCAGCTTACCTCAATTGCATAGGGCGCACAACAGATAAAGCTCTTGACCCCTCCAGAGCAGAGCAACAAGTAGAGAACAAGCTGTTTGCGTCACCACAGGAGGTGCTGTATGATTTGGTCGATTTTCCTTAATGCAGGCAGACATCCTCGACATGGACCTCATGGAGGGCAGCCCTACGTTAGTCACCGTGTCTGACGACGGCGAGGTGCGCCTTGAACCTACTTCCTCCCTGAAATGCTGCACGTGCGATCTGCTTACTGCTCTTCCAAGATCACTAAATTACTCTATATCAAAAACTGTAAAAGTTGGTAAGATTGGTTCATTTTTCATCAAAGGCTTGTACAATGCTAAATCCATGCAATACATGCACGTAGCACAGAAATGAACTCTCACACACACACACACTTACACACACGCGCACACACACACTCTGACACACACACACAAACACACAAACACACGCACACACACACTCTGACACACACACACACACACACACACACACATACACACACACGCGCGCACACACACATACGCAGGCCTGCCTGTGGAACATTGATTCGGGTGCATTGCGCCGCCGCATTGTAGCTGAAGGGCATGACATGCTTCCAGCCAACGAGCAGCCCATTGAAGCTGTTCGTTTCCTGAAGGGTTCCTTGCACCGACTGTTTGTCACGGTTGGAGCTGACAGGTTCTTGCGCTTCTGGGACCATTCTGGCAACTACATTGCCGAAGTAGCTACGGGTAAGGGCTTGGACACTGTCATTCAAAGCTCAACAGCTATAGCGACACACTGCTGCAGACTGAGCTCTGCTAAGTGCAAAATGAACCAGTCACAGTGTACACCAAAAAAAAGAAAGACACTTGCACACAACATTATGTATATTGCATGCTTTGCTGGCAGACATGTAAAGTGCACAACTTGTTTTTTGTATGAGAAAGCATTACTAATTACTACTTTATAGATCAACCAGTAACTGACTTTATGTTTACTACAAAAACCCTTGCATCACTTTGACGACAGGCCACAAGTTGGGTGAGACCATTGTGTCTCTGGCCGTGGACGAGACCAACTCCCACATTGTGACTGGCGATTCAGGCGGCTTCATCAAAGTAAGTAGAAGGACGGAAGGGGTGGGTCATAGCGAGAGCCCGCAACAAGGCTGCTGTGCTGTCTTGCTATCAGGGTAACACTCTTTCTAGAAAAGCAAGGTGTGTGCTGAAATGATTAAGACCACACCTAGACGTGGGTATCTAGATAACGCCTCCGGAACCCCACCTATGTAAAACGCATCGTCCAATGCCGCGCCCATCCCTTAACTTTCACTGCACACATTATGCCATTACTTGGCTTTTGGCCACATCTTGCCGAATGGCAGGGCCTGCTGATGTTATATGATTCAGACCTTAGAAACCCTGCTGTTAACACCACCTCATGCACGCAATGTCCGGGCTTACAAGCGCACATCCCATCATATCTCATATCCAGACAATACTTAATACATGATTTCCTATATACTTACGCCTTGCTTTCAAGCGCTTTATTTGTTTATTGAGCCATTATTGATACGTTTGATACTCATCAGATGTGGGACATGAGCAAATTCCGTGGCCTGCCTCATTCCGTGGCCTGCCTCATTGCGTGGCCTGCCTAGCCAAGATTTGTTTACTGAGCCATCATTGGATGTGTCTGTATCTCATCAGGTGTGGGACATGAGCGAATTCCGCGGCCTGCCTAGCCAAGATTTTGAGGTGGCTTCCTCCAAGGTCAGGGAGGTGGCCTTATGGCGTGGGCACAAGAGCATTGTGTCAAGCGTGGATTGGGTGGACGGCGGTGAGCAAGGTAGGTGAGCTTTGCCTCATTTTTGAGCGCCTTTCTTGTTGCAGGACAGTTATTGCGTCATGACAAGGCCGACGTGCATTGGAAAAACGGCAACGGGAATCAAAATGGGGTGGAAGGGGTGTAATCAGGGGTGTAATCAAGATGGACCTTTACTTAAAGAGTATCGCCATTGAAGTTATAAAGGGACGTGACCCTCGGCTAGAACTTGGCAATTTCACATAAAAAGGGTCATGTGTTCCAGCTTCAGGTATGCACCTAAAACGAACTGCTGCTTTGGCACCATATGTCATGCAATGAACGATGGACCCAGCATATAGCAAGCCTTCCATTGTCCGTGCTTTTGCTGTCTAAGAGGACTGCCTTGCAACTTGTGCTCATAAATATGTGTGCTTGTGGGTGTGGGTGTGGGTGTATGGCTGTGTGTGCGTGTGTATGTGTGTTTAATTGGTTTGGCGTGCAGGCCACTTTGTGCTCAGCTCCTCACTTGACAAGAGCACTGCCATGTGGACGTCTTTGGGCACGCTAGTGGGGATGTTTGGAGCCAACCTGTGGTTCTGGGATATGCCGCATAGCTGGGTTGCACAGGTAGTGTGTTGGAGACATTATGCCCCAATATTTGCCTTACACAGTAGATTGATTCGTTTTTGATCTTCAAGTGCTAAACCTTGCGTGCTTTAGTAATGCCAGGTGTTTGTTATAATTGCCAATCATAGGGCGTAGATTTACTAAAAAATATTTAACGCAATACGTGATAAGTAGAAGAGGAAAGGCAGGTAATTGCTGCTTTTGATCTGGATCAAGAGCCACAAGCATGCTTCCATTGGTGACGTTGCTATTAATTTTGAAATCCCACCCAAAAAACGCAACACGTGCACACAAACGACCAGGCCCCTGAGCCCCTGGAAACAAAGGACGCATACGACATGCGCGTAAGCGCTGCAGCCTCTCGGCAGCAGACGCGCTCTCGCGCCCAGACCCGCCAATCTTCTGTTCACCCTACCAGAGCAGGGGATGCTATGCAGCACGCGGATTGCCTGGGTGAGTGCTTGGATGGGTGGCAGATTGCCTGGGTGAGTGCCTGGGTGGGTGCCTGGGTGAATGGAAGGCTCTTCAGAAACAAAAATAAATGTACCCATCTTTGTAGAAGGGATGATGTGGTTGGCGTGGAATGGACCGTGTAGGTGAGGTACTTGATTGCAAATTCCCATGTCAAGGCAGGCAATGTATAATGTGCATTCAATCAAAGCCCATAATTCTAACAGAAGGTAAATACCACGCGCTTGTACAAACACGCATGCATATTTGTAATGGAACAGGCATGCTCACACGTATAGATTGTACCTGTGCAGACACACATACAAACACACACATACAGGTGGGCATGTAAGCAGTGATGCTGAAGGCCAACAAGGCACTGGAACTCACGACCAGGATGTGGTTGCACGCCTGTTGTCCAAGCACCACTCAAGGTGAGCGTTATGGATTGCATGCATGCAACAGGTGGTGTGCAATAAATGCACATGCAATGAAACCACTCCCCACATTTAAGGAGGAATAGGAGCCACTTCGGTACTAAGCACTGACAAGTTTTAATCAAACATGAATGGGAACGCCAGCAGGAAAGAGGAGGGCTTCAGGCTTGGCCTGATTCAAGCTCCTGACAAGAAATGATAACAGGAGTACTGGAAAGGGTGTGGTTGTAAGATTGAATGGGTATAATTTGGGGTGCCCAGTTGGGAGTGGCCCTTCGTGTTGCTATGGCTGCATTGTTGGCGGGATGATTGCGTATCTTGCCCCAGCATGCCCAAATTAGGGCATAATTTCTCCCCAAAAGACACCTGAAGCAATCCAATAAAGAGGTTGAGTCCTCGTGGACGTACTAGTCTAGTTTGGGGAGGTGAAAATTGGACCTTTTGGCAACATTTTTGGCTACTTTTCTATGGGGTAAAAACCGAATACCTATTTAATACTAGCCAAGATGCTGGGTCTTGTGACTTTGATTTTGCAACCATGAAATTCGTGACTCATAGCTCCAGATCAGCTGTTATGTATTTGGATCCCTAAGCGATTTGGCAAAGCTGATTTACTTTTAAACGTCGCCTGCACACTGCAGCTGATTGGGCATGGAGCCCCGTATCCCAAAAAATTGAACTTTGGTGCTTTGGAGCCCTACTATCTAATGCCAATCCTCACGTTGCAAGTAGGCTTTTGCCTTTTCATGAACTATGAGCTATAAGCACAACCCACACCTCCTGGGGGTACATGTTCTCCTCTGGATAAAATTTCAGCTTTAAGTATGTAGATGAGAAAATTTAATGCGACATATGGTGTGGCAAGTTGTTGCTAGTAGCATACCAAAATTTTTGCTACTTCACTTTTCTGAACTTTACTTGGCAGCCAACTCTATGAGAATAACTACGGTGTTACATTGATGCAGGACGGGAGACAACACTCTACACGCAAACAAAAGCTTGCAACAAAGTATGGGCAGCAACTTTGTGGAGGAGGATAGTGAATTGGCTATGTACCGCAATGGTGAAGGATCAGAGAGTAGTAGTGATCACGCATCAGATGAGGACATCCCACGTGCCTTGTGGCTCTCTGACTTCGATCTAGCAAAGAAGGCAAAGGAAGTGTTAGGGGAAGTGAGCTTACCAGGCTGACCATGTCATTTCAGAACGTGTAGTTAGTTGGTACGCAGACAGCTTTGAACACCTTCAGACTTTTGGATGTGATTATTTCAGTTGTCAACAATGAATATCAGAATATCAGGCTGTAGTAGTCGGCTGGTTCTTGTTGCTTTTTTAAATAAAGGTAAATAGAAAGAAAAGCCCGCAGACAGTGTAGAAAACACTACGGAATGTTGGAGAACATTACCAGACTGGCTTTGTCACAACGAATCATGGTACCAGCTTAAGCATGAATTGCAAGTATGGGCTACATTGCAAGCAACGCACCGAGGCCAAACAACCAAATAACCGTAAAACCGTTGCTCATATTTTAAATCCCAGGGAAGACCACACAATTCATCCATCGGTTACCAATTCCCGGCTTACTGGTTACCAAAGTAAAGTAAGCGGTGGTAATCATCGGATACCGGTAAGCCATAGCAACCGAGGTCAGTAAGCCGACATTGATGTGTTTACTGAAGGCGCTAATCCTGGCTCATCAGTAACCACCGCCTACTGACGGACCACTTTTTTCGTCCACGAAAGAAAAAGAAAAGAAACGAAGAAACTACGCAGGCAGTGAAAGCCACTCCCCACATAAAAAAGTAAAAGTAAAAGTCTACGCTGGAAGTCACCAGCGTGCATTAAGGAAAGGCTCTCAACTAGTGCTCACACTAGCCAGAGCCCCATCAGAAACGAGAAAAAATAGGAACAAAGAGACTACATTAATTAAGGAAAAGGAGCCACTTTGGTACCGAGTACCATAAAGCTCCTTCACCGCGAAAAGGAAAGGAATAATCAATGGGGATCAGGAGGGTTGCAGGCTTGGCCTGAAACTGGCTCCTGATGAAAGTTGATAACAGTACTGGAAAGGGCACGCCTGGTATGGACAAGTTTAGCAGTGTGTTTGACTGAATGCATATGGAGCTTGGAAGCAAGTTTCTTAGCTCTTTGAGAGTCAAGACCCAGTCCCTCAAAAGCTCCAGTGTGTGATTGTTGTAGATAGTAATAGTGCCACCCAATCCCAAAAGGATGGTGTGGAGGGTAACAGAGGCTCCTTGATCGGGATGGTGCAGAGGTCTTTGTGCTGTTCCTGCGCGGCGCTCAGCTGGTTGTGAGGTCTATGGTCCTTACAGTATTTGACTTGGATGTCACGTTGAAGTACCGGTATACTGAAATGTTTGGGCTGCCGGTGCTGTCTGGGGAGGAAGGTGCTTTTAGCTTTAGTCTTCCTCAGTTGCCTCCTGCCACTTCGGAACCCACCCTCCTCCATTATTATTATGTTTTTTTTTTGCAACCTCCTTCTGATACCTTATCTGTGTTCCTTGAGGCGCATTCTTGGAGTGAAGAACAGCACAACAAATTGGACGGTGCTTAGAGAGTGCGGTCAGGAGCCCTTGCAATTTTTCTGGTTCCGTGCTTCCATTAGGTTATTTAATAGCATGCTTGATTCCAACAGTGAGACCCTACGTCGTGTGCTGAAGGCAGATTTGCATCTTGCTTCTTTTGATAGTTCTTGCTGGTCTGCTTAAGTCTCGAATGCGTTCAATGGACTGCAAAGTAGTGCAATGTTCAAACAGAAAATGCTGAGAGCCACACAGGTTCCCATGCAAGAGTTCATTTGCGATTTGCGTTTCAGACATTTGAAGGTATGGAGGGAAGCTAATTTTTCATGTCCTCGCGCAGTAAACAAGAAAGCAGTCACGTATCACAAGTGGTGTGGGAGTTCTGAGAGTGGTCCTAGAGGCTCTCCTTTTTCTATCCCCTCCTACTTGTACAAGGGTCTGGACAAACATGTGTTGAGGAATTTCAGCAGGTTCAGATTGCGTGCACACCATTTGAGAGTGGAATCTTGCAAATGGCATGGTGGTTCTAGCATTTGTGATAAATGTGAGTGTAAAGAAGTTTAATATGAGAAGCATGTGCTTTTCTTTTGCAAGTGTGCTGAAGTGTGCGAGCTGCGCATGAGATACAAAGACCTTTTTGAAGGAATGTTTAAGACTCTGCATGTGTTTGCTCCTTCAAGCTCTGAATTTATTCCTTTCTTGGCTTGTCATCACAGTATCACTGATTTTGATATCAATGCATTCCTGAATCAAGACTCATGCAGACTCCTCAAGTTTGTGTCAGATTTAGTTTCAATTTTCGACACTGGTTGATTTTGTTTCACCAGCCAACTGCCATCAGCCAGAGTCTCAGGCTGTAGCCCATTCTTGTAAACCTTGTAACCCTTCTTATACCTTATGGTGACTTGCAGGTATAATGTCCCAGTTGTTTCCCCGGGAAAAACAAAAAAGTGAAAAAAAACAAAACAAAACAAAACAACCAAAACGGATTTTACGATATAAATATAGAAGGGACAGCCTCCCCGTCACCGTCCCTATGACAAGCACTTGAGAGAACAGGTTGTGCACCTCTACTTTGTGAGTGGCATGAAGTGCTCAGCCATTGCTAGCTGGTTCAGCGGACGTCCTTGCAGGAATTCCTGTCCAGCAGATCACCCAGGACTACAGGGTGCATCGTGCAGTCCGCGTGCCCCAGGGCTTGGAAGGGCTTTTTCCGCTCCCACAGAAAGCATGATGCGGTGGCTGCCCAGCTGGTGTCTATTGTGCAGGTTTGACACATGCTTGCATTGCCCCTTCCCTTCTATATTTATATCATAAAATCCGTTTTGGTTGTTTTGTTTTGTTTTGTTTTGTTTTGTTTTGTTTTGTTTTGTTTTGTTTTGTTTTGTTTTGTTTTGTTTTGTTTTTTCTTCACTTTTTTGTTTTTCCCGGGGACACAACTGGGACATTATACCTGCAAGTCGCCATTAATTACGAGTACTTAATCCGTTGAAGCATTGTTTTGCACCTGTACGGCGCACATGCATCTTTAAGTCTTCCTGAAGGGGAATTCCAGTACCGGAACGAAGGGTTGATGGCCTCATCGGAAGTTGGATAGAGCAGGACATATAAAAGATGGCCTCATTGGAAGTTGGATAGAGCAGGACATAAAAAATAAAATAAAAATTTACGTCCTGAGGTCTACACAGTTTATACAGCAGTGTGCGTGCGTCATATAATGTTTGCCTCGTCGAAACCTCTGCTGATGTGCGGTACGTACGTACTTGAGAATGGCTGCTGTATATAATCATCCTCTGCAACTAATTGTATATTAAGCTGCAACTGAATATGAAATTTTAAACAAAAACAAGTGACCAGCCAGCCAGCCAGTCTGACCACTATTAACGTGGTCCGCGGAATCACGCATTCATAAATATGTAATTAGTTAACATTAGATGAACAGGGGCTCAGAAAATAAATCCATAAACGGAGTCAATGAACGACAAAGAACAAATTGTACGATAAAATATATTATACCGTAAGT
>Ga0307963_1002801_pt1 | contig 13790 bp, 22 predicted proteins | sample OrgLakmetagen594_FD_201829 | JGI IMG/M metagenome (GOLD analysis project Ga0307963, IMG submission 201829) | Saline water microbial communities from Organic Lake, Antarctica - #594 | ecosystem: Environmental > Aquatic > Non-marine Saline and Alkaline > Saline | place: Antarctica: Organic Lake...
TTTCTTGCTTCGTGCTGTTGTGCCTTTGAATCTGCACCACCATTGATTGGTGGGTTTCTTGCTTCGTGCTGTTGTGCCTTTGAATCTGCACCACCATTGATTGGTGGGTTTTTGGCTTTGTGCTGTTGTGCCTTTGAATCTGCACCACCATTGATTGGTGGGTTTTTTGCTTTGTGCTGTTGTGCCTTTGAATCTGCACCACCATTGATTGGTGGGTTTTTTGCTTTGTGCTGTTGTGACTTTGAACCTGCACCACCATTGATTGGTGGGTTTTTTGCTTTGTGCTGTTGTGCCTTTGAATCTGCACCACCATTGATTGGTGGGTTTTTGGCTTTGTGCTGTTGTGCCTTTAAATCTGCGCCACCTGTCTGTGCAGTTCCAAGCGATCGTACTTCAAAATCACAGCAGCTCCAAGCGTTCCAAACGATCGCACTTCAAAATCGCAAGCACGCTGTACTGACATCACCATGCGCCTCTGCTTTTGCTTAAAACACTTACTCGCGACCATCGCTACTTGCTGGATTGCCAAGCTGTGAAGCCTCTGCCACAACTGTGCCACTTTCACACATTTGTTTGTCACGGCACTGCTACTCCTCGGACCATCTGGCACTTTTCTTGCCCTGCTTACACACTGTGCGCTGCTGCGTTCTGCACTGCAGGTTCACACGGTGGCCAAACGATGCTCTACACACTGTGCGCTGCGTTCTGCACTGCAGGTTCACACGGTGGCCAAACGATGCTCTACACACTGTGCGCTGCGTTCTGCACTGCAGGTTCACACGGTGGCCAAACGATGCTCTACACACATTGCGCTGCTGCGTTCTGCACTGCAGGTTCACACGGTGGCCAAACAGTACTCTACACACTGTGCGCTGCGTTCTGCACTGCAGGTTCACACGGTGGCCAAACGATGCTCTACACACTGTGGCCAAGTCTTTCCTCACGCACCTCAGCAGCAGCCATGACGATGGCAAGGGCAGGTGCGTTGTGCTTGACTGTGTAGGTCAACATGTTTACACATTGCGTTTAGACCAAATTAATAGCTGCACCTGGCCAAGTCCTTTCTTACCCATCTTAGCAGCAGCCATGACGATGGCAAGGGCAGGTGCGTTGTGCTTGACTGTGCAGGTCAACATGTTTGCACATTGCGTTTAGACCAAATTAATAGCTGCACCTGGCCGTGTCCTTTCTTACCCATCTCAGCAGCAGCCGTGAGGATGGCACGGGCAGGTGCGTTGTAACATCATCATGAGGCCCAAGCATTTCCTGCATAAAAAGGGTGCATTGCTTCCATGAGCCACCCCAGCAGCTGTTAGGGGAGCGCCAAGGGCCTGTGCTCTGTGCACTGTGTGTATGCCCGAAATTGTGTTCACTGTGCGCTGTGTGTATGCCCAACATTGTGTGCAATGTGCACTGTGTAAGCCCAACGTTGTGTTCACTGTGCACTGTGAGTAAGCCCAACATTGTGTGCACTGTGCACTGTGAGTATGCCCAACATTGTGTGCATTGTGCAGTGTGAGTATGCCCAACATTGTGTTCACTGTGCACTGTGAGTATGCCCAAAATTGTGTGCACTGTGCACTGTGTGTATGCCCAACATTGTGTGCATTGTGCAGTGTGAGTATGCCCAACATTGTGTTCACTGTGCACTGTGAGTATGCCCAAAATTGTGTGCACTGTGCACTGTGTGTATGCCCAACATTGTGTGCACCGTGCACTGTGTGTATGCCCAACATTGTGTGCACTGTGCACTGTGAGTATGCCCAACATCGTGTGCACTGTGCACTGTGTGTATGCCCAACATTGTGTTAGCTGTGCACTGTGAGTAAGGCCAACATTGTGTGCACTGTGCACTGTGAGTATGCCTAAAAATGTGTGCACTGTGCACTGTGAGTATGCCCAACATTGTGTGCACTGTGCAGTGTGAGTATGCCCAACATTGTGTGCACTGTGCAGTGTGAGTATGCCCGAAATTGTGTGCACTGTGCACTGTGAGTGTGCCTAAGATTGTGTGCTGCCTCTGTCATTGCTGCAAAACCTACTTGCACACACACGCACAAAACATACTTGCGCACACACACACACACACACACACATACACGCACACCCAGACTCAAACTCACAGCCATTCTCACTCGCACTCACGCAAACGCACGAAGCCTTGCCGGTGACGCGCTGCCGGACATGTGTGTGGCCTTCCACAACTCCGTGCACCAGCTGAGTGCACGCTTCCTAGCTGAGCAGCGCCGCCACTATTACGTCACACCCACATCGTACCTGGAACTGCTGGGCAGCTACAAGTCATTGCTGGGGCGGCGACAGGTGTGTTATGTTCTGGATGCTTCTCAGGCAAATTGTGCCTTGGCTTATACTGTTACTGTAATCTGTAATGGGCCAAATGCGTCGGGGCCAGAATCCAATCTGACACGTGACTCTTATCCTGTTTTGCAAAGTTGCTCCCTCCTGCTCACTCTCCCCTGTGCCCTTGCACTGTGTGTGTGTCTTTGCATGTAAGCTGGTATAAAGGTCAGGCTTTCTGGCACTGCTCAGCCCGCAAACTTTTACTCATTTGCGGCATTGTATTGCTGCCCACAGCTAACAGCACCTTTATGATGGCACTAGCAACCCACCTGCGCACTGTCGCTACGCTATGCAACACAATGACGGATATTAACGCCATTCCCGTGCATCATTGTGCTTGTGTGAAATAACAACAGATTATGCAATTACATCTGTTGTTTCGATCCCACAGGACGAGGTGCTGCTTGCAAAACGGCGCTACGAAATTGGGCTGGACAAGCTGCAAACCACAGAAGAGAGTGTGAGCGGCATGAAGGAGGAGCTCATCGCTCTTCAGCCTCAGCTAGAGGTGCGTACGACGGTTTAGCCTATTGCATTCCTCTACCTGCCCTCACACTGTGTATTCATGCTCCTCTCTTGCAATATGCTGCTCTTGTGTGAGTCTCTGTGTGTGTGTGTGTGTGTGTGTGTGTGTGTGTGTGTGTGTGTGTTTGCGTGTGCGTGTGTGTGTGTGCGCGCGCTGCTGCTGTGCAACCTCTGCCTCGGTTTATGCCATCATCGCCATCATGCTGCGCAGTCTCTCTTTCATTTGTGTCCAGAACATGCGTTTGTTTGCGTGTTAGTATGGATTCACGGTATTTGGTATATGGCTGTGGCGCAGGTGGCAGCAGTCGAACCCAGTGCTGCCCTAGATGTTCAGCTCATTGGCACCTGTTCATTTTCGTTGTTCAAGTATTCAGTTTGATACCACAATACTCACTGGCACCTGCTCATTTTCGTTGTTCAAGTATTCAGTTTGATACCACAATACGCACTGGCACCTGTTCATTTCCGTTGCTCAAGTATTCAGTTTATTCCCACAACACTCACTGGCACCTGCTCATTTTCGTTGTTCAAGTATTCGGTTATTCCCACAATACCCACTGGCACCTGCTCATTTTCGTTGCTCAAGTATTCAGTTTGATACCACAAAACTCACTGGCACCTGTTCATTGTCGTTGTTCGAGTATTCAGTTTGATACCACAATACTCACTGGCACCTGTTCATTGTCGTTGTTCAAGAATTTCAGTTTCATACCACGATTCCTGAACTGACAGGTGGCCGCCGTCGAGACCAGTGCCGCAATGGAAGTCATCACCCACGAAAGCGCTGAGGCAGATAAAGTGAAGCAAGTGGTCAGCCGTGAGGAGGCGGCAGCCAGTGCAGAGGCCGCAAAGGTGAGCTAGGTTTTCAAGTTGGAAGCATCGTCTGTGGAGTGGTAGATATGGTTTTGAGAAGGGGTTGAAGGGCGCACACACACACACACACATACACATAAATTCATAAAAATCATGTGTTCAGAGGTTTTTTTGTTGTCTGCTCTGTAATGCTCCTTTGTGTGCATCTGATCAAGGACTCTCACCTCCTCCCCGGCCCTGTCTTGCCCTTGCCACAAGGGTGAGGAAAGGAAGGGCACTTGTGTATGTCGCGCACTGGCCGAAAAGTTCCTGTGTGTCTACGTAGAGATGCACCCTGCACGCTGTCTGCTGTAGCACCATCCAATTACCGCCTGTGAGCTTGTGTTTGCGTGTGTGTGTGTGTGTGTGTGAATGTGCGTGTGCATGTGTGTGTGCGCGTGTGTGTGTGTTTGTGTGTGTGTGTGTGTGTGCATGCGCGTGTGTGTATGTGTGTGCGTATGTGTGTGTAGGTGAAGTGAACAGAAAGAGTGATTCAAGCAAACGTGCGTCCACCGACACATTGCTTGTTTGAATTGGCTGTGCAGGTCAAAGCCATCAAGGACGAGTGTGAAGCTGACCTGGCCGAGGCCATGCCCATGCTGGAGGCGGCTCTCAAGGTACGCAATACGCCAAAGTGTGTTTATGTGTGCGTGCGCCTGCAGTATGCTTCTGTGCTTCGCCTCTGGGTGTGTTCACTTCCCAATGCCGTGCATGTGTGCTTGCATTTATGCGTCGCCTACGATTTATGTTGGCAGTTGTAATTGAAACCTGTGATTTGCTGGCATTGTTGATGTGGATTCTACCTTTTGTTCCTCCTCATGGAAGGCTGCATAGCTAGCTTCCTTTTGGGATCCAGCAATATAATGGACGTACAATGGGTACCAAAACAATCACGCTACCACACAAGACACCAGCACATGCTGACATTAACACTCAAGCACTCACGCTCGTAACGTGTAGGCTCTGGACACGCTGACCAAGAACGGCATTCACACACAATTACTCTCACACACACACACACACACACACACACACACACACACACACACACACACACACACACACACACACACACAGTGTAGGCTCTGGACATGCCAGCTCATGCTGGAAGTCACACTCACACACTTTCGATTGTAACAAAAAAGGTTGAACAAGCTGATTAAGAGCGACATTCATACTCAAGCACTTGCAATTCTAACAAGCAGGCACTGAATATGCTGACCAAGAACGACATTCACACACAAGCACTTACGATTGTACAAAGCGAGCGTTGAACACGCTGACCAAGAGCGGCATTCACACACAAGAACTGACGATTGTAACGAGCAGGCCCTGAATACGCTGACCAAGAACGACATCACGGAAGTGAAGGGTATGAAGAGCCCACCTGCTGGAGTGAAGCTCGTCCTGGAGGCGGTGTGCATCATGAAGGAGATCAAGCCGGTGCGTATACAGATGGCAGTGTGGTCAGCGTGCTTGCATTTGCGCATGCAGCGTGCTTATTTTTGCGCATGCAGCGTGCATCAAGAAGGAGGTCCGACACGTGGGCAGTTGGCAGTAAGAATAGAGTGGTTTGAGGGTGCACGGATATGGCCTTGCGCTGAACGACATCAGTTTGCTTCTTGGTATGACATCAATTCTCTGTGTGTGTGTGTGTTTGTGGGTGTGGGTGTGGGTGTGGGTGTGTGTCTGGTTTGTCTAAAATAGCAGTGAACCCGAGCAGGCTGCTCCAGCTATGTTCTCAATAGTTGCCGGTGTCTGTAGCCTTTCAACATAGTAGTGCATTAGAGCACCTTTCTGGTCTGTATCGCATTAACGATTGTGTCAAGACTGTGTTTTAAAATGCCCCCTGCTCCAAACAGCACGTACACGTGGTTGTGTGGTTTGGAGGGTGGGTGTGGGCTGGTGATAAGCGCAACGTTGTGTGCTATTAACCCTACACCACGTGCCTGGCGTTGTGTGGTTTTGTGTGCACGTAGGTGCGCATGAAAGATGCTCAGAGTGGGCGCATGGTGGACGACTACTGGGAAGCTAGCAAGCGCATGCTCATGGAGGATGACTTCCTGAACTCCCTGCGGGAGTACAACAGGGACAACATTGACCAGTCCATCATCAAGAAGATCAAGGTGGGCTTTGCTGGCCTTGGCACGAAATGAATAGGGTTGGCCAGAACCGTATGTATGCACCATATTTTTGGTGATTTCCTCACCTAAAATACCGTATATACACCGTACGTGTATGGTTCTGGCCAACCCTAGAAATGGACCTTTACTATGATGACCAGTCCATCATCAGAAAGATCAAAGTCGGGCTTGCAGGCCTCAAAATGAAAGGGTTTGCTACAAAGACGACATGACCTCAGTTCAGCCAGCAGCGCCTCTGTGCAGGCTAGGGAGTGATGCAAGGAGTGTGTCTGCTTAGCACTATCCAGCCTGTCTGTGCTACACTGCAGGAGCAGGTGCTACACTGCAGCCTACACTGCAGGCGCTACACTGCAGGTGCTACACTGCAGGTGCTACACTGCAGGTGCTACACTGCAGGTACTACACTGCAGGCGCTACACTGCAGGTGCTACACTGCAGGTGCTACACTGCAGGCGCTACACTGCAGGTGCTACACTGTAGGTGCTACACTGCAGGTGCTACACTGCAGGTGCTACACACTGCGGGTGCTACACTGCAGGTGCTACACTGTAGGTGCTACACTGCAGGTGCTACACTGCAGCCTACATTGCAGGTGCTACACCTCAGCCTACACTGCAGCCTACACTGCAGGTGCTACACTGCAGGTGCTACACTACACTGCAGGTGGCCTACACTGCAGTCCGGCACTGCAAGCTTGTGTTGTCATCCACGCCCAACCCCCTAAACAACTCATACTCCTTCACTCTTGGATGTGCTCTTGTGCAGCCATACATCGAGAACCCAGAGTTCATGCCTGACAAGATCAAAAGCGTGAGCACAGCAGCCCATGGGCTGTGTTCCTGGGTGCGGGCAATGGAGGCCTACAACCGAGTGATCAAGGTGCGTCTGGGTGTGGGGTTGCGGGTGTGGGTGCGTTTGAGGGGGCGCTGTAAGATGTGTGAACAGGTATGCAATTGTGACATTTGTGAGCTGCATGCTTGTCTTTCATGTTTTGTTTTTGCCTTAGGTAGCCTTTTAAACTGTGTTCACAAATCATGCAATTCCTTTCTAGTTGTTTGGTCGTGCTTGCGTGTGATTTAGATTATGTTGCTGAAAACAAACGCGTGTAAGTTTCCGAACCTCAGGTTGTGCTTATGGTCCGGAAGACCAGGCCATTATACTTGTGAGATCTATATCATCCCTTTACCCTTATAAAATGCACTCTCAGGTCGTTGGGCCCAAGCGTCAGAAGCTCAAGGAAGCTGAAGAGCAGATGGAAGTGGTGATGAGTGCGCTGCGCACAAAGCAGGCAGAGCTCAAGGAAGTGATGGACAAGCTGGCAGAGCTGGATGCTGATCTGCAGGTGAATTTATATAATGAATGTGTGGATGCTGATCTGCATGAAGTGTGTGGACGTTGATCTGCAGGTGAATCTATATAATGATTATGAAAGGCGCCCTCTGTCGTGTGCGCCATGTGTGTGTGTGTGTGACTGTGTGTGTGTGTGTGTGTGTGTGTGTGTGTGTGCGTGTCTGTGTGCGGTAAATGGACATGGAAAGTGCTTTGCAAACAAATGTGGATGTCTTATTTTGTGGCGTTAGGGGTTGTTCCTACTTTGCCTACTTGTATTAGTTATTACCCTCACACGGCTCACACATACACACATATACGCACACGTACACACATTCATGTGCACTTTACAGAACAAGAAAAACCGCAAAGAGCAGCTGGAGTCTGATGTTGCACTGTGCACGGTCAAGTTGGACCGAGCAGAAAAGCTGATCAGCGGGCTGGGAGGCGAGAAGCAGAGATGGACCATCGCAGCCACGTAAGACTCGTGTGCTTGCATCCGTGACTACTGAGTTTTGAATGTGTGAAATGCAAATTGGACCATCGCAGCCACGTAGGACTTGTGTGCTTGCATCTGTGAATACTAGGATTTGAAAGTGTGGCATGCAAATTATGTGCACCTCTTTGCACTCAGTGTGAGCCTGCAGGAACTCATGCAGCCATAATTACTGTGTGCTACGGGCTCGGAGGTTGCGCTCAGCATTACTAGTGTGTTTCATTGTGTTCTGCCATAACCTAGTCAAAAGCTGCTGTTGCATGCCATCATGCGTGAATGCCATCATGTTTCAATCACGCGCCTGCCATCGTGTGTCATGCCATTTTGTGGGAATCGTGCATCGACCACACACAGGGACCATGCGCTTGCACCTAATGACTGCAGCTGTTTCATGCATCATGTTTGAATCATACGCCTGCCATCATGCGTGAATGCCATCATGTTTGAATCCTGTGCCTGCCATCATGCGTGAATGCCATCATGCGTGAATGCCATCATGCGTGAATGCCATCATGCGTGAATGCCATCATGTGTGAATGCCATCATGCGTGAATGCCATCATGTGTGAATGCCATCATGTGTGAATGCCATCATGCGTGAATGCCATCATGCGTAAATGCCATCATGCGTGAATGCCATCATGTGTGAATGCCATCATGCGTGAATGCCACCATGCGTGAATGCCATCATGCGTAAATGCCATCTTGTGTGAATGCCATCATGTGTGAATGCCATCGTATGTGAATGCCATCATGTGTGAAGGCCATCATGTGTGAAGGCCATCATGCGTGAATGCCATCATGTGTGAATGCCATCATGTGTGAATGCCATCATGCGTGAATGCCATCATGCGTGAATGCCATCATGCGTGAATGCCATCATGTGTGAATGCCATCATGCGTGAATGCCATCATGCGTGAATGCCATCATGTGTGAATGCCATCATGCGTGAATGCCTAAATGCCATCATGCGTGAATGCCATCATGTGTGAATGCCATCATGTGTAAATGCCTAGATACCATCATGCGTGAATGCAATCATGTGTGAATGCCATCATGTGTAAATGCCATCATGCGTGAATGCCATCATGTGTGAATGCCATCGTATGTGAATGCCATCATGTGTGAAGGCCATCATGTGTGAAGGCCATCGTATGTGAATGCCATAATGTGTCAATGCCATCATGTGTGAATCACGTGCCTGCCACTCACAGGGACCTTGGAGAACTGTGCACGAAGCTCCTGGGAGACGTCCTGCTTGCAGCTGGGCAGATTGCCTACTTGGGGCCCTTCACTGCCTCCTACAGGTAACAGCTTGCATTATCCTGTTGCGCTGTCAATCTGCATTTGCCTTGTTAGTTGCGGCTGGGCAGCAGCCTCCTGGGGCCCTGTACTGCCTCTTACAGGTAACAGTTTGCACGGTCCTGTTGCGCTGTCAATCTGCATTTGCCTTGTTAGTTGCGGCTGGGCAGCAGCCTCCTGGGGCCCTTCACTGCCTCTTACAGGAAGCAGCTTGCACTGTCCCCTTGTGCTGTCTTCGTCCATCTGTGCAGATGCTTTACTACTTGCGGCCGGGCAGGCGGCCCACCTGGGGCTCTTCACTTTATTTTTTCATGGAAGCGCTTGTCCTGAACATCATTCCTCTGTCTTGTCTGTCTGTACTCTTTGCCTTCCTCTTTGCAGCTCGGCAGAATTCCGGAATGGGGCCGCATGCCCTGCTGCGTCACACAGATGCATGATTTATAATGAAGCCTTGTGGTTGCTGCTGGCATGTTTTTTCCATTACATGCATGCGTGTTACTGGTGCTGCGGGGCTGGGGCATGGTTCATAATGACGCCTTGTGGTTGCTGCTGGCATATAATTTCCATTTCACGCATGCCTGCACCCACTGAGTGTTAGGGGCCCGTGCATGGTTCCTGCAACGTTGGGTTTCACGATTGCCCATGCGCATGTGTACATGTAATTCAAGCTCAACTTCAGTGCAGGTCAGAAACAAATGTGTGTGTGTGCTACTATGCACTTGCTTTGCTTCATTTCAGGGGTAGCAACGACCATTTTTGTTGTAATTGAGTGCCCGCTTCCTCTTTTCTACAGATCTGACGTGCTGCACACCTGGCTTGAGACTTGCCAGGAGAAGGGTGTGCCTTGCAGCGAGCGATTTAAGCTGGAGGCAGTACTTGGGGACCCTGTCAAGGTGTGTGTGTTGTTGGTGTGTGTGGTAGTGCAGAGCCCTGTAGCAAAGGCTTCCAGCTTGAAACTGTTCTTTGGGTCCCTGTCAAAAGATGTGTTGCGTTTGGAGGTGTGCTGAGGGGATATGTGTGGGCGTGAGTAAGTGAGTGAGTGTTTGGGTGGGGTTGGAAATGGGGGTGTATGCGCGAGTGGGCGTGTGTGTGCGCGCATGTGTGTGTCTGGTGTGTGCATGTGTGTGTGTGTGTGTGTGCATGTGTGTGTGTGTGCGTGCTGAAAAGTTTTGTATGGGTGTTAGTAGGGTGGTAGTAGTGTGTGGTCTAGTGTGAAGAGTGAGTGAATGCTTTTGGGTTTGTTTGCTCATGCTTGCAGGTTAGTTTGGCATGCATACTGACTGTTATTGAGGCAAGGGACCATTTCACACCCGAACCCTGCTTGTCCCACTTCAGAAAAGTGGCTCATTACTAGCGTGTTTACCATCACACACGCATGCAAGCACAGTTCGGTTACCAAAATGCTATATCCTCCCACATTCATTCACACACGCGTGCAAGCATAGGTCTGCAAAACCTCCAGAATATATATATACATAGAATATACATCATTTACCAAAACAAACGTACACAGCGTGGCACTCAAAGTTCTTACACACTACACGCACCTTGCAAGCACAGGTCCGTCAGTGGAACATATGGGGCCTTCCCAAGGATGACTTTTCCACCGACAACGGCATTGCTGTTGACCAGGGCAGACGATGGCCGCTATGCATCGATCCTCAGGTCAGCCTTGGTTGTAATTCTGTACTTGTGTGTGCACGCACACGCACACGCACATGTGTGTGTATACATGCATACACGTACACAGGCAATCATGCAGACACATACTGCAGTGTGTGCACGCACGCACATACACACGCTATGCTGGATGAAGCCTATAAGTGCACATTCGCACTTTCCGCAAAATGCCTGGGGACGTGTGTTAACCAGCAAAGCCATGAGAGTCAAACATTTCAATATGATAAATTATTTCTGTGTACACAGTCAACACTTGTTACTATATCAGTTCATTGGTCACTGTACAATCCACATGCTCAATCAGGGCAACCATGGCGTATGTATGTGTGCATTGACTGACTGTGCATAACTGACTGACTCTGTGTATGAATGACCGAGTGCATGACTAACTGACTGTGTGCATGACTGACTGTGTGCATGCCTTATTCATGATTGACTGACTGTGCATAACTGACTGACTCTGCGTATGAATGACCGTGTGCATGACTAACTGACTGTGTGCATGACTGACTGTGTGCATGCCTGTGTACATGATTGACTGACTGTGTGCATGACTGACTGACTGTGTGCGTGACTGACCGTGTGCGTGACTGACTCACTGTGTGCGTGACTGACTGTGTGCATGACTGACTGACTGTGTGTATGACTGACCGTGTGCATGACTGACTGTGTGCGTGACTGACTGACTGTGTGCGTGACTGACCGTGTGCGTGACTGACTGACTGTGTGCGTGACTGACTGACTGTGTGCATGACTGACTGACTGTGTGTATGACTGACCGTGTGCATGACTGACTGTGTGCGTGACTGACTGACTGTGTGCATGACTGACTGTTCGTGGCTGACTGTGTGCATGACTGACTCACTGTGTGACTGACTGAATGTGTGCGTGACTGACAATGTGCATGACTGACTGTGTGCATGACTGACTGTGTGCATGTCTGTGTGCATGACCGTGTGCATGACTGACTGACTGTGTGCATGACTGACAGGGCTTGGCCAACAAATGGATCCGTGGAATGGAGAAGGAGAACGGGCTGCTGGTGGTCAAGCTCACAGATGCCAACTTCCTGCGCACTTTAGAAAATGCGATCCAGGTGAGGGGGAATGTAAAAGGGCTTGTTATTTGATGAATGGGTTGGTGTAAAGAGTGTTTAAATATCTGTGACTAAGGACATCCCACTCTTCTTATGCCCACATTGTTCTACCGCTTTTTGGGCAGCCTGTACTGATAAGAAATACGATGCTGTATTCAGCAGCGCTGTATGGTAAAGCTTGTAGTGCTGCACAGAGTGCTGATGTGCGATGCAATTTTTCTGTCGTACATTGGTGTGCTTTGCTTGTGCATTGTGTCCAGTTTGAGAGGCTGGTGACCAAATGGCATGCCTTCAACAGGCCATACTTATTGCTATTTCAGTCATCATGCAAGCCGCCATTGTCGACGAATTAGGTCGTCGTTTTTTGATCGTGAAATATCCTGATGGTCAGTTACAACGTTGCTCCCGCCATTTCATGTTTGCAGTTTGGTAAGCCAGTGCTCATGGAGAACGTGATGGAGACCCTGGATGCCAGCCTGGAGCCACTACTGCAGAAGCTGACTTTCAAGCAGGGGGGCACAATGTGCATCAAGCTGGGAGATGCGGTGGTGGAGTACAGTGACGATTTCAAGTGCGTTGATGACTGGTTTGTAATTGTAATGGGACGCGGTGGTGGAGTACAGTGATGATTTCAAGTGCGTTGATGACTGGTTTGCAAGTTGTAATGGGACGCGGTGGTGGATTACAGTGATGATTTCAAATGCGATAAAGGCTGTTGAAGCACATGGTCATGTGGCTGTGGGGGCTGACTGAGGTTATTTCCTACGCACATTTTGTTTACCCGTGTATAATTGCTAGCCCACTGCTTCGGTTGTTGCTAATGATATTTTGGTGAAGTTGAGTACAGGTGGGTTGGAGAACAGCGATGGTACTAAGTTTGTTTGCCATCAATTTAGGTATGGTGCTGGTTTGTTTGCGCAAGTGCTAGGTTATTCTTAGCTATGTGTCCATCAAACCTGTGGTGCGGATTGAGCAGGGTAAGGTGGGAGGTAGTTATGCTGAACGTTTGGAACATGACTATGGCTTCATGTCCCTCATGTCCCTCCTATGTGTCCCTCCTATATGTCCCTCCTATGTGTCCCTCCTATATGTCCCTCCTGTATGTCCCTCCTGTGTCCCTCCTATATGTCCCTCATATATGTCCCTCCTATGTGTCCCTCATGTCCCTCCTATGTGTCCCTCCTATGTGTCCCCCCTATGAGTCCCTCATGTCCCTCCTATGTGTCCCTCCTATATGTCCCTCCTGTGTCCCTCCTATATGCCTCTCCTATATGTCCCTCATATGTGTCCCTCATGTCCCTCCTATGTGTCCCTCCAATGTGTCCCCCCTATGAGTCCCTCATGTCCCTCCTATATGTCCCTCATATGTGTCCCTCCTATATGTCCCTCATGTCCCTCCTATATATCCCTTCTATGTGTCCCTCCTATGAGTCCCTCCTATGTGTTATCATTTCCCTCATTTCCCTCATATGTGTCCCTCCTATGTGTCCTCCCAGCTGCATGTGTCATGCTACTTGCATACAGGTGTATGTGTGTGTGTCTGTGGGTGTGGGTGTGTGTGTGGGTGGGTGGGTATGTGGGCAACACTTGCGCATGATGCAGAGTTTAGTGCTGACCTTCAGGGGCTCCATCTCATTTGGTCAGCAAAGGGGGTAATCCTGCCGCTTGGTGCCCTTTGTCATGGAAAAAGGGAGGGGGGGGCTGAGAGGACACACACTAAGTGTCTATCTAATGCTCATTCGGTGTGCAACAGCTCGCATCAAGTGCATGTGTTGCCCACATACCCAGGTTCTACATTGCCACCAAGCTGCGAAATCCTCACTACCCGCATCAAGTGCATGTGTTGCCCACATACCCAGGTTCTACATCACCACCAAGCTGCAAAATCCTCACTACCCGCATCAAGTGCATGTGTTGCCCACATACCCAGGTTCTACATTACCACCAAGCTGCGGAATCCTCACTACCCGCATCAAGTGCATGTGTTGCCCACATACCCAGGTTC
>Ga0307963_1002803_pt1 | contig 13783 bp, 13 predicted proteins | sample OrgLakmetagen594_FD_201829 | JGI IMG/M metagenome (GOLD analysis project Ga0307963, IMG submission 201829) | Saline water microbial communities from Organic Lake, Antarctica - #594 | ecosystem: Environmental > Aquatic > Non-marine Saline and Alkaline > Saline | place: Antarctica: Organic Lake...
TCCTGGCATACACAGCCAACCGACTCAGCATGATTTGCATATCACGGGGCTCATTAGTCAGCAAAGTCAGATCATCTGCATACAACATGTGTGAGACGTGCACACCCGCGGTTCCGGTGATAGCCCTTTCTACACACAAGGTAAGGTTACATCGCTATATATGCCTCTGGGGGACATCTGAGCAGAGGCTTGGAAAAAGCCTGAAACCAAACAAAAAAATGCGCTAGAAAAAATCAAGGGAAAAGGGCTAGGCACTCGGCCACAAAAGAGGAATAATCACACCAATATGTATATCTGGTTAATTCAAAAACGTCCTCAAACCAGGGCTATCTTCATGTTGAGGTGGGAAGACCAGCTGGCTTGCTGTGAGCACCTGTTTCAAAGCTGCCTCTGATGTGCTCAGGTGTTCTTGGCCTTGCAAGAGGTTATAGTAGGGTCAGCTGCGATAGCCCTTACTTGCCAGCTCCTGGTCGCTGAAGGGCTGTGGGGGAATGCACCTACCCAAGAACAGCTGCTCCTGACAATCCTCTTCAGATAGCCCGTAAGCCTCAGCTTCAACATTCCTCGGGAAACCTCCCTTCTTGTATGTGACCTTGGTCCACTCACTGGGCAGTGCCTGTGTGGTGCTAAGCAGGAGGGTTGGGACATGCTTAGCATGGCGATCTGGAAATTTCTGCTGTAATAACTCATTTTTGTATGTGTAGATGTATATTTGTGCACAATGCTGCGGAATTGCGTCATATGTTGTGTGCCTGCAGTTTGAAATGGGGCAGGGAGGCCTGCATGGTTGTGTAAGCATGCACGTGTAGCATGGTGCGCATGACCAGCCAAGCATGCTCCTAAGGTTGAGCTGTTTTGTATGTGCATGTGAAAGCAGGCAACAAGGATCATGCGTGGTTGTGCACGCGTGAGGGTGCGGGAGTGGGGCAAGGGCGCACACGTCACCACACAGAAATTTCCAACCAGAACCAACGAGACATGTCGCAAATACACCTGCATGGGTTAAGTCTCTGCTTACTATCAAGGCATGCACAATGTACTGCAGATGCTCGCCTGAGGAGCAGCAAAAGCATGGGAAGAGGATGGCCTGTGTGTGCTTGAAAGCCACGCTACACCACGCCTGGGGCCTCTACCTCCTCCAGCGGAATTCTCTTAGTCAGTGAATGTGTTCAGGTATCGAGCGAGTGAGCACGTGCTTGCTTATGGGGTGGGGGACTCCAGCTTTGAATCACTCATTCCTCGCAAAAACTACACACAGGGGAACTTGGCCCTGTTGGCTTGTTGTCTTCCTGTCAGGGTAACATCACTCTTTCCGGAAGATATTATTCAGACTCTTCCGACAAGATCGTTCCCAATTGGTCTTTCACATATATCGCATAAACATGTATATAAACTGCACTCACTAGAATCCAAAAAGGTGGAAGGTATCAAGGTGGTAATCCCAATTTGGAAACCCCCATTATAAACTATTTGGATAATATACTATTTGGATAATACTATTAGTTAGCTGTTCACGAAGCTCTGGGAGCGATGAACTTGCACACTCAGCAAACCCGACTGCGTAATCCTGGTACCGGGACGAGTCGCCATTCACGCAGGTTAGTCAAGGGCTCCCAAACTGCTGCCTGCATAGCGCTCCCAACGTATGTGGGTAGTCATTACACTTTCTCTCATTTACTCCTGTTGTGAGCAGGCTGTGTCAGCAGGCAACACAACCACGTCAGCTGTACGCAAGACATGCAATTGCAAGGTGCGGACACGCCACATTTACACCTCCGATTCATTAATTTGAGGGGGTGGAAGACCATGCAAGCATGCTCTGCGCAGAGGGGTCTGTTCGCATTAACGTATGCATCTTAGATGCTCTTTGACCCTTACCTTAGCACATATATTTTTGTTCAATGTGACACGAATTTGATAGCAACGCACATAGGAGATTATTGGCAAGTCCTCACTTGCTATTAAAATGAAAAGTTTGGAAGCAACATGTCACCACGTCTCTTATTGCCGCAGGTCTTCTTCCTCTGACAAATCCATGTACAAGCTGGAGTCTGTGGATGAGTCAGACATGAACGGCAGTACAACAGTATTTATAGACAAGCGAGACGGCGAGCTAAAGCAGGTGTGCGTTGAAATGTGCATCATTGCATTATTAATGTGTGTGCGCCTTATGATTCACGTGTGTTATTCAACGTGAGGGGTATGGATAAATAGTGATCTAAATGCATTCACGATAAGTGAGTCAGCTAGACAGCACTGCTCCACTAAAGACGTATCCGTACTGAACTTGAAGCAGGACATACAGGGCAATATTTGCAGGTGTCCTTTGTATGCCTACGCACTATGCACTATGCACGATCACACTCTTGAACCTTAAAAGTAATTCGGCTTGCAGCAACTTCTACACAAATCACCTGTGTATACTGGGAAGTATGGGTAGTGCAGCATGCAAACAACTCCTCCCACAGCTGGTTTTTCTATGTTGTACCATGATGTTGTACACACCGTGTTGCATACAAGCTTACACCAAATAAAAGAGTGCTCAGATAAGAAATGCAACCTGCTGGTACAGACTGTCGTTTCTCTATGGCAATCAATTATCAACACTACTTCCTAAATCTACCAGTGTCCACTTCTTGCCTGCTATACATAGTCAAGCGATCCTCTCTCTTACGTCGTGTTGAGTGTTAGCCAAATTTAAGGGTATCGCAGCTGCACCGATTTGGGTGGAGTGCTTGCTCACATATACTTTGCGGCGTCTGCCACCGCCTTTGCTTGCCAACGCGTTTGCCTGCCAATGTGTGTAAGACCTCAGTTATGAACCTCAACACTTTACGCCATCAGGTGATGTGCTATGACTACGGTTACCGAAGTGGGGTCGGGCGGATGTACATGTCAAAAGACGGCACCATCCCTTCTTCAGGCATCACACTTGCGGTAGGTGGGGAGTGGTTGTCTTTATTGCAACAAATGAAAAGAACAAGAATAAATTAAGAGAAAAGACTCTGCTGGTAGTGACATATGCACAATGCGGGAATGGCCAGAACCATCTATGTCTATATTATGTATATATATGTATATACACCTTGTATAACCGTATATTTGGTGATTTCCCTACCAAAAACGTCGTATATACACCGTATACATATTGTTCTGGCCAACCCTACACAATTGCGAGCAGCTCGTGTTCAGGCGCATTGATTGCAGGAGGCTTAAAGGATTGCAGGAGGCTTCGGAGGCTTGGGTTTTTTGTTTGTATAGCTCATGGCAATACTTGTGCAGCTTGCAACTTTTATTGTGTGATATAAGACGTGTGTATATGTGTGTTCTGGAAATTGCTTGTATGTGCGTCATTACCTAACTTGCACAACTGTTTATATTTCAACTCTTCATCACGCTAGCGTAGCAGTCATAAAACATCGTGCAAAATGCATGTAGCTAGTTGCTTGTTGCTTTGTCGTAAAGCAATGGTAAAGCTTACACGAAAGTACAAAATATTTAAGCTCATGAAAGTCAAGGAGGCCCTTTGGTTGCCTTGGCTCTAAATCCTGTTGGACCATGATGCTATGTATACGCAACTACTTACACATACCGCTTAAACGAGTGTTCGTTTTGATAGATCCGTATCTGTGTATCGGCGAAATTGTAGCAGGGAACAAAGTCCAAATATGCGGTCATTTAGGGTCTAAACAGTATTTGACCTGTGCATACTTGGTAGCTACCTGTTTTGTGTGAGCAGGTTGAAAACTTCAAGCAGGAACTAGAGAGCCTCCGCGTGTCTGTGCGTTACGATGAGTATGCTGGGGTGGCAAGCAGAAGGCCTGCAGACTCTGCCATACGCAAGGTGTGTGCAGCACGTTCCACGCTAGTACAAAACTAGTTCTTGTCCATACCTGGGGACAAGACATGACTGACCTATCTATGTTCGCTTGTTGCTTGTAGAGATGACGTGGCACACCCTGATAATGACGCATGCCTCAACTCTTTGCCTTGAATTATTTCACGTTCTTTATTTTTATTCCTGATTACACTTTTCTTGTTGGTAGGGTGACTTCCTGTCCTCAATGTATAAAGATTTATCCGCCAAAACAAGTTTTCCATATAATGTTTGTAGATGCAAGCGCAGAGAACACTGTTGGTTAAACTGCTTTCTTTTGCCTTGTTCCTTTTGCTGTGAAGTCGGAAAAACTGCCAGGTTATAATTGTTTTTGCACGTAATACCCACAGCTAACATGACTATGAACAAGAAATTGCTGATCACAGCTCAAGGCAAGAGAGAGAGAGAGAGAGAGAGAGAGAGAGAGAGAGAGAGAGAGAGAGAGAGAGAGAGAGAGATTGGTTAGGAAGGAAGGGTTAGTTACAAGGGTTTGTTACAACACGCTCTACATCGCCTGTGTTGTTTGTTAACCTGTACCAATACCTGCTGTTTGAACGTGCTGCAAGGCCTCATTATGACCTTTCTTGCAAGCATTTGCTCATAGTAGATTTGTGAAGACTAGGTCATGATGTGAGCGTCTAGACGCTATGACAACCATTCTTCTTTCACGCCTCTTAATGGCAAAACTTGCGTTGATGCAAGAAGCGGCTATCTTTTCACCGTGCCCTCCTGCGCGTTTCTGCAGGCTGCATACTCACTGGGCAAGTCAATAGTGCGTGGCTTTGCAAGCCTTGACCACGCCTTAGAGAGAGCAGGCGTGCTGCCTAAGCTAGTGCTTTCCCCGGAAGCACGTGATGATGCAATCTCTGCACCTACATCTGCGGAACAGAAGGGAGAGCGCAACCAGGTACTCACTGCAGCAAAACAGCCATTGTTACCAGCTCGTACATTGGTGAAACAGAGCGCATTGGTGAGACAGAGTGCATTGGTGAGACAGAGCGCATTAGTGAGGCAGAGCGCATTGGTGAGACAGAGCGCATTGGTGAGACAGAGCGCATTGGTGAGACAGAGCGCATTGGTGAGACGGAGCGCATTGATGAAACAGAGTGCATTGGTGAGACAGAGCGCATTGGTGAAACAGAGCGCATTGGTGAGACGGAGCGCATTGGTGAGACAGAGAGCGCAACCAGTTGACTTATAGAACATGCAGCAGTCACACAGGCAAGGAACAGAATAGACGATTTGTAGGCAACAGATGACTGTCCAACCAATGGGGTCAGGCAACTTGTACAGACTGCTCCCAAAGTTTTTATCGGATGCCAACTGCTTATTTATTCCGTGTATTTCCTACACACACAGACCAGCTGCATTTCACAACCGAGTGTTTACAATGTTTGCATAAATGGCCTACAGATACGAGAGAAGCTGAAGGGCCTCATGCTGAGCGATGAGGCAATCATGGAGCGTGAAAGAAAGAGGGAGAAGGCAGGAGGAAAGGTGTGATCTTATCTTGTACTGTTGTGCTAGAGCTTGCTTTCAGAGCACCACTTCTCCCAAATTTTGACTTTTGTTTTTGTTTATTATGCCTTCAATGTAAGGCCAGCAGGTTTTGAGTTCTGTCAGTATGAATGATCATAATGTGTGCACGTGTACACACATGACACACGCAAGCAAAAATATAGCACACATACAAACACACTAACCCCAAGGCCTTCCACTTGCCAAAGGAGTCTTCATATGATTTTTGTGATCTCCATCAAATTTTGGGCAAGCTTCTGGTGAAAATCCCAGCAATTCCCCCCCTGCCACGTTCCTAGGTGTTGTCGCCCTGGTACTCCCGAGCGCTCTACAACGTTGTGTGCTTCTTGTTGGATGTCATCTTCAGCAACAGGTGAGAAGAGGAATCAGTTGTCCTTTGACAGCAATGCAATCGTTTTAGGTTGGCTCCATCCAAACAGTATTGGGGATCAAGCTGGAATTAGCTCTAGGGAAGGACTCCTCCTGAAGGCTTCTGACCCTTGTCAGCATATGCTGTCAACTTTCATAAGTTTACAGGACACCGTGTCAGACACCTGTGTTGCTGCTGGGCTGTGCCACATTGTGCGTTGAGACCCGGGAAGCCGGTCTCCAGAGAATGCTTCCTTGTTAAATAGTTTACTTTGTCTGGTAGCGGTACTCATGCTGCTGCTTGGCCGCTGTCCTCTGCTTTGAGACCCTGTAAGCTGTATGCCCACTGTCACCCAAATTGCTCTTTCTGAACAGTACCGTGTCAGATAGGGTGATTTGAGGCTCAAAATGGGAAACCTTTTCAGATGTTCCAAGGTTGTGCGTCCCACGACTGGCTCATTTCAAGCTTGGCATTGTTATACCATTGGCATAAGGTTCCCAAAGCAGCTGAGTGTGAAAGGCACCCTTTTAAGAAAATGTGTCCAATTGGGTGTGGCGTGAAACCTACTGTCTGCTTCTAAACCTTCATATCAGATCACCTGCTGCATCAATTTCAGTTGTTTTACTTATGTTAGAATTGTTACAATTAACAAGCTTGCTACAAGATATGTAATCAAGATAGTGGTTGATGAGGTATATTCCATTTCCACGGTAAGCTTAGTACCAGGTTGCAGGTGCCCTGTGTGTGTGCGGTGTCGTCCTGTTGATCTGTACACAGGGGGACATTATTTAAACTACGGTAGCTTATAGTGTCAGATCCACATTGAAACTAGGCTTTTCCAAGTCGGTGAATTGGCATGTGGTTGCCCCTGAAAGCATTGCAAGAAAGTGACATTTTGGACATGCTCAATAATCCTCTGGTTTTACTTGTCTGCTACAAAAACCTTTGCAGGCCCATTCAACGCTTTTGGTTCTTGGAAACTGTGGCGCGCATGCCATACTTTTCCTACATCAGCTGCATCCACCTGTATGAGACGCTAGGTGACTTTTCTGCATGATGGTACTTACTTAGACGCTTGGTATAACATATCTCCTAGTTACTCAATTATAGCACACTTTCAGTGTGATATAAGTAAGTGTGGCTTAGATGCTTGGTGTAGCATAACAAAAGCAACAGAAAAGGCCGAGTGGGGCCCACATCGAGCATGCTCTTTAAACGTTTCTAGTGTACATGTGCCAGGACTGGCACCCTTCAATTGCAGCATCAGATCAAACCACCGCCACTGCAAAGTGTTGTCGCACAATTGTTTTGGGCGGGGTGACAGAGGGGGTTGACTGGCCAAATTGCAGGAAATGCTCCTTCCTGGTTTTCTTTCCCACATGCAGCCATGTCAACCTAAAGTTTGTCAATAAAGATTACGTTCACCAAAAAATGGTGAAAATCGGATGACCCCAGATCACACTTCTGGCCTCAGATCACCTCAAATGTGCCCACAGCTCCGCCATGGGACCATTTTTCATTCCCAAAACTAGGTATTTATGACTTCCTAATACCATGCGACCATCCTGCATGTCCCAAAATAGGATACAAGGAGGTCAAAAAATGACCTTTTTGGCACCTTCTTGGCTGATTTTCTCATGATTTTCTCTATGGGAAATGGCTGGAATTCTATATCTCACCAACCACTGGATCTTTTCCCCTCATTTTTCTTGCAATGATGTTATTTATAGAATTAAGTAAAATGCAATTTTAATCACATGATTTGGTGCAGCTTTTGGTCAGATCCAGCACAAGGGTGCCTGAAAAGTAAGGTTCACGCCGCGGCCGATTAGGCATAAGTGACCTCATTGGCTACAATGAAACTCAACTGCTATGGAGCCAATAGTACCAGGTCTAGTTGTAGCCAATGGGGGCACGCACACTCTGGGAACATTTGAAAAACACCCCCATTTCAGGGTCAGATAGCCCCCTCTGGGGGGGTGAGCAGAAAATAGTGTGTGAGCATATGTATGCTTCATAAGCGCAACAGCAGCACGATGAAGAACAACGTTTCGAGGAGCACGAAATAGGACTCAGCAACACAACTAATTTTTGGTATGCGTCTTCCTGAAGCGCTTAAGACCCAGAGCTGCCTCCCATGTGTCTGACCGACCACAGCGCATATCTTACCTTTCAAGCACCCCTGTGATGTATCTGACCAGCCAGAGCACCCAGACGAGTATTTGTTTATTATTTATTATTTGGACTGAGGCATACAGTAAATGAAAACCATTGCATGAGTTCTGAGCAAAAACACCTGTTGTTGGTGAGACCTTAGAGCCATGTTACCTGATCATATCTGCAGGAATCAAAAGTCAAAGATGGGTCAAACTATGACCCACTGCAACCCAATTATAACATTCAAAATTGTTTTATGACATAAAGTCAAGCACAAAGCAAACACAATATACACAGACAGACACACCAAAAAGTGAGGTCGTTCAGCATGTCTTGCCACCTGCCCTTGATGCAAAGTAAAGAGAAAGCCGTGCTGCAAACATGCTTAAACAACACTCTGAAAATGGTACTTTCAAGACTGTCATGTGGTCAGCCTCTGTGATGGAAAGCTCAGCAAAATCAATCTGATCTCAGCATTTGGTGCAATGGATGCCTGTCATATTGGAGGCTTGGCCAAACTCGGTGTTGAACCTTAATGACAGTATATAAAGATCCCTGACTGGGTGTTTTAACGCAAGAAGGCTTGCTACTAGGCATCAAAGCTGTCTGGAATGACTTTTGCTCTGCTGCTCCCCTTAAAAAACGGCCTCAACCAGCATGTGCTAGCAGTGGCAACACACAAGCAACTGATCAAACAATTGAGATCGGGTTCTACCTGGGCGGCTCTCTGCTCCCCTTCATACGATACATGTCTAGGGTTGGCCAGAACCATATATATACGGTATTTATAGGCATTTTTGGCTGGGAAATCACCGAACATACGGTCATATACGGCGTATATATTCGGGTCCGGCCAACCCTATACATGTCCTGATTTTTGACAGCATAGGCGCTTACATTTTTACATCAGTCTCATTTACCGTTCTCCTTGCTGCTGCTTAGGTTGGTGGAGAGCTGCTGCTGAGCTGCGCAAGATCCACTTTGCTGAAGAGTGGAATGAGCTCCACCACCTGCAGGTGTGTACTGTGTGTACTGTTGAGGGTGTGAACACGCTGAGTGTGACTACAAGGTTGACATGGTTTACAGATGTTACAGATAAAGCCATCATTGAAAGGAGGACTGGCAGTGTAATGTACTGTTGAGTGCAAACCCGCTGAGTGCGTTTAGAGCGAGAGTCGACGCTGGTAACTATCAGCATACGCTTAAGAAGGACTTTCAACATTTGCTCACACTTGCTGATGGCCAACGACGTGCATGATGCCGCAATACGATTATACCAAGCCAACTTGACAGTGCCTGATGTCTTCAGAAGGAGAACGCCCAACTATTGCTCACATGACGCAATACTTTTATTTTTATAAGGAAATTATGAGGACAAGAAGTGTGCCTAGCCCGCAATTATAGGACAATACTTACTAAGGAATTTATAAAGGCAAGGAGTGTGCCTAGTGCCCATATTTAGTTGAGCTTTTGCGATTGCATTGGGCCCCATGGGAGAAACAATTGTAGGCACCACTTGCAAACGACTTTATTGCACACATGCTTGTATAGACACCTGTACTCAAAGTCCCATATTGCGTGTATGCTTTCACTTATACAGATCCTTAAGGTTTAGAAAATACTTGGGATTGCCCTTGACCTGATCTTGAACCTGTTCAAGCCCATGCAAGCTCTGATGAGACACACACACACATACACACACACACACACACACACACACACCAAACATAAACACACCAAACATACACACACCAAACATACACACAAACGCACACACACCAAACACACGTACACGCACACACACGCGTCTTCCCAGATAATGGAAGCTCTTGGTGGCGACCAGCTGTGGTTTGATCGATTCTGCGGCTACCATGCAGCCCTGGTCTACTATTGGGTACTGGTACGCGCATTTGCTTCCTCCTTTTCCTTAAGTAGTGAGAGGAGTTGTTTTCGTTGCCTGGGTTAGGGTTTGGGCTGAGGGTTTAAGTTAACCATACAACCCTGGTCTACTATTGGGTACTGGTACACGCATTTGCTTCCTCCTTTTCCTTGAACTAGCTGGGGAGTTGTTTTCATTGCCTGAGTCGATTTCTCCTTTCCTTTGGGTACAATCATCAGAGGGCTAGGAATCACATGTCCAAACTGATTGCTCGCTGCCCAGATGACATGCAAAGCTTCATGGGCGCACTGCCTATACAAAAGGAGAAAACAATACGGTCAAGCTACCAAACCGGCGCAGGGTCTAATTTGCATACAGGAATTTTGCAGCTCCATGACTCCATGCGCGCCATGTAGGCTATTACAAAATGATTGAGGGGTATAACGGAATAACTGTGTCTGGGCTTGAGGCTTGAGGGACCAAAGGCATGGAGCTTGTGTGTTCCATTGGTTGGTAAGGTAGCTTCTAATTGCTCAGAGTTGCCCTCGGACCTTGATAAAGGTGCACCGGTCTAACAAAGAGGTGCAGCACGTATCCTCAAATGACCACATTTCTCATGCTTACACCTTATGTTCCGCTCTAGTTCACTGCAATGCTAGCAATCCACCACACTCACTCTTCGTTGCATATCAGTGACCTGCTTTTTTACCGCCGACATGCACATGTGCAGAAGCAGGTCGCCACTTACTTTCATTGGTATCCTTGTAAAACATCCACTGCCACCTTGCAATACAAACCAAAACCCACATGCACGCGCACGTGCACAAACAGATTGCCACCTTGCAGTACAAACTAAAACCCACATGCACGCACACGTGAACAACAGGTTGCCACCTACATCCTGTCTCCTGCTGTGGCCTACAACTTCAGTGAGCTCCTCGAAGCACATGCGGTGGACACATATGGTGAGCAACGGTGCGGTATGGCAGCTCATATACATAGGGTTGGCCAGGACCGTATATGTTCACCATATATGACCGTATGTTTGGCGATTTCTCTGCCAAAAATACCGTATACACACCGTATCTATGTATGGTTCTGGCCAACCCTACACATACATAGTGTGTGTGAATATTGGCGAGATCAGATATCGACAGCGATGTGCACGGTGGACTTTCTGGGGTCAATGCAGGACACAAATGAAACACAAATGCATGACTTGCACGAAACATTGTTGCAAGAGACACAGAGGTAACAGAGGGTGTATGTGGCTCAAAATCCTCTGCGGTTGTCTTTTTGTTTGAAACTTAGATCATTTGAATGGTAGAGACCACTAGGAGAGTGGGGTGGTAGAACCACACAGCGTGGATGCTGCAATGCCATGTATAAAAGCACGACAGCTGCGGCTATGCACAAGAAGCACGACAGCTGCAGCGATGCACAAGAAGCACGACAGCTCCGGCCATGCACAAGATCAACAGTGGCTTGTACTTTACAATAACCTTTCAGGCGAGTTTGTGGATGCCAATGCGGACCTCCTTAAGAGCCTGACCCCCCCACAATGCGCTGTAGAATACTATCGGGGTGATCTGTACATGTAAGTGTAGAATACTACCGAGGTACATGTAAGTGTAGAATACTGTGTGTGTGTGTCAGTACATGTAGGTGTAAAAACTACCGAGGTGATCTGTACATGTAAGTCTGATGCAAAGCATGGCGTGGAGTGCATGGAAGTACTAGTGAGCATTAGTTGCCTTTGGCTGTGCACTGAAAGCCTGGACTTTACAAGCCCTAAATTGGTGTGAACACATGCGTTGCAGTCATCAAGTCGTGATTGTTATGTGAAATGGGAAAAATCCAATTGCCAATTGGAGTTATCCGCATGCCTGAAGTTTGAGGTTTGTACTGACCAAGTACGACAAAATATGGGAGCAGCTGAGGAGGCACACACACACACACACACACGTGCAGGGATTAGTTGGAAATTCAGGAACAGCTTTGTGCCTATTTCTGATTGTGCACGTGTGCCCTTTTTGTGCTTCTATGCTTTGAATGCGATGACGCATAACAGACAGCACCTGCTTCCTCTAGTGACTTGCTGCAAAACATTGATCGATCCCATGGGCTAAAATTCCCCCGCTCCTGGACACATAGGCAATAGTACTTGGCACGCTCCCTGTGGGCACACGTAGGCACAGGCCGCATTGCACGACGCACATAGGCACAGGCTGCCCTGCACGACACACATGGGCTCACATAGGCACAGACTGCCCTGCACGACACACATAGACTCACACAGGCACAGGCTGCCCTGCATGACACACATAAGCGCACATAGGCACAGGCTGCCCTGCATGACACACATAGGCGCTCATGGGCACAGGCTGCCCTGCATGACACACTTAGGCGCACATAGGCACAGGCTGCCCTGCACGACACACATAGGCGCACATAGGCACAGGCTGCCCTGCATGACACACATAAGCTCACACAGGCACAGGCTGCCCTGCATGACACACATGGGCTCAAATAGGCACGACCTACCCTGCACGGCACACATAGGCTCACATAGGCACAGGCTGCCTGCCCTGCACAACACACATAGCACACGATAGGCACAGGCTGCATGCACAACACGCCTTATGTACGCAGGCTAGATGAGTTCCAGACTGATGCAAGCATAGCTGGCCGGGATCCGCCCTGTGACACCTTGTATGACGTGTTTGCCAACATCAGGTGTGTTTGCTTTACGTAACTACTTAACTGCAGTTTGTATCGCACGACGGCATGAAAGCATATAGTTGGTTTATGGTGTTCTGCATTGTGCAGTCAGAAGCACACTCAAACCATGTGCATAAGACACACAGTGCACGGTCAAACCACGAGCATTTAATCACACTGCACACTCAATCCAAGTGCATAAACACACTTTGTGCACAGGGATGACGAATGGGAGCATGTGAAAACGATGAAAGCGTGCCAAGATGCAAGTGTGATGAGTGAGATAGTCGCCCGACGTGAAAAGACTCGGCGGACCACCTAGACTTCTCACTGCTTGTCTGTCTAATGTCTAATAAAAAGGGCCTGCAAAGCCAGGGAATACGTGATTGAGGCAGGGTTGTGTCCTGCTCATGTTTGTCCAGAGCATGTTTTGTGATTTTGATGCTCTTAAGATGCTCTCACCTCTGAGCAGTTGTAGATCGCGGTTTGGTAATCCTTGGACTTTATTTTGCGTATTACCATGCTCAATAGAACAAAAACTTCTTACGGAGGAGAGGTAAAAAGTGAAAATATGAGCATGTTTGCAGCCCGCAGACGTGGGCCTCGTGCAAGCTAACTTTTAATATTTATGTAGCCCCCTGTTTGGATTTTGTGCACAGTATTAAAGTGCTGATTATTTCTGATCTGCTTGTATTTCATATTGTTGCTCTGCTCTTTATGTCCCTTGTTTTCGATGCTGTATGCTGGGATAGACATATGTTTTATACTTGTGTCACAATTTGCACGCTCATTGTGCCTGCAATTTGTTAAACATCATTCCATCGTGATTGCATCAGAGAAAACAATTCTAATCAGGACTGGACTTTCACAAAGCTAGATACCATGTACAGGAACCCTGTACAACCAAAAACAAGGTTCACAAGGTTTACAACCAAAAACATGCGATATGATTTAAGGGAAGGTTACATTGCTATTTATGCCTCAAAGGTTACAAGGGGTTACAAGGATGGCCTACAGCCCGAGACTCTGGCTGATGGCAATTGGCTGGTGAAACAAAATCAACCAGTGTCGAAAATTGAAACTAAATCTGACACAAACTTGAGGAGTCTGTATTTTTTTTTTTTGGGTGGTGTAACAGCTACGGCCCCCAGCAGGGACCTGACAGACAACAAAAAAAAAGAGGAGGGAGGGCTCAAGCAGAGGAGAAAGCAAAAGGAAGCTGCTCAAGGAGACCCAGAACCAAAGAAAGGAAACCAGGAAA
>Ga0307963_1002804_pt1 | contig 13782 bp, 9 predicted proteins | sample OrgLakmetagen594_FD_201829 | JGI IMG/M metagenome (GOLD analysis project Ga0307963, IMG submission 201829) | Saline water microbial communities from Organic Lake, Antarctica - #594 | ecosystem: Environmental > Aquatic > Non-marine Saline and Alkaline > Saline | place: Antarctica: Organic Lake...
TTGAATGGCGAGGATGATTTAAGAGGGTGATGGTCAAAAGAGGGACTGCACACAGCAGCTGATGGATCCATCTTCTCCTTTTGGCCGTAGAAAGTCCTCCAGAACCCTTCCGTATACACTGCTGAGGACAGACTGCAGGCAGCATACGTATGCTTACATTACCTAGTATTCCACCCAAATCTGAGCAGCCTCACAATTAGGGAGAGTAACACTGACCCCGCAACGACTGGGTCGCCTCTGCTTGGAGGGCCTGGTGTAAATTCAACAGTGAACTTGAACTTGTAGTTTTTACGAAGGGAAGAGCCTTCGAGGGACACCTGCAAGCACGTCTTCCAACCTCTGCCCCGCGTTCCTGTACAAGCAGCACTTTGTGTTTGTATAACACTCGTGTGTGTGTTTGTGTGTGTGTGTGTTTGTGTGTGTGTGTGTGTGTGTGTGTCTCGCAATGCAAGTAGAACAGAAATCGCAGCAAAATTGATGAGACAGTGCACACACACACACACACGCACGCACGCACGCACACACACACGCACACGCACACGCACACAGACACAGGCAACAGCTGCTCTGCTTCGCTGAAAGCTCAAATTTTCTTACTTTGGCACTTCAGCTGATGGCCATGTATAATTGGACCCCCTTTAACTACAATTATGTAGACGCTTGAAGTCCGTGTATTGATTGGCCAGAGGGGGCAAAACATGCAGTAAAGGATGCAGATATCTTGGTCTTAAGCTTATTGCCGCTAAGAGATTTGTCCTTAAAAAAGGAAGGGGTCATTGGCTTTTTGCATCAGCTTAAAGGATTGTAGAGACCTGGAACAAGATCATCATGTTTGACTGTATGACTATCCTGGATGGATGATGAGGACAATTTACGGGAATAAAAACGAGTTGCCCAATAACAACGACAGAGTGGATCACTTCTATATTAGCACCACGCATCGTAAAGCAAACCTTGCTCTGATGGTTTTTTCTAGAATCCGGCACTTTAACAGAAGATGTTCCTTTGCTGAACAAGTTTTGAGCAATCTCCTACCTACATGACATCGAGACCTACATGACATCGAGACCTACATGACATCGAGAAGAGCAGAAGTTTCCTGCCCATCTCATATAGACATGAGTCCAGTTGACAATTGACTAGAAGGCACGGCTGTAAAGGTTGTTGTTCAACGTTGAGCCCTGTATTTGCCATGCAGTTTGTTATTTACACATGTTGATGCTCCCAGCTGCTAAACACTATGGGATTGACTATGTTAATTGCGAGCACAGATTTTAAGTTGAGAAAGATACCGATTTCGATCTTTTTTCCAGAGCATCCTCTTTAGAGCAATGCAGATTTTTTGGCTTTCCTTTTTTTCTAGCAGCTGTAATTCTTCTTCCTTTCTCCACCCTTGTGAGCGCTAACCGGCTTTTCTTCTTAGCGACCGATTATTTTTTGTGGTAGAGTATGCGGGAATCCTGTACCTGAATGGTTCCTAGAGGGTCTTTTGTCTTGTTATCCTGCAGTATTTAAGCATGTGCCGCCTGTACAGGATCAATTACTACTGTGTGTCATTGAAAGGCTGGGAATGAGTTTGCTGTGGTACGGGACTTGTCTTAAGCATCAAACAACAAATTCTTAACAACTAAAAGCCACACATTTGTGAATTGCCCTCCACTATAAGAAACCGGATTTCTACTTTGGCTGTCCTGCTGAAGATGCCCCATGCAGGAGTCGATCCTCAAAATCCAGTGCGTCTGTGTTTGGCAAGAGCAGTTTGCAAAAAATTTAAAGTTCATTTGAAATTTTCACATAATAAAAGTTTGGTGCAAACGAGGAAAGCACTTAGCAGCCTTTTGAGCTGCAGCAGCACACTTGCTTGGTAGACAAGCAGGAGCCTGTGGTCATAGAAAATCCATGGCAGCAACCAGAAATTCAACAAAACAAATCTTACCCCTGAATATGTAAGAGCCAGCCAGCTGCCCGGTGCTTGGTGAGAATAGCACAACCTCTGCAAACAAGTAGAATAGGCAAGAAGCACGGGCTGATGTATGCAAGAAGGAGGCACCTCTATTCCTATGCCATTGCCAGCATGCAATCAGATGCTTTGACAAAAATAGGAAGCCATGCAAGCAACAACAACTAGCAGCACAATATGTTGATCAGGCAACATGACCAGATGGTCAACACAAACACGCACTCACCCATTCCCTGGATGTCCCACTTCTTCCCCGTCATCTTGTTGTAAAGGTGTGTATTCCACTGGGCAAACCCAGCGGCAGACTCATCACAGATTGCAGCGTCCATGAATTTGCACTCAATGTCGTACGTGCTCTGTTTCACACAAGTCAAATTGCTGTTTGCAAGTTTGGTGGGTCTTAGCGAATCATCGCCACAGTCATGAAAAAGATGATCTTGTTATGCACTTGCAGTTATGTGTAACTTCCATATGCAACATTTGATGGACACAAGCAACGGGATTGAGATACTTAAGATCCCATTGCCCCCTTGACACAATGTGTACAAACTAGTTCATCAGATTTTCCGAATGCACTAAAAGGCGAGTAAGAGCTCTTATAAAGGCCGTGGACACAGGCTTGCCTTGGCAGTGTCAAGCATGTCCAGCATGCGCTCTGCGTTGATTGCGCCAGTTGCACCTCCAATTGGTGGGCTCATTGATGTGGGAGCCGCTTTCTGCAAATTGTGCACATTGCGTGTGTAAGGGTGTGGAGGGCATGTGGGCGTGTGTGTGCATGAATTAGCGTCTGCGTGTGTATTGGTCTTGAAGGCCTATTACAAGCTTTGAACATTCAAACAAGTAATGCTCTGAACAACAAGCTGCTTCTGATTACAAATACCCGTAATAGAACAAATATACAACAGAAGCGACGTGATGCACAAGAGCTACATGATGTCTTTCCAATTTCCAGGGACCTGTGTGGACTCTCTGGCAGACTGGAGGGTGGGGTCACTGAGCAGTGGCAGCACACCGTAGGCATCGTACATCTGGTAGCTGCACACATAGACCGGGAAAAAGGTATTAAAAAAAAAGTACACAGGCAGTGAAAACCAAGGAAACTAAGCCTTTGTTTGAGCATTGGCTGTAAAGACATTCTTCCACCAGTTGAGGTGGAAGAGCAATGGGGATCAGGAGGGTCACAGGTTGCAAGCTTGGCCTGAATGTGAACAGCAAGCAAAAGTCACATGAGCAATATAGCTGAGCGAGGCAAGCGAATCAGACAGCAAGCGTTTCTGAAGCTTGCAGTGCAGTGTTCCACGTGCAGGTGGCTCCTTGCAAGTATCCAAACAATTGCAACCAGCTGATAAAATGCTTGTACCTGTCCATGTCAATGATCTGTTCAATCCCTGCACGGTCCATGTGGTGGCCTGAGTTTGACAGAGCACATATGCTGCGCAGGGCCCCCATGGCACACGCCTCCACCCCCTCTTCTGTTCCCTCGTGGATGGAGGGGGGCAGAGGGATTCCTGTGACCAAAATTGAAAGTTGCTGCAGTGGCTGTTCAAATAATCCCTTGCCTGTTGTCGTTACCCTGTGAAAAAACAGGCCAAACGAAACGTATTTAGACAGCGTGTTTATTTCAACGCTCACACAGCCACAAGCACATAGGCATTTGCTCGCTTCAAATTAGGCTCAGATCAGTGCTCCAGTACAGCATATATAAGCAGGTAACTAAGCATTTAACTGAAATTATAACAGCACGATTTGCACTTGCGCATCTAGCCATCCAGTGATGATGCTGTGAGCGCTGTAGATTGAAAGACGCCAGTGCCAATGTCAGCATACAGGAATCATCAAGCATAGTGGCGTGAACACAACAGGCGCACTTCGCTGTGCACACGTAGGCAGCCTCCCACCTTTTTTGGGGATCGCCTGCGACGCCCACGGCTCCAGCCGGCTCTTTGGAAAAGCAGCCCCCTGAAAGGCGATTCAATTATAAATTATAATGGATTTAGCTAAAATACAGCTTGCTGCGTGCCATAATGCAGGAGCAGAGGCGGTCACTAAATCTCCGCATCATTGGTTGTAACCAGATGGCACCATCTACACAGGGCCTTCAAGGAAATACGTCCTTAACCTGATAAGCTTATAAGTGTCAAGAAGGTTACTTTCAAGCTTTGTGGTGCACATTGTTGACTATGCTACTAAACCAGCTATATTAGAGCATTTTAAGTACTATAAACAAATATCATCAAGCGCCGGCTTCAAGCCAAGCCTGCAACCTCCTGATCCCTATTGAATTAGCCTAGGGTGGAGCTTTACAATACTACTTATTACCGTGGTGATAGCTTTTTACTTTGATAAATGTGAGGAATGGATGTTGCATAGCTCAATCTTAGCGCCTTACCAACAGAGCAGTTTCTGGCAGATCCTGCTGGTGCTTCTTCAATATTTCACGCACACTACGACGTGCCTCATCCTGCTCTGACACCTGTGTGTGATCACGCCCACGGTCGGCATTGGCAAGGTGTTCAACAAGGAGTTATGTGCGTGCAAAACTAAAAGAGGTTCAAGGGCCCCTGAGTGGCAAAGACTTTAACCAAAAGCCCAAAGAGGTTACAATGGGAGACAAGCATACAACAACCCATACGCATCTCTGAATTCTTTTCTATTCCATTCATAATGACCTACGACCTCCCCCCCTCTGCCCACCTACCAGTTGTGCTCGCTCTTCCACCCTCACTACTCGGCGCGCCTGCATAGCAGTTGCGTGAGCGTCTGTACATGTAAGCACTATCATACAAAGAACCTTGTTTGATAAGCTCAGCCAATGCGGCAATTGGCAGCAGCACAGATACGATGACGATTCCCCATACCAATGCCCTTGATCTTGTGCTTACACGTGTGTGGTATGCTCTTGCCTTGAGGCTAAGCTTTGGCATTAAGCAAGGAATTACGAACAAGGCTACCATGGCTGCTGCTCGGCCGAGTTGAAGGTGGTATGGATATTGTTGCGTGTTTTTACTCTTGTGCACAACCTACATATTCTGACATGTAGCTGTATTGCAAAGGATGCCCAGCGCATACATCGTGGGGGCCAACTCACCGTGTCATCCATCAGCATCTCCATCTTGAGCAGCATGTAACTTGGCTGAGCTCCTCCCTGGGGACCAGCCTCTCCATCTCCCTGAGCAACAAACCAACATGGGAGAGCATTCGTCAGGGCACTAATCCATTTGCAATGGCACAATTGTTTGTATGACCAGCAATGTGGATGGGATCCATGTAGGTGTTAGGTACTTTGCCTTTCAAATCAGCATGATGCCAAGCCTTAGGATTTCTCCCACACTTTCTTTCTACAAATAGAAAGATCACCCTGTTCCATGCACACAAATTTCTGTAAAGGGCCGGCACCCAATGCGCACCACGGCAGCAGCTGAAAGGGTGGGTAGTGCAGGGGGCAGTTCCAACAAACAGAATGCGATATCACTGGTGTCGCTGCCCGCCGTCAAAACCACCTGAGAGTAGTGGCAAGTGCAGTTTGGATGACTGGATCATGGAATATTTGCTGCCACAAAGCCTGACACAATTTGTAGGGTAAGGAAAGAGAAGGAAGTTGCGTGTGCTGTGGAGGCCGGCAATGATTATAGCCACTTTCCGCATGAGTCAAGAAAGGGCCACACGACAGGTAATCAGGAGCTACGCAAGGTGTAACTCCTTGTAGCTATAGGGCATAAGCAAGAAAACATAAGTACACACCTCAGGCTTGCCACTCGGTTTGCCCTCGGCAGCGCGAACCCCATACCGTGCATTATGGTCATCCTGCAGCTTGATCAAGATGCTGTCCATTCCCTGCATTGCACGCACAATTGTTTTTTGAGTGAATGGTGTCGCAAATGGATTGCTGCAAGAGCAATTTGCCAGAGGGGGTTATCGGAGCAAAAGCTTATATATGCCCCTTTTTGCATTAAAGGGGAAACTGCTCACACGTCACTATATCAGATTGGACCAAATCTAGCTTCACACTATGCTGACTTAATAAGTTACCAGAGCATGTGCTCAGATCTAGATAAACCCCCCATCACTTGCTTTGGTGGTCTGCCTGGTCAGATTGAGTATATGGCTGCTCAAAATGTACATTCACGCCGCAACCGATTAGGCGTGGGCGCCGTACCTGGCACTTGTCAAGCTCAACTATTTTGAAATTTGCATATCAGTGCTCAGCTTGAAAAGTGTCAGTCACGGTGCGCATACCCTAGGAGCATGCCAGAACTAAGCCCATTTTGGGCCCCAGATAACCCCCTCTGGCGATTTGCGACAAGAACTGGTAAGACACACGTAAACTTTTCTGCACCTCCGGTCAATAATCAGATTGAGGAGGATGAGAGCAAAGCTGAGTCACTCAGACAGCAAAGTAAGAGGCGCCATCAACTCAAGTGGTGCACATGATCAGAAATCACCATATATACAGTCTTATACGGTGTAAATATACAGTTCTGGTCAACCATAAGTATGTAGTAGCATAGCATCACATGCCATGCACAAAATAGGCTTGTAACCGTCATAATAATGGTCAAAGGCAGTGGCGTGTAGGCATGCAAACGTGATGCAAAGAGAGGGCCAATGAAACAGTAGTCGGAGAGACGAAAGGTTGAAGGCAGGCTGAACAAAATAAATGTTTGATTGACTGTTGTAACATTGAAGGAAACGTAACAACGAAGGAGGCACTGTTCTCCCATGTGCCTAGAGAAGACGCCACCTCAGCCAGCTGTCTTGTAAGCAACGGAAAAGAAGACCACAGTTATCTCTCTGGAGGACAATCCTCGTGCATAAAATCGGCACAATGACGTCACCATGAATGCATCACGTAAGTTTTGAATCTCCAGGATTTGCTTGCAGACCGTGAACAAAATCACAGGAAATCTTTGACAATAATAGAGAAAAGCTAAACCTACTAACTGACCTTAAAAGTTGTGGACTTCAATGGATGGGCCGCAACGACCTCGAGGTAATTGTCCGCTTCTGGACCCAGCTTGGCCAAGAGAGCAGGCGTAGGGCCCTCCACCAGAGCGCTGGCGTAATCCAGGGCAAACTCCTTCCCTGTTTCTTTGAGCAGCTGCTGCCGGTGCTGATCTCTGTATAGGGCGGTATGTGTAGGCGAAAATGAAGATCTGATGCATGCTTTGTAAGGCCTCCATATCATCAGATCATGAAGCGCGCATGCGCAGTGGGGAGCAGCAAATCCTCATCAACCTCATTCCCTTGTTCAACGTGACTGCATTTTATAACTTCGCCTTGCGTGTTGCATGCTGACGCTGACGCAGCAGGCAGTACACAGTCCTCGACGAGGCCGATATTTCGTCAAAGTATGGTTCTGGATTCGCACCTGTATGCTACGATTCGCACGGGAGCCCTACTCCTTGCTTGTGCTGCCACCCGCCGAGGGGCGACGGATGAGCGAAAATGAGGTGCGGAAGACTTGAGTCCAATCATTACGATTTTGCTGAAAATTTTTACAATGAAAATTATGCGCCCAAGTCATTTTCGCCCAACTCAAACGCAAGAAAGCAACACGCATTTGCTGAAAGGAATGTCATCACTAAAATAGTGCAACGAATTGAACTTCTACTTGGTCAGGGGAAGATCAACAACGTCAATCCACGATTGAAATTGAAAAAACTACGCAGGCAGTGAAAAACCACTCCCCACATTAAGTAAGGGAAAGGAGCTGTGGTACCGGGTATCGTAAAACTCCTCTACCAAAGGAAAATACCAAAGGAAAAAGAAAAAAGATCAATGGGGATCAGGAAGACTGCAGGCTTGGCCTGAAACCGGCTCCTGATGAGAGTTGATAACAGTACTGGAGAGGGCACGTCAGGTATGGACAAGTTTAGCAGCAAAGTTCACAGCGTGCACATGGAGCTTGGAAGAAATTTTTTTAACTCTTTGAAAATCAAGACTTAGTTCTTTGAAAGGTTTTAGAGTGTGGGTGTTGTAGATGGTGCCGCCCACACCCAAAAGGATGATGTGGAGAGTAACGGAGGCTCCTTGGAAATGTTGCAAAGGTCTTTGTGCTGTTTTTTTGCGGCGTTCAGCTGGTTCTGATGTCTGGTGTCCTCACAGTACATACTTGATCTCGCCGGTAGACCTGTGCGTGTGGGAGGTGGCCATCTAATGAGGTTATTGGTAATAGGATGCCTATCGTGTGTTGCTGAGCGTGGTTGTGTTGCAGGTATTGCGTGGGTGGGCAGCCACACTCTAGAGATCTGTTGAGGTAGAGTATTTGGCGGAATCAGGGGGCACGTCATGATGAGCCAATGTATTGATATTTGATATGTGTCTCCAGGAGGCCTGTGAAGGAGGGCCATATTCACTTGACTGAAAAGACCTTGCTTGGACTATTGTGAGCGAGAGGGAAGGAATACTGCATTGCAGGTGTGAAGCATAAGCGCAATGTAATCTCCGATTGCCTGCACTCACTGTGAAAATTCACTAGATCTCTCCGCAGGAAATATGCATTTCTGTTTCCCCAACAGGAGCCCACAACGCGTCTACTTTCTTAAGCCAGGACAACAACAAGCTTTTATTTTACCTCATGAACTAATTGCTTTTTATGAGCAGACGAGCACTTGATGACTTAAGGCATTTCTTGTCAACCTTGTAAGCGCAAACTATAGCAGTCTTCCCTCTTGCCAGGGTTAATAAGCTTGTCAGTGACTTATAGTGATGTAACCTTACCTTACCTTGTCAGTGACTTCGTTTCCTCTCAACAGTAATCTCGTTAATTCTCATTACCTTTCGCTGCCTTTTGAAAACTTAGGTAAAGTAGGTTTTAAAGCTGCTACCCAGGCGCACAGCTCATGCTCAGCAGAATTTGATTGGGGTTTAATGCAGCTCCGGAAAGTACTTCACCTTTTAAAAACTGACCGAGTGCCACATCTAAGAACAGTGATAATTACAGCTTAGCTACTAGCTAGTACGCTAGTAGTGCTTGTACAAGCACCACGTCTGGATGCAGTCCTTCCATTTCCCAACACTTTAACGTGCTTAAGATCACATCCTCTTCCTTGGGATGTTCAACAAAGGAAAAGGTGCTTGCATCATGCACTTCAATTAATGGCGGTGAGATAACTACATCAAATTGCTTGCTTTGTTCGAGAAAATAAAATAAAAGCCTACGCTGGTAGTACACATGCCGCGTAATAAAAGGAAGGAGAACTCCAGGGCCAATAATGCTTTGTTTAAAATTTCCGAACACCCTGGCGCAGACACATCTTGTAGTGTACATAAACAGCAAGCAATGCCATGTGTACTCACACAACTTGCATGCCTCTGCATGGTATACAAATGAAATGGCGTACTTGATTGATTTCTCGGCTTTTGTTACACCGAAAATAAGCTGTTTCAGAGGCGCCAACATTGCACCTTGCATGTTCAGGGAGACCTCTTCCCCTTCATGTACTCCTGACTGCAAGTGCACAAGAGATTTACGTGGCAAATTGAGTATATTAAGATGACGCTGTAGTAATGAGCGGCGCTGTGTGTTGAAAGAGACAGCAACTGTTTTACGATATTTTGCACTAGTCAATCTCTAAGAGAATCAACAGCTGGGCCAAAAAGGAACCATAAAAAACCACGGCAAACTTACCTTTTGATGATCTCATCCCAGATGGAGGCATTTCCGCTCGTTTTATCCCACTTGGAGCTCTGGCCAGGCTTTTCTGCAGGCCACGACCTCTGCGAGCGGAATACCAATCAGCACATTTTGAGGAAACACTTGCGCGCTGTTTGTGGGGGCATATCAGCATGCTTCGTTTTGCACGTGTTTGCGGAGGATAACTCCCTTTCACGTGCAATGACAAGCAGCGGGTTTTGTTTAATGATGCCATGATCGCGGTCAAGGTGTTTCTGCAAGTACCTTAACATAATGACTAAGTACATTAATTTTCCAGAGGGGGGGGCCTGAGGCTCAAAAAGGGACGTTATTTGCATGCTCCAACCAGGAGGGTGTAGGAAGCATAACTTTTGGACGACACGAGTCAAATTGATTAAAATTTATACATTCGGAATCCTGGCGTTGAGAGCTATCGATTGGTATATATATGGGTCCAATCGGAGGGGGGGGGTCCGGGGGCTCCAGAGTTTTTTGGACCCCCCTCCAAAATTTTACTGGGTCACTCCTACAAAATTTTAAATTCATCGTCGGAATCCTCAGCTCAAGCCCAGTCGATTGGGACCCTTTTTGAGCGAATTGGGTTTAGGGGGGGGGGCCTGTAGACATGTCCAGAAGTCAGAGGCACACGCGCTCGGGTGCAGGCCGCGGGGTGAGTCAAGCCAACGAAGCAGCAATTACCCCAAACTTACAGGATTGTGCCAGCATAAGATAGTCAGTGGAATTCTGAAGAAATGGAAGCATTGTTGGACTGTGCAAGCCAGTTATGGGTGCCTGGTAGGTCATGTGTGCATGGGCGTCCGTATCTCAGTTTTCCCCCCATAACTCTGCAACGCTTCAATTTCAGGTCTTGATGAGTATGCAAATGGATGCCTATTTGAAAAAGGAGCAGATTGGTACCCTTTTTGTCCTGGTGGGGGTACCGGAAGGGGGGTTTAGGGGGGAGGGGGGGCGGCAGGGGGGTCCAATCCAAAAAGTAAACGTGCCGTCCCAAAAAAAACACCCTCCTACTCCAACCCTGTTTCTTGCTGCCATATCTTCATATTCTTTGCTCAGTCCACCCTGCCTGTTGAATTTCCACATGCAATGTTTAAGTGTGCTCCTTTTTTCCATCATTAAACGCAACACCTGAATTATTTAAAGAATAACAGTGAGTAACGTGGTCAGGCAGGTCTGCGGACAACACTTTCGTCTCCAAGCTGCTGCTGGCACAAGCGCCTTTCGACTCAACACCATCCCGATATATCCAGTTCCTACCTTGTGTAAGTCTGGGGTCTCCAGCTGGGCACTACCGTCTTTCTTGTTGCTCATAGGAGGGGGCAAGTGGCCTGAAGGAGTATCGGAAGAGACTGGCGCATGTAAGTGCACACCACGTAGTAAAATATTGATGCCAGGTACGAGGCTCTTTAAAACACTCAAAGCTTGAAGTCAACAGTGCGGCACTTCTTAAACTCAAGGTGGTCAAGTCGTCTTGTAGGCTTACCTGCAAACTGGGAGGGGCTGCCGATGCTGGTCTGGACGTACGCCTCTGATGGGTTCATGTTTGTGGATTCGGGCTTGACTATCCTCTCCTCCGGGTTACCACTGGTACTTTTCTTCATGTACTCTTGGCTGTAATCAGAAAAGAGTCACGGTTGATGTTCATGGAGGTGATGAGTTAATTCTTTGGGTATGCCTACCATGCATTGTTTCAGGCTGTGCACAAGCGACTGAGATGAAGAGTACACTGTGAGGCGTGTCTTACTAAACCGGAGAGGCGCTTGATTGCACCTCATCACAATCACAAGCTCTTCTTGAGGGAAAGGGAGTTACCTTTTCAAAACTTCATCCCAGACGCTGCCTTGTTCGCCTAGGTTGGCCTTGTCCCACGCCGGTGATCCTTTGTTGAGGCTTGGGGGACTCTGTGTGTGCGAGTGTGTGTGTGTGTGTGTATGTGTGTGTGTGTGTGTGTGTGTGTGTAAGTGTGTGTGTAAGTGTGTGTGTGTGTGTGTGTGTGTGTGTGTGTGTGTGTGTGTGAGAGAGAGCACGATTGTGAGGTGTGTGAGGATGAGTGGTCGTCATTGCTGACCGCTGCCTCTATGTTGTGTGTGTGTGAGCACGGAGTTGCTGATTGCTGATGGAAACTGGCTGCGTACATGATGCAGAAGAACAGCTACCAAATTCAAAAGCTAGTGAATCCTGAACCCTAGTTGGGGAAATGAATCGGACCACACATCCAGGAGCCTGTCACAGAAGGTCGCCCTGTCATCCTAAGATGCGCACCGCGTGAACGTCAGCTCCCTTGAACCCAGTGCCAGCCATTGCGCGGGACAGACTACCCAGGGGTCTCAGATTCGCCGTGGATGCATCCCCAAGGTTGGAAGCCCGGGGGATGTCGACAGCGGCCACCTGGGGCTGTAGTTCTCTTGGACCCTGGGGGAGCGATGGGATAGCGATGCGGGAGTGACCACTGTGCTGACCAACAGCCTTCTATACAATCAGTAAACCTTTCACTCAATACCTCATCTACGGAAGGCCTTCCCCCGTCAAAATCGTTCAATCCTGGACCGATGTGTGACAATGCTGACTTGATGTGAGACATTACAAATAACAAGGTTATAAATTTATAAATTTTATCATGCACTCTCGGACAAAACAGGAGTTTCAACCGTTTTCAGTTGCCCAGATATCCACACTGGATGGCTTCGCCGCCACAAATTTTTTCAAGCCTTTTGGGGTGTGTGTGTGTTTTTATTAAAACACGATATGACAGCTCCTTCTCAATGCTGATTCTAGGGCACAGCAAGCGCATCACAAAAATAAATAGCAGGGGAATTTTTATGCATGCTGCACATGCCAATGCAGCTGCGTTGCCTCCGAATGCTCACTTCGGACCCTGCAACCCCATTGGCGCCGTATCAGCGTGCGCTGCGATGAGAGACAAAAGTTTCAATTATCCAAGTAAATCTTGTGCCGATCCTACGCTCTGTGACTCAGCGATTTGGCAGCTCCTCTCGACGCTGAGTCCGAGCACAGGAGAGCGCATCTCAAGAGTTACGCAGGAGATTTTGTGCAGATGCCAATGCAGCTGCGTTGCCTCTGAATCCTCACTGCGGACCCTGCAACCCCATTGGCGCCGGATCTGGTCCATGCGTTCAACCTAAAACATACATCCACCAGCAATCTCAAATTTTAGAAATTTGGGTATTTTCTAAAATTGGGTGAAGTGAGATGAATGCCATTTGTCTAGATTGCCGAGCCTGTACTCCATTAACGAGGAGAAAAGTGCAGTGCCATGCCTCGGCGCACACGAGCACATTTGGCCCACGTAGTGGAAATCACCCTGCAGCATTTGATGCAGATCCAGGTACTATGAACTTTTTAAAAGCATTCACACACACAGGCTTTAATGCATGCACAGCAAACACACACACACACACATGCACACACACACACACACACACACACACACACAAACACACACACACACACACACATGCACGCACGCATACACACGCGCGCGCACACACACATACACATAAACTTGCGCACGCACACACACGCACACACACACACACACACACACATACACACACACACACATACACACAAACACATACACACATACGCACACACAACACACGCACATATACACACACACGCACACACATACACACAAACACATACACACATACGCACACACAACACACGCACATATACACACACACGCACACACATACACACACGCAACAAATTGCAAGCATGCTCATTTTAAAACCCTTGGCTCACATATGGCACATGCGTCTCCATTTGTATATTGCCCTGCAGGTTTTGCTGTGTTTAAGCATTTAAACGTCGGAAAGTCTCTCCTGTTGACCCCTCTCCTTGATAATTGCACGCCAGCAGCAAGTAGGGAGAAAACTTTTGGGGCACGCGCAAGAAGGCAGCGTACCTCATTTGCACCCGGCTTGTTTGGCGAAAAAGAGGAGGTCAACCCGAAAATGCTGGGTGAAGGCAAAAGGAGCGGCTCCACACTCCTTCAGCATGCTGCGCAGTGCGTGGCAATGGAGGGCGTGGTTGACACTAAGGTAGGGTCATATCATTCATCAAGGCACCAGTGGCTAGAGCACACCTACCGAGAAACGTGTGATTCAAGCTTGGGTGAAAGTATCTCTTTACAAGGAAAACA
>Ga0307963_1002817_pt1:0-10000 | contig 13755 bp, 13 predicted proteins | sample OrgLakmetagen594_FD_201829 | JGI IMG/M metagenome (GOLD analysis project Ga0307963, IMG submission 201829) | Saline water microbial communities from Organic Lake, Antarctica - #594 | ecosystem: Environmental > Aquatic > Non-marine Saline and Alkaline > Saline | place: Antarctica: Organic...
AGCTTTGCGCTTGTTCTCCTGTCTCCCCTGCTCATTCACCCCCCAATCCTTCGCCCCCCGATCATTCACCCTTCTTTTACATAAGCCCTCACGACGCCCCTTCCGTTTGCACCTCACCAGTCAGGGAATTCTAGGTCCTCGAGCCGCATTGATCTCAAGCAATTCAGATGAATGATGTCGTGTCGTCGCTATCAGCTTGTCTCTTGTTGTGTTGTTGCTTCTGCCTGACCCCATGTGCCTCCCCTCACAATACCCACCCCCTTCCAGTCCCGAGACCCCAGCAGTAGCAATGGCAAAACCTTGCCCTCACCTTCCCCTAGTGCCCTCGACTTTGCCGCACTCAGCTTAGGAGGCGGCAACAGCAACAGCAACAACATGCGTACATCACCCTCCCCCCCTCCGCCCAACTCGGACCCCTCTGCCAACCTCATCACCGGTGCAGCCTTGATGGACAGGTGACAGGCAGAAACACACACAAAGGCTCGTACGCTTTTGCACACAGACGCACGAACGCTTTTGCACACACGCTTTTGCACACAGACGCTCATACATAGGGTTGGCCAGAACTATTATATACGGTGTATGCATGGTATTTTTGGCAGGGATGTCAACAAATATACTGTCATATACAATGTATATGTACGGTTATGGCCAGCCCTACTCATATGCTTGTTACACAATTTTGCACACAGAGGCTTGTACGCCCTCATACACAAGCACACAATACATGTGCATGCACCATGCACATGCACTTGCGCGCACATGCAAATGCAAAAACATGCACGCACATGCAATTGCATCTGCACAGACAGGCGCGTGCAGACACACAACACACACACTCACAACACACACACATACACACACATTTACACACACACACACACACACACACACACACACACACACAAACACACACACATGTACACACACACACACTCACACACACACACGCACACACACACACGCACACACACAAGCAGGCTGACAGGTGGCTACCCGTACCAGCAGCACAGTCCATTTGCAGGGGGGTATGGGGGGTTTGGCCTCTTTGCTGGTGGGGTGATGATGCCTGACGCAGCTTCCTTTCCTAGCCCACACCCCTCCCACCACCACAACGCAGCTGCACTGTCACTGCTGGGCAGCAATGGGGGAGGCCTCTCTCATTTAGCAGGTGGGGCACGATGTGACAAACACACACACACGCACACACACACATACACTCATACACACACACATAACCACATAATGACTGCACATAATGCGATGAAATACGTCCACACACACACATGCACCTGCTCTCCCCACCCCAAAGCAGCTGCTCGTAACAGTGTGTGTCAGGTTGCGTGAAGTGCAAAGATGGACGTGTGTGTGGTGGTGTACAAGCCTGCAACAACAAACACGCGCATGCAGACCACGGGCAGTTTGTCACTGGTAAGCCTATGCAATGGCAAGCACACAACCAAGCGCACGCTAGTTTCTGTCTGGCGGTGGATTGGCCAGCAGCAAGACATGTTAGTTTTCCTGCTTGTGCTGCTGCTGTGGGTGTCTTGCTGCCCCCGCAAACCCTGTTGCTTTTGAGCAGTGTCCCCTTAATCACACCACCGAAGGCACTACTTACACTGTTGCGGTGTTTTAATTGGGGCTGGCTAGCATCGAGCACACACCGTGTGTAAGTCCTTGTGCTTGTGAACATTTGCCTGCCATAAAGTCCGCTCCTGCAAATCGCGTGTTTGGTCCTGGCCAGTCCTACAAGTGTACCGGCACACCAACACGTCATAAGCAGGATTGGCCAGAACATTGTATACATACACCGTGTATAGTCGTATATTTGGTCGTTTTACTGCCAAAAATACCGTGATTAGATTGTAATATATGGTTCTGGCCTACCCTAGTTAAAAGTCATAACAGGGGTGCCCTGGTGCTCTTCCAAGAATGACTGCCATCCGCAAGTTGTACGGCTATTCCCGATAAAGGATAGCAGGAATGATGCAGTGCCCTTGATCGGCCTTTTCTGCAATTGGATGCTCGTGCTTGCATGCAGCAGCAGCATGTATAGGTTGGCCAGAGCCACACATATTCAGTGTATGTGCGGTATGTTTGGCAGGGAGACCACCAGATTTACGGTCATATACGGTGTATACATACAGTTCTTGCCAACCCTAAGCATGCACCTCCGCACGATGCCTTGCGGTGGTTAGCAACGGACAGGAAACAGTGTGGTCACTTGGTGTTTTGGTCATTTGTAGGGTTGGCCAGAACCTTATATATACACCGTATATGACCGTACATTTGGTGATTCCCCTGCCAAAAATACCGTGTATATACCGTATGTATATGGTTCTGGCCAACCCTAGTCATTTGACGTTGAGTACCGTGCAGCACCCTCAGCACAAAGTAAAGAGGTGATACAGCAGCAATGTTGTGTGCACCCTCAGCACAAAGTAAGGACGTGATACGTGATACAGCAGCGATGTTGTGTGCACCCTCAGCACAAAGTAAGGAAGTAAGACAGCAGCAATGTTGTGTGCACCTTCAGCACAAAGTAAGGGTGATACAGCAGCAATGTTGTGTGCACCCTCAGCACAAAGTAAGGAAGTGAGACAGCAGCAATGTTGTGTGCACCCTCAGCACAAAGTAAGGGTGATACGTGATACAGCAGCAATGTTGTTTACGTGTGCCCCTAAACGCAGGCCGCTCTGTCTGCATGTTGAGGTATGCAAAGCATCATAGATTGGATGCATGCATCTGCTTTTTACGTAGGCAGCTCTGCCTCCTTATGTTGGCATACAAATAGCAATACAAAGCATCATGGTGGCAAGCACCTGCTACTAGATCCAAGCACATCTACCTCATCACATTGTTACAATCGCCTCTACCTCACATTGTTACAATCACCTGCACCTCACATTGTTACAATTACCTCTATCTCACATTGTTACAATCACATTGTTACAATCACCTGTACCTCACATTGTTACAATCACCTCTATCTCACATTGTTACAATCACATTGTTACAATGATTTGAATGAGTGTTTTTGTCTGAAACAGCGTGTGCATCGCTTCCTTGACGCAGGCAACTCTGCCTCCTCACGACCACGCGCGCGCAAAGCTGACTGGGTCATCGTCACGGAAGACACCGCCATCAAAAACGCAGCTGGTGCTGTTGCCAAGGTGTGTGCCTTTCTGTTTGTGTGTGTGTATGTGTGTGTGTGTGTGCTTTTGTATGTGTGCATGCAAGCATGTGTGTGTGAGTGTTTGCGTGCATGCGTGCAACCCAAACAGGGTCCCGCACTCATCGTTCCTTCTACACGTATGTTAGTCTCCCCATTTGTCCTCGTGCATGTGCAACTACAAACAACATGCGCTTGCCACAACATGGGCATGCCACAACATGGGCATTCCACAACATGCGCTTGCCACAACATGCGCTTGCCACAACATGCGCGGGCCACAACATGGGCATGCCACAACATGGGCATGCCACAACATGGGCATGCCACAACATGCGCTTGCCACAACATGCGCGGGCCACAACATGGGCATGCCACAACATGCGCTTGCCACAACATGCGCGGGCCACAACATGGGCATGCACAACATGGGCATGCCACAACATGCGCGGGCCACAACATGGGCATGCCACAACATGGGCATGCCACAACATGAGCGGGCCACAACATGGGCATGCCACAACATGCGCTTGCCACAACATATGCATGCGCTTGCCACAACATGCGCATGCCACAACATGCGCGGGCCACAACATGCGCGGGCCACAACATGGGCATGCCACAACATGGGCATGCCACAACATGCGCGGGCCACAACATGGGCATGCCACAACATGGGCATGCAACAACATGAGCGGGCCACAACATATGCATGTGCTTGCCACAACAGGTACTAGGCCGGGTGGCTGACCAGGGCCTGTGTTGCCCGGTGTTCACCGAAAAGAAGACGGAGCGCTACACTGCTGTGGTGTCTGTGGCTGTGAAGGCCATCACAGTGGCCCGTGGCTACATCAGCAACGAAGGCACAGGGCACGAGCTGGGGTTTCAGCCGTACTTGCGTGGAGGGGATGCGTACCATCATGGATTGGGTGGAAATGGAGGTGGGTGCAGACATACATGCACGAGTGTGCACGTGCACGTGCACACACACACTCACACACACACACACACACATATACAAACACACACGAAAACACACACACACACATACACACACAAAAACACACTCACACACACACACGAAAACACACTCACACACACGAAAACACACTCACACACACGAAAACACACACACACACACACACACACACACACAGAAACACGAACACACACATACATGCAGGGGGTAGCAGCGGGGGTTACGGGTCTGGATCAGGCGAGCAGCACGGCAGTGGGTCCGGGAGCGTGGGTGGTGAGGGGGTGGAGGAGCTCCCCATACAAGACTACCTAGCTGAACAGCAGCAGCAGCAGCAAATAGGGGGGCCACAGAGGCATAAAGGCGGAGGAGGGGGAATGCGCGAGGGCGGGGAAGGCAAGAATGGCGCTGGCATGGGGAAGGTAGGGGGGCTAGCATGGAGCATGCGGAGATGGCTTTTGACGTGTACAAAGTGCCGCAGGTGTGTGTGCGTGTGCGTGTGCGTGTGCGTGTGCGTGTGCGTGTGTGCGTGTGTGTGTGTGTGCGCGCGCGTGTGTGTGTGCGTGCGGGTGTGCAGGTGCGGGTTTGGGTGTGCGTGTGCATGTGTGGGTGTGGGTGTGTGTACATGTGAATTTGTTCTTGAGGTGATCCTGTGTGTCTGACTTGCGTGTTTGCTGTTGTCGGCTGTAGGAATGTGTATTCCCAAGGGGAGGGGGTCGATAGGTGGGTGTGGTGCTTGGTTTGCTTCAATCCTCTGACATGCACGTGCTTTTTTTACTGCAGTCCTGCAGGCGTGTATGTGCAAGTTCGAGGATGGGGAGTGGGAATCGCGTGAGTTTAGTGTGCTCATGTGCTGTGTGTATTTGTAGGGTTGGCCAGACCCGTGTGTATACACCATGATATATGACCGTATATTTGATGATTTCCCAGCCTAAAGTATCGTACATACACCATATATATATAGTTCTGGCCAGCCTTATGTATTTAGCTACACGTGAGTCTGCAGCGGTGAGGGGCTAGAGGGGGGAGCTCCTGTGTATGTGACATCCACACAACTGTGTTGCTGGATAGGCTGTACCATGTATGTGACATCCACACAACTGTGTTGCTGGATAAGCCGTACCATGTATCTGACATCCACACAACTGTGTTGCTGGATAGGCCGTACCGTGTCAGTGACAGCGGCACTCGGCTTCTGGACCTGCTTTGTCGTGGCCCTTTCTGCCTTTTCTTGTTCATCCTGCAGCCTTTCGACCTTCTACCTTTTGTTGTACATCCTGCAGCCTTTCGACCTTGGAGCAGTGTGTCACTACCTCGTGTGTTTTCTGAGTAGCCCTGAACACAAGAGGCGCCAAAGTCGGAGGTGGCACCAGCGCTCCTAGCTTATTTGCACCAATTTCTTAGAAATTCGTTCATCACATAAAACAAGCAAACACCTAACAGCATGCGATCTCCATGGTAACGATGATATCTGTCTCCCCACACTTGTGATGTGCTGATGCAGGAGGTGCCAGAGATTGGCAACTTGCCTGTGAACGCATATGTATACGCATGCAGCCACGGTATTCCATCACTTGGGTCTGTGCTTTCACACTTGTCATGTGCAGATGCAGGAGGTGCCAGAGATTAGCAACTTGCCTGTGAAGGTCACAGCGCACAGCAGGTGAGAGACTCGTGCATGCTTTCCAATCACAGGATACAACAGTTGAATGCCTTTTGCATGCTTTCCAGCCACAATATACAGCAGGTGGAAGCAGTGTGCATGCTTTCCAGTCACAGTAAACAGCAGTTGAGAGCCTTGCGCATGCTTTCCAGTCACAGTATACAACAGTTAAGGGCGTTTTGCATGCTTTCCAGTCACAATATACAGCAGGTGGAAGCAGTGTGCATGCTTTCCAGTCACAGTAAACAACAGTCGAGGGCCTTCTGCATGCTTGCCAGTCACAATATACAGAAGTTGAGAGCCTTGTGCATGCTTTCCAGTCACAGTATACAACAGTTGAGGGCGTGTTGCATGCTTTCCAGTCACAATATACAGCAGGTGGAAGCAGTATGTAATCTATAAGATCATAGAGTACAACAGATCTAAGCTACAAGATCACAGGATACAACAGGTGAGTGCAAAAAGTGTGCTACAAGGTTACAGGATACAACAGGTGAGTGCAAAAAGTGTTCTACAAGGTTACAGTATGTCGCAGGTGAAAGCAGTGTGTATGGTTTAAGGTTACAGTATGCCGCAGGTGAAAGCAGTGTGTATGCTATAAGGTCACGGTATATCACAGGTGAAAGCAGTGTGTATGCTATAAGGTCACAGTATATCGCAGGTGAAAGCAGTGTGTATGCTATAAGGTCACAGTATATCGCAGGTGAAAGCAGTGTGTATGCTATAAGGTCACAGTATGTCGCAGGTGAAAGCAGTGTGTATGCTATAAGGTCACAGTATATAGCAGATGAAAGCGCTGTGTATGCTGTAAGGTCACAGCCTATTGCAGCAGAGCGCAGTTTTAGTGTGAAGTCACGGCATGGATATCGTCACACACAGCAGGTGAGAGCAGTCAACACGGCTATGTGCACAGGATGAGCTGAACCCCATCTGTAAATTTGGCCAACCACATATATATATGGGGGTATTGGGCTGGCCATTTTCTGTATATACGATAAAATCTTTGGCAGGGAAATCACCAAACATACACTCATATACAGTATGTCGCAGGTGAAAGCAGTGTGTATGCTATAAGGTCACAGTATATAGCAGATGAAAGCGCTGTGTATGCTGTAAGGTCACAGCCTATTGCAGCAGAGCGCAGTTTTAGTGTGAAGTCACGGCATGGATATCGTCACACACAGCAGGTGAGAGCAGTCAACACGGCTATGTGCACAGGATGAGCTGAACCCCATCTGTAAATTTGGCCAACCACATATATATATATGGGGGTATTGGGCTGGCCATTTTCTGTATATACGATAAAATCTTTGGCAGGGAAATCACCAAACATACACTCATATACAGTTTTTTATACAGTTCTGGCCAACCCTACACATATCTCATAGGAAGCCTTCTGCATTGTTCCTGCAAGGTGCCCAAATAAGCAGCGTGATTTGTTTGCAAGTACTAGGGCATTGCGAGGCCTGCCACAAATACATTATTTGCAAGCTTTTACAAAATTTGGGTGTTACTGTGTGCTCTGCTATCTGTTCAATGCTCACATCCTCTACAGCGTTGAATTCCTTTTGAATCCCTGCACGGGCAGAAAACTTTAGCACAACAAGCACACACACACACACACACGCACGCACGCACACACACACACACACACACACACAAACACACACACACACACTCTCGCAGGCCCAATGTTGTGTCCAACATCATCACCAAGCTGGTCAGCGAGCGCGATGGAGCCGTGCTCATCACTGCAGGAGGCAAGGTGCGCTCCTCGTACCATGCAACATGGGTAGGGTTGGCCAGAACCATACATAAACGGTGTACATACGGCATTCTTGCAAAATAATCACCAAATATACAGTCAAATACGGTGAATATGTGCAATTCTGGCCAACCCTAAACAAGGGTATTGTCTAATTAGTACCTGGGATCTAGGGTGTCCAAGGTGTATAACTAAAGGTGTGCCAGCCTCTAGTCGAGGCTCAACGAGGTTGAGCCTCGACGTCACTGCTGTCAAAGCCTAGACGGCAACTAGGGTGTCCATTTTTGGGAGGAATCAGGGGAAATTCCCTGGGAGTTCCTAAAGATTGGGAAAATCGACCGCATGATTTGTATAATAAGTATTTTGTGTAATGTAAACGCGAGACTTGGCTCATCACGATGTCACAGTCTTGTTCAGGGAAGTGTCAGACTTTTATTTTTTAACGCCCCAAAATGGACAGTAATTTTGTACATTATTATTATCAGATATTTTCAGAATATATGGAGCTTATTTCCGGCCAATTTGCTGTGCGTATGCCTGTCCAGGCAATGCACCCTGAGAAATTCTCCAAACACTTACTACAGCTCGTTTTTGTCCGGTCTCTTCACGATAATTGATTATTAACTATAAATAAACTCCAGAAAGTCTCGGCTCAATCCGCGCAAATTTCAGAAAGTGGTTTTCTAACCGTAATGCACCAACTAGGGCCTATATCGACGAGCCTTGCCCTCGGCGATGCTCGTCGAGCCTCGCTGGCAAAAACGTACACCCTAGTTACCCATGCTTATGTATAACGCATGATGATATTGTGGACTAATCTTCTCATCGTGTAGCTTTGCCCTCGAGGATGATTTGCTTCCAGCTTATTTGCTTGTTCACGTTTTCAATGTTCAATGTTTTGGGTTAACCTAAACCCTAAACCCTAAACACTTGTTCTGGATACAACGATGATCCAAAAGTTAAAAAGTTGGTGCGGATGATTATCAAAACATGCACATTTCTCAGTTATGCACTGTGGCTGTATATGAGATGCGTAGCGTTCACTAACTGACTTTGGAACAGTGTTAAGAAGATGTTTTTAACGTATCACATTTTCTGCTGCTTTAGACTTTTGTGTGAGTACAGTGTATTTTCCAAAAAGAAACCACACCTAAACATGCTTGTATACACACACACACACACACACACACACACGCACGCACGCACGCACACGCAAGCACGGACACACACACACACACACATACACGCACACACACACACGCACACGCACGTGCACGCACACGCACACGCACGCACGCACGCATGCACGCATACACGCATACACGCATACAAGCATACACGCATACATGCATACACGCATACACGCATACACACATACACACATACACACATACACACATACACACATACACAACATACGCGCATACACGCATACACACATACACACATACACACAAGCACACAAGCACGTATACACGCACATACAAACTTATACAGGCAATGCACGTGGCCATGACCGCTGTTGTATCCGCCCGCGCTCGGCTGCGCACCCGCTGCTGCGACATCCTGTTGCTGCCAAAGTTTGTGACAGTGGACACCACCAGTACGCTGGGCTGGGAGTCTGTGTTCCTACGCTTCACGATCGTTCGCTGGCCTGCATTTTCTCCGGTGTGTGAAACCCACACGTGCACGTACGTGTCTCAGTCGATGCACGCTGGAAACAACTCATTAGGCAGTGGGTCTATCTCGAGCATTTATTTGTATTGTTCTGGTGTGCGTTGTGGTGTGGAGCATTTCTTTGCATCATGTTCTTTGTGTACACTAGTAGCCTCTCGGAGGTGCGTGTATCTTGTTACAAAAAAGTGTGCAGCACTACATCCAGTGTTACGCCACAATTCCATTTTTGGACCGTATATACGTTACGGTAACGGTACGGTACGGTCTAAAACCGCACTATACAGTCCAAGGGAAAACACGGTCCAAACCGTACTAGTACGGTTGACCGTGTTTTGCCTTTTTGCAGGGTAAAAAGAGGTCCAGGCTTCAATTCCCGGTCAGATCTGCATTTTTTGCTTTTTCACCTGTTTGCACCCTAATTTTTTTGGGTGTGCTTTTACTCTTCAACAGAGCATACCAGTTCAACATTGGAGATATTTGAATCACAACATCTGTATTGTGTAAATATGAGCCAAATTGACCCCTTGGTGCAAGAACAGCCAATTTCCAGCCTTTTGCACCGTACGGTACACCGTGCCGTATTTTACCGTCTATATTGTCCGGGATATTATTAATGCTGTTCTACACTGTATCTGTTTTATACTGTATCTATCTGTTCTACACTCTGTTCTACACTGTATCTGTTCTACACTGTATGACCGTACCGTACTGTATAACCGTACACTGTACCGTACACCATACTGGCAC
>Ga0307963_1002818_pt1:0-10000 | contig 13753 bp, 21 predicted proteins | sample OrgLakmetagen594_FD_201829 | JGI IMG/M metagenome (GOLD analysis project Ga0307963, IMG submission 201829) | Saline water microbial communities from Organic Lake, Antarctica - #594 | ecosystem: Environmental > Aquatic > Non-marine Saline and Alkaline > Saline | place: Antarctica: Organic...
CGCATCGTTCGTGCTTCACGCGCACCGTCCGTGCATCACGCACATCGTCCGTGCTTCACGCGCATCGTCCGTGCATCACGCACATCGTCCGTGCTTCACGTGCATTGTTCGTGCTTCACGCACAACGTCCGTGCTTCGGGCGCATCGTCCGTGCTTCACGCGCAACGTCCGTGCTTCACGCGCATCATCGGTGCTTCACGCACAACGTCCATGCTTTGCGCGCAACGTCCACGCTTCACGCACAACGTCCGTGCTTCACGCGCTTTATTCGTGCTTCACGCACAACGTCCGTGCTTCACGCGCAACGTCCGTGCTTCACGCGCATTATTCGTGCTTCACGCACAACGTCCGTGCTTCACGCGCTTTATTTGTGCTTCACGCACAACGTCCGTGCTTCACGCGCAACGTCCGTGCTTCACGCGCAACGTCCGTGCTTCATGCACAACGTCCGTGCTTCACGCACAACGTCCGTGCTTCACGCACAACGTCCGTGCTTCACGCGCTTTATTCGTGCTTCACGCACAACGTCCGTGCTTCACGTGCAATGTTCGTGCTTCACGCACAACGTCCGTGCTTCGCGCGCATCGTCCGTGCTTCACGCACAACGTCCGTGCTTCATGCACAACGTCCGTGCTTCACGTGCATTATTCGTGCTTCACGCACAACGTCCGTGCTTCACGTGCATTGTTCGTGCTTCACGCACAACGGCCGTGCTTCACGTGCATTGTTCGTGCTTCACGCACAACGGCCGTGCTTTGCGCGCATCGTTCGTGCTGCACGCGCATCGTTCGTGCTTCACGCGCACCGTCCGTGCAGCACGCACATTGTCCGTGCTTCACGCGCATCGTTCGTGCTTCACGCGCATCGTTCGTGCTTCACGCGCACCGTCCGTGCATCACGCACATCGTCCGTGCTTCACGCGCATCGTCCGTGCATCACGCACGTCGTCCGTGCTTCACGTGCTTTGTTCGTGCTTCACGCACAACGTCTGTGCTGCACGTCCATCGCGCATCGTTCGTGCTTCACGCGCATCATTCGTGCTTCGCGCGCATCGTCTGTGCTTCACGCACAACGTCCATGCTTCGCGCGCATCATTCGTGCTTCACGCGCATCGCTCGTGCTACTCGCTTTGCTCTGCAGGACCCTGTCATGTTCCTGCCTTAACCCCTTTATTTCATGCGCAAAGCCTGTGGCACAACCCCCTCACATATCCTCACCCTGCACCTGGTGCTCCTCAAACAATTGATGCCTGTATGATAAACAACAGGACCCCGTCAGATTCCTGCCATGACCCCTTCACTTCATACGCAAAGCCTGTGGCACAACCCCCTCACATATCCTCACCCTACACCTGGTGCTCCTCAAACATTTGATGCCTGTATGATCAACAACAGGACCCCGTCAAGTTCCCTACCAACATCTCCGTGGAGTTCAAGTCTTTTCTGAAGGTGGGAGTGGCTCAAAAGTGGGGTGTGATTCAACCTTGGCGTGCAGCAAATACATGCATGATGTCCTCCTGCCCTTTCTTCAGTTTACCAAAGCATGCACCATTTCAAATAAAGACACTTGCGCGTAAATAAAAACACGCACACTCGCGCATTAAAAGGGATACAGTCATTGCACATGCACACACTTGCGCAGTATGAGAGGCTCGCTCGTGCATTGAAAGTGATACACTTGCGCATAAAAAGAGACACACATGCTTTTACAGAATTGCGTGCATGAAATAACCCAGATAACCCCTAGGCAAACATGTGCGTTTACATATTCTCAGGCGCCATTGACGACACAGCATGCGACTTGCTGAACTCATCACGCACATTATCAGTACGTGCACAGACACGCACACACACACATACACACACACGCAAACGTACACACACCAATGCACACACATAACACACAAATGCACACACATAAAACACAAATGCACAAATGCACACGAATGCACACACATAACACACACAGGGGTTATTGAATAAGCGGCCTGCAGACCGTTTGGGCTGGCCTGAGCTGCTGGACCATCCGTTTGTGCGTGAGACTGTGGAGGAGCGCGTGCGAAGGGAGCGTGCGTTGGCAGAGGCCTTAGAAGTTGCAGACAGCAGTAGAGCGTGGCGGGTGAGAAGGACGTGTTGCTGTGATTGTGTGTGCGCGTGTGTTTGTGTGTGTGCGTGTGTGTGTGCGTGTGCATGTGCGTTTGCGTGTGCGTGTGCGTGTGCGTGTGCATGTGCATGTGCGTGTGCGTGTGCGTGTGCGTGTGTGTGTGTGTGTGTGTGTGATGCGTGAGACTGGGGTGAAGCGCATGCAAAGGGTGCATGCATTGGCAGAGGCCCTATTTGTCGTAAAGAGCAGCAAAGCGAGGCAATTGTGAAAGGGAAGTATGGTTTTGTGTGTTGATGCATGAGGCTGTGTGGTTTTGCGTGTCCATGCACGAGGCAGTGTTGTTTTGTGTGTCCATGCATGAGGCTGTGTGGTTTTGCGTGCTGATGCACGAGGCAGTGTGTTTTTGCGTGCTGATGCATGAGGCAGTGTTGTTTTGCGTGTTGATGCATGAGGCAGTGTGGTTTTGCGTGTTGATGCATGAGGCAGTGTGGTTTTGCGTGTTGATGCATGAGGCAGTGTGGCTTTGCGTGTTGATGCATGAGGCTGTGTGGTTTTGCGTGTTCAAGCATGAGGCAGTGTGGTTTTGCGTGTCCATGCATGAGGCAGTGTGATTTTGCGTGTCCATGCATGAGGCAGTGTGGTTTTGCGTGCTGATGCATGAGGCAGTGTGGTTTTGCGTGTCCATGCATGAGGCAGTGTGGTTTTGCGTGCTGATGCATGAGGCAGTGTGGTTTTGCGTGTTGATGCATGAGGCAGTGTGGCTTTGCGTGCTGATGCATGAGGCAGTGTGGTTTTGCGTGCTGATGCATGAGGCAGTGTGGTTTTGCGTGTTGATGCATGAGGCAGTGTGGTTTTGCGTGCTGATGCATGAGGCAGTGTGGTTTTGCGTGTTGACGCATGAGGCAGTGTGGTTTTGCGTGCTGATGCATGAGACAGTGTGGTTTTGTGTGTTGATGCATGAGGCAGTGTGGTTTTGTGTGTTGATGCATGAGGCAGTGTGGTTTTGCGTGTTGATGCATGAGGCAGTGGGGGAGTGTACTATAGGGACATTGGCAGATGCCTGATTAGCTCATTAGTTGTAGCAAATAGCAGGCTTGGCAGGTACAGGCAGGTTCAGGTGTGTTGTATGCTACTGTCTATGCTCGTGTGTGTGTATTTGTGTTTTTGTGTGCGTGTGTGTATCTTTGTATATGTGTGTGTGTATCTTTGTGTATGTGTGTGTGCGTGAGTGTGTGCACTCGTGTGTGTTTGCATGTGTGTGCTTGTGCTTGTATGTCTATGTGTGTGCTTGTGTATGTACATGTGTACATGTGTGTTTGTGTTTTTGTGTGCGTGTGTGTATCTTTGTATATGTGTGTGTGCGTGAGTGTTCCCCCTTGTGTACTTGCATGTGTGTGCTTGTATGTCTGTGTGTGTGCTTGTGTATGTACATATGTACATGTGTGTTTGTGTGTGCTACTGTTTGCGCTCTGTCTATGAACACGTGATGTCCTTCTAAAAGTTGCGACCAAGTTTTAGAGGACAGAAGCATTGCATGGCAGAGACAGGCTCATGCTCCTCCCCATTACGCAGACACACACACACCAAGAAACTTGCAAGCAACACACACACATATCTATACACGCACGCATTAGGTGTGACACACACACACATGCAAACACACTCATAATAAACACTCGTGCCTCACACACACACACACACCACACATACACACACACCACACATACATACACACACACACACGCACACACACACACACACCACACACACACAGGGAGAAGGTGGTGCAATGGCAGGCGCTGTGTTGGCAGTGGCAGGCTCAAACGGCTCCCACCCCTCTCGCAGCACCACGCCTGGCACACCACCCGCGTGCACTGCACAGACACCGCAAGTCACACGCAGGGACCCCACTCGTCGTTTGCCGGGCATGGCAGGTGTGTTTGGGTGTGTGCGTGTGCGCGTGTGTGTGTATGTGCCGTTGTGTGTTTGTACAAGTGTGTATGAGTGTGTGTGTGTCTGTGCAAGCGGGTCTGTGTGTGGGCATGGCAGGTGTGTTTGGGTGTGCGCTTGTGCGCGTGTGTGTATGTATGTGCCGTTGTGTGTTTGTACAAGTGTGTATGAGTGTGTGTGTGTGTCTGTGCAAGTGGGTCTGTGTGTGGGCATGGCAGGTGTGTTTGGGTGTGCGCTTTTGCGCGTGTGTGTATGTGCCGTTGTGTGTTTGTACAAGTGTGTATGAGTGTGTGTGTCTGTGCAAGCGGGTCTGTGTGGGGGCATGGCAGGTGTGTTTGGGTGTGCGCTTGTGCGCGTGTGTGTATGTATGTGCCGTTGTGTGTTTGTACAAGTGTGTATGAGTGTGTGTGTGTGTGTGTCTGTGCAAGCAGGTCTGTGTGTGGGCGTGGCAGGTGTGTTTGGGTGTGCGTGTGCGTGTGCGCGTGTGTGTGTGTTTGTATATGCCGTTGTGTGTTTGTACAAGTGTGTATAAGAGTGTGTGTGTGTCTGTGCAAGCGGGTCTGTGTGTGGGTGTTCAAGTATGTTCATGTATGGAGAATGGACTTGAGTTTGCACTACAGGTACTACCAGACACTCACAGGCTGCTATGCAATATACATAGCTCGGTGTAGTACGTGTTGGATGGGCTATACGTAGGGTTGGCCATAACCGTATATACACACCGTATATGGCCGTGTGTATGGTGATTTCCCTGCTAACAATACCGTACGTACACCGTATATACGTATAAATTTATGGTTCTGGCCCACCCTAGCTGTACGTACTGTCATGTAAATGCAAAGCAATGCAAAGCACATCAAATGATTTTGCACAGAAAGTTTCATAGAGCTGTGCACGTAGCCAGGCGTAGAACGTGGTGGATTGACTACTCGTATGGTCATAGTCAGTGCAAAGCTCATCTGCTGTTTTTACACAGAAATCTTCACAGTGTAAACTTACGGTGCTGACCAACCCAGGAGTTGGTGTACTACTTTTTTGTGTGCTGAGTACACAGCGGGCTAGCTGCGTGCATGTTTATTCGTGTGTGTGTGCGCGCGTGCGTGCGTGCGTGTGTGTGTTTTACTTGTGTGTGTATAGAGTTTGGGAGCGTGGGTTGAGTGAGGGATGTGTGGTATGGATGGCACCCTGTTGTTGCACAAGCCCTGTTCCCACTCATGCTCTATCGTCCACACAAGCGTGTGTGTGCATGTATGTGTGTGTGTGTGTGTGCGTGTGTTTTAACGCCACTCAACTGACTGCCATGCTGGCCCCTCCCACACACCCTCGGCTGAGCAGGCACACACATACAAATTCTAACACACACAACACAACACACACAAACTCAAAGCACACACACACACGCAATTGCAACAAATACTCTAACACACAACACACTTACCTGCGCACACAGTTTCCTGCGCACACACAACACACTTACAAACCCACACACACAACCACCCCCCTCCACACACACACATACACACACAAACACACACACACACACATACACACACAGACCGCCAGGCTGCTGCCGCCCCCTCCACCGCCCACAACCGAACAGGCAGCGCCCCAGGCTCCAGAACACCCCCCTCTGCCACCACTGCAAACGCAACCACAGCGAACACCACAGCAGCACGCCCCCTGTCGGGTGTCACTCCGGGTCCTTTAGGGCCTCGCTCAAACAGCACGCCTGCTGTGCCTGCAGGCAAGTGGTGTTTGCGTGTATGCGCGTGCGTTAATGTGTGTGTTGCTCCAGGTCCTTTAGGACCTCGCTCAAACAGCTCGCCTGCCATGCCTGCTGCAGGCAAGTGTGTGTGTGTGTGTGTGTGTGCGCGCGAATGTGTGTATGTGTGTGTTAATCTGGGTCCTTTAGGGCCTTGCTCAAACAGCACGCCTGCTGTGCCTGCTGCAGGCAAGTGTTGTTTGTTGGTGTGGGTGGGTGTGCACGTGTGCGTGTCTGCGCTTGTATATGTTACACATAGTGTGGTTCTGGTTTCTCAAAAGGCATTCATCAAATACTGCCTTACTAAATGCGTGCGTACGTTCAAACAGCAATGCTATGATACCATACTATTAAATGCTTTTGAACATTGTCCTTCTTCAGGATCTGCTGCTGCGCGTGCAACATCAGCGGCTGGCGGAGCACGTGCGGGTGTGTGGGTGTGTGGGTGTGTGTGTGTGTGCGCGTGCATGTAGCCTTGTCTTTGTGTGTCTTTTTCTGCGCATGTGTGTGTGCGTGCATGTCTTTGTCAGCAGGTGTGGGTGAGTATGTGCGCGTGTATTTGTGACTGTGTATATTGTTGCGTGCGTGTGTAGCTGTCTTTGTGCACGTACATGCGTGTACGTGTGTGTGTGCGTGTGTGTATGTGTGTCAGTGCATGCGTGCATGTAGGTGTGTGTTTTTAGCCGTCACTGTGGTGGTATGGTTCGTTTCTGTGTATGTAAGCTCCTAAAAGCCACAACATGCGCAAATTTGGATCATTTAGGGTTGGCCAGAACCACACATATATATGGTGTATATATAGGGTTGGCCAGAACCATATATATACGATGTGTATTTGGTATTTTTGGCAGGGAAATCACCATATATACGGTGTATGTATACGGTTCTGGCCAACTCTATGTATATACAGTGTTTTTGGCAGGGAAATCACCAAATGTACGGTGTATACATACAGTTCTGGCCAACCCTAGTCATTTGTCAGTGTAGCTGTTGTTAGTGTGCTTTGTTTATTTGTGGGGGCTGAAAATTTTGCCTCAGCAGGTGTACTTGGCATTTTGTTGGACATGTGGGGTGGGGGTGGGAGGGTGTTCCCGCACAGCAGCAGTACTGCTGTGGATGCCACACACACACACACACACACACACACACACACATACACACACATACACATACGCATACACACACACATACAGGTGCGCGTGTGCCCGGCCTGGCTGCGGGTGTGGCCTTAGTGCCCAGCGGCAATGCCGTCGTGGGCGTCACCGCTGCTTCCTCTGCCACCACCAGCGGCAGCAACAGCTTGTCGTCCTCGCTAGAGCGTTTGGCGGTGACTGTGGATAAAGAAGGGGGCCTCAGCTCTGAAGGCGCCACAGGTGTGTGTGTGTGTGCACGTGCGCGTGCGCGTGCGCGTGCGCGTGTGCGTGTGCATGTGTGTGTGTGTGTGTGTGCGTGCGCGCATGTATGCATGCGCTTACGCATGGTCTGTGTGTGGATTTATGTATGTGTGTGTGGTTGTGGGTGGGTGAGTGTTTATGTGCTTGTGCGTGGTTTATGTGTGAGTGTGTTTGTTTACGTGCTCATTCGCTTATTTGTGTATTGCTAGTGTAAGTATTGTGTGTGTGTGTTTGTGCGCGGTGGTTGTGGTGGTGTGATTGTGCGCGTGCGTGCGTGCGCGCGTACGTTTCTGTGCAAGCAGCGTGTTGTCAAGCCTGTGATACCTGCCTGTGATACCTGCCTCCTCTTCAAATTCCCTCCTTTTTTCTTTTCCCCAACGCGCACAGTCAGGTCAGGGTTCTCTGCCAATCCCACCATGCTTATGTTATGGTTCCTCTCAAGTTCCTCTCTTCAATGCCGCCTCGAATTCAAAAGTGTTTGCACCTCAACAATAGGCCCACTGCAAGAGAAGCAAACACTGACACACACACACACACACACACACACACACACTCCAAAATGGCTCACCGAGGCAACTCACACCGCACACTTGTTCACACACAGCCCTGTTCTCTGATAACTCCACCGTGCCTGCCTTGTTGGCATCCCTCAAGCCACCTGCTGAGGCTGCCTCTCTTGCGCGCTGGCTGGGCTCTCCGGCCATCATACGCACACTGAGCTTGGTTTCTGCGCTGCTCCAGCACTGCGAGGTGTGTTTGTGTTTACGTGCGTATTTTTCTTGTGCATAGTGAGTCAAGTCAAGCACGCTGGCTGGGCTCTCCGGTGTCTGCGCTGCTCCGGTGTCTGCGCTGCTTGGTGTCTGCGCTGCTCCAGCATTGTGAAGTACGTGTGTGTATGCGTGTGTGTGTATGTGTGTGTGTGTGTGTGTGTTTGTGTGTGTGCTGTATTTCAAATACAGTTTTTGTGCATTCTGTGTCAAGTCATGAGCGCTGCTGGAATTTTCTGCCATCATGCTTTGCACAGAGCTTGGGGTGCAGCATATTTTCTGCTCCCTTCGCAATTTCATCTGCGCAGCTCCAGCGCTGCGATGTGTTTGTGTGCGCACTTGCATACTTTGTCAAATTGTGTCGCCACGTACTGATAACATAATCTCCACACACATGCGCGCACACACACACGCACACACACATAAACACACATACACATACACACACTCACACAGATACACATATGATCGCACTCACACAGACGTGTGTATCGTTTAGCAACAAAGAAGCAAACAGGATCTCACTCAATGCTTCCTCACAAGTGCCCTCTCGCTCGCACATCACCTTAGGGCCGATCAGAGTGCATCGCTCTGCAGAAAGCCTGTGTGGCTGTAGCCGCTGCATCATCTCGGGTGACCCCCACCACGTGTGATACCATCGCTGCTGTGCTGGAGTGCTTCCATGCTGCTGAAGCAGGTGTGTGTGTGTTTTGTACTTTTTGGGTGGGCTGCTAGGTTGACTTGGTGACCCCCACCGCGTGCACCACCATCGCTGCTGTGCTGGAGTGCTTCCATGCTGCTGAAGCAGGTGTGTGTGTGTGTGTGTTTTGTACTTTTTCGGTGGGCTGCTAGGTTGAACTGGTGACCCCCACCGCGTGCACCACCATCGCTGCAGTGCTGGAATGCTTCCATGCTGCTGAAGCAGGTGTGTGTGTGTGTTTTGTACTTTTTCGGTGGGCTGTTAGGTTGAACTGGTGACCCCCACCGCAGGCACCACCATCGCTGCAGTGCTGGAATGCTTCCATGCTGCTGAAGCAGGTGTGTGTTTTAGTGTTCAATTCTGTACTTTTTAGGTCTGCTGCTAGGTTGAATCGGTGACCCCCCACCGCGGGCACCGCCATTGCTGCAATGTTGGAATGCTCCTGGTGGGCTGAAGCAGGCACTCGTGTGTGTTTGATGTGTGTGTATATGTGTTTGTTTGTGTGTGTAATATGTGAGTTATGTGTGTGTGTGTGCGGCCCAACAAGGTGTGACCCCTGCTCTGTTGTTCGGTTTCTGTAAGAAACGCATCCACGCTGTGCTGCAGTGTGTGTGTGTGTGTCTTTACTCACAAGTACACACACTCATATACACCCTCACACACACGTGCTCACTCACGACACCAGCACTCGCATGAAGTCTCACTCACGTACTCACACACACACACACACACACACGCGCACACACACACAAACACACAAACACACATATGCACACGGACTCACATACACACACACTCACACACACACATAAACACACACACACCTGCAGCCCTCGCTAAAGTGCGCGGCACCACCAGCCACCCCCACGTGTGCCTGGACGACACCTTCATGTTTTATTGCCACGTGCTAGCACGCCGCTACAGCGGCACTGCAGCCAGCACTTCGGTGGCACTGCAGCCGGCGCAGCTGCGCGTGACGGCAGCAGCAGCAGGGGCAGCAGCTGAGGCATTAGGGCGTGCGCAGGTGGGGCGCATGGTTTTGTGTGTGCATGGCTATGTGCGTGTGTGTGTGAGTGTGTATGAATGTGCTGGTTGCCACAGCTGCGGGTGACGGCAGCAGCAGCAGGGAAAGCAATCAAGGCGTTAGGGCGTGCGCAGGTGGGGCGCATGGTTTTGTGTGTGCATGGCTATGTGTGTGTGTGAGTGCGTGTGCGTATGTATTTATGTGTTGGTTGCCACAGCTGCGCGTGACGGCGGCAGCAGCAGGGGCAGCAGTTGAGGCATTGGGGCGTGCGCAGGTGGGGCGCTTGGTTTTGTGTGTGCA
>Ga0307963_1002822_pt1 | contig 13743 bp, 9 predicted proteins | sample OrgLakmetagen594_FD_201829 | JGI IMG/M metagenome (GOLD analysis project Ga0307963, IMG submission 201829) | Saline water microbial communities from Organic Lake, Antarctica - #594 | ecosystem: Environmental > Aquatic > Non-marine Saline and Alkaline > Saline | place: Antarctica: Organic Lake...
TCAAAGCCCACCTTGACTGCCCAAACCCTAATTTGGTGCCTTTCTATGATAAAACAGCACATGTTGAGCCACAACACCACGCACTTCATCTTTTGACTTGATTTTTTTTCAATCATATTTGTTTATTATAACAACACCATACCACACAAAAGTATACCATTTGGTGGAGTGGGTGATCTGCTGTCAAGATTTTGTGGTGAAAAGTGGGGTCCACGCCGCGGACAATCAGACACAGGCCCCGTAAGTTGCTAGGTTCAAGCTCAGGTGCAAATAAAAATTCAGAGCACGGCCGGCCTCTGGGTGCCAATCATAAACCTAGCAAACTTTGGGGCCCATGCTCAATTCACATTTTAAAAACACCCTTTTTTTTGGCTCAGTCAGCCCCCTCTGGTGTTTGGCAAAATATTTGAACTCGGAATAATAAGAAAAAATGTTCTGTGCTCTGCATCACCTGATGGAGAGTCAAATAACATATAACCTGGAGGTTCCAAAAAGCGGACTTAGATAGGGATTACATAAGGTAAGATAAGGTCACGTCGCTATATATGCCTCTGGGGGGCATCTCGGCGGAAGCTTGGAAAAAGCCTATAACCTAACCAAAAAGGCTCTAGAATGATCAAGAGAAAAGGGCCAGGCATTCAGCCACAAAAGAGGCCATACCATATATCATACACATCTGGCTGGTTCAAAAGGCCCTCAAACAAATTTTATCATCATAGTGAGGTGGGAAGACAAGCTGGCGGTGCTGTGTGCGAAGGCTGACAAGATGTTCATGCGAACAGTCCAGCAAATGTGTTCCTCATCCTGAACAGAGTGCCAGTCACACTTGTCACAGATCCTGAGCTCATAAGGCCTTCTATTCCTGCTATGACGCATTAATTCTAACCAGAATGCTATGGCCAGAAAGGCTAACGAAAAAGTGCACGGCTGAGATTGTAGGAAATATCATGGAAATATCAAGCAAATGTAGAGAGGCAACATAGGATTGTAATTTCGTCTCTGTTATCCCACCAGCCAGTAAAAATTCCCAGAGGTTCACCAAAATGTGTGTGATAAGGTAAGGTAAGGTTACATCGCTATTTATGCCTCTGGTGGGCATCTGAGCGGAAGCTTGGATAAAAGCCTGTAACCAAACCAAAAAATCGCTAGAAAAATCAAGGGAACAGGGCTAGGCACTTAGCTACAAAAGAGGCAACACCAAAAATATCAGATTGGTTCTCAAACGAGCTGGGCCATCCTCAAACTGAGGTGGGAAGATAAGCTGTTGCTGTGTGCGAAGTCTGACCAGATGTTCATGCGGACAGTTTAACAAAATGCATTCCTCATCCTAAATAATGTGCGTGCCAGTCACATCTGTCACAGATCCTGAGCTCATAAGGCCTTCTATTCCTGTCATGACGCATTCTTTGTACCAAAAAGTTGTGGCCAGAAAGGCGAAGGCAAGAAAGTGCGCGGCTGAGGTTGCTGGGGATGTCCAAGCGAAGGTAGAGAGGCAACACAGGCTTTTGATGCATTTCTTTTTCTGTCATCCCACCATCCAGAAGTATTCCCCAAAGGTACACCGAAATGTGTGTGATATGTCCTCATAATTCTGCTGGAATGGTGAGCTTCATGTGGTGTCAAAATGTCAAGATCTTTCCAGCCCCCAATGATATGTTCGCGTAGAATGTGTTCAAACTGTCCTAGCTAGATTGATATTCCATCTTTACTCCATGTGAGTTCAAAGTTCACACTGTTTGCAAGAAGTGAATCAGCCCGCACATTTTTCTTGAGAAGAGGGTTGTTTGAAGAGAGTAAACTGTTCCAGAATCTTACGGTGCATCTGAACCAGTAGAAAAGATGGGCATTTCCACAATCAATGATGGAATATCAATCTAGAACAGTTTGAACTCACATGGAACATTAGCATTTGAACTCCCACTGGCATTTTCCTCATAAATGACGCATTATTTTAACCAGAAAGCTATGGCCATAAAGGCCTAGGTGGGCTGTTTTGTGAAGTCAAAAAGTCACCACGTTTTAGGAGCCTGCCGTGGTGTGGCGTGCCATGGCGTGGCCGTGGCGTGCAACCCTGAGCTGATGTGTTTTCTGGCCGCCGGGGGCGCTTCATCTGGGCCTGTAAAACCTCTATAAACCTCATTTTAGAGAAGCCAGAAATTGATGCCATCTTTCCCGGCCAATATCTCCGCGCCCAGTCCACGGTTTGCCCCGCGCTTGACGCAGGATGTCATAATTTCTTTTAAGCTCCACATTACACCAAAAATCTCGGCGAGTGGTGGAGGGACGGGCCAGAACGGGCCAAACGTCAACCTATGATTTGAGCACATCCTGGCACTTTAAATCCCAGCTTCCGCTGCGCCATCACAACGACCTATCATCGCAAAGCAGATTATCTAGGGTTCAGTCAGGGGAGTGTGCTTTCTACCGCCAAATTGCCGCTACACAAAAAATTCGATTGTTTCTGATTCGATTATTTTTAATTATGAGCGAATATTTTAGTATTCAATCGTGTAGAGACAAGTGGCGCGGCCAAGTGAGACACGGGGAGAGGTCGATGTATACCAACACCCTCCCTTCTCCCCGTGATGCAGCTGTGGCGGCGGATAAGTATGTCTGGCTTTGTGGGATGTTGCAGTGCTAACAGGAATTTGAAATTTTCTTGCTCCTGACAGCTCTATCTCCATGATGAAACATTTCCTCGTACAAACACAAACAGGATCATATATAAATGTAAGGGGACCACAGCACCCACCAACTTTGAGCTTAGCCAGGAGGAGAAGGCACGGCTGGACGGGCTCACTCTGGATGAGCTGCTCGCCGAGTTCCGGGCAGAGGGGCAGAGGGGGGGCGTTTTCAGCAGCGGTAAATCCCAGTATAGGGGCATATCTATGCGGTATGATAGGTGGCAAGCAAAAATTAAGATGGGCGGCAAAACGGCATTCCTCGGATACTACAGCAGTGAAGAAGCAGCAGCCGCAGCGTACGACGCGGCAGCTTGGAGTCTGCATGGCAGGTTTATCAATGTTTCAAGAACTCAAGCAATTCCTGTATTGTAACCTCTCCTTTTATTTGATACCAATTGCTTTCCTCATCCATCTCCTTGCAGGTAATTGTTAATCTGAGTTCAAGCACTTGAGTGGTTCTTTTACTGTAGCCTTTGCTTTTTTGATGCCAATTGCTTTCCTCATCCATCTCCTTCATGCAGTGCTGCCAAGCTTAAACTTGTACCTCTTGCTTATATTTGATGCAACTTGCTTTCCTCGTCCATCTTCTACGTGCAGCGCTGCTAAGCTGAATTTTCCTGACGCGTACAGCAACACGCCTGGACAAGGTAGGCCAATTTACCGCCTGCTCGTAAGACGTGCTCGTGCTTAAACAAGTCACTCTATTCTTTCATGTGCAACTAAATTCTCATCATCAATGGTGCCTGGTACTGAAATGCAGCTTCTCCTGCCATTGAGACTGCAATTCCTGACCCTAGAACCCGTCAAAGACTTGAGAATGCCATTGAGGCCTCCAAGGGCGGTCGCAGGACAGCAGGACGCCACGAATCTGGACCACAGGTGATGAGTGTGAAAATAAGTTTGTTTTCATCACTTTTCATCAGCATTTTAGCAGGACATGCAGCCACATGCAGCAGTATGTCCCGGTGTAGAAGAGAGATGGCACATTGCATCCTCAGTCACGGCTGCTGCTTTGAACACGTTGCCTGGATAACAAACAATTCTCCTTGTGTTAGTGCTTTCCTGAAAGACTGCTGCATTACGATGCGTGCCCTATTTTGTAGTATAATATGCAACTGGGTGTCTTAAGGCCTCAGAGAAGCTTCTACGCCACTTTCCTTACCTACGGCTCTTATTGCAATCAACAGGTGCAAAAGCGCAGGAGCACAGGCCCAAGCAGTACTGCACCTTCTAAAAAAAAAACTGCAGGTAAATATTCGCGTTCCCTAATTGCACATTATGATATAAGCATGTTTCTGCCGCCCGCCAGAATATATGCAGGCTTAATAAACCATGCTTTTGATTATGAACGCCTTTCGCTTTTCTCTAAAACAGGCCCCAAGGCCATGGTGCCTGACCCCGCAGAGGAAGCAGCTCGTGACATAGATGTCACACCTGAAATTTCCAGTCCTGACGATACAGACGAGGAGAGCAGGTGGGAAGGATGCGGTCAGACAAAGGCTTGGCTTGATCTTTTTGCTCAGACCTTCCAAGTACTAGCTTTGTTTCTGTTAGTATGAGTAGGACTAGAGACTTGCAGGGTCCACTGCCATGATCAACACCTAGAAGAATGCAGAATGTGATAAAGTACCCACCGTTGCATTTGTGCGTCTACTCTTCCAGCTAAATTAGATTGCACAGAGCTCCAGTATTTCTTCTGTGTACTGCGTAAGATCCTCCACCCACAGTTATCCCAAGGTGCTTGATCTGAGGTGATACTTTTCCTTGCAGGTGTAAACTGTTAAATTTCAGGTGACAACGGAGTAATATTCAGGATTTAAAAGCGCTCTTTCTTTGCAGTGATTTGACGGGGAGTGCTTGCTGTGACTTTCCTTCCACCATGTGGATGGACACCAGCGATGAAGGGGTGAGGATGAATGAAGTGTTTGTGACACACACTCAAGGTCACTCATGGTCATAGTCATGAACAATCAAGGCCACTCATCCTTAAGGCTTTCCCTATTTATTTCAAGTTCAATTCCACTCACGCACAGCACAAAGTATGCTAGACGATTTCCCATAATTCGTTGTGTATTTGCCTGTGCAATACGGCAAATTTGCGTTATGCAGTATTTTTTGCTATCCTAACTGCAACTTTTTGTATCTACTCTGCAATTCGCTTCTGCATTCAACATAGTTGCGGGCAATTTTGGAAATATAAAGGCATCTCAGCAAAGTTTAGCATTCTTTCTGCCATTCCATACTCACATACCTAACAGCTTGCATAGAAGCTAATTGCTTAAACTCGCTAATTCACAATTGCCATTGTGTACAAAGTGTGTGTGTGTGTTTGATGTGACAATAAGATAGTGATGTAGCAGGTTGCTACGTAATATTCTGGAAAGAGTCTGTGCAAGGCCTGCGAAAGGAGAGCATTCCAATTTTTTATTGTTGCGTCGTGAGATAGCTAGATACATTTGTGTAAGGAAATGCAAAGATTTGCTACATGTATAATCAAATTGTGTACTCATTGGACAACGCCATGTTTTATTTAATTTGTGCAGGGCGATGAGCATGACAGCATAAATCCCCAGGCAGTGGATGCGGTGATGCAGGAAGCAGGCCAATCGACACCTTGTGATGTAAGTTTTGCAAGGATGAAAAAACATTAGACATGGGAGAACTAGCCTTTCCTGTTTTCTAAAAAAGTTCTTCACGTTGATAAGGAAGAATAAAAAACCACGCCAGCAACTTAAAACCCAAAACCAGCACAAGCACGTGAGTCAAGAAGTGTCTGGCCATCTTTTCATTGAACTTTGAAACAGGTCGTTTGATGTTGCCACCATACATGTCACAACCAATTGGTGGCAGTGACGATTCGTGTGATTTGCTTGATGTGCTGAGTCTTGTATTGTGCCATGACATTGATTTGCTACAACAACCAGCATTGTACCTGCACACACTTCTGTTGCCTAATTGCAGGATTTCTTGAGCGTGACAGGCTCGGAGCTTGTCAGCCAGATCCAGCATCATTCCAGTGCTACTGCAGAAGGAGCAAGCACTGCACCAGGAACACGCGCTGCACCAGGAACAAGCACTGCGCCAGGGTCAAGCACTGCACCAGGGGCAGCAGGAGCCCGCCTTAGAGAAACTGCAGCTGATGCCCCAGCAGTTGCACTCACGGGTACCCTTCTTGTGAGCAGGGTTGCGCTAAATGCAGCACGCAGGGTGGCTGTATTAAAACCTCTTGCCGCCCGTGGCTTCAACGAAGACTGGGCCTTCAGCTGTAAGTGCTGCTTTGTGCCACTGTTATTGCTTTTATATAGTTTTGGTTCCAATTACCTACTTAGGTGCAGTTACTTTTAACGTCAAAGGCAATATTTGGGTTGTGTTCGTACAAAATTGCAGGCTGAGCCTTTTGCAGCTATCTTGTCTTTGTTGCAGCTTCAACATGTTGTCTAAATGTGAGCCTCCCTTTACATAATTGCATGGGAATACATGTAAAAAAGTGCACAATGACTCTGCATGAGACAGTAAAGCTAGGTTTGGCAAATTGCTCAAATGCACAGCGGAGCCTTATATTTATGTGCAGCTGCCTTACCACTAGTCGAATGCTGCTGTGTGCACGCTAAGCCTGTCCACATATATCATAGTTTTTTATTTTGAGGGTATTACATAGATCGAGCAGAGAAAGCAAACTACCTACTACGCTGAATAAATAAGAGGATAGGAGGAAAGTAACAAGAAACAATGAAGTGTCTGGTTGGACATGAGAGGGAGGCAAGGGGGGAGACGTAAGGGGGGAAATGTCAGGGTTAAGGGGGGAGAACATTGGATCCAAGATAACTGCAGGAAGCTGTGCGAGGGAACTAGAGCGGCAGGGCAAAACAGAAGGAGGTACTGTTGCTAAAAACTTCTTGACTTCTTCAGGTATAGCATGCATTATTATATTATTAGGCATCACACGGCCTTGGTGGTCATTTCCTTGAATCAGGTTGTAATATCTAACGCCTTTTAGCACAATGTATTCGTTCATATTTTGTGTCATTATGCTTGCGCAGGCTATGAGGTGCGTGAAGCTATGGGTGAGACCAGCCTTGGCATAGTGGATGGCATTGACCTTGTGCGGCTTTACAACTGTTCGGTGAGTCTGATGTGTTCAAGGTTAAAGTTCCTTCCTGTTCACCGCAACCTCTTTCAAAGGTCCTTCCATCAAGGGTCCTTCAAATTTTCTTCCTGTTCACCGCAACCTCTTTTGCTTCTGCTGTTGCTGTGGTGAGCCATTCTCACGACAAGGACGCCGCGCACAAAGGACACGACTGGATCACGTAAACACGCGTTGCGTCAAGTTGCCTCCAGGCTTCTACTAGTCGCACTAGCAAAACTTGCCTGAAATTCACTAGTAGGATGTGTCATTAAGCTACGTGGGGAGCAGTTTTCACTGCCTGTAGATTTTCTTTCTCGTCAGTATCTGCGTATTAAATAGGTGTTGGCATACCCTTCATTCCTCTTCCCTTACTGCTTTTCCCCAGAGTCCTTTTGTTACTGGTCGAGGGGCTGTACATAAGGATGGTAAATTGGACACACACAATCCTTGATAGGAAGCTGCATGAGTATGGTGGTTAGATCTGAAACCCTTTTTGCAGTTCCTTATGCTAGGGACAAGCGATGGCAAGGCCAATGCAATCAAGCTGCCTGTTTGTAAACTGCATCGAGTTGCAGAGCATGTTGTGTCTCTTACTTGATGTAGGAGGAGCTGAGGACGGATGATGAGGAGGATGACACTTTGGTGCAAGTGGAGGCATGTGACCCCTGTGCTGGTGAGCCGTCGCCAGACAAAACAGGCATCAGTTGTAGTGCGGTTGAAGTGGTTGCACTTAACCACAGTTGAAAACAATGTGGATTTCAACCGCTTCCCTCGGTTGAAATGATTGATTAAACTATGATAAGTGTAGGGAAGGGGGGGGGGGCTGTGAAAGGACTAGCAGGAGCCACAACCAATGAAGCACAATTCATAATCAGTGCAGTAACCAACAACTCCATCAACTTTGAAAGAGAAGGTCGCTGAAAAATGCGCATGATTGTGTACGTGTGGCTGGATGTGCGATGCATGTTGCCATTATTTTTATACTTGGCAACATTCAGGGTGAGGTGATTTTTTTAAAGAGTACTATGTATGTGGATTTTATGCATCCAGTTTTGAAATAATGCTGCAAGGTTTGATAGTGGAAGCCTCACCGTATTGTTTTTCATTTAAACTGCTGCTTTAATGCCACATTACACAGCAATAATACCACTAAACAAGCCATTCACAAAGGAAGAATAGGCAAGAGGGGTATGTGAATTTATACTTACATGTCTTGACATTGCTTCCAAGCCCTTGCAGAGCACTGCCACCTTAAATATCAGGTATTCCTACTTTTCATACATATTTCTTGCATTGGAATGTGTGGCAGGTGCTGCCACTGTTTCTACACCTGTTTTCATGGCTTTGCAAGTGCTTGGAATGAAGCTTTTTACTCTACCCTGATCAATTAAAACTTAAAACGTTCTTACGTGTTTTACAACTACTACTACTGCAATTACATTGTGTAGCTAGGGATTTGCGCATGTAAAAGAGAGGTTAGTTAATTAAGAGAATTCAATTAAATATTTCGCTGCTCAAACCATTGCTGTATCCCACACTGCATATACTATATAATGTTGTGTGCATAGAATATAACTCCTGCATCGCTTAAGCGTGAAGGAAGCACTGATTTCGCCTCCTCTATCCACTCAATTGCTATAACCCAGACGCTGCCATGCGTGGAACGCCTGCATGGCTGAAGCATGCGCACAACGGCAAGGCTGCTGCACAGCAGGGAGACTCTTGTACAGGAGAAACAGAGGCAGAGCAACAAAGGAGGGGGGGGACAGTAGGTGGCAGAGAGGCACTGCAGACCACACCAGCAAATCTTAAGCAGCAGCAGCAGGGGCGTGACCAGGGAGGTGCTCACGAAAAAAGGCACAGGTCGGCTCAGCAGGCAGCCGACATGGAGGAGGCTGCAAGGGAGGCCTCACGGTTCCTGCAGAAGCACCTGGATCCATTGGGCAAGAGCAGCCAGCCAAACCTTGAGCCCAGGGACTCCCCTTTACGCCATCTCTCAAGCCCTCCTCCCTCTCCCCCATCCAACTGGCAAGTTGTAGGGCTTGCTATGGCCATAAGAGTATTGCATACAATGCTTGTAAGGAATGATATTTTGTCAATTTCTTACATGTACAGTTATGGTCGGCCCTGGTGAATTGCCTCTAATTGTAAAGGGATTACCACTTTCTTTCTCCACAAACCATTTGGTCAACCTTCATTAGTCTTCCTATTGCTAGGCCTACCCACTTCTCTTACCACTTATTTGCAAATTACCCCATGCAATCTATATACTGCAGATGTAGCTAGCCTTCCTTAATTAATGTGGGGAGTGGTTCATCACTGCCTGCGTAGATTTTCTTTTTCTTTTCTAGCTGCCTCCACCCCCCTCTGCCGTTAAGTACACTGCCTAATTGTAGCAACCTATTAACCTTTTCCAATGCTTCGAGGCTGTGTGCATCACGGCTCTGCATCAGGCCTTGCCTCTATGCATTATCCTACCTAACAAGAAGCAATATTCTTTATTTTTGATCTCACCTGATTGAGCACCTTAATTTTTACTTTCCTGCGCACCCAGGCTCTTTCAGACCACGTCTTTCTCTCAATACTGAGCCAAACACGACACAGCATGATTAATCTTGGCACTTTGCAAATTTTAGCATGATTCTCGCGTTTGATCTGTGTGCAGGTGTGAGCAACGTGTGCCTCTGCGTCCCCAGCCTCTTTCAAATCAGATCATACTCAATATTCAACTTTGGAAGACAGTTTAAATGTGATCAAAGTTTTGGATTTGTGTGCAGGCGTGAGCAACGTGTGCCTCTGCGTCCCCAGCCTCTTTCGGACCAGATCTTCCCATCGTCCACAGGTAGATCATGCAAGGCGTAAGGAATATTGCCCACTTCTGCCTCACGGCCTGGAATACATATTTTGATGACAATATACTGCTCTATCCATAAGTTCACCCTTAATAGCCAACACGTTGGCAGCATAATTTACCCCAAGCTTTGACAACGCGTCAGGGATTAGGTGAGGAACAAACACGCTACTGCTGGCCAGCAAAGTACTCACGCTACCTGGGAAATATGTGTTGTCTGCAACTCCTGGAAGTCTGTTTTGATCACAAACCGATCAGCTTTCAGTGAAGCCACCCAGGTGCGATTGCTGTGATTTTGTACTTGAGGCAATTGACATCCTCCTGCCCAGGTGTGATTGCTGTGATTTTGTACAACCTGTGTCAATTGACATTATCTCACCTATGTCTTAAAGCATTTGCACACAGTCAGGTCAGCCATTCCCCACCCAAAAAGAGGAATTAATGCCCCTTTACTGAAATGCAAATCTGAGGTCACCCAACTGTTTCAATACATAAATGCAACACTTTCGCAAAAAATTATCGAGTTTAGAATCCAGGGTGTGAGCGGGGGGCTGGATTTGTGCCATTTCCCTGCCAGAAAGGTGGCAAGGGTGTTAAAATGTTATTAAATTAAATGATTTTCCGGTCCGAATTTCACCAATTCTTTTGTTCCTAGATAGGTTCAGGGTCAAACCATACCAATCAAAGCAAAAAAAAGGGGGGTTGAAAGTTTGCCCCTGAATCTTGGTGCGTGGTCCTGTTTTCTGGGCAAAATGTTTTGGGAACGACTTTGGAAACAAGCTTTCTGGCCATCACCTGTGTGTCGGGAGCCCTTCAGTATGCTCCAAGGCATGCCCTGTCAAGTTTTCTGGTCTGGAATGCTGGGATTGGGCCGTGGTGGGCAGCGACAGCTGAGATTTTTAAAGGCTATGGTTTAAAAATTATGTCCAGCCATCGTTATGGGTAAGGCAAGCTGCGGGGCCACTTTCTGAGTACCCCAATTTGGCAGGAAAATTCTGTCCCCGCACCCTGGGCGCCCCCCGGCACAAACTGAGTATGCAGAGTTGCTCAAGTTAGGTCCAGCTCAAGGTCCTGCATACTCAGAATTGGGTGGGAGCTTTGGGGTAGGATTTCTTACAGGAATTGCTGACCTGACACACAGTCCACATTCTCTCTAACTTTGTCTAAATAAATTCACACACAGTCCACGTGAGGAAAAAGCATGTTGCCCTTAGGTCAGGATGTAGCATCCCATTGCCTTGGCACTTCATCTTTATTATGCCCATTCTAAAGTGCACACCTGCCACACAAATTAGCAACTAACAACTTCTCACTCTCTTTGTCGTTGCAGACATGGACTTTCACATGGCTGTCGTGGATGCGCAATTGAGGAAGTATGTGCTGCAGTGCTCTGGAAGCTTTGCTTGCAAATTGTCCAAGCTTGTGTCGTAATGTTGGATAGTATACCCTTAAATTGCTATCCTTAACAACGTTTGTGTGCGGGGGTAAAGGAGCCCGAAGAGGCTAATACGTCTTGGTTCACACTTGTGCATTGCAATCCTAGGCCATTGTGTGTTCGCCTCATTAGTAGGTACAAGCTCTAGCTCTAGGTTCAAAAGCTAAGTGTGCCACATTGCCTGCCGATGCAAGTTGTTTACATCCTCTTCTAGCTCTAGGTTCAAAGGCTAAGTGTGCCACATTGCCTACCGATGCAAGTTGTTTACATCCTCTTCTAGCTCTAGGTTCAAAGGCTTAGTGTGCCGCTTTGCCTGCCAATGCAAGTTGTTTACATCATCTACGCTGGCTATTGAAATCCTGACTACACTTTTTTTTATTTCTGCTTGCTTGATTTCTGCTTGCCTGTAGCTAAGGGGCCGTGGCTGCTCGGGAGTGCAATCAACTTGATCAATTACGTAGATTATCTGTGCATGATAATAAGGGGGCACAATTAATCAGGTCCTGGACAGCAGCTTCCGTGACTAATCAATTGCACGTCATGTGCTTGCTAGTAGCAGGAGGCCTATTATATCGAGAGCGTAACTTTCCTGATCAAACGCGGAAATGGCATCATGGTGCTTGATTAAAAGTGCAACAATAATATCCACAATCACAGGACTCACTCTGATCTTGGACTCCTTGATAAAGACGGCAAAATGCCTGGCGAAGATGAAGCCACCCACATGTAGGTCTTCCTAGGTCCTAGGCCTCCTCTGAGGAATTTTCACGAGAGCATGTGTCACTCTCAAAACAAACTGAGTGCTCAATAAGCATGCAAAAAATAATAAGATATTTGGGTAATTTTACGCGCTGAGTTGCTGGGGCACAGATTGATTTTTGCCTTTGGACAGGCGCAGCAATGCAATATTCAGGCAAATGGTGTGAACTTGTGAATGTAAGGGAGTACACGCTATTAAAATGCCTCTTGCATTCTTTTGCTTCTCTGTGTGCGTGGTTACAGCAACATGAGCGATGACGATGGTTGAATGTAATCGTGGCTGGTTTTGTGTGGAGGTTTGGCTGAAAGAGGGGGGAATTGTAGATTGAAATCAGTCTGGGCACTATCATGTGGGCAGTCTACAAAATGTTAAAAAGTTGAAATGAAATGTTTGGATTGTAATGAGACATGTGAGCAGCACAGGCCAATGTCTCTAATTACCCACCTCAAAACCTTTTTACCGACTACACAATGTTGTCTTTGCCCATTTGGTGGTAGTGTATTATCGTGTAACACACAGTTAGTTGATTTCTCAGATAAAGTTCTCCTAGTCATGTTCAATAGGCAGCTGGAGCCCGAACATTGGAAAAATGGGCGAGTTACGGTTGAGTCTCTCTTCAGCGGGATTGAAGTCAGCCTCTGAATTGCTTCCTATTATTCAGGTGTTGCTTGCGTTGTCCCTTGATTGCACAGCCTGGTTGCCCAGCATAGACAGATCACAGCATTGCAACGCTTTTGAGCGGCTAAATTCGTTGCGCTGAGTCTTATACTTTAGGGTTGGCCAGAACCGTAAATATACGGTTTATGCACAGTATTTTTGGCAGGGAAATCACCAAACATATCGTCAACTACAGTGTGTATATACGGTTCTGGCCAACCCTGCATACTTTTTTGTGACAGTGATTGACCTGGTAGTAATTTGGGTTTTGTGCTGCGGCACTCCTCAGATTAAGAAACACACGCATACAGACACAATTATTGTGACAGTGATCTGATTTGAGTGGTTTGGGATGCTTCAATACTTTATGAATTAAGTCAATTTTTATTTTTAAAAATTGCTTGCAGGCCTGAGTAGCGCCGTGAGATGGCCAACCTGTATGCTTCGTTGTGACAGTGATCTGACCCAAGAATGGTTCGGCATACTATCGTATTTCTTGGATCAAGAAGATTCTATGAATTATGACTGCTTGCAGGCTTGAGTTGCGCCGTGAGATGGCTGAGAAGTCTGCAGCGCAGGCAAGGGATTTTGAAGGCCTTCCACCTATCTTTGATGAGAACGGCCAAATCATCCGCTCTCTGACACGTGTCCGCTACCCCCAGGACGAGCAACTGGTGAGTAAAAGCTTTATTGGTTGCGAAGCAAATATAGATATGATACAAATATGGTAGCACAAACGTGTGCTGCTGTAGCTAGGTTAAATATTTTTCTTGAGGGCGGTTTGATGCGAACATGGAAAATACAGGCCATTCATAGGCGCAAGGGTTATGCAGCTTGTTTGCCAAAGATGCTGTTTATACTTGTGTATAGGAAAGCTCATCATTGACAAATATATTTCAAGGAAAGAATAAAATGTGCTTGAATTCGTTTATGCAGTGCTCTCTCAGCCCGCTTGTAGAACTACTACTGCTCGGCTGTCAAGAGATATCTAGATTAAAACACCTTATATCAAATGATCATTGGAGTATAGAGGAATGCAATTGCTAAAGTAGGGTAAAAATTGCCTGAGAGTAGACTCTCCCTGCAAATAAAACTGCACGTATCCCCTACTCTCTCTCTCTCTCTCTCTTTCTATCTATCTATCTCTCTCTCTCTCAATCACTCTCTCTCTCTCTCTCTCTCTCTCTCTCTCTCTCTCTCTCTCTCTCTCTCCCCCCCCCTTTGCTTCTC
>Ga0307963_1002825_pt1 | contig 13730 bp, 12 predicted proteins | sample OrgLakmetagen594_FD_201829 | JGI IMG/M metagenome (GOLD analysis project Ga0307963, IMG submission 201829) | Saline water microbial communities from Organic Lake, Antarctica - #594 | ecosystem: Environmental > Aquatic > Non-marine Saline and Alkaline > Saline | place: Antarctica: Organic Lake...
GCTGGCAGGTGCAGTTGAACAAGGGTGCAGATTATACAGCACTCCAGCGTGCAACTAAGGCAGCTGATCCCAAGCTGCACACCCAGTTTGCTTGCGTGTTCAAGACGCTGCAGCAGGGGCGCCCAATCACTGACGTGTGTGATGGTGCCAGGGTCAGTGGAGGATGAGCGCATGTTTAGCACTCTCAAGTACATCCGTAACCCACAGCGCAACAGGCTACAAGCACAGCACTTGACGTGCTGTGCTCGGGGGCTTACGAGCTCAGCCTTTAGCGTGCAGGATTTCCCGTACCCAGAGGCTATTTTGGAGTGGCTCAGCGCTAAGAAGCGCCGTGCAATTGTTTGAGACAGAAACTCAGTTAGAAGGACGGTTTTGGAGTCCCCCGTACGATTTCAAACGAACTTTATACTTTCTTTGCACATACAATTCACTTACATACACCATATGCCGGGAGGCCGCAGGCCTCCCGGCGGGCTGGGGCAGCAAAAGGAAAAAGACATGAGAACCCAATTTCTCAGATAGCCAGATTTGGGGGTGACATGAAATCAAGGTTTTCCCAAATCCTTAAAAAAAACACTGGTGTGTATGTATGTATGTGTGTTTCAAATGCTCTGGCAACACAACCGCAAGCTCCATTTTCTTTTGGTACTCACATGATGAGAGAATGTCCGCATGATTGAGAGCAGGGCGCCTGCATTTAATTCTGCAATACAGACTAGACTAATAGAGGTGGCCAGGAGCCTACAGCACATCCAGAAGCTGCCTGTGTTGCCTTTCTGTTGATGTGAATACCACCACCAATCGAGACAGACTGCTGTTTGCTGCAGCTGTTCCATTTCAGTATAATAGAACGACAGGCGTAAGGAGTGCTGATCAAAAATAGTCTGGCTGCTGCTGCTGCTGCTTCAACTAAGACAATATAAGATTAACAAATGCTAGTCTTTCTGAGTTTTGTTCCAATGACAAGAAAGACCCTTGCCCACCCCTAACATTATTGGCAAAATATGCCTGCCTTCTCACAAAACTTTCTCAGTCAAATAAAACGTACAGCAGTTACGAGGAACAATGTGTTTTGCTGTCCCACGTCCTTACCTTCCAAGTCTGCCTTGGCCAAGTTCAGCACAGCAGACTCCACGACGTCAGCAGCAGCCTCCCCTTTCTCACGGCCTGTGCTCGCCTCAGGCGGCCTAATCACAACTAACTGCAGGTAGAGGTGTGTGTGTGCATGTGCGTGTGTGTGTATGTGTGTGTGCATGCCTGTGTATGCATGATGTGGGAGCAGCATTCCATTTCAGCTCGTCCACTGATACACTGCCAGTTGTGGCCACCTGCCGGAGTCAGTAGTGATCGTGCTTAACACAGCTGAGGGAAGTGTAGAGAAGCCTCAGGCAGTCTGATCACGTCTTAATCAAGAGTCAGTGATGCTTTTTTTCTTACTACACCTGACAAGCAGCTGGAGGGCTGCACACACAAACATAAGTTATAAGCATGAACAACACAAACATGGCAAAGTAATAAACCCCTCATCCTCCCAAAAGACGCCCTGTCTCGCAAAATATCCTCACATTTTTCAGGAATAGACTAAGTATAACCTTTCTCCCAAATTAAGCTCGCATACAAAAAGGAGCTAAGCCGTCGTCCTGGGTGAGGACAAACCATAACAAACCAGCTCCTGGTTTTAAACTTGAACTCCTGCTTCAAAACCTTGACTATCTCTTACGTTTTTCGACCAGCTCCTGTTTTCGAACCTGAGCTCCTGGTTTCAGACTCGACAATCCACCTTTCTTATGCAAGCCAGCAACTGAGCGGGCATCATGAGCAAGAGTGGACCTTGAATGCCAAATAAGCGAATAGCACCCCTTTCTGCTTAACCTTCCCCACTCAACCCAATCCAAGTCAAGTGCACCTGTTGGTCTGGGATGCCTGGATACTTTTTATTCTCATGAACTCGCTGCACCTCCTGCTTAATGTTTGAACTCGCTGCACCTCCTGCTTAATGTTTGAACTCGCTGCACCTCCTGCTTAATGTTTCACCTGAGCCAGCACGTGAGCAGCAGCCAGACGAGCATCATGGGCGAGGGAAGGGATCTTGTCTTTGGCACGCCACATGCGGGGAGTCTTGTGCTCGTCGAGCGTGAACACTTCTGTGAACCTGTTAGAGACACATGCTAAGTGGTGTTTTGTTAGAGAAATGTGAACTTCCAATTGTGCAATAAGCTTGTATGATTCTGCGCACAGCACATCATCATACTAAGGAAACACGTTATGTGAAGGAAGCTGTCTGCCACAGTGAAAATTGGAAAGGGTTTTAATGCGGGTTCAGTGCCCAAGTAATAAGCGTTGTTACAGCGCTGCAGGTGGAACTTTACTTTGCACAATCTTGACAGCTTTCTCTACCATTATTGAACAACTATGTGTGTAAAATTGCCCCCCTGAGGCTAATGTAGTGACTAAGGGTGGGTAAAGAGGGTGTCTGATTTTGCCAGCAAGGCTCGGCGAGCCTCAACGAGGCTCGGCACTCGCCGGGAAGGCCCTAGTTGGTGCATTACGGTTAGAAAACCACTTTTTTAAATCTGCACGGATTGAGCCGAAACTTGTTTTGTTGTTCGCTTATATATTTTAATGATTATTAACGTTGAGACCGGGTGGAAAATATGGGCGTGTGAGCCAAGAAAATCCGGTTTTTGTTTACAACCCCCCCCCTGTCGCACAACCCTTTTAACTCTTCCTGTCTTATATAATAATAAATAAATATTGTTAATGAAGAAAATTGGTTAACAAGATAGGCCTGTCAGCCGATTCAGCCTCGAAAACTTCGGAATTGGGGTTATTTTTGGGGATTGCTGGGGAGATGGGGCTGATTCCGCCCAAAAGTGGACACCCTCGGCTGACGAGTGTCTTCCACACCGGGAAAAAGGCTCGCCGAGGCTTGGCAAGCCTCACACTCGGCGAGTCTCGGCAAGGTCATGACCCACCTTTAGTAGTAACCAAAAACACGTCTGTAGGGATGTATAAGCAAAGCATCTCTTTTGCACGGTTACATTATTGCGTGTAAGAAAGGAAGGAAGGGGCAGATGGGACATGGTTCTTTGACGGCATTGCGACAAGAACATTGCGGTGGCGTGCTTTAGCAGCTTCTTTGAGAGCCTTGGGAGCGGTCTGTGGCCAGGCCAGCCTCTTAGAGGAGAGAGGAGGAAGCTCCAAAACCGCTCACGTGAAGCATAAGCTGATGGTACTGCTGCTTCAGCTTTTCAGCAACAAGAATTAAGGCAGTGACTAAAGTGCTTCGCTGTCCGGCAGCAACCTCTCTGATCCCTTTGCTCTAGGATCTAGGGTTAGTGCTTGAGATGTTACACTATTCGAGATGTTACACTTCACTTCAAGTAAAGCAAGGTGCGATGGCACTCTCTGATCCCTTGCTCTAGGGTTATAATGTTCGAGGTGTTACCACTACACCTCAAGCATAGCAAGGTGCGATGGCAACCCCTCATTATCACCAACAAGCGCATTGTGTGCAATGCCTTGAGTTTGCGCGCTCACGCTGTGGTCCCAAGTCATTGTGGTCCTTTTAATCAATGTAGTCCTTTCAATTAATGTGGTCCTTTCAATCAATGTGATCCCAAGTCAATGTGGGGAGTGCTCATCCTGCCTGAGTAGCTTCTCCCTCTGTTTTATTATGCTTGCTGATTAAGAACAGACTGGTCGTGATTGGTTCTGGGCAGGGTCTGTAAAAACCAGGGGTTTGAGTGGATGTCAGATTTGAGTGAACAGGTACGTACAAAAGATATGAAGCTTCTTTAAGTACTCCCTCTCATTTTTGAGATGCTACACCACATAACACACAACAAATAACAAGGCACCCACACGTCACCCCTACATTGATTAAAAGCTTGCCTGTCTTTTATGCAGCTGATGCATGCCAGTGCCACTCTTAACAGTGTACTTCTCCAGCTCTGAGCGCGTGCCATGCCTGTTACACACATCCAGAAACGAAGGAAGAGCTCACCTGTCTTTCATGCGGCTGATGCGCGTCAAGGCCGCTTCTCTCACGTGGTTCTCCAGCTTTGTGCGTGCCATGTCCGTCAGCTTCCCCCTCGTTGCCTCCTGCTCCTCACGACTCATCCCAAACCCTTCCAGCTGCTGCGCAAGGGAAGGAGCACACACACACACAATTTGGAGCAGCTATGATATATTCAGCCCTGCCTTCCGGTTGTCTTCCTGCTCTTCTTGGCCTAAGATATATTCAGCTCTGCCTTCCTGTTGCCTTCCTGCTCTTCTTGGCCAAGATCCAATCCCTCCAGCTCTTGTGCAGGACAAAACAAACGAGAGATGGACGGGCATAAAAGGAGCACACCGCATACACGTAGCAGGGTTTCCCCTTATAAAGTAATATAATACTTGGGCTCAGCTTCATCTTGCCTGGCTTGGTTAATAGGTCTTGCCTAATCCCTGGTGGCGCTGCGTTTGGGAGTATGATTAGCCAATACCCTCCAGAGACTGAGAGCAGCTTAGCTGAAAGTGCCACAGCCTCCCCCCCCTATGTCGTGACTGCCAGCCCACAGCACCCCTCATCCTTGCAGACACACATGCACACGCAATGCACAAGCACAAAATTTACACAACATACATGCACATGCACCATTAAGTACATTTCCTACAAAACCATTAAGTGCACGCCCTACAACACACAGACGCATAGCAGGGTATCCTCTGTGCTAGCTACTGCACTGTTAAGCAGCCACGTGCAGCACACACACACACAATTGCCTACACCCATGTTAATGCACACAGCACAGCACAAAATACTCCCAACTCTCACACTACGCAGCAGGATCGTTATCCTAACCTGTTACCAGTGCCCCACTACGAGCGACCACGTGCAGCAGAAACACACACACACACACACGCAATTGCACGTGCCTACACCCACATCAATGCACGCATCACAGCACAAAAAACTCAAACTCACGTGCAGCAGAAACATACACACACACTTACACGCAATTGCACGTGCCTACACTCACATCAATGCACGCATCACAGCACAAAAAACTCAAACTCACGTGCAGCAGCGTCTTCTCTGTGCTTGCTGCCGCGCTACAAGCGGCCACATGCAGCCGTCGCCACACTCCAGGGGAGCAGCTGTCCAGTAGTGATATCACCGGGCCTGACAGGGCGTTGGCAAGCTGGCGCTGCACTGCGTGGAGGGCTTCATTTATCTGTATGGTCGATGGTTTACGTGTGTGTGCGTGTGTGTATGTGTGTGTGCGTGCATGATTCAGGAGCTAGCAAGCTAGCGCTGCACTGCGTGGAGGGCTTCGCTTATCTGCATGGTTGGTGGTTTACGTGTGTGTGTGTGTGCATGCATGTGTGTGTGCGTGTGTGTATGTGTGCTACAGCTGAATAGGTCTGGCAAGCTGAGGCTGCACAGCATGGAAAGCCTATTTCATCTACATGGCCGAGGGTGTACGTGTGTGTGTATGTGTGTTTGTTTGCGTATAAACATGTTTTTATCATCCTGTTTGTGGAGCACCCACCAAACACGAGCACACTGACACTCCTTCCTTGCACTGCGGTGCTGTGTCCTTTCATATTGAAGTCGGCAGGGGAGTGTTCAAGGTCTATACATCTTGCATAGTAACTAAAACATTCATCATACAAGCAGCTGCGCCTTGCACTCTACCCGAACCTACAATTCTTGCGTGCCAGAGAAGAGGTCAATTTGTCACTAACACGCGTACACACAAAATACAATACATACATGCACACAACAAATAGCACGCCCAAAACATGCACACAACAGATAACACGTCCTATACACAAGCTCATGCATAATAGATAGCACACACACATACACACTCACCCGCTCCTCACGCAGCGCACACACACGCTCCGCCAAGTCCTCCTCAAATGCACTTGCGGCTGCCCGACCATCCCACTTTGTGCCTTCCAGCTGCAAATCATCTGCAAGCAGTGAGCAGAGTGAACACGACGTGCACCTTAAAGCTAGAGTTCAGTAGATTCCTTTCAAGCCTTCTCAAAACAAGATGGGACATGCGACTGCCCGACCAATCAGCTTTGGCTTCCAGCTGTAACCCATCTACAAGCAGTGAGCAGCAGTTGTGATGGGACCCTAACGCATGGAGCAAGCGCAAGCTCTGTGTGCCTTCCTTACAAACAGCTGTGGCTCAAGATGGTTAGCAGCACTCTTAGTGCAGGTGTGAGGGATGCACGTGTCGTGGCATTGATGCAGAAGTGAAAGCACAGACACTTCAGTCGTCAACACCGTGTAATACTGAAGTGCACGCGTCATCCATAGTGTGCGCAACATGAGATAACACGCTTTGCTGTGGTGCGACTGAAAGATACACAACTTTGTACTTCGTCATATGTGATGTTTCGTCAAATATGGTGCGCGTGAAAGAGACACGGCTTTGTGTGTTGTCAAATGCGTTGTTTCGTCAATTGTGGTGCGAGTGAAAGAGACACAGCTTTGTGTTTCATCAAATGTCGAGGAGTGAGGAGCTCTGTGTGTGTGAAGCGTGGTGTGCCGTTCCATACAACACCGCTAGCAGTGCATGCGCATGACACACGCTGAGTACACTCATCCAATCTTTAACAAGCAACTCACTGACTTATTGCCACACCAAAACCGTGAAAATATGGCAAAAAGTACCTGCATATGCGCGCCGGAATGCTGTTGCTGCTCCTGCTTGTATTGAGCGTGCTGCTGCAGCAAAGGGCACTGGCCCACCCCCACTTCCTGTACGTGTGTTTGTGTGTGCATGTGCGTGTGTGTGTTGTGCAATTGCACTTGTACAGGTGTATGTGCATGCTTAAGCGAGTGTGTGAATGCGTACTTGCTGCTAGTCAGGCATGTCAACGTGCATACATGTGTGTGCGTGTGTCCATGCTTGCTGGTAACAGAGTTCCTCAACTCAATCTCTTGCAAGAGCTCTACAGCGTTGCAGCTGCACTTTTCTTCTCTGTAGATGAGCATCACCTTGTGCTGTAGAGAGAGATGAGTATCACATTGTGCTGGAGAGAAGAGACACGCTGCACTTTTTTGTCTCTGTAGATGAGCATCACCTTGTGCTGAAGAAGCGGCAACAGCAGCAGCCTCTCGGTCACTGCCAGTCGCTAGCTGTAGCTCCTTCAGGGCGGCAGATAGCTGCTGGTCGTGCAGGGCAGTCACCTGGCATAGTGTCAGGTGGTACGTGTGTGTGTGTGTGAGAGTGTGTGTGTGTGTGTGTGTGTGTGTGTGTGCGGGCGCGTGTGCGCGTGCGTGGCTAGGAGGTCCCTTCAAGGGCAGCACCTGGTTTTGCAGGGCAGGTAGTGTGGGTGATATGTGCATGCCTACTTGGTGTACAGTAGCATGCGGGTCTTGCACACACAACTATGCGTGAGCTGAGAATACGGAGGCGAACATGCCTCACTTGCGTGTCCTGGCGCACGTACTGTGTTCGCATAAACGTGTGTAAGTTGTGAACGTTGGGGGAAGGAGGGCCACACAGAAGATGCACACGGCTAGTTACAGGGCTCTCACAGACACAATGCTCGCACAGACAGTACGAGGGCTGAAGAGGGCTCTCGCAGAAACAAAGCTAATATAATAGTAGCAATTTGTCAGCAGCAGTTGTATGCAAGAGCTTACACAGTGGAAGCCAAACACTCAAAAAGACATCGTGCTTCCTCTATATAGTGGGCACACACAAACCTATGGTGCAATGCGTGCAAGTGCGACTCTCTAAGCCGGCCTGCTGAAGTATCTACCAGATACAGCGACTTTTTCAGCCGGCCTGCTAAAATGTCTTTTTAAAAGACTCATACACATGTACACACACACACAAACACACACACCCTGTCAGAGACAGCAGGGGTGACCAACTCATTTACACACACCTGGTCAGACACAGCAGGAGTGACCACCTCCCACAGCTTTCCACTGAGCTCTTCACGTTTTGCATCACGCACTTGGGGGTCAAAGTATGTGGCATCCGCTTCATACCTACGAGGGCCAAAACATAGTGACAGGTGGCGACAGCTGCAAGGGCCGCGAACATACGAACAGGGGCGACAGCTACATGAAACCGAGAAGCCCTATGCTGTTAACACGCGTAGTGTGTGAGGTACAGCAGCATGCCTGGCAAGCCTTTATGCTGGCTGCGATGGCACACATTTAAGGTTGGCCAGAACCATACATTTATAGGTACATACGGTATAAATGGTGTACCGTGCACAATCACTTTGTGACACGAGCGTTAGGGTTAGTTTAGACAAACTGGAGAAATAAATTAATTATTTTATTATCATTTGTAAGGGGGTCAGAGGGTTATTTTTGAGTTTGAGGGGACTTTGCAAGGGTACTGTTGAAATTAAGCTTGTGATTTCGAGAGCCTCCTCTGCTGGCTGCTGCTGCTTGTACAGTGCTGCTGCTGCTGTGTAGGCTGCTGGGTAGACTGCCCATTGGCTGCATGGGAAGAACGACAGCTGTGAGTGCTTGCACGTGTGCTTCCCTCATTCAGAGAAGCAGCCTTCTCTTACCCACTTGCCATCTTCACTCACTGTGCGTGGATGCCCCAGAGGAAGGGCCTGAAGGGGCTGTGAGAGGTGGAGGCTTGTTCTTGGAGCCGCATGGGTGCCCCACGGGCCTCTACACAGCCTTGCCCCTTGCCTTTGCCTCTTCCTCTGCCAGCTCCCTGAGCTGCCTCTTCCTCTGCAGCTTCTCATGGTTTCTCTGCTGAGCAGTCAGCTGGAGACTGGGCTTCAAACTCAGGGCCAGGGGTTCACATTGGCATGCTGGGAGCTCAACTAAAAAACATCTGCCCTTAAAACCACTAAAAATATGTAATTATACACTTTGGACCCATATTTTTCGTTTTCTGCCAAATAAATTTTATTTTCCGAGGTGATTGTGAACACAGTGTGTGTAAATGCGGTACTTAAAGAGGGAAAATTATCATGCACACAGTCATACACGATTTGTATCTATGGTCCTGGCCAGGACCAATCTTGACGGCTGACCTGAACCAAACTACTGGTGCAACATTGATGGAGAGCATATATGAAATGCGTGCTTAGGGGACAAATCAAGAGCTGAGCAGAGGGGAACAGCTTAATGAGAATTGAGAGGATGGTGCGCCCTTTGAAAAATATGAGAATAAAAGGATGGTGCGCCCTATTAAAAACATGAAAACGAAAAGATGGTGTGTCCTGAAAAAGAAACAGAAACAAGATTCTCTGATGGTAATAATAATCACACAGCCAGCATGATGTAGGAGAAGGGGGGGTAGGGCTGCCCTTAGAAGCGCCGAAATAAATTAAAAACCTCATACTTATAAGCAGGCGTTCCAGTTCCAATTTAAAAAGCAAACCAAAGGGAAAGCAATCTTCAAGTATGTTTGTTGGCTGTTACATGATAGAGAAGAAGGCCTGCTAAATGCTGTAGAAGTGCACTGCACTGCACCAAATGCCAAATGTGAGCATTGCGCTGAATCATGCAAACACAATCACACACTGATACGCACATAAACAATGTGCATACACTACACTCACCCTTGCAAGCATGAATCCACGAGCCCCATCAGCCATCCATTAAATCCGCGCATTACCTCACCAGAGCCTGAGCGTGCTTCAGCCTCAAGCTCCTTCCAGGCCTGGTAGCAGTGTGTACGTGTGTGAGTGTGTGTGTGTGTGAGTGTGTGTGTGCGTGTGTGAGTTTGTGTGTGTGTGTGAGTAAGTGTGTGTGCATGTGTGTGTGAGTGTGTGTGTGTATGAGGTTGTGTGTGTGTGTGAGTAACTGTGTGTGCGTGTGTGCGTGTGTGAGTGTGTGTGTGTGTGTGTGTGAGTTTGCGTGTGTGTGTGTGTGAGTGTGTATGTGTGTGTGTGTGAGTCTGCGTAAGTTTGTGTGTGTGCTCTTACTGCAGGAGTTCAGGTGCAGAGTGCGCAGGGTTGGGTTGGTGTGAATTGCAGGGGGGAGTACAATAAATGCAACCTCTGTGTTTACACCCACATTGTGCTTTACAAACGCAGGCAGCTTATCTGATGCAATTTGTTGCGCGAACCTCACCTGGTCCATCACAAACGCAGATAGCTGATCTGACGCGATCTCTGCGCACCGTATGTTAGCCACCATCACCTGCAGCAGCGCAGTGTTGAGTGGGTTTGGGTAAGTCCAAGGGTAAGACACCAGCGTCACACTTTTAGGGTTTGCCAGAAGCATACATACACACACTCACACACACATATACACACACGCACGCACAGACACACACACACACATGCACACACATCAACCCTAAACCTAAAGCACATAAATACAAACATACGTACGTACTATGTACATTTAGCATCTTGAGCAGGGAAAGTACCAGACATACGGCCATATACAGTGTGTGTGTTACGGTTCTGGCCAACCTCACACATTATTTGTTGGGAAGGCAGGCTAAAGAAGAAACAATGGCGGGAGAGCTTGCCAGAACGCAAAAAGGTACCGAAGGGTGAACAGGTTGGGTCCATGAATAAGTGAATAAGACACCTGTGGGAGAAGTCAGACTACTATGAAGCAGGAAGTGCCCATGGGCTGCCTGCTACTGTAGCCCATCAACTTAGCAAAAAAATGCCATGTACACTGCCGTAAAACCTAGCATGGGCTATGAACCATGGTGCAGGGCTTAGTGCTACTCAAGGACAGCAGCAGCAAGCTGTTGTTGACATCCTTTTATGGAGTTTGTGTGATCTGGACACATCCTTTTATGGAGTTGGTGTGATCTGGATACATAAGAACCTGCAGAACTACGGAGAACCAAGCTCTTTGCTTGCGCAACATGATTTTGCAACAAAGACAACAATGTAAAAGATTTTCGTGTAGACCCCCTGCAAGATTCAGTGTATATGACTTGTAAGGTAAGACTATTTGTACATGATTGCCAGGCTATTTAATATCACTCAAGGCAACACTCTCTGCTTCTTTCTTTCTACAGCTTTGTACAAGCAGCTCGTTGCTTGGTAGGAGACAGGCATGCATTCTTCCTTAAAACACGCCTGTGCATGCACAAACACTCACACACGCACGCACGCACACACACAAACGCAAACCTTGTGCGCTGGCAGGTTGAGGTCTTTTTGTGTGCGGATGGCCTCCCAAATCTTCTGTGCACTCAACGCAAAAGCAGCGCCTGGGAGGTGCTCGCTAGGGCGTACCAACGTGTCATCGCCTGTGTTGTTGTGTGTATGTCATCCCAGAGAATTAAGCGCAGCCAAGCACACGTGTAAGTATGCCTATTGCCTGTTTTGTTTGCGCTTGGTGTGAGGTAACTGGGCATGTAAGGCTGCTACAAGCTCACAATACGACCACCAGTAAACTCGTCAAACCTTTTTTCTTAACTTACCACTAGTACTTTAAGCGTGAAAGGACGCTACAAGCCTGCATGTCAGACTGCTATGAGCACACGCACAGCTACCCACAGCAACAAACTTTCTTGCGCTCCAAATGTAGAGACACATTGCACATCCACTGCTTCAATACTAGCTTTGCACCCTTATGTAAAAAATGTTGATTATAAGGCTGCTTTGCAATCTCCTGGCTTCACTCGCCGCACAGTATAGACTGACCCTCTACCCAATGTATGCGTAAGAAAGCAGCATACCAAAGCTGCATATGCATCAGGAATCCGTGCGTACCCTTTGTTACCTGTTTTGACAATTAGTATTCCCTCTCTTTACCTGAAAATACACTTAGCTTTGTAATTGTGTATCAACACGGCATTGCATTCCTTTGTTCTTCCTCTGCACATCTGAAGACTTGAGAGAAGGAGCGTCATTCCCACTTGCACCCTTACCAACCCCTCTACACCTAAAACCTTGCACCAGCAAAGAGTTTTGCAGTAACTGTTACCAAAGAGGCTGCTTACTATAATCACTTATTCTCCAATCAGCAGCTTCATTCTCACTTGTTAAAGCGGACAGAGACAAAGCTGCCTGCGCACTTTTTGATCTGTCAGACCCACCATCAGGCTGGAAGCGGCGACGTAGGATGGTCGAATCGACCACAAAGTCATCATACTTCTCTTCATAGTGAGACATGGCCGCATATTGCACCTACGTAAGGAGAGAGGGGGAGGCATGCATTGTCGTATTCTCAAACCGTACCATATCACTCACAATTCGATGCGATTGAGCAGTTTAATAACCACCAAGGCAAAAAGCTTGGGAACAAGATGTATAGGAGCGTTGCTTGACTTGCAGTACAGAGCACTCAGCTTTTAGCTTGTGCTGTGTGTTAAGCAAGCAGCTCGTTCACAGGAAACCGAGAATACGTGTGTACGGCTGCATTGCGTTGGCAAGTTTGCACGTGATTGATCCACTAGCTCCTGTGCATAACCAGCCCTTAGCAAGTCAGTACACAGGGCAGCGTTTGTGCACACACTCACATCAAAAAAATCCCGTATCTGGGAATCCTTGTACTGAGGAGGCTTGGCTATGGTGTCCCACATTCTTGCAAGGTCCTCCTCCATGACCTGAGGCAGACGAAGCACGTGCATCGGTTTTGTGTATTTGTGTGTCACAGCAGCTTCAGAGCCATTTTGATAAGCACTACCATTTTGGCGAGAAAGCGACAAAAGCTTCAACGGAAATCGTCCACTGATGCACTACAGCAGAGGTCACACCTCTGCATGCGTGAGATATGGTATACGAGAAGTCCCTGACATGTCGCCTTCTGACCGGAGAAGCACCAAGCTTGCAGTTGTATGCCGCAACAGATTGGTGTTGTACGCTAAATAAAAATTTGCAGCTGGAGAAAAATATGCTTATAAGCTTCACCCCATGCGCACCATTGCATGGTGCAAATGAGTGTGCAGCCCTATTTTCATGGCTAGCACCATCATGGAGAAAGAAGGGCTGGTCACACACAGCCTCTGCATACCTGAATAAGCTTAGGGAGAGGCGTCTTGGTCTTGTCACGTATGACAAACAGCAGCACTGTTCGCTTCCGTTGGGGGTCCGGGGCAAAAAGCTTGAGGTTAACCTGTGTGCGGGAGTAATGCACAGCCTTGATTCACAAGTACACAGGACGTACGTTTTGATGTGATCCTGTCCTCTCTGTTATGCCAAGCAACAAAGGTGCTGCTTCATTAGGCCGTGCTGGCGAGCATTGGAAGCACACGGCTTCAGCACTTGAATGCGTGCATACATGCACACAATCTGTAACCCTGCCAACATGGACAGGCTGCCGCAAACTCATGCTATTGCAGATGCAACGATTTCATACACCTTGCTCCTTGTACAGCTAACTATAGCACACGGCGACAGTCAATGAGAAGCACACTCTGAAACCAACAGGAGCACATCCTTGGATGTTCCAGGTAAGAATGATGAACCCCTAAGAGGCCTACCTGGAAAATGGTCCTCAGCAGCGGTTTTCCTGAGCCGTGCTCCCTACCAATTTCTATGGACCAAATGTTGATCATGAGCACATCAGCAACGGCGAGGGCAAAAAGTGCGCTCTGCCGCTCAAAGTTGGTGTCATCCTCTCCCCTCTCCCGTCCGTCGCTGCCCTCCAAGTCCATGACCAGGGTGAGGTGCTCAGGTACTTTGGGCGCTTTGGACAGCCACACGCCCTGCAAGTGAGTACGTGTGTATTTGCGTGTGTGTATGCGTGTGTGTATGCATGTGTGTGTACGTAAGGGGGGAAAGAGAGAGAGAGAGAGAGAGAGAGAGAGAGAGAGAGA
>Ga0307963_1002826_pt1 | contig 13730 bp, 13 predicted proteins | sample OrgLakmetagen594_FD_201829 | JGI IMG/M metagenome (GOLD analysis project Ga0307963, IMG submission 201829) | Saline water microbial communities from Organic Lake, Antarctica - #594 | ecosystem: Environmental > Aquatic > Non-marine Saline and Alkaline > Saline | place: Antarctica: Organic Lake...
GCCTGAGTCACCCACACTCACCCTGAGTCACCCACATTCCGCCTGAATCACCCACACTCTGCCTGCGTCACCCACATTCCGCTTGAGTCAGCCACACTCGGCCTGCGTCACCAACACTTACCCTGAGTCACCCGCACTCCGCCTGCGTCACCCGCACTCTGCCTGAGTCACCCACACTCCGCCTGCGTCAGCCACACTCTGCCTGCGTCACCCACACTCTGCCTGAGTCACCACACTCACCCATTGCAAAGGCGGTTTCAATAGAGAATGGGAACCCAAAGTCTAGGGCAAAGGAGTTGTCCGCCAGCTTCCCAAACTGAAGACAGATGTCATTCCCCCTTTCGCCCGTGTTGTGGTCCCAATTCACGACCTGCAAGTTCTTGACGGACGCACACTTCACGCGCTTGTTGAAGTTCAGGGTGTACGCTGCGGGTGTGCGCAAGTTTGGTCAAATAAATGTTTAGGTTTAGGGTGTACGCTGCCACAGCGTAAAGCTTGGGTTCAAAAAGCTTTTTAAATTTCATGGCGTACGCCGTCAGAGAAAAAGTTAGGCCAAGCATCCAATTCAAATGAGAGGCTTGAGATGATTTGACATAAGACAAGACTGCACGCATGCAGTCGAAATCTGTTTTATTTGGTATAGGAAGGGAGCACTGACTGTTGGAAGTCACAGTAGTCCACATCAGTTGGTGTGAAAAGGGAGCGCCTGCTTCTGCTCCTTTTCACGTGTCAAGGGGGCAGTTTGATGCAATAAAAACGCTGCCAAGTCACTCACTGATGCAATAAAAGCGACAAGACTGCCGAGTCACTCACTTGATGCAATAAAAGCGCCAAGACTGCCGAGTCACTCACTGATGCTCTGCAAACCTGGATCAAGATTGCACACCCCCGGCAAGATCACACACCCCTTGCAAGATTACACACCCCCTGCCTGCACCCCCCTTCCCTCAAGCAGGTTTTGGGGTACCCTGTACCCTGCTCACAACTACGCTCTCCCTTGCTGTAAGCTTGGTAGACGGCAACCCTAATTCCTAAGGAGTGCATCCCTCCAGCAGGTGGCCTGCTGTGATGTTCTCACGAAGCATTGAATAATGCAATGTCTCCATAGTGAGTTAACAACGACGAGAGGCGCCCCACCCCTCCTCTCACCACTCATGCTCTCACTCCAAGAGGGGAGCTTGCTGCACAGGAGCAGCAGCTTTTCTTCCATATGGTGGGGCAACTCCTTGTTTGCAGCCTGGTCCAGGCACTGGTGCAGGGTCTGGTCCTGTGTGTGTGTGTGTGTGTGTGTGTGTGTGTGCGTGTGTGTGTGTGTGTGTGTGTGTGTGCGTAACCAACACCCAAAGATAAAGGTCACGCTTCCATAAATGAACATTGTGAAATGGGCACTTGTCCACACAGATCAGCGTATGTGTGTATGTGTGCGTGCGTGTGTGTATCTGTATGCATAAGCAGACACACTTCCATTCATATACACAATTGTGAGGTATATTCTGGCATTGATGCATATGCACTTACATACAGTTTCATACTTGTACACCAACGTGATCAACACTCAAAGGCAAAAGGCGACACATGCGTACTGACGTACGCAGCACGTTCACACACACACACACACACTCACACACAATCAAACACACAAGTACACATGCACATATACACACACACACACACTCACACACGATCAAACACACAAGTACACACGCACACACACACACACACACACACACACTCACACACGATCAAACACACAAGTACACATGCACATATACACACAGATCCACACACACACACACACACTCACACACAATCAAACACACAAGTACACATGCACATATACACACAGATCCACATATACAGCCTCATCTCACCTCAGGGGTGGTTAGCCATGCGTCTCCAGGTGCGGGTATGGCGACTTGCACGTTTCTTGGCCCCCCTTTTTTCTGGACCTGTGCAAAAGGAAACAAGGAAACTCGGCAGTTTTGATGACTTTTTTGTCATTCATTTTGACAAAGCACCGACCTAGGTCAGGGTGATCCTTTTAACAGGCACAAGCAACCGGTGCGTAAGGGCCGAACAGGAACATGCATAGGGTTGGCTGGAACCAAATATATACAGTGTATATACGATATTTTAGGCAGGGAAATCACCAAGTATACGGTGTATATATACGGTTCTGGCCAACCCTACACATACAGCGTTTGCTACTGATAACTTGAACCGTAACAGAAAGCTGACAGCTTTCTGACCAGGGCAAGGTGCGCATCCCCATAGACACGTGAAATTTATTTGTGTGTGTTTGTGAGCGTGTGTGTGTGTGTGTGTGTGTGTGTGCGTGTGTGTGTGCTGTGTGTTTGCTGTGATACAGGCCGATCATTGACAGTAATACACACCCAAGCATCACCTGGTAGCCATGATAAATGACCTCTTGGCTGGCTATGCTCTCTACTGTGTCCACTTAAAATCGAGCACTGCACGAGGTACTTAAAGGCATTGCTCCAATAGGTCACATAAACTGATAAAAAGCTCTGCACACCCCAATATGCACGTGGCAGCAAGGGGTGCGCTCCAATTGCTCACTCAAAGTGATTTAAAGCCCTGCACACCCAAATATGCACACGGCAGTTTAAGCCATGCTCTAATTGCTCACTCAAACTGATAAACAGCACTGCACACACACACACCGCACCTGGTAGTTGAGAGCCATGCTTTCTCGGCCGTAGCCCTTCTTCACGGCAGGGTCTCCTGTTTGCTGCCAAAGCGTGAACTGTACACACACACACGCACACACACACACATACACACACACACGTACAGCAGGCCTCAGTGAATAAGAGATTGGTCGTTGAGTGGGGAGACATAGCACTCAATGTGATGTGGACCATGCAAAAGCAGTGGCTGGTCACATAAGTGCTGGCCAGGACATAAGTATATATACGGTGTATATACGGATTGGACGGACATAAATATATGTACGGTGTATATACGAGATTTTGGCATGAAGTCATCATATATAGCCTTGTATGGTGCATATTCATATGCGATTCTGGCCAACCCTACACAAGTGTGAGCTGCAGCAAATGATGACAGCGAATGTAATTTTACTTTTAATTTGATGCTAAGAAATCAATCACACCTTAAAGATGATCTCCGTCAAGATGATATTATTTAAGCATTATATATTGCATTCAAATGTAGTACACGTGTATTCAAATGAATTATGAGAAGCTGAGGTGCAACCCATACCTGGCGGCCCATGATGTTGGCTTTCAGCTTGGCAATGCAATTATCGCAGTCACGCTTCAAGTCCCCTGCAGTGGCAAAATCAAGTGTGAAGCGCTGAGAGGCTCAGCAATGAGGCAGTACACTAGAGGTTGACGCAGTGGCAGCATTTTGTGTGAAGGCTGAGGGGATTAGCAATGAGGCATTACACGCAAGATGTTGATGCTCACGCAACCAGACGTGAAGAGCTAAACGCGTGAAGCAGATGAAAAAAGGTAGGCCAGGCTAGGGCTCAAACTAGGGTTAAGGCTGGGGTTCTTAGACGTGAAAAGCAGAATCTGTGCGGTCGGTACCGAGTAGGGAAATAACTGTTCAATTATTCCCCTATGAGTTCCAAACACGCATGCAGAAACATTGGACATTGATCAAATGTAGGCATGGTATCAAACCCACTCAGCACCCAAACTCAGGCTCTTTCTGCTCCCATGACTCTGTACTGCAACGTCAATTCAACATACATGCAGGGATTGCATCATACACACGCTCCAGCCACGAATGAGTATGTGGGTGCTTAGTTCTAGGACAGCATCAGCCTGCAGTATCTAACTCTTAATACCCTCACACTACGATGCAGAGGCTTTCATCAAACCGCTGACACTACAAAAGGAATCTAAAATTGGTGGTGGTTTGCCCGCCCAGGGATTTGTAGCGTGTACAGAGTTCTTTGGTAGAAATTTTATATTCATCAACCCCCATCCCCGTGCTGACGGAAACCTCGACGGCCACACCATATCTGTAGCAGAGGCTTGTGCTGCTTCAAAACCTTGTTTGTAATTGAGAGTGCAATCAGGTGCTATACACCCTAAAACCTGACCGGGCATTCGATCCAACACTGGTGTGCTTTGGCACAGAAGAGGAAGGAAGAAGGCGATGCAACGGGCATTGGGCAATTAACCTAACACTGCTGTGCTGTGGCACTTGACCTAACACTGCTGTACTTTGGCACTTGATCGAGCACTGCTGTGCTGTGGCACTTGATTAAACACTGCTGTGCTTTGGCACTTGATCAAACACTGCTGTGCTTTGGCGCAGAAGAGGAAGGGAGAAAGCGATGCACCGGGCATTGGGCACTTGACCTAACACTGCTGTACTTTGGCACTTGACCAAACACTGATGTGCTTTGGCACTTGATCAAACACTGCTGTGCTTTGGCGCAGAAAAGGAAGGAAGAAGGCGATGCAACGGGCATTGGGCACTTGACCTAACACTGCTGTGCTGTGGCACTTGATCCAACACTGCTGTGCTTTGGCACTTGATCAAACACTGCTGTGCTTTGGCGCAGAAGAGGAAGGGAGAAAGCGATGCACCGGGCATTGGTCACTTGATCTAACACTGCTGTGCTTCGGCACAGAAAAGGGAAGCAAGAGGTGACACAGTTACTCAGATGACTGCCGGCACTCATTACAAAGCATGCCGTTTGGACTTGGTACTAGCAACAACTAGAGGGCGGCATGACGCTACCTATACCTGGGGGAACAAGAGGAAGCCCACAATGTTTGCTGAAACCCAAGAGGAATGTTTGCTGAGCTATCGCATCAAAACGTTTGGAGCCACCGTTAGTTGCTTTAATAAAATATTTAGGGTTGGCCAGAACCGTACATAAACACGGAAATACGGAATTTGGATACGGCGGGGGGAGGCTGGAAAATAGGCGTATATACCGCACCGTATAATACGTATAATTATACGAATATGGTTCTGGCCAACCCTACGTACATGACCGTATATTTGGTGATATCCATGCCAAAATTACCGTATCTACACGGTAAATATATGGTTCTGGCCAGCCCTACACGATCGCCTTACAGCAGCAAAACGCACCAGGGTCAATTGAGATGACGTAGTGCGAGCTCTTAGTCTTCTTGCGCAGGCGAGCAGCTAGTAAGAAGACCCCTCCATCCTCCAGGAGCATCTTGTAGGTCCTTTGCCCCATGAAACCACCCTGGAAACACGACGGCAGACAGCGTTGTGTGACCCTTTTTCGTCCAATTGGAGCTCAGTACTTCTCCGGGAGCACTGGGAAGATATGGTATTTTTAGGGTTGGCCAGAACCATACATTTATAGGTATACACGGCGTACATACAGAATTTTTAGCAGGGAAATCACCATACAACAATCAAATACGGTGTGTATATACGGTTCAGGTCAACCCTAGGTGTTTTGCATGAAGCCCTGCAATGCCTAGATGCTCGAATTATGGCGTGGCACTTGATTCTCATGGATCACCTCTCTTCCACCCACTTTCAAGTACATGCTAGCAATGACACTGCCTCAGTTGGTTTCCTGCCACCACAAACCCCGCAAATAATTGGTTAAAGCCTGAAACAAACAGTCCCTTGAAACAACAACAACAAACAGTCACTTAATAACAACAACAAGTTACCTAAAATCCAGCATCTTACTTTGAAATAAGGCAAGGCCTGAGTGTGCACGACTTGAAAGAGAAGGTGTTATGGCAAAAACCAGTGCAAGGAATGGCAGCATGAGGGGATGATGCCAGGATATTGCAGCAGAAAAATTATGTTGCGGTGAATTTAGGTGCAAGATGGGGCAGCAAGTGAGGAGCATAGCTGAAAACAAAGATGTAGTAGTGAAGATTGGTGCACGACATGGCTGCATAAGAGGGTGACATGTGCAGCTGGATAAGAGCAAGTTGCAGCAAGTGTAGCTGCATGACATGACTTGCTTGACATGACGATGCATGACATGACGATGCATGACATGACAAAGCATGACATGACGATGCATGACATGACGATGCATGACATGACGATGCATGACATGACGATGCATGACATTGATGATGCATGACATGACAATGCATGACATGACAATGCATGACATGACTTGCATGACATGACGATGCATGACATGACAATGCATGGCATGACAATGCATGACATGACGATTTGCCATTGATGATGCATGACATGACTTCACGAAAAAATGTAGCAGCAAGGAAAAAAGTGCAACAATGCTGACACAGGGGATGGTGCTGCAAGTGGCAGTTCATCAGTCCATCACCCTTGCTTGCGATATGATGTCACATAGATCAGGCATGTTCACACACACACACACACACACACACACACACACACACACAGAGAGAGAGAGAGAGAGACACACACACAACATCATCATCCAGCAAAACTTAATGGCAAAGGCATCACAGCTGGCAGTGAATAACACGTGCATATACACACTCACACACATCCAATCACGCCCATTCCCACACCTGCACCCACACCCACACCCACACCCACATCTACACACCTATACACACACACCCTTGCCCAAACCATAACTCACGCCCACACCCACTCATACGCACACCCCTAAAAACAAACACTTGCACACTCACACTCACGCACATGTACCCACCCATACACACACAGCTACAAACACACACACACACACACTCATCTACCCACCTCTTTGCTGCGCTGAACGATACACCGAACGTGGGCCCCCCCTCGTGGGCCAGGTCGATGAATGCACTCTTCTCTCTGGTTTGTCTGCAACAGGTGCCTTAGCTGGCCCTCCCACAGGGCTGCTTCAGCCCTACAGCAGTGTGTGTAGATTTGTGTGTTTGATGGTGTATGTTGTGTGCCTGTGTGGGTATGTGTGGGTATTTGTGTGTTTGTGTGTGTGTGTGTGTTTGTGTGTTTGTGCGTGTGTGTGTGTGAGTGTGTGTGTATATGTGTGTTTGTGCGTGTGTGTGTTGTGTATGTTTGTATGTGCTTGGGCGTGCATTATTGGCAGCAGCGTCAGATGGCTTCAGTTGCCGTCCCAGAATGTCAATAAGCCCTGCCGAAGCGACGAAGTCGTAGCAAGCAATGTCTGGAGAACCTGTGAACAAGTACAGTAAGTGCAGCACGGGCTTCTTGGACATCGCTACAAGACATCATCGGCTGCTGCTTCCCCCCAACCTCAAAATTTTTGAAAAGCTGTGAAAAGGCCCTACAGCAATCCCAGACAAATGGAGGACAGCTGGCGCGGCAAATGATATAAAATGCAACCCTAGCAGACTGTGACCGGCTCATAGCACACAGCACACACTAGTTGATGTGCTGAGTCTTTTACTTTGCAGTGACGGTGATTTGATCTGACAGACACACACACACACACACACATTCGACACATTTGCTCAATCGGGATCGTCACACCAGCAGGCACCAATGTTTAATTTAAAAAAAAAACTGTCGGCAAATTTTAAAAAAAGGACTGTCCACTAATGGCTAGAAAAAGACTGTCCACAAACAGTTTCACTTAAATCTCACCCATTCAGAGTCTGCTGCTTTTGGTCTGAATGAGGGGTTGCGTCATTCTGTTGCGCCTGCAAAGCCTCTTCTTCTTCTACCTCCATCAGGTTGTTCCGACGGGCCTGCGAGTGTGTGTGCATGTTATTGTGCGTTGTGTGTGTATATGTGTGTGTGTATGTGTGTCTGCTCGCAAAGCCCTTTTTATTATCTTTGAGGTTGTTACAACGGGCCTGCCTGATCCCATTCTGCATTGACCTTCAGCACATGCTCTGTGCGCATAACAACTCTTGGGAGTATATATATATGTGTGGGTGTGTTTATGTGTGTGTGTGCCTGTGCGTGCTTGCTGCATTTGTGTGTGCTTGCAGAGGCTTCCCCTCATCAACCTCCACCGGGTTGTTTTGGCGGACCCCTGTATGTGCGTTCAGCTGTTCAGCACACGCTTCGAGTGCTTGACACACTTGGGCCTACACGGGCAGGGCGTGTCCACTAAGCTAAGCGTATGTCAATCAACACCCCCTGCAATGTGGCCCTAACCTGACGGGGGTATGAGGAGTGAACTTTAAGAAACGTCACTTGGCAGACCATGTTTGGTGGAAGTTTGGTGGGAGTAATGTTGAAGTTTGGTGGAAGTGGTGTTGTTAGGAGAGAGATTACGGCTGGGCCCCGTTTCCAACGCGCGATCACCCAAAGAGCAAGCAAGCCAGCAACATTGGCAAACCTACGCAAATTATGTTGACGCGCCAGATGTGTGTGTGTGTGTGTCTGTGTGTGTCTGTGTGTGAATGTGCGTAGAATTGGCAGGTCTGTGCTTAGTATATCCCATGCACTACAGTTGGCAGAGAGGAGTGTAAAGTGTGTGTGTGTGTGTCTGTGTGTGTGTGTGTGTGTGTGTGTGTGTGTGACGCCAGATGAAGCGAGAAGCAGATGGAATATTGTATGCTTTGGCTGACCGCACTGGAAGTGTGTACACCATAGCTGACATTTGTACGTTTTCAGCAAGGAGATCTCCAAAGATGTCCTTCTGAACAGGGTTGAACAGGGTTGGATATGGTTGGATATGGTTGAATATGGTCTGAATATGGTCTGATTATGGTCTGAACAAGGTCTGAATATGGTTGAATGTGGTCTGAACATGTATGAATAGGGTTGGCCAGAACCGTACACATACGCCGTATATGACCGTTTATGTTATCTATTCATATCAACAATTCCTGCAGACTATAACACATACATTAACAACTCCTACCAGCTACAACGAATATATACCAGCACACCTCACTCCGCACCCTAACCAACTGTGTACTGATTGGTAACCTGGTTTCCGCGCTGACAAAATACATACACAGCAGACACACCTACACACGCAGCAGACACACCTACACACGCAGCAGACACACCTAAACACGCAGCAGACACACCTACACACGCAGCAGACACACCACAATGCACACAGCAGACACACCTACACACGCAGCAGACACACCTACACACGCAGCAGACACACCCACACACAAAGAGACACACCACGACACACACAGGGTTGGCCAGAACCATATATGTATATAAACGGTGTTTATATGCAATGGTTTGCAGGGATTGTTTTAATCAAATACATTGCAGGAATTGTTTTAATCAAATATATATACGGTGATTATACGGTATTCTTGGCAGGGAAATCACCAAACATACAGTCATGTATAGGGTTGACCAGAACCGTATATATGCACCGTATACGACCGTATATTTGGTGATTTCTCTGCCAAAAATGCCGTATATACACCGTATATATATGGTTCTGGCCAACCCTAGTCATGTACGGTGCGTGTATATCAGTTTCGGCCAACACTACAGACACACCTCTACAGCAGACCTTACCGGGAACAGGTGATTGCTTTGGAGTTCTGTGTACATTTCTCTGTCTGCAAATCCTCCGGAGACCTGAACGCAAGGTGTTTGTGGGGAACGCAAGGTGTTTGTGGGGAACGCAAGGTGTTTGTGGGGACAAGCACAGAGCGCCGTCCTCTGAGCATGAGGCTTGAGGGCACAAAGCAGAGGCACAAAGCAGAGGCACAAAGCAGAGGCACAGAGCAGAGGCACAGAGCAGAGGCACAAAGCAGAGGCACAAAGCAGAGGCACAGAGCAGAGGCATAAAGCAGAGGCACAAAGCAGAGGCATGAAGCAGAGGCACAGAGCAGAGGAACAAAGCAGAGGCACAGAGCAGAGGCACAGAGCAGAGGCACAGAGCAGAGGCACAGAGCAGAGGCATGAAGCAGAGGCACAGAGCAGAGGCACAGAGCAGAGGCACAAAGCAGAGGCATAAAGCAGAGGCACAGAGCAGAGGCACAGAGCAGAGGCACAGAGGAGAGGCACAGAGCAGAGGCACAAAGCAGAGGCACAGAGCAGAGGCACAGAGCAGAGGCACAAAGCAGAGGCAAAAAGCAGAGGCACGAAGCAGAGGCACAGAGTAGAGGCATAAAGCAGAGGCACAGAGCAGAGGCACGAAGCAGAGGCACAGAGCAGAGGCACGGAGCTCAGTTCTCCAAGCACAAGGCTTGGTGAACCGTCCAGGTAGCGTCCAGGTAACGTCCAGGCAAACAGGCATGATTGTGTTGGGGTGTGTTGCATGCTCATGTTGGGGTGTTGCATGCTCATGTTGGGGTGTGTTGCATGCTCATGTTGGGGTGTGTTGCATGCTCATGTTGGGGTGTGTTGCATGCTCATGTTGGGGTGTTGCTTGCTCATGTTGGGGTGTTGCTCATGTTGGTGTGTTGCATGCTCATGTTGGTGTGTTGCATGCTCATGTTGGGGTGTTGGTGTGTTGCATGCTCACGTTCAGGTGTGTTGCTCATGTTGCTCATGTTGGGGTGTTGCATGCTCATGTTGGGGTGTTGGGGTGTTGCATGCTCATGTTGGGGTGTTGGGGTGTTGCATGCTCATGTTGGGGTGTGTTGCATGCTCATGTTGGGGTGTTGCATGCTCATGTTGGGGATAATAGAAAAATATGTACGAGGCTTATTGGCCCTCGTGCCGAAAAATTTGTGGTCCCTTCTGCAAATTGCGTGGCGGTGTGAGGAAGACATACAGGAAAGATACAAGGCTTGGTGGCGTTTCCAGGGAGAAAAATCTGGTATGGGCACGTGTTTTGGAGTCTGAAGCAGATGCACAGCATGCAGACCTGAATCACAAAGGTGTCCAAACACATGCACGCACACAATGCATACATCCTAAAACACACACACACACACACTTACACACACAAGTACGCATATACACACATACACTGACACACACAAGTACACATATACACACACAAGTACACACATACACACACAGGCAGTGCTGCTGGTGCGTAAGTACAAGCACATGCAATTCAACATGCACACAAGCACACGTGCGTGCTACAGTGCGTTTTAACAAGCCTATCCATCCTGCCTACATGTGCTCGCATGGCAATCCTCAAACATAAAGAAAAACACTAGTCCTGCCCTACTATTTAAGCTGCTCTCTCTCACTCAGGCAGGGGCCACATGTCAGACACTCCTCTCTGCAGTATAGTCCTGGCCGACCTCACGCAAACACACGCGAACAAACATAAGCATCCTGCCCTGCTGTTAAAAACATCTAACAGGATTTACTGCTGTGTATGTCTCTCACCGCATCAAGTGCACGTACCTTTCAGCAACGCGCAATCACACATACCCGTCCTGATCTGCAGTTGAAGCTGCCCTTTGTCTCTCACCGCATCAACTGCACGTATATTTCAGCAACACGCAATCACACAAACCCGTCCTGATCTGCTGTTGAAGCTGCCCTTAATCACACATACCCGTCCTGATCTGCTGTTGAAGCTGCCCTTGTACGGGCTGAGCTGTGCGTTTTCTGGTCGAGCAATTTGAGGATGGTCCCCAGTTCCAGACCCTGACACGTGCACAGGTGTGTGTGTGCGTGTGTGTGTGTGTATGTGTGTGTATTTGTGCGTGTGCGTGTGTGCGTGTGTGAGCGCATGTGTATGTGTGTGTGTTTACATGTGAGTGTGCGTATGCAGATGTATGTGGGCTTGCCACACATTCGCAAACGTAGCAGCACCGTACATGCCTGCAGTGCAGTCTGGTTTACGTAAACAAAGGCTGGAGTGACTATGAAATGCACGCACACACACGCACTCCCTCCCTCACTCACTCACCCGTAGCACCTCTCAGACTCAAATTGCTGCGGGAATTTGCAGCCCTTCCGTTGGCAATCACTGCATTGTTTTCGACAGCATCGTCCACGACAAAGCCCTTGCCTCCCCCCCACGCCAACTTTGATCGATCTGCACGTGTGTGTGTGTGTGTGTGTGTGTGTGTGTGAGTGTGTGTGTGTATGCGTGTGCACGAGTGCGCTTGAGTATAAATGGGAGAGGGTTTTGCAAACGAGTGAAGACGGATCAGACTTGTCCAGCAGCAGCATCTGTTATCAAGGCCAGATGCATGTGGTGGCCCTGTTTGTTTGTGTGTGCAAATAGGACCAACAACTAAGCGTGGTGAAGGTTAAGCAACTGTCGCTTGTTCCTACGCCCAGTGAGCGACGCCACAAAAATCATTTGTGTGTGTGTTCAACACACACAAAGTTTGCTGCCTGGACCTTCTGCGCGTGACATGTAGGAATGTTACAAGCAGGCATATACACGTGCACAAACACACAGCAATCCTGCGCCTCTCCATTATTTGTGCACATAAACAGACACACACAGCGATCCTGCACTTCTTCATAGTTTGTACAACAAACAGACACACGCAGCGGTCCTGCACTTCTTCCTCGTTTGTGCACATAAACAGACACCCATACACACTCATGCACACACACACAAATTTTCATAGTTTGTACAACAAACAGACACCCATACACACTCATGCACACACGCAAATCCTGCGCCGCCTTACTTTGTGCAGACACACTAACAACACACACACACACACAGACATGCACACACACATGAAAACACACACCATTTTCAGGCCTGTCTGCGCTCATTGTGTTTTGGCGATGGCTACGTTGTCTGCTGACTGAGTAGGGACTGTACGAGTCTGGCGTCACATAACTTTCCTCCTCTCCATCTATATGGCCTGGCTCAAAGCTTGCAGCTGCTCTTTCCTCGTCCTGCTGCTTCTTCCTGGCCTCTGTGTGTGTATGTGTGTGTTGGTGTGAGTATGTGAGTTTGTGTCAGCCTGTGTGCGGTCATGCGTGTAAATGTCTTTGTGCGTGGGGTGCATGCGGATCTTGCCCCTTTCTCATCCTGCGGCTCCCTTCTGACAAAAAAATAAGCACACGCATTTGCAGAATGATTGACGCATCAAGCACCATATCTCTGCATGGTTTGTTTAACTGTAAGTTGAACCGTCTCCCCTAAACATCACTCACTACTCAGTGTGTATAAACAAGCACAGACATCTTTGCATGTTCTTCAATTCGTAAATTGAACCCTTGTCCCTAAACATCACAGACTGCTCAGCGTGTATGAATAAGCACACACCTCTTCGTAATAATTGACACATCAAGTACCAGATCTCTGCATGGTTTGCTTAATTGTAAGGTGAACCGTCTCCCCTAAACATCACTCACTGTGCACATACACACACAAACACACACACACACACACATGCATGCATGCATGCATGCATGCCACAAGCGCATCAGAAACATGCCAACAAACACACATTGACAGTTTCTGCAAGTCAGCCGTCATCACGCATTCAGTGCACAGGCCTTCCAGAAATTACTAGTCGCCTCCATTCCAACGTGGCTTTGCATGTTACATAAAAAGGTTTGGCCAGAACCGTAGGTATATATTCCCGCATATGATGGTATATCGAGTGACTTCCCTGCCAAAAAAAGGCATATACACTGTGTTATATGGTTCTGGACAACCCTAAATATGTGTATATATGTCTATACCTATGAGCATATCTGTGTACAGCGCTGTCAAGCCCTGCTCATGCCATCGTTTATGCTTACTTGCCCGATTCCCACACTTGCTTCTGCATAAAGTACCCCTCCAAAACAGGCACGTGGTTGCGCCTCCTTACGCATTCCAACCATACACACACACGTCCAAACACACACACACACACACACATACACACACGATATCACTCATGGCCGCACCTCCCATATTGGCGTATCATAAAAAACAATCGTCATGC